>ERZ857745.4-NODE-4-length-360264-cov-22.856567_pt1 | contig 360264 bp, 310 predicted proteins | sample MGYA00519699_ERZ857745 | MGnify/ENA primary metagenome ERZ857745 (study PRJEB31778, sample SAMEA3449357) | human gut metagenome | biome: human gut; feature: human-associated habitat; material: faeces | place: United Kingdom | collected 2010/2012 ... | reverse complement strand
TTAGGTAAATATGCTCTACTTTTTTGAAATTTTTTTGTAGGCTCTATCCCTTACCACAACTTTTATTATAGAGCCCTATAAAGAATATGGGTTAGTGTTCACATTTTGACTGAAACAGGTTAAGGATGCAATTTTCGGCTGAATTCTCGTTGTTTTTTTGTAAATTAACTGCAAAATCCCGTGGCTTTGCCGATTATGTTTCACCGTTGGTCAGGCGGTAAAGGTCGAACCCGAACCTAACTAAAACCAAAATATTCGGTTATGGCGGTAATAATTATGAAAACAAAAATTTCTCATTTAGGCAGAAGCTCTGTTTCCGTCATCCTTGCGGTAATGATGCTCCTGTCAACAATGCTTATCGGCACTGTTTCAACAGTTAATGCAATAGGCGCTGATAGTAGCTACACAGTTCATGAAGGTGAAACGCTTTATCTTAATTTGTCGAATACTGGCGCTACAGAGGCAAACTTTTTTGAGGGGAACTATATTGAAGGCAGTGATTACTTTTCTTCTCCTTTGCCTGATAATAAGATTGTTAGTGTAAAGCTAAAAGAAAATATTGACTTTCATACAAAAGATTTCAGATTGTTTGGTATATGTGTTGGCGGTAAATGGAAAGAACAAGTAAGAAATAATACTGCTATACTTCCTACAGAAGGTCAAAATATGGTTGTTGTAGAAGCTGATGGAACTTCTTATCATTGGGCTACTTATGCCCCTGTAGCAGATAAGGTGTCACTTACAGCAAGTGCTACTTCAGTTAAAGTAGGTAAAGATGTTACACTTACTGCAACTTTGGGTGCTTTGGCTACTGATTTAGATGCTTCCGCTATAAATTATACCTTTAAGCGAACAAACGGTGATGAAGTAACAGGTAGTACTACTGACGGAAACACCTATAAATTCACCCCTACTAAAGCAGGTGAATATAAATTTGAAGTTACAGCCTCTGCTAAGGGTCATAGTCCGGTAAAAGCTGACATAACGGTTATTGTTTCAGCAGAAACAAGAGATGTTACTTTCTCAATCGCAGGCGAATCAGGTACTGTAAAATTAAATGATGTGGCAGTAACTGGTAGTGATGTAAAACCTGTCGAACTTAATTCATCTTACACAATTACGGTTACTCCGGATGCTGATTCTTACATTAAGACATTCAAAGTTGACGGTAATGTTGTAGATGGTAACACTTACAGTGCTAATATTTCAGCTGATGTTGCAGTAACTGTAGAATTTGCTAAAAAGCAGTTATATACTGTAAATGTAAACTCCACTCAAGACGGTACAGTAACAGTTGACAATCCGACTGCTTATGAAGGTCAGAAAGTTACAGTTACACCAAAAGCTACTACCGAAGGCTATACACTTGGCACCATCACAGCTAAATGCGGTACAGAAGATGTTGCTCTCACAAGAAACAGTGACGGTACATACACATTCTCAATGCCTGCAGGTGATGTTGCCATTGATGCAACCTTTAGAACAAAGAAAGAGTGCAAAGTAACGGTTTCTTCTGAAAATTCGGAACTCGGTATGGTTACACTCAATGGTGAAGACACTCTTGAAACAACAGTTAAAGAGGGCGAAACAGTAACCATTAATGGCTAACCCAACCGGTTCTAATATCTTCAAGTCCTGGTCTATTAACGGTACTTACGATATCCAAAACTCAAAGACAACTTCTGATGCTGAAATTACACTCGTTGTAAACAGCGACATCACAGCAACAGCATCATTCACACAGGCTGCACCTTATCAAGTAGCTTATGATGTTAAGAATAGTGTAAATAAGATATCAATGTACGCCACTGATAGGCAGGGTATATATGTTTCAGCTAAAGCAATAGACATAGATACTACCTTTACAATATTTGATTCATCGACTAAGAAATATGCTTATTCCGAAGGTAAGGGCGCTTATTGGATAACCAGTGAAAATCCGACTCCTTCGATACTTAATTGGGCAAATAACTATGCTGATGCTAATAAAGTTATTAATAAGTACAAAGTTGGCAAGTATGTAATATTTGATTCCGTTAATCAGTTTATTACACTGTCTGACACAGCCGAATACAATCCAAAGTTGACATTGTATGTAAAACCGGGTACTGTTTCTAGTGATGAAAGCAAAGGCACAGATAATAGCAAATATGCTTCATCTTCTGTTGCAAAGGGTCTTACTGCCACAACTGATTCACCTTGCAATACTTATTCCGTAAGTGATGGCGACAACATTACTATTACTACAAAGATGAGCGAGAAATATAAAAAACTCGGTTATTATGTTGCTGCTTACTGTGTAAACGGTGTCAATTATAACGCTTCTCTATCTGCTGAAGCAGACACATATCAGGCTAACATTACTGTTTCAACTGATATGGCAGTCAAGAATAGCATTGAAGTAACACCAATCTACTACAACAAAACAATTGAGGCAAACGGTGACTACATCACATTCTATGTTAATGCTGATGAAGCTCTCAAATCATGGGGTAATACGCTTTCTGTTGACCCATACTGCTATTCAACTAAAGATGGTATAGTTCACTTCTTTGAGAAATATCCTGGTCAGCCTCTTGTTAAGGACGGTCAGTATTATGTAACAAAGATTTCAAAGTCCTATTATAAAAACAACAACGGTACTCTTGAAAAAACTACTGATACTGTTTCAGGTATTACACTTAATAACTATTATAATGACTCTGTTCATGTAAAACTTTCTCCTTCGGGAAGAAATATGCAGACTTATGACTTCAGCGATTTTGTAAAGCTTGCTGAAATGGAAAATGTAAAGACTATTATGTTCCAGAATAAGTTCTACAATGCTGATAGTGATGACGCAGTAAAGAACATTGGTTATGCTTGTAAGGCTGATGGCACAGCTGTTACAAAATTAGATAATATTGCAGATGCAGATACAAACAAAAAAGTAAATAAATGGCAGAAATTCACTGATTATTACGGTAGAGATACCGATGTTCTTGGCAACATTCTTTCTGATTCAGATAAGAATCAGCCTTGTATCTATGTAATTTCAACCGGTAGCCATGACACCAGAGACACCACATCACAGGATTATGCTACTAAGGGTGAGTGGGCAACTAAGTGGTGTGTATATGATAACAGTGGCAAACTCATTACTTGCGGTACTCCTGCTGATTTCTTGGATTCAACTTCAACTCAGTACACTGCTCTTAACAAAGAAGAATATCGTAATAAGCCTGTAAAGATCAGCTATGAAAAGGGTTCAAAGTACGATAACGGTTACTCCCGTTCTGATGGTCGTTGGTACTATTCAGCTCTCGGTCAGGAATTTACTTCTGATGTAGCAATCGAGTATAAGGGCGATGACGGCACATACATAGCTGATACAAATACAGCTAACACAGGTTTCATCGGTGAAAAATCAGGTGCTACTGCAACAATTAACGATGTTACAACAGCGTCATTCTCATCAGTTACGGATACCGCTCACCTTAACATTAAGGTTGCCAACGGCTGGCGTTTTGACGGTTGGTACATCAATGGCAATAAGATTGGTGATAACTATACTGATATTTCAACTGACATTCTTATGTCAAACAGCTATAACATTGTCGCTCGTGTAAGTCAGATTCCTTCAGGTACACTTGAACTTAATCATACGGCATATACGGGTACAGATCCTGCTGCGCACACAGGTACAGGTTTCTACTACATTTCTGCTATTCTGAAAAAAGCTGATGGTTCTAAGATAAAATTTGATGAAACACAGGGCGTTATTTCAATTGATAAATTTGCCGAAAATGATGAACTCACAATTACACTTAAAGCTAAATGTCACGGTGATAACACAGTTTATGCTCTTTACGAGGGTGAAACAGGCGGATATACTGAAATTGGTCCTGAGGATAAGGATTTAAGAGGCGAAAGTGAATTTGAATATACATTCATTGTTCCTGCAGGTTCACTTTTCAAGAACGGTAAACTTGCTGTTAACGCTCTTAACTACTACACCGACATCGTAAAGGTTGGCGGTACTTGTGATATTACTTATAAGTACTATGACCGTTTTAGCGTTGAAGGTGAAGGCAACAGGGTTTCTTATGTTGTAAAAAATGTTGAACTTTCAACTCATGAAATTGCTAACGGCTATATTCCAACAGATGAAACTATTACTAAGTATGCTCCACGAATCGACACAATGTATGTTAACACAAAGTGGAAACTTGATGTTGCAGGAAAGGTCGAAAGAGGCAAATCACAGGCAACTGTAATTGCCACACAGACACCCAAAACTTGTAATGTATATTATCCTGTAATTGATGAGAATGGATATTATGATGATGTTATTGCAGAGAATCCATATGTAGTTCCTTATAACTCACTATTTAAGGATGATAACGGTAACTTCATTCTCTCAGCTCCTGAAACAGACGTAAACGGTAACCGGTTCTCATACTGGGATGTTTATAAAGCAGATAAAAACGGTGGGAATACTGGAGAACTTGTAACAAAGTGCTATGAGCATAATTTTGGTCTTAGAATTATGGCTGATTACTACATAGTTCCTGTTTATAATGAAACAGCTCCTACACTTACTGCTAACATCAACGCTCCTGTTCTTAACCGTGAGATTTACGGTGATTCGGCTAATCCTAAAGATAAGCTTTACGCTGACCTTCTCACAGCCTTTACATCATCTGATATTCCAACATTCAAGGAGAACACAACTAACTATAATGTTGAGTGTGGTGTGTTCGTTCTTAGAAATAACACAAAAACACTTTCAGAAACACACAGAAGCATCCTTGTACAAGAGGCTCTTGATAAGAATAAAGTTGATACAACATCTGAAATTCTTAAATCTTATAAGAGAGCTGAAGATACTGAAAAATCCGTTGTAGACAAACTTGAAGCCCTTGCTGTGGATTCAAGTGTAAAAGACAAGTCGAATACATTTGATACATTCGATAATGAACAGTATCGAATCACCAAGTTTATATTCGATAATAACACTCTTACTAACAAGAACAGAATTGACGAAGTGCTTAAGTATACTAATAACACAGCTAACCAGAATTATATCTTTAGTGCTTACGCATTTGTAGTAATCAAGAATTATGACGGTACAGTTAAAGAAATGAAGATTTCAGATCCCCAGTATTTCAATTTGTGCTATGTTGGTAATAAGGCACTCGATAATAATTAATAATTGTTTGGAGGAAGACTTGTGAAAAAATCATATTTTGAGCCTGAAATTGAAATCGTTAAATTTTCTTTTTCGGATTCAATTTTAAAAATCACTCCGAGTGGTAATTTTCAGACTGATGGAGAAGAGGAATCAGTCAATCAAAGAGGGGACGATAACGACTAATTAGAGGTTATGTCGGCAGGTGTTCTTCATCTGCCGACTTTTCTGAGCTAGACTTTTGCTTGTTAGGAGTAAATTATGAAAAAAATAGTAAAAAAATCCTGCACATTTCTCTTTGTTTTTGCAATGCTATTGTCAATGTTTTGCGTTTCATTTTCAGCTGAAACCTACTATTATGACAAGAATTTCGAGTTTTACAAAAACGATTATTCAGGACTGACAATTACAGATTATCTGGGAACAGAAGAAAATTTACAGATACCGTCACAGCTCATTGATATAACGGTCAATGTAATTGCTCCTTCGACATTTTCTGATAAAACCGGATTGGTAACTGTTTCAATGCCTGATACAATCCAAACAATTGGTGCATTTGCTTTTTCTAACTGTACTAATATTACTGATGTTAAGCTCTCCAAAAATCTTTCTCTATGTGTTTTAGGTGCTTTTCAGGGTTGTACTTCGCTTGAAACCGTTGATATGTCTATGACTAAGGTTACAGGACTTCCGAATCAGATGTTTTATAAATGTTCTTCCCTGAAAAATGTGACACTTCCTGAAACCTGCACATCAGTTGGCAGTTACGCTTTTGCGAATTGTCCTAAGCTTGAAAGTGTTTACATTCCTGCATCTGTTACTGAAATTTCTGATAAAGCTTTTAAAAATTCTTCAGCTGTTACAATTAAAGGCATTGTCGGTTCTTATGCCGAGGAATATGCAAAGGCTAACAATATTCCGTTTGAGGGCATTTCTGCTTATGATGTCGGTGATGTTAATATGGATGGCAGAATTGATATTTTAGATGCAACTCTTATTCAGAAGTATGTTGCCGGTATTGTTGAACTTTCGGCAGAACAAAAATATCTTGCCGATTATATCAACGACGGTGACATCACGGTAGTTGACGCAACGAAAATTCAGAAGTTTATCGTTCATTTAAACTAACCAATAAAAAAAACAGGCTCACTTTTTGTGAGTCTGTTTTATTTCGGAGGACGCTTTGCCAAAATTCTTAATAGCTGATTTTATCGTTGAAATTGAACCAAAATTTGATTACTTAAAAAAATTGTGCGAACCGTTTTTGTATGAAGGGGAGAGAAGTGCAGATTTTTCTGCAATACCGTCAGACTCATACTTAAATTCCCTGTTGAGCCGTATGGTTGAAGGTTCAACCATTGATGAAGCCGAAGAATTTGCAACGGCGTCAATTTTTAACCGCAAAATAATTCACTGTGGCGCTATGCTTGTGCATTCCTCGGCACTTGTTTTTGACGGAAAAGCGTATTTGTTTTCCGCCGATTCAGGTGTCGGCAAATCTACTCATACAAAGATGTGGTTGAAAAGATTCGGCTCAAAAGCTCATATTCTCAATGACGATAAGCCTGTTGTGAAAATTAAAAACGAAGTCCCGCTATGCTGCGGAACTCCGTTTGACGGCGGAAGCGGAATTGCTAACAACGAAACCGTTCCCATAGGTGCTATAATATTCATAGAACGCTCAGACGATAATTTTGTTACAATTCCCGACACAAATGAGATTGTACAAAGGCTCTACAAATCAACTGTCAAATTTGTGAATAAGTCAGACGGAATGTCTTTGCTCTCAAATCTCGATAATCTTATTCGGCATACAAAATTTTATGTACTGCATTGTAATACAGATGAGTGTGCCGTGGATGTTGCCTACAACATAATTAAAAACTGCAAATAAAAGACGGTCTGTTCTCGCAGACCGTCTTGTTATATGTATAAAGTTGATTACTTGATTTCCTTAATCCAGCCTTCGGGAGCTTCGATTCTGCCCATCTGAATACCTGTAAGTGTATCGTAAAGCTTCTTTGTAATCGGACCCATTTCATCCATACCGCTCGGGAAACAAATTTCCTTGCCGTGGTCGTTAATTTTGCCGACAGGTGAGATTACGGCAGCTGTACCGCAAAGACCGCATTCTGCAAAGTCCTTAACTTCATCAAAGTAAACTTCTCTTTCTTCAACCTCAAGACCAAGATAATGCTCAGCAACATACATAAGTGAGCGGCGGGTAATTGAGGGGAGAATGCTGTTAGACTTTGGAGTAACAACCTTGTTGTCCTTTGTTACAAAAATAAAGTTAGCACCGCCTGTTTCTTCAACCTTAGTTCTTGTAGCTGCGTCAAGGTACATATTTTCGTCAAAGCCCTCTGCATGAGCGGTAACAATAGCGTGAAGGCTCATTGCATAGTTAAGTCCTGCCTTGATGTGACCTGTGCCGTGAGGAGCAGCTCTGTCAAAGTCTGAAACCTTAATTGTAATAGGCTTTGCACCGCCCTTGAAGTAAGGACCTACAGGAGTAGTAAATACTCTGAACTGATATTCTGCCGACGGCTTAACACCGATTACAGGACCGCTGCCGAACATATACGGGCGAATATAAAGTGTTGCGCCTGTGCCGTACGGAGGAACATAATCGGCATTTGCCTTAACAACATTGCAAACAGCCTCAACAAACTTTTCTTTTGGAAATACAGGCATCTCAAGACGCTTACAGCTGTCCTCCATTCTCTGTCCGTTAAGGTCAGGTCTGAACACAACAATTCTGCCGTCACAGGTAGTGTACGCTTTCATACCCTCAAAGCAAGTCTGAGCATACTGCAAAACGCCTGCACATTCGCTGATAGTAATTGTGGTGTCGGCTGTCATACTGCCGTTGTCCCACTTACCGTCTTTATAATTAGCTACAAATCTTTCACCGATGGGCATATAACCGAAGCCAATGTTTGCCCAGTCAATATTCTGCTTTTCCATCATAAATACTTCCTTTCAATATAAGAAAAAACCTCATTGGTTATACACATATTTTAGCACTTTAACACGCAACTTGTCAATGTTATTACAGCATATTTCACCGTTTTTATGATAATTTATACGCTTTTTAATGTATAATATGAATTTTACTGCATAAGAAACTTTCATTTTGCCGATATTATCTTTTAAGGGGTAAAACAAACAACAATGTTCTTCTACAGAATAAAAAAATTGCTGTTGGGATATATACTTAATTTAATAAGTTACATGGGTGATTTTATGGCTGAAGTTGTAAAAATAGTATTGACGGGAGGCCCTTGCGGCGGCAAGACTTCCGCATTAAAATATATCAGCGAAGAGCTTAAAAAGCTTAATGTTTCTACAATTACAATCGGTGAGGTTGCAAGCAGATTGTTTAGTGAGGGCAAAACCCCCGAAAATGTAGGTTCCTATGAATTTCACAGAGAACTGTTTGAAATTCAGCTTGCTGAGGAGAATGAAAAAACGCAAATTGCCAAAAATATGGATTGTGAAAAGGCGGTTTTGCTTTTTGACAGAGGATTGCTTGACAGCAGAGCATATGTTACGGAAGATGAGTTTGCAAAGTATGCAGGTATCCACAATTTGAATGAAGATGTAATACGAAATTCTTATGACGCAGTATTTCATCTTGTGACTTCCGCAGACGGTGCAGAAGAGTATTACGGAAAAGAAACCAATATTTTCCGCAGAGAAGAAAGTCTTGAAAAAGCAAGAGAAGTTGACACAGATGTTATGGCTGTGTGGACAGGCACACCGCATCTGAGAATTATTGATAATTCGACCGACTTTGATACTAAGCTGAAAAGACTTCTCAAGGAGGTTGTCGCATTTCTCGGAATTCCGAAACCGCTTGAAATTGAAAGAAAATTTTTGATTGAATATCCTGATATTGAATTTTTGAACAGCATAAAAACCTGTCGCAGAATTCCTATTACACAGGCATACCTCACTACTCCCGAGGAAGGATATTTCAGAATCCGCAAAAGGGGAGAGGGTGACAAGGCTGTATATATCAAAACTGTAAAAATCAAAATATCGGATATTAAGCGGATCGAAATTGAAAATTATATCTCAAAAGAACAATACGACTCGTACCTTGCTCAAAGGCAGTATGTTACAGGCGTCATCAGTAAAGACAGATATTGCATTGTTGACAACAGCACCTACTGTGAACTTGATGTTTATCCGTTCTGGAATGACAGGGCAACAATAGAAATTGAATTGCTTAGTGAAGATCAGCGGTATCAACTTCCTAAGTTTGTAAAGCTTATAAGAGAGGTTTCATCTGAACCCGATTACAGGAATCTTGCACTTGCTCAGAAATACGGAAAGCCGTAATTTGGCGGATTTTGTCCGAAAAAAACTTTTTAAAAATTAAATATGAAAAAAATTCAAAAAAGTGTTGACAAATATGCCGTATATGGGTATAATATAAAGGCTGACTGAGGTCAGCAACTGATGCGCCAATAGCTCAGCTGGATAGAGCAACTGCCTTCTAAGCAGTAGGTCAGGGGTTCGAGTCCCTTTTGGCGCGCCACTTATGGTGGGATTAGCGTAGTTGGTTAACGCGCCAGTTTGTGGCACTGGAGACCGCCGGTTCGAATCCGGCATTCCACCCCATTTGACTCATTAGCTCAGTTGGCAGAGCACTTGACTTTTAATCAAGGTGTCCGGAGTTCGAATCTCCGATGGGTCACCAACAGCCGCTGAAGAAATTCTTTGGCGGCTTGTTTTTTTAATAATCAATAAAAGCAGAATATACTGAGCCGTCGCCAAGCGGTAAGGCAACGGACTTTGACTCCGTCACCCGTGGGTTCGAATCCCGCCGGCTCAGCCATGAAACAGGCACTTGCAATTATGTAAGTGCCTGTTTCAATTATAGTTATCTGTCGAGGGTTATGCTATTGCGTTGCAACGATATACATAAAAAAGAATACAAAAGATAAATTTTTTAAAAATACTCTTGACCTAAAGTTAGCTTGAGGTTATATAATATAGCTGAAGAGAGATATCTCTGATTTATATTTGAAATTTATATGATAAGGAGCTCTGATTACGATGTATATTGAAAAAATAAACGGACCGCAGGATGTTAAGAAACTCAGTATTGATGAACTTAACGCTCTTGCATCGGAGATGCGTGACGCTTTACTTCACCGTGCAAGTGTTCACGGCGGTCACTTCGGCCCGAATTTCGGTATTGTAGAGGCTACAATTGCCCTTCATTATGTATTTGATTCACCACAGGACAAGTTTGTGTTTGATGTTTCACACCAGTCATATCCTCATAAAATCCTCACAGGCAGAAAAGAGGCATATATTGCGCAGGAGCATTACGATGATGTAACAGGCTATACAAGCCCCATAGAGAGCGAACACGATATTTTTACTGTCGGTCATACATCAACCTCTGTTAGCCTTGCCTGCGGACTTGCAAGGGGCAGAGATGTAACAAACGGCAAGGGCAATGTTATTGCACTCATCGGTGACGGCTCAATCAGCGGCGGTGAGGCTCTTGAAGGTTTTAATGTTGCCGGTGAAATGGATTCAAACCTGATTATTGTTGCAAATGATAACCAAATGTCTATTGCAGAAAATCACGGCGGACTTTATAAAAATCTCAAACTTCTTCGTGACACAGACGGCAAGGCTGAATGTAATCTTTTCAAGTCAATGGGGCTTGATTATGTATATGTCAAGGACGGCAACAATATTGAAGAGCTTATCAAGGCTTTTAAGTCTGTAAAAGACATTGATCATCCTGTTGTCGTTCATATTAACACTCTTAAAGGTAAAGGTTATAAGCCTGCTGAAACTGACAAAGAAAGCTGGCATTGGTGTATGCCGTTTGATATTGAAACAGGCAAAACTACTGTTAATTTCTCTGATGAGGAGGACTACAGCTCAATTACAACAGATTATCTTAGAAATAAGATGAAGTCTGACAAGTCGGTTGTGGCGATTACAGCCGGCACTCCCGCACTTTACGGCTTTACTCCTGATGAGAGAAAAGCATTCGGCAGACAGTTCCTTGATGTAGGTATCGCAGAACAGACAGCTGTTGCAATGGCATCTGCTATCGCAAAGAACGGCGGCAAGCCCGTATTCAATGTTTACAGCTCATTCATACAGAGAACCTACGATCAGCTTTCACAGGACTTGTGCATTGACTCAAACCCTGCAACAATCCTTGTTCAGACTGCGTCGGTAAACGGTATGACAGATGTTACACACCTCGGAATTTTTGATATTCCCATGATTTCAAACATTCCTAACCTTGTTTATATCGCTCCGACAACTAAGGAAGATTACCTTGCAGTCCTCGACTGGAGTATTGAGCAGACAGATTACCCTGTTGCAATTCGTGTTCCTGTTGCAGAATTGGTTTCAACAGGCAAGCCTTGCACAAAGAATTTTTCAGAACTTAATAAATATGAAGTTGCTCAGCAGGGCGGTAAGATTGCCGTAATCGCACTCGGTTCATTCTATGGAATGGGCGAACAGGCTGCAAAGCTTATTGAAGAAAAAACAGGCACAGCGCCTACTCTTATCAATCCTTACTACATTACAGGCGTTGACACAGAACTTCTTGAAAGCCTCAAGAAAGACCATGATGTTGTTGTGACACTTGAAGACGGAGTGCTTGACGGTGGTTTTGGTGAGAAGATTGCCCGTTTCTACGGTCCGTCAGATGTAAAGGTTATCAATTTCGGCCTTAAAAAGGAATTTCTTGACAGATATAATCCTGCCGATGTCCTCAAAGAAAACCGCCTCACACCCGAACAGATTGCAGAAGATGCAGTCGCTTTGATTTAAATAATTTAAAAATAACTATTATAAACGAATTTTAGGAGTTAATATCAATGGTAAAACAGACAGCAGGAAGAGATAAACTCGGTGAGTTTGCACCGAAATTTGCAGAAATTAATGACGATGTGCTTTTCGGTGAAGTGTGGAGTAGGGAAGACAAACTTTCACTTCGTGACCGTTCACTTGTTACAGTTGTTGCACTTATGTCACAGGGACTTGTAGATTCTTCTTTTAAGTATCATCTTATGTCAGCCAAAAACAACGGCATTACAAAGGAAGAAATTGCAGAAATCATCACTCATTCCGCATTCTATGCAGGATGGTCAAAAGCTTGGGCAGCTTTCAATATGGCAAAAGAGGTTTGGACAGAAGAATAAAGAGCAGTTGCATATATATTTCTCTTGTGATACAATTAACTGTAGTTATTTTAAATCTTAATTTTTACAAAGGGAAATATTATGAAAAAGACTAAATTTATAATCACCTTGTTAATGGCTGTTCTGATGACTTTTTCATCAGCCTTTTGTGTAAGTGTATCTGCGGCGTCTTCGCCCGATGAGGCGGTGATTTCGGGCAATTATGACGGCATTGAGCCTATTCCCACAGAAAAGCCCGAGGACAAGCCCGTAAAGCACGGCAAGGGCTTTTCAAGCGGAGATTACGCCTTGTTCTATACTCAGACAACATTCCTTGCACTTCTTGCAGGATATTTGATTATTTTCAAAGCAAAGGGCACAAAGACAAAAGAGAAAATGCACGGAAGAAAACTTGACCGAAAGTGATTAAAAATCAAAAACAAAAAACGGATTGACTTGCTGAAAACTTGTCAACCCGTTTTTTATTTCTGTATTTGCATTAAAACAGCCCGACCAAATTACGGTCGGGCTGATAATTTATGCGCTTTCAGCACTTAATTCTTTAGCTTTTTTCAAAGCAGCATCTTTTTGCTTTTTCTTCTTGATTACCTTGAGTCGGCTGAATTCCTCACGATCCTTTTCGTCAAGTGCGTCAGAAATGAACTTAACTGTTTCCTCAAAACGGGGAATCATAATGTTCTTGAGAGCGTTTGCTCTCTTCTGAGTTTTCTTGATTGAATCGGCAAGGCGGTAAACGCTGTTCTCAATCTCGGCAAGCTCAACTGTAAGATTTTTAACTTCGGTAAATTTCGTATAAACCTTATCAATTGCCGAATTTGTTGTGCGCAGACCGTAGTGTAGGTAGTGATGGTCCTCTCGTTCTTCAATAGTGAGAATCGGAATTTCAACACCCATAACACTTCTTGAATCAAGCTTCAAGCCGTTCTCATAGGGAATAGCGTTAGAAATATCTTCACAAAAGCCGTTGGTAACATTTGCCGTTTGAAGTGCTGTGTAAGCCTCTGCATAAGCGTCATCAATTTTCTGCTGGATTGCGTTTGCATGGTCGATAAGCGTCATCATTTCTCTGATGAGAATGTTACGCTTTCTGTCCAACAGTTCATAGCCGTTTTTGGCGAGTGCAAGGGATTTCTTAGTATTCATAAGATTACCCTTGGTAGGTACTGTCTGTACTGCCATAAATGCTCACACTCCTTTCTTCAAACGATTATTTGTCACCCTTATAGTACTGATCAAGTAAAGCATCGTCAACACGGTCAAGTTCTGCTCTCGGCAATGTTGAAAGCAATTCCCAACCAAGGTCAAGACTCTGTTCAATACTTCTGTTTTCATTAAAGCCCTGATTAACGAACTTTGATTCAAACAATCTGCCAAACTCAATGTACTTCTTATCAGTAGGAGAAAGCTCCTCTTCACCGATAACAGATGCAAGCGATCTTGCGTCAATTACCTTTGCATAAGAAGCGAAAAGCTGGTTTGCAAGAGGCTGGTGATCGGCTCTTGTATAACCCTCACCGATACCGTCCTTCATAAGACGGGAAAGGGAAGGAAGAACATTAACAGGCGGATACAGTCCCTGTCCCTGAAGTGAACGGTCAAGAACAATCTGTCCCTCTGTAATGTAACCTGTAAGGTCGGGGATAGGATGAGTAATATCGTCGTTAGGCATTGTCAAAATCGGAATCTGTGTAACAGAACCGCTGTGACCTTTAATCATACCTGCACGCTCATAAAGTGATGCAAGGTCAGAATAAAGATAGCCGGGGTAACCCTTTCTGCCCGGAATTTCACCTTTTGATGACGAGAACTCACGAAGAGCCTCGGCATAAGATGTCATATCGGTCATAATAACGAGAATGTGCATATCAAGCTCAAATGCAAGATATTCAGCAATTGTAAGAGCACATCTCGGTGTAAGAGTTCTTTCAATGATAGGATCGTTTGAAAGGTTCAAAAGCATTACAACTCTTGAAAGTACGCCGCTTTCTTCAAAGCTCTTCTTAAAGTATTCTGCAACATCTTTTTGAACACCCATTGCGGCAAATACAACACCGAAGTTAGAGCTGTTTGCACCGCTGATTTTAGCCTGTCTTACAATCTGAACGGCAAGGTCATTATGTTTCATACCTGAGCCGGAGAAGATAGGCAGCTTCTGACCTCTGATAAGAGTCATAAGCGTATCAATGGTTGAAATACCTGTGTTGATGTAGTTTTTAGGATAAACACGGGAAACAGGGTTGATAGGAGTACCGTTGATATTAGCCTTTTTAACAGGGAAAATATCTCCGAGTCCGTCAATAGGTTTGCCCGCACCGTCAAGTACACGGCCGATAATTTCAGGGGAAAGAGGCATCTCCATAGGATGACCTGTAAGTCTTGTTCTTGTGTTTTTAAGGCTGATTCTTCTTGTACCCTCAAAAACCTGAACAACTATTCTTTCGCCCTCAATCTGAACGACACGACCCTGACGCATTGTACCGTTATCAAGACGAATGTCAACAATTTCCTCGTTGGAAACGCCCTTAACACCGTCCATAACTATTAGAGAGCCGTTAATTTCTTTAACGCCTACATAATCTATAATCATTATTGCGTTCCCTCCTTATTAAGAAATTGCAGCAAGCTTTTCGTCAATTTCCTTAATGTAATCGTCAAACATTTCAGGCTTGCTGTTAGGAATATCATACTTCATCTTTGTAAGCTTATCAAACAGACCAAGGTTAAGAATCTTGGAAAGCGGAATATTCTGAGCAACTATATCCTTAGCTTTGGCATGAAGATGAAGAATGGTTTTCATCATAAGCTTTTGCTTTTCAAGCGGAACATAAGTATCATCGGCATGGAAGGCGTTCTGTTGTAAGAAACCTACACGAATTACTCTTGCTGTTTCAATTACAAGCTTCTGGTCATCGGGGAGTACATCCGAACCGATGAGCTTTACGATTTCCATAAGTGAACTTTCTTCCTGTAAAAGTGCGCTTATTCTGTTTCTGTATTCAATAAAATCCTCACCGAGATTTTCTCTGAACCACGGATCAAGGTCATTAAAATACTCGCTGTAGCTGTCCATCCAGTTAATGGCAGGATAATGTCTTGAATAAGCAAGAGCCTTATCAAGAGCCCAGAAACATCTTGTAAAACGCTTTGTGTTCTGTGTTACAGGCTCAGAGAAGTCTGAACCCTGCGGAGAAACCGCACCGATAAGCGTTACAGAACCTTCGCCGCCGCTGAGAACCTCGGCACGACCGCCACGCTCATAGAACTCGGCAAGTCTTGAAGGAAGGTACGCAGGGAAACCTTCTTCGGCAGGCATTTCTTCAAGTCGGCCTGAAATCTCACGGAGAGCCTCAGCCCAACGGGATGTTGAGTCAGCCATCATGGCAACATGGTAACCCATATCTCTGTAATATTCGCCAAGAGTAATACCTGTGTATATTGAAGCCTCACGAGCCGCAACAGGCATATTTGATGTGTTGGCGATAAGTACGGTTCTGTCGGTCATAGGACGCTGTGACTTTGGGTCAATAAGCTCTGAGAATTCCTCAAGAACCTGGCTCATCTCGTTACCACGCTCACCGCAACCGACATAGATGATGATATCGGCGTCGCACCACTTTGCAAGCTGGTGCTGAGTCATTGTTTTACCTGTACCGAAACCGCCCGGAATAGCTGCTGTACCGCCCTTTGCAATAGGGAAGAGAGTATCAATAACTCTCTGACCCGTGATAAGCGGAACAGATGATGTAAGTCTTTCCTTAACAGGACGGGAAGTTCTGATTGGCCACTGCTGACAAAGGGTAAGGTTGTGCTCAACGCCTTCGTCATCCTTGATTACAACAACTGTATCAAAGAGCTTGTAGTCGCCGTTGGGATTAACCTTTACAACTTCGCCCGAAAGCTCAGGCGGAACCATAAGTCTGTGTTCAATGATAGGAGTTTCGGGGAGAGTAGCGTAAATTTGACCGCCCTCAAGCTTGTCACCGACTTTAACCTTCATTGTAACATTCCACAGCTTCTTGTCATCAAGAGCAGAAACTGAAGAACCACGGTTAATAAACGCACCTGCTTCTTCTTCAATAGCCTTCAGCGGTCTTTCGATACCGTCAAAGATGTTGTCAATAATACCGGGGCCGAGAAGAACATTCATAGGAGCACCGGTACCCTCAACGGGATCGCCCGGTTTAAGTCCTGTTGTTTCCTCATAAACCTGAATAGTTGTGATGTCGTCTGTAATACCGATGATTTCACCGACAAGCTTTTGCTTGCCTACATGAACCATTTCCATCATCTCAAAGCTGTCGGTATTTTTTACGGTAACAACAGGTCCGTTTATTCCATATATAACATTGTTGTTTTCCATATTATTACCATCTCTTTCAAAAGAAATTAACAGTCAGCAAGATTAAAGCACACTCAGTCCGGAATTTTCAATAAACCATTCTTTCTGTGCATAGAGCTTGCTGTCAAGAGTTTCATCGGCAACAATATTCATTGCCTTGCAAAAGCCTTTGATTCCGCCGATTTTAATTGATTTGTCGGCAACAACCTCGGTGCTTCCTGCAAAAACTGCCTTGATTTTGTCTGAGTTCTTCATATCTCTTTCGTTGACATAAACAACACAGTCGTTGTCTGCAAAAAGCTTAGCAACTTCCTTTGCACTTTTTACAAGGCTGTTTGAGTAATCTGATGTTTTTGTGTATTCAACAAGCTTTTCTTCAGCCTTTTTAAATACGCTTTCAGTCATTTCAGCTCTCTCGAGAAACAGTTTTTTCTGACCTTCCTGAATTTTCTTTGCAAGAATACCAGTCTGTCTGTTTCTTGATTCTTCAAGTTTGTCCTTGATATATTTTTCGCTGTCATGTCTGCCTTTTTCGGTTGCCTCTTTCAGCTTTTCTTCTTTAAGCTGAGCAACCTCTGTCTGCATGGCACTTCTTTGTTCATCAGCATATTTTTTAATGGCTTTCAGAAAGTTATCTGTTTTGTTTTTGGAGTTTTCCATTAAAAATAACCTCCCTGAATAAATTCAGATATGTGATAATTACAGCTTTACGCCGATTGCGTCCTGAACATATTTTGTAATACTGTCCTTGGTTCTTCCGTTACCGTGACGGTCGGGAATTTCAACAATAAGCGGCTGTTTGCGGTTAAGCTTGAGATCATAAATAAGGTCGGGACAGAGCGAAACAAGTGTTTCCGTAATAAGAATAACTGCAATATCATCCCTGTTCACAGCCTTTTCAAGCTCACTGCGTACCTCATCCTCCTGATGAACAACTACGCCTTCAATACCTGCAAATCTCATACCCATTTTGGTATCGACATTATCACTTATAAGAAAAAATTTCATAACAATCAATCCTTAACGAAACTTAAATCGCTTAAATTATCTTGCAAAGATAAGAAGAATTGAAACGAGCATACCGTAAATAGCGATACCTTCACCAAGTACAACGAAGATGATTGCTTTACCGAATGCCTTAGGATCTTCACTTGTAGCACCGATAGCGGCAGGAGCAGCGTTACCAACGGCAATACCGCCGCCGATACATGAAAGACCTGTTGCAAGAGCGGCACCGATATATGCAAGACCGTCAGCCATACCCGATGTAGCGGTAGCGGCGTCACCTGTAGCAGCGCTTGCTACGATAGGGCATACCATGCAGAATGCAAATACAGCAGCGAATGAGCAAATCTGAGTAAGAACTGTTTTCTTTCTGTTCTTTCCATGCTCAAAAGCCTTTACTGCAAGAATTGCAGACGCACAAAGGAATACTACCGGAACAGCTAACATAATTAAATTGAATAACATAATAATACCTCCAAAAAATTATCAATCAATATTTAATTTAACAGGTTCGTAAGGTCTGCCTTCACCGGAATAGAAACGGCTGAACATCTCGTAATATTCAAGTCTTAACACCTGAATTGCAACAAGAAGTGCCTCAAGAACCATTACAAAAACATTACCTAAAACAACTACGGGCCAGTATGCTACTGCGGGAGCTGTTTGGGCAAGTACGAAAACAACCGTCATCATACCTGCGTGTACAAGAACGAATGCACCGACTCTTAAAAAGCTTACCGTGTTCGTAACATACTCAAGCAAAAATTCGATTGACTCGATAGCATGCTCAAGAATATATCCGCCCCAGCTTTCGGGCTGCCAGTCTTTTTCACCGGCGATAAGAAGTCCGAGAGGCTCACCGAAAAAGATGAGCAGATAGGGGAGAACGATAAGGCAAAGAATGTATGCAAGGGAAAATACCTGAAGACCGAGCACAAGCTGTCCTGCAACACCGAAAATAATTGAACAGTAGAATACAAGACCTGCACAACCGCTTGATCCGAACAAGGCTCTTCCCACATCTCCCTGCTTGAAGGAACTGTAAATATTAAGTCCCATAGCAACCACAACAAGCGAAATACCTATTGCAACAGCCGCAAGAAGAATCATTACAATTGAGCCTGATGACATTACTTCAATCGGTTTTTCATCAAGTCCGAAGAGTGCTTTGTAAAGAGGATCGAGGACATGCTCAAATCCGAACACACTTCCGAACACACAGCCGAATATCGCAGAAGAAATTCCGCACGGCACAAGAATCTTACCGATTTTCATTTTCCTGAGTTTCCACATAAGCGCACCGACAATTGATACACAAATGCCCTGACCGAGGTCAGCAAACATTATGCCGAATATAACGACATAAGTGATAGCGATAAAGAGTGACGGATCAATTTCGTTATATTTCGGAACACCGTACATCTCCGTGTAAAATTCAAACGGTTTTGCAAGGAAACAGTTTTTGAGTTTGACAGGCGGCGATTTTGCAATCTCCGTCTTGCCGTCTGAAAAATCTACATTGACGCTGGCAATTTTTTTGAGTCTGCGTCTGAGAGGCTTAGCGTCCTCTGTAGGAACCCAACCTACAATGATAAAGCTTTTGCTGTATTGCAATGCTTTTGTGCGGATTTTGGCATAAAGATTAAGCTCTTCAAGCTTAGAAAGATATTTACAGATTCTAACCTCATACTTGTCAACATAATCGTCAACCCGCTTTTGAGCTTCTTTAAGCTTTTCCTCAAGGTGGGGGATAAGACTCTCAAGTTTTTTCAGATGAATTCTCGGTGTGTCATTAATTCCGAGAACATCGCATTTTTCAAAATATAATCCCGAAAAGATTCTGTCAATTTCCTCGGTTTTATCAATCGGAGCAAAATAAACACCCCAATAGTGTGATTTGTCTTCGGTACAGACAATAAAATCTACATAAGGATTATCTTTATAGGCTGAAAGCTTTTCAAAGCTTTCCTTAGGCAGTCTGCCAAAGCGTGAACTGATATACTTTAAGGTTAAAACCTTTTCAATTTCAACCCCAAGTCCGACAAAGTGTGTGGTTTCAACAAGATTTTCCTTTGCCTGCATCAGCTGTTCTTCAACAAAAAGCCTGTCATCTGCAAGAACTTCAATGTCGCTGTTTATTTGATTTGTAAACAGTTCAATTTCTTTAAAGGTCGGATTAAAGTCACTTACATCAACAAGATTAAACTTGCGTTTTGTAAGACTTAATGTTGCCTTAAGAGTGTTAAGAGGTTCAGCATAGATGTTTTTTGATTGCAGATGCGTAAAATCCTTTGTGTTGCTGTAAAAGGATGAAACATCATCGGGATGGAACACACCTGATTCACCAAGTACCGATATTACATTATCAATATCCCTTGTAAGCCCGATAATGCTTACGGCCTGCATGGTTGAAACAGCCAAATTTTAATCACCTCTTCTTAACAGTCATCACATTTTTTATTTAATAAGCAATGACTGCGTAAGTTTATTGTCAAGTTCATATCTTGTGCCCTCAATCAGAGTGACAATATTCATCAGCTCTGTTTCGGCAACAAAAATATATGAAATCATTACAACCGAAGGGTTGTTGGAAAAGTGCATATTTTTCCTTGCAAGCCTGTATTTTACTCTCGGTGAAATATCGCTTGCATAAACATATCCGATTTTATCAATCAATCTTCCGTTATGCGTATTCTGCATAATTGAGAATATCTCGCCCGAAGATTCCGCCTTACACATCATGTCAATGGTCTTTTCGCTGAGATTTGTGTAATTAAGCAAGAGGTTTGCTTTGATATCATCGGGAGAAAGCTTATAATACTTTTTCAATCTCAGAATTCTCGAGAAAATATTATAATCGTTAATCGTAAAGAAAAAGTTGATAAGCTCGTGCTTTTCCTGTCCTTTTGTTGTAGCTTTAATCAGTTTTGTCAGTTTTCCGAACACCAAGTTATACAGCTTGTTCTCAATGTCCGATATTGGAAGTCGATTTTTCTCATCAGGAGAAAATTGCTTGAGAATATCGTAGAATTGGGAGGACTGTGTGGCGTTCAGAAACTCTTCATAATTTTTTGCGTTGGCAAGCTTGTTAACATCTATTTCCGTATGCTTTGAAATATACCCCGGGAATTGATAGATGAACTTGTCAGTCGAGTTTGAACTGAGCAGGATAAGGAATCTTATAATCTGCTCAACCTCTAATGTCGAGATAATGTACGATGACAAACCCGAGCTTACGCTCGAATCGTATCTGCACAAAGAGTCAAATTCATAGAAAAGGTTTTGCCTCAAAAGAGCCTCAAGCCGTCCTCTGTGAATTTCACGCTCACTGACATCCGTCAGAGCCTTGGAGTAATGCGTATTATTTTTAAGATACGACATAATCTCTCCGACACTCTGGCATGCAAGCAAACTCTGGTAATCCTTTTCGGTAAGTCTGTTGCCGAACTTTGACCTTGCTTTTGTCAGAACTGCAAACGAAGTTTTTGACATTATCCGCATACACCTCCTTGTAAACAGTAAATGGAATGTTACTGTGCAACCGTTCTTTTGACGATTTCGTCAACCCACTTGTCACAGTTGAGTTTAAAATCAGAGTCAAGCTTGATATGCACTGAATTGTGCTTGCCCTGAATTTCCTCCCATTGCTGTTCGGCTTTCTTTGTTTCCTGAATGTCGTTGCGTTTCACAACCTCTTCAGCTTTTGCCATGAAGTCGTCATAAATCTTCTTCGTTTCGGCTTCAATAGTTTTGGAAAGTTCCTCTTTTTCTTCAAGAGTATCCTTTTCCATGGCTTTGGCTTCGTTGTCGGCATCAACGATTTTTTTAATCATATTCTCCATAAAACCACCCCCGTGAAAAATTAGTTTTTAAGCGCCTGAAGCGGAGCCGGAATTCTTCCGCCACGCTTAATAAATGCCTCCGGTGAACCTTTCCTTACAGGCATAACGGGACCTCTGCCGAGCAGTCCGCCGAAATTAAGTTCTTCGCCTGCACTTTTTCCGATAGCCGGAATAAGTCTTACCGCAGTTGTTTTGGTATTTACCATACCAATTGCAGCCTCGTCTGCAATAATTGCAGAGATAACCTCGGGAGTTATGTCACCGGGTACTACAATCATGTCAAGACCAACCGAACATACGGCTGTCATTGATTCAAGTTTTGTAATATCAAGGTAACCTTCAGTAGCGGCATGAATCATACCTGCATCCTCGGAAACGGGGATAAAAGCACCGCTCAGACCGCCGACATGGGAAGAAGCCATAACGCCGCCTTTTTTAACAGCGTCATTAAGAAGTGCAAGTGCAGCGGTTGTACCGTGGCATCCGCACACTTCAAGTCCCATCTCCTCAAGAATATATGCAACACTGTCACCGACAGCAGGTGTCGGGGCAAGTGAAAGGTCAACAATACCAAAGGGAACACAAAGTCGCTTGCTTGCTTCTCTTGCAACAAGCTGTCCCATACGGGTGATTTTGAATGCAGTTTTCTTAACCATATCTGCAATTTCCGTGATGTCTTTTCCTGCACCGTCTTTTGCAAGAGCGGCTCTTACAACGCCGGGACCCGATACACCGACATTGATAACAGTATCGGCTTCACCGACACCGTGGAAAGCACCCGCCATAAACGGGTTGTCTTCGGGAGCGTTACAGAATACAACGAGCTTTGCGGCACCGATGCAGTTTCTGTCGGCTGTAACTTCTGCAGCCTGCTTAACGACCTTACCCATCATCTTAACAGCATCCATATTGATGCCGGCTTTTGTAGAACCGATATTTACGGATGAACAAACGAAATCGGTTTCGCTCAAGGCCTGTGGAATACTCTCAATAAGAGCGTAGTCACCGCTTGCAAAACCCTTCTGAACAAGAGCGGAATAACCGCCGATGAAGTTTACACCGAGTTCCTTTGCGGCTTTGTCAAGAGTGTGGGCAAACTTGACAACATTCTTGCTCTGGCACGGAGCGGCTACCATACCGATAGGGGTAACTGAAATTCTTTTATGTATAATCGGAATACCAAATTCCTTCTGGATGTCTTCACCTGTTTTAACAAGGTCTTTTGCATTTCGACAGATTTTGTCATAAACCTTTGTGCAAGCCTTATCAATGTCCTCGTCAATGCAGTCAAGCAATGAAATACCCATTGTAATTGTTCTTACATCAAGGTTTTCATTGTCTATCATATTTATGGTTTCAAGTATATCTCTTGTTTCTAACATATTATGTATATCCTTTCAATTCGGTAGCACTGATCAAATTCTGTGCATGCTGTTAAAGATGTCCTCGTGCATAACATGAACCTTTGTATTTGTTGATTCTCCGACTGCTTTGAGGTTTGTACGGAGCTGCTCAAATCCGATGTTGGATTTGTCAATTTCAACAAGCATAATCATAGCAAACATATCCTGAAGAACACTCTGTGTTACTTCCACGATATTAACATCAGCCTTTGAACAGGCCTCTGAAACTTTTGCAAGGATTCCAACGCTGTCTTTACCGATTACTGTGATAACTGCCTTCATTTTTTACCTCCTGTTTATGCAGATTTTCGTTGGAATTCTGCATAAAACTGCTTTTCTTTATTTGTGCATATTATATAACTAATTTTTAATAAAGTAAAGTGCAATATTGAAAAAATTTTTTTCATATGTTATCATCTTTTTTGTGAGGTGTTTTACTAATGAAAATATGTGATATTCATACCCATTCAAGCAACTCTTTTGATGCTGAAAATACAGTTGAAGAAATGTGCAACAGTGCCTGTAATAAGGGACTTTTTGCACTTGCAATCACCGACCACTGCGAAGCTCCCGAGATTTTGCTCGGCTCTGAAAGTGAGTACGGAGATTTCAGCAAATTAATTCCAAAATCGAATTATGAAACTTCGATTATGAAAGATAGATACAAGGGTAAAATCAAAATACTGAGAGGCATTGAACTCGGTGAGCCGATGCACAATGACGAATGTACAAAAAAAGCACTTTGTTTTGGAGATTTTGACATAATAATCGCATCCGTGCATAACCTGAGAAACAGACCGGATTTTTATTATATGGATTTCAAAAAAGAAGATGCGCATATAATTCTCGATATGTACTTTGATGAACTTCTCGAAACCGCCTCTTTTGACAGCTTTTGCACTCTTGCACACCTTACATATCCGTTGAGATATATTAAGCGTGACACGGGCGTTATTCCGAATCTTTCACCGTACAGAGATAAGATTGACCTTATCTACGAAACACTTATTAAAAAGGATAAGGCTCTTGAAATTAATGTTTCGGGACTGTTCAAGGGACTCGGTGAAACTCTCCCTGCATTTGATGAAATTAAACGCTATCACGACCTTGGAGGCAAGTACATAACCCTCGGAAGTGACGCACATAATATAAATGATGTCGGCAGAGATATTGAAAAGGGAATAGAGCTTGCTTTTAAAGCCGGGTTCAAATCATACTATATATATGAAAACTGTTGCCCTTATGAAATAACAATTGAATAACAAAGAATTAAAATAGTTCTTAAAAGCAAAAAGAGGATTTCGCACTGATATGATGTGAAATCCTCCTTGTTTTTTTTGAATCCAATATTTAACTGTAGCACAGTATACTGCACTTTTCTGAAAATTGCAATACCTTTTTACAAAGTTTTTGCAAGATTTTTTATGTAATCCTTCAATAAATCTTTTGTTTCAGGGTGTTCAAGCCCAATTTCTATCTGAGCCTGCAAGATTCCAAATTTATTGCCCATATCGTATCTCTTGCCCTCAAACTCAACGGCTGTCATTCCTTTTGTTATTGCAATCTCTCTCATTGCGTCTGTAAGCTGAATTTCTCCGCCGATTCCGGGTTTTGTATTTTCGAGAATTTCGAAAATTTCAGCCGGGAGCACGCATCTGTCAAGAATCGAATAAAGCGAAAGAACTTCTTCGGGAGTCTGCGGCTTTTCCTTCATGTCCGTACAGGCAAAAACATTGTCGTGCATATGTTCAACTTTGAGCGAACCGTACTTGTGAATATCTTTGGCGTCAACCTTTTTAACACCTACAACTCCTTCACCGTATTCACCGTAATGATCGATGAGCTGTTTGATTGCAGGAACCTTGCCTGTAATAACGCCGTCACCGTACATAACGGCAAAAGGTTCATTGCCTACAAAAGATTTTGCTTTGAGAACGGCATGTCCAAGGCCTTTCATTTCTTTCTGTCTGATAAAAGAAATGTTTGCAAGGTTTGAAATATTTCTGACTGTTTCAAGAAATTCTGTTTTGCCGCTCTTTTCAAGCAGACTTTCAAGTTCGGGAGAAGCGTCAAAATGATCCTCCATAAGTCCTTTGCCACGGTTTGTGATGATGAGAATATCTGTAATTCCTGCCGCAACAGCCTCCTCAACTATGAACTGGATAGTTGGCTTGTCAACGATAGGATACATTTCTTTCGGCATATTTTTTGTTGCGGGAAGAACTCTTGTACCGAGTCCCGCCGCAGGGATAACCGCCTTTGTTATACGCATAATATTCCTTCTTTCTCATTAAACTTTTTACTTATTATGTTTCTATACATTTATTACGGTGTTTCTGTCGTTTACATTAAGAACATCGGCAGATAATTGACAACAAGGAAAGCAAAAGCTACAGAAACAGCAATCGGGAGATTTACTCCGCCTTTTGTTTCGAGTGCCTCATTCAAAAGCTCTTTATCTGTTGTACTTTTTATCTTTTTAATTTTCTTAACAGAGTGATTGTAGTAACATTTATTTGCAATTAAACCGCTGATAACCATTACTATAAGTGAAACCGCATTTGCAAGCAGAGGAGAGAGAAACAGTAAAAACTCAGTCGGTGAAAGACCGAAAGAATTACTAAGCGAAAGTACCTGTCCAGATTGCTGAGCCTGTACTATGCCTGTGTAGATAGATTTCCAAGCCGGAAGCGATGAAATATAAGCAGAACCTACCATTGAACCGAGTACGAGAGCTGAGAACAATACGCCTAAGCCGTACATTTTTCGGTACAGAAAATATATTCCCGATAAAATAAATGCGGAAAAATTGAATCTGCTCTTTTTAAACTTATTGATAAAGCTGAAAACCCTCAGATAATAAGGGGTGTTCTTACCAATGAATTTTGCGGCTTCACCTGCAGTGATATCGTCAACAAGCGGTTCGTCGCTCTTCATTCCTGCCATAGGATCAAAAGCGGCAGCCATTTGCGGATTTGCCTGACCAAAAGGAACACCGAACGGCGGCATACCCTGATTCTGATTGAAATTCGGGTTTGGCTGACCGTTATTCTGATTCTGCTGAAAGTTAGGATTGTTTTTGTCATCACCGTAAAGCGGTGCGCCGCAGTTGCAGCAATAGAACATTTCTTTCGGATTTTCCGCTCCGCAGCGCTTGCAAAGAACTACACCGTCTTTAGCGTCCTGCTCTGCCTGTTGTTCGGCCTCTTCAAGCTGTTCTTTTTCAAAAGAAAAATCAGCACCGTGTTTGTCTGCAAAATGACAATGACCTTCTTTTTCATAACATTCTCTGTGATGCGGTGCTCCGCATTCAGGGCAGACTACAACATCGTCACCCTTTTTGAACTGTTTGTCACATACCGGACATTTGTATTCTGTAAATTCCATTATAAACCTCCAAAGAATACACGATATAGTGTACCTTTACGCTTTAATTATAACAAATAGTATTGACAAATGCAACTTGTTTTTGTGTATAAGTTTACTTATGAATAAAATAGCTGTTTTTCTTTACTTTTGTGGATGTTTTTGCTATAATATTAAATTGTGAAAGGATAAACTATATTCAGAAAGGTACATGTTTATGGTACAGTTTGAGGAATTACTTTTAAAGCTTCAGGCTCTCAAGCCTGAAATAGACGATTTGTCCGATGCACTCGGTATGAAGGGCATGCTCTCGGAGATTCAACAGCTTGAACTCAAGGCAACCGAGCCGGGATTTTGGGACGATGTGGAAAAATCGCAAAAGGTTTTACAGCGTACGGGTTCTTTAAAGGGCAAGGTTGAGGCTTACGAAGGCCTTGTTGCCAAATACGAGGATACTCACGCTTTGATTGAACTTGCAAATGAGGAAGAGGACGAATCTCTTCTTGAAGAGGCAGAAAGCGAAGTTGAGGCTGTCAAGGAAAATCTTGAAAAACAGCGTTTGCAGACTTTGCTCACAGGTGAATATGATAAAAATAACGCAATTCTTACATTTCACGCAGGTTCTGGCGGAACAGAGGCTCAGGACTGGGCAGAAATGCTTTACAGAATGTACACCCGTTGGGCAGAGGCTCACGGCTTTAAGGTTAAAGAAGTTGACTACCTTGACGGCGATGAGGCAGGACTTAAAAGTGCCGTGCTTCTTGTTGAAGGTGAAAATGCTTACGGCTACTTAAAGAGCGAGGCAGGCGTTCACCGTCTTGTTCGTGTATCTCCGTTTGACTCGGCAGGCAGAAGACACACAAGCTTCTCATCTCTTGAGGTTATGCCGGAAATTGCAAAAGATACAGAGGTTCACATTCCGCCCGAAGATATTAAAATGGATGTTTACCGTGCCAGCGGTGCAGGCGGTCAGAAGGTCAACAAGACTTCATCTGCTGTTCGTCTTACTCATATTCCTACTGGTATCGTTGTTGCCAGTCAGGTTGAGCGCAGTCAGTATCAGAACCGTGATGTTGCTATGAATATGCTTATTTCAAAGCTCGTTGAAATCAAAGAGCGTGAGCATCTTGAAAAGATTGAGGACATCAAGGGTGTTCAAAAGGAAATTACCTGGGGTTCACAGATCCGAAGCTATGTATTTATGCCGTATACAATGGTAAAAGACCACAGAACAGGCTTTGAAACAGGTAACATTCAGGCTGTTATGGACGGCGATCTTGACGGCTTTATCAACGCATATTTAAAGTGTGCAAGTCTCGGCACACTTCAGAAATAAATTTCATATTATACGGAAAGGCTATGAATTAGTATGAAGTATTTAGTAATGCTCTGTGACGGTATGGCTGATGAGCCAAACGCACAGCTTGATAATTCAACTCCTATGGCAAAGGCTGTTAAGCCTTGTATGGATTACCTTGCCTCAAAGGGTGAGGTCGGAATGGTTAAAACCGTTGCTGAAGGACTCAAACCCGGCAGCGATGTTGCAAACCTTTCGGTTCTTGGTTATGAGCCTGCTGTTTATTACAGCGGTCGCTCTCCGCTTGAGGCGGCAAGTATCGGTATTGACCTTAAAGACACCGATGTAACATTAAGATGTAACCTTGTAACTCTGTCCGATGAAGAAAACTACGAGGACAAGTCTATGGTTGACTATTGTGCAGGCGACATTTCAACAGAAGAAGCAAGAGAACTTATCAATTATGTTGAGGAAAAGCTCGGCAACGATATTTTTAAGTTCTATTCGGGTGTTGCATACCGTCATTGTCTTGTATGGAAAAACGGCAATCCTCATCCGGGCGAACTTACACCTCCTCACGATATCTCAGGTCGTGTAATTAAAGAATACATTCCAAAGGGTGACGATACTGCCGCTCTCTATGATTTGATGAAGAAAAGCTATGATTTGCTCAAAGATCATCCTGTAAACAAGGCAAGAATTGAAAAAGGACTTCGTCCCGCTAACTCAATTTGGCTCTGGGGCGAGGGTACAAAACCCGCTCTTGACAGCTTCTTCGGCAAGTTCGGCAAAAAGGGCAGTATGATTTCTGCTGTTGACCTTCTCAAAGGTATTGCAATTTGTGCCGGCATGAAGAGTGTTGATGTTGAAGGTGCAACAGGCTATATTGACACAAACTTTGACGGAAAGTGTAAAGCCGCAATTGATGAATTCAAAAACGGTGCGGATTTTGTATATATCCATGTTGAGGCTCCCGATGAATGCGGTCACAGAGGAGAGATTGAGAACAAAGTTAAGGCTATTGAACTCATTGATGAGCATATTCTCAAGCCTGTAACCGATTTTCTCAGAACATTTGATGATTTTGCCGTACTCGTATGTCCAGATCATCCCACACCTCTTTCTATCCGCACGCACACTTCAAATCCTGTTCCGTATCTTATCTATGACAGCAAGAACGAAGTTGACAGCGGCGTAAGCAAATTCTGTGAAGAAGAGGCTAAAAAGACAGGCAACTATATTGAAAAAGGTTTCACAATGATGGATTACTTCCTTTCTAAATAATTTTTTGCTCTGTACTACATAATAAACCAAAAAAATAACATCCTTGCAGATATAATGAAATTAAAAATCTGTAAGGATGTTTTTATGTTGTGTTTGTTCATTATCATAACAATAATGAGTGTGATTACCTTGTTTGTAATTGCGCTTTCTTATGCAGTAAAATTCCTTATCGGAATAATAATTAAACTTATACGCAAAAACGATTTAGATAAGTTTTAATGCTTCAACAAGAGCCTTTGAAAGCTGATCGGGGCAAGATGTGCCTCTGCCACGGCAGTCAATGCCTTTTAATCTGTCAACAGCGTCTTTTGCGTCCATACCTTTAACAAGCATACAAATGCCCTGAGTGTTGCCTGAACAGCCGCCCACAAACTCACAGCTTGTGATTTTGCCGTTGTCATCAAGTTCAAGATTAATCTGTCTGGAACAAACTCCCGTAGGGAAATATGAATATTTCATTGTAATACCTCTTTTCATAATTTGAAATCATATTATCACAGAAACAGAAAAAAATCCAGATAATTTTATTTTTTTGTTTTTAAAATTGAAAATCTATGTTATAATTTAAATACAGATTGCACTTTGTTACAAACCTTGCTCCCTGTTATGAAAGCAGAGCGTTGTTTTAATTGAAATCCAAGTGCAGATGTTTCATTACTTTAAGAGAATGAAACTATTATAAATATTGTAACAGACATTTACAAGAAGCAAATCACAGAAAGTAGGATATAATGTCAATTAATATAGATTTGGGAGCATGGAACTCAATTTTTGCAGTTCCCTCCAAAGTAGTCGATGAAGGATTAAAATTTTCTGACGGCGTAAAGCTTAAAGTCCTTTTGTTTGTCCTTCGTAATGCCGGTCGTTCCGTTGACGACACTGAAATTTCAAAGGCAACAGGTGTCAATGTAACCGATATTCCCGAGGCGCTTGACTATTGGGTAAGTATGGGTGTGTTTAATCGAATTGAAAATACCTTTACTCCCGTAAAAAATAACGAGGAATTTGTTTCTGCACCGCAGACTTCTGTTCAAACGGAACAGACACCGCAACCTGTTCAGACTGTTTTACAGCCACAACAGACAGTGCCACGGCCTGTTCAAGCGGTTCAAGAGCCTGTAAAACAGGAAACAGAACAGTCACCAAAGGAAAACGCAGAAGAACCGCAAAAACATTTTACGGCTACAAGACCGCAAAAGCCTGATTTTGTATTTACGGCACAAAGGCTTGCGGTTGATGAAGAATTAAAAATGCTTGTTGAAGAAACGCAGACAACACTCGGAAAGGTCCTTTCAAATTCCGATATTGCAACTCTGCTTATGCTCAAGGACACCTGCGGACTTCCGCTTGATGTTATCTTTATGCTTATACATTATTGTGCAAGCATTGATAAGGGCAATATAAGAACGATTGAAAATATCGGTATTCAATGGGCAAATGACGGTGTTTATTCGCTCGAGGCGGCTGATAACAAGATTAAGCAGATTCAAAAAACAACGGCAAACTTTTCAATTGTTTCAAAAGCATTCGGACTTAAAAATGTCGGTTCTCCTACAAAGAAACAGCTTGAATACGGTGACAAGTGGGTAAGCGAGTGGAAGTTTTCGCCCGAAATGCTCAGAGAGGCGTATGAAAGATGCGTTGATACAAAGGGAACAATGAATCTTCGCTACATTGACGGAATCTTAAAGCGTTGGAATGCAAGCAATCTGCACACGCTTGACGAACTTCATAAGTATGAAAAATCAGCGTCAAAGCCGTCGCAGAAACAGTCGTCATCTTATGATATTAATGAACTCGACAAATTTAATTCACTTGATAATTTTTAATTAAGAGGTTGGTATGGGATACAGCAATAGTGTTTATAAGGCTGCTTCGGACACATTACATGAACGCAGACTTAACGCCGAAAAGGCAGCGGAAAGAAGAAAAGAAGAGGTTTATAAAAAATTTCCCCGTGTGAAAGAACTTGAAAAACAGATTTCCGTGGGCGGAATCAAAACAGCCCGAGCAGTTCTTGCGGGCGGAGATGTGAAGGACGCCGTTTCAAAGCTTCGTGATCAGAATCTTGCAATGCAGGCAGAGGTCAGGAAAATCCTTACAGATAACGGTTATCCCGAAAATTATTTTGAACCCGATTATTTTTGTAAGAAATGTAATGACAAGGGCTATTGTGACATAAACGGCAAAACTGTCAGATGTTCATGCATGAAGTCTGCACTCATAGCCTGTGCATGTGCCGAGCTTAACAGAAACGCTCCGCTGTCACTTTCTACATTTGAAAGCTTTAATCTTGAATATTATGACAAGACTGTTGATCCAAAGCTTAAGGTATCTCCTTACGACCATATGAGCAGAGTTTTAAGATATTGTCAGAATTATGCCGATAACTTTAACTCACATTCGGAAAGTATACTTATGAAAGGCGCAACCGGACTCGGCAAAACTCATTTGTCGCTTGCAATTGCAAACGAGGCAATAAAGAGGGGTTACGGTGTAATTTATGCGTCTGCTCCGCAACTTGTTTCAAAGCTTGAAAAAATATATTTTTCAAACAAGGAAGATGATTCAACATTTGATATGCTTGTTGAATGCGACCTACTTATTATAGATGACCTCGGAACGGAATTTCATTCTCAATTTTCTGTATCACAGCTTTACAACATTTTTAACTCAAGGATGTTGTCAAACAAGCCCGTAATTATAAATACAAATCTGACAATAAGAGATTTGCAGGAGAATTATACTGACAGATTTGTTTCAAGGATCTGCGGAAATGCCCGTCAGCTTGATTTTTTGGGCAGAGATATAAGGATCAGACGAAAATAATTTTAAAATATTATCGTCAAAAATCCTGTTGCTGTCGGCTGTTTTGAAGGTCTGAAAACTTTTTTGAAAAAATTTCAAAAAAAGTATTGACTTTTTGAACGATATGTCTTATAATTCATATCGTTGCAAGTTCGGTAGCAATTACATCTTGTGGAATAGTGTAACGGTAGCACGACAGACTCTGACTCTGTTTGTTGGGGTTCGAATCCCTATTCCACAGCCACAGCCCCGAAGTTATTCGGGGCTCTTTTATTTCGAGGTGTAGCGCAGTTTGGTAGCGCACATCGTTCGGGACGATGGGGTCGCAAGTTCGAATCTTGTCACCTCGACCAGTTTAGCGCTGAACTTTTTTAAGTTCGGCGCGTTTTCTTTTTAAAAAAATTTGGAGGTAATTTTATGAAAAAAGTAATTTCGATTGCGGTTGCTCTTGTTCTTTGCCTTTCGATATTTGCAGGTTGCGGTGCAAAGGAAGTTAATCTTGCTGATCTTATGGATAAGATGAATTCCGAGTACAGCGTAGATGCAACAAAGTATGAAACAAAGGATGATATGTACAAATATTACAATATCAATGCCGACGATATCAAGCAGTTTGCTGCTGAGGTCGGTAAGTCTGATACAGACAGCAAAAACACAGAGGTAGTTCTTGTTGAGGCAACTGATTCAGATGCCGCTTCAAGAGTTGAAACTGCTCTTACAAACCGCTATAATTCAATCTTCCAGCAGAATGCTTCCTATTCAGCTGAAGAGCTTGATATGGTGAAAAATTGTAAGGTTACAAAAGACGGTAACTTTGTTACAATGATTATCGGAGAAAAGGCATCCGATATGCTTACAATGTTTAATGACAGCATTAAATAATTCATTTAAAATTTACTGAGGGCGAACATCGTTCGCCCCTTTCTTTTGCAATATTTTAAGGCAGGTTAAAAATGGTACAGACTGAGATTCAAAAAAATTTTTCACATATGAATGATATGCAGAAACAGGCTGTTTTCTGCACAGAAGGTCCTTTGCTCATACTTGCAGGTGCCGGTTCGGGCAAAACAACTGTTCTTGTTAACAGAATAGCCTACATTTTGCAGTGTGAGCTTTGTAAACCATGGCAGATACTTGCCATTACTTTTACCAATAAAGCCGCAGGAGAGCTTAAAGAACGAATCTGTGCGGCAGTTCCCGAGGGCGGTGCCGACATCTGGGCGGCTACCTTTCATTCAACCTGTGCAAGAATCCTTCGCAGATACGGCGACAGAATCGGTTATACAAGTCATTTCACGGTTTACGGGACTGACGATCAGAAAAAACTCGTCAAGGATATTTTAAAGCAACTCAATATTGCCGAAAAAACTTTGCCTGTAAAATCAATCCTCTCCGAAATTTCAAAGGCTAAGGATAAAATGCTTACTCCCGAAGAAATGCGTAAGGAGGCTGAATTTGACAGCAGAAAAGCACAGATTGCAAAGGTTTACGAAATCTATCAGACAAAGCTTAAAACAGCCGACGCAATGGATTTTGACGATATGCTTTGCAATACCGTAAAGCTTTTTGAAACAGCACCCGATATACTTGACTATTACAGAAATCAGTTCAAGTACATCATGGTCGATGAGTATCAGGATACTAACAAGGTGCAGTACAAATTTGTAAGCCTGCTTGCAAGCAAATACGGAAACATCTGCGTTGTCGGTGATGATGACCAGAGTATCTACAAATTCCGTGGTGCTACAATCGAAAATATTCTTTCTTTTGAAAATACATTTAAGAACGCAAAGATGATTCGCCTTGAACAGAATTACAGAAGTACACAGAATATCCTCAATGCCGCTAACGAGGTCATCTCAAATAACACAATGCGTAAGGGTAAAACTTTGTGGACCGAAAACGGTCAGGGCGAGAAAATTAAGGTACATACAGCCGAGAATGAGCGTGACGAGGCTAATTTCATTGCTCAGACTATTCTTGACGGTGTTGCCGACGGAAGAAAATATTCCGACTATGCAATTCTTTACAGAATGAATGCACAGTCAAACGCAATTGAGCAGGCTTTGTCACGAAGCGGTGTTCCGCACCGTGTAATCGGCGGTCACAGATTCTATGACCGTGAAGAAATCCGTGATATGGTTGCATATCTTCAGGTTATAAATAATCCTCATGATGATGTCAGACTTTCAAGAATTATCAATGTTCCTAAAAGGGGAATAGGTGCGACAACCGTTTCCCATGCCGCAGACATTGCCGCAGGACTCGGCGAAAGCATTTACGATGTAATCAAGGAGGCGGAAAACTATCCGCAGCTTTCCCGTGCCTCTGCAAAACTCAAAGCTTTTGTTGCACTTATTGACGGACTTATTGAAGCCGAGCAGAGTGGCGAATATTCTCTTGCAGAATTATATAACCTTGTGATTGAACACACATCATACGAACAGTATCTTAAAACCGAAAAGGACAACCCTGAAGTTCGTATTGAAAACATTGAAGAACTTTCTTCAAATATCGTCAAGTTTGAAGAGGACTACGGCGATGAGGCAGACCTCTCTGCATTTCTTGAAGAAATTTCTCTCCAGACCGATATTGATAACTACGATGCAGATGCAGATACCTGCGTAATGATGACATTACATTCGGCAAAGGGACTTGAATTTCCTGTTGTGTTCATCGCAGGCATGGAAGAAGGAATGTTTCCGTCCGTTGCAACAATGATGAATCCCGATGAACTCAACGAAGAAAGGCGACTTGCTTATGTCGGAATTACAAGAGCAAAGGAAATTCTCTATTTCACAAAAACAAATTCGAGAATGCTGTTCGGATCAACAAGCTACAACAAGGGCTCAAGATTCTTAAACGAGATTCCCGATAATCTTCTTGAATACAGCGGCGGAAGAAAGCAGATGTTCACACAGGCGACTTCCGGGTTTGCATCGGGAACAGGTGAAAAAGTTTCCGTCGGCAAATCGTCGGGTAACTCGTATTCACCGAATAAATCATTTGGATTTACAAAACCTCCTGTTAAGAGCGGTGCTGTATTCAATGTCGGAGATTGTGTTCAGCACAAGGTGTTCGGCAAGGGCATGGTAATGAAAGCCGAGAAAATGGGTAATGATACTATGCTTGAAATTGCCTTTGATAAAGCCGGCACAAAAACTCTTATGGCGAACTATTGCAGTAATATGAAAAAAATCTGAGGTGATTAAAGTGCTTATATCATCAAAAAAGGTTCTGTGTCTTGCAATGTCTGCATTGACAGCTTTTTCTGTGTGCCTTACAGGTTGCGGAAAAGACACGCAGCCTTCTGTATCTGCTACCGAGAAAACAACCGCCGTGGCTGCCTCACAGCCTGTAACAAAGGTGGCAACGTCCGATGAGCAGACACAAGAACCCACATGGAACTATTCCGAACTCAAAAGAAAATCTTCCGATATTTCCGAAAATCTTGACGCAATAATAACCGATAACAAATTCAGGGGAACGGTTTATGTCAAAATCGGAAATGCTCTTGAGTATATCGGCACTAACGGATTTTCCGACAAGGACAGGCACACAAAGAATTCTACGGACACATGCTTTAGAATTGCTTCGCTCACAAAGCAGTTTACTGCTGTTGCGGTTATGCAGCTTGTTGAGGAGGGAAAGCTTTCACTTGATGATACAATCGACAAATATTTTCCGTCATATAAATACGGCAAAAAAATTACCGTTAAAAACCTGCTTACAATGACAGCGGGCATAAAGGATTACATCAACAAAGACGGCGATACCAATACTTATGCATATAACGAATCTCAGCTTGAATATAAAGTTTCAGCCGAAAATTCCGCAAAGAAAAATAAAAAAGCCGTAATGGACTGGATACTTGATCAGGAACTTAATTTTGAACCCGATGAGAAGTATATGTACTCAAACAGTGCTTATTTTCTTCTCGGTGATATCATCGAACAGGTCAGCAAAACCTCGTACGAAAAATATATTAAAGAGAATATTCTTAAACCGTCGGGAATGATGAACACGGGCTTTGAGGGCACAGATAAGCTCGCTGTAGGATATCAGGATATTTATGATAACGCATGGACATTGTATCCCGGAGTAGGATATTCTGCAACCGGTTTAATTTCCAATGTTCCCGATTTACTCAAATGGGTTGACGCTCTTTGTACAAACAAGCTCATTTCGGAAAAATCTTTTAAAGAAATGACAACGCCGTACAAGGGCAATTACGGCTACGGTTTTGTTGTATCAGAAGAAAGTAATGCGGTTTCTCACACAGGAAAAATCGACAAATATAATGCCGCTCTCGTTTTTACAAAAGACGAAAATCAAATTTATATAGCACTTTCAAATTATTCAAACAGCAGTCCGATTAATCTGTTTAATAACATTAATAAAACACTTGCCCCGTTTTACGGTTAATTTTCGGCTGTTAATCACCAAAAATCAAAACCTCCATAAAATGTATTGTTACAGTGCATTAATTGAACTGTCAATACTTTTACGGAGGTTATTTTTATGTCAGATGTACCTTTCTGTTCCTCGGAAAATGCATGCACCGAAGGCGGCGAGCAAACTAACGGTTGTGAACCTGTTTGTATCAATGTTTCACGAATCTATGACAGTTGCGGAGCAAAAGATTGCCTTTCAAATCTTCCTGTTATGTTTACCGAAGCAAACCAGAAAATTATTGATGGGGCTTGTTCCGTAAAGATAAGTAATGTGCGCATAATTACATCTACGGTAGAGGTTGAGCCTGTTGCGTTCCATCGTGGCTTTTATTCGGTTGATATGATGTACTATTTTGCCGTCACCGTTGAAGCCTATACAGCCGCAGGTGCGATTCCCGAAACTGTCACAGGTCTTGCAATGTACGGCAAAAGAGTTGTGCTTTACGGCGGTGATGGCTGCGTAAAGTCATTCTCCAGTGACAAAGATGTTGTTTGCGATACATCAGATTCGGATTGTCCGTGCAAATATCCCTATTGCCTGCCGAGAGCAACGGTTCAAATTTCAAATCCAATGGCATTGTCTGCAAATCTACAGGATTACAATAATGCGAATCCGATAACTGTTTGCAGAACATTTCCAAATTGTGTTATTGATTACCTTGACGGAGAACCTGCACAGCCTGAAACACAGCGAGTGCTTGTTACAATCGGTATTTTTACGATTACAAGGCTTGAAAGAGATGTACAGATTATGATTCCGTCCTATGATTTTTGTGTTCCCCGCAAGGAATGTCCGTCAGCGCCCGATGATCCGTGCGAAGTTTTCAGCAAAATTGATTTTCCTACAGACTCATTCTTTCCACCGAACGCAATACACCGTGGCGACCGTGACTCTTCTCATACATCTTCTTTTAAATGCGGTTGTGAAAACTGATTATACAGAAAAACGGGGCTGATTTCAGTCCCGTTTTGTTATGCTATTTTGAAATTGTTTCATAAAGTAATTTTATTCCGCTTTCAATTTTTACATCTTTTATTCCCGAAAAGCTTAACACAATCATATTTTCGGCTTTGTTGAACTGCATAGTTTTAATTAATGCGTCGTCAATTTTCTTTATAACAGAATCGTCAATCGTTTTATCCTTAAAAATCAGCGAAACATAAAGCGAAGTTTCGTTAAACACAATTTTAACGGAGGTTCCGAAATATTTCTTTATGTTTGAAAGCATAAGGTTGCTTTTTTCAAGATAAATTCTTCTTGCTTTTCTCAGATGAACATCAAGCTTACCGTTATTAATATACTTTGCAAGGGCAATTTGTTCTGTTTTTGACGCAGTCTGATTTGTGTATTTTTTGATTTTGTTGTATTCATCGGTGAGCCTTTGCGGAAGAACCATATAACTGATTCTGACAGAGGGAAGAAGTATCTTTGAAAAAGAGCCGAGATAAACTGTGTTTTCGGTATCATAATTCTGTACGCACGGCATAGGGTGCGTACTGTATCGAAGCTCACCGTTGTAATCGTCCTCAATAATCAAAACATTATTTTCTTTTGCCCATTTGATTATCTCAAGTCTGCGTGTAACAGGCATTGTAATGTTGCTGTTTACGGTAAAATTAGGATTTATAAGAATTATATCGGGCTTGATTTCTTCAAGTGAATCAATACAGGCTCCGTATTTATCACATCTGAAATATTTGATGTCGTAACCGTGACTGTTGAACACATATTCACTCTGGATGTAGCTGTAATCCGCAAGTGCGATTTTCTTATTATTTCCGAGAAGTGAACAGAGTATGTGCAAAAGCGTCTGAGTACCTGCTCCGACGATAATATTTTCGTATGAGGTGTTTACACTCCGTGTGCCGAGACTGTATTTTTGCAGAGCATTTCTCAGAATTTCTTCACCCTGTTCTTCACCGTAGGAAGTGAGCAGATAGTTTTGATTTAAAACTTCTTTAACATATTTTTTCCATTCGTTTATGTTGATTATACCGTCATCAATGCTTTTACTGCTGAAATCATATTCATAGTATCTTTTTGTTTTGTTGATATTTGAAGACATTTTATCGCTTTTTGACGGTGTACCGCTGAACTGTGCCTCAACATAATATCCGCTTCGTGGCCTGTTTGATATATATCCCTCTGCACACAACTGTTCATACGCTCCGTTGACAGTAGTTTTTGAAACATCAAGGTCGGTACTCAATCGCCTTATTGACGGAAGCTTTGTACCTTTTTTCAAACTTCCCGTTTCAATTGATTTTCTGACCGATATATAAATCTGCCTGTAAAGCGGAGTTTTATCTTTTTTATTGATAATTATAAAATCGTACAGCATAACATCACCTACCGTATTTTAACATTTTGAAAATATTATTGCAATATCAGTGTATTACGGTTGAAATTATTTCCGTTAAAATGTATAATTGTATGGTATGGCATAAAGTCACTGAAATGGCATAAAATACTAATTGCAGAGGGGATTTTACAATGAATGCTATGGCTGATAAATTTTTTGACAGTATAAAAGGGAAAAAAGTTACTTTTATCGGAATCGGTACAAGCAATCTTCCGCTTATAAAACTTTTTGTTGAAAAGGGTGCAAAAGTTACTGCTTGCGATAAGAAGAATTTTGAAGATTTGGGACAGAACGGTATTAAGGCTAAAGAGTACGGTGCAGAACTTTTACTCGGTGAAAATTATCTTTCCGAGATTGATGCCGATATCGTTTTCAGAAGTCCGGGCACACCTTTTTACAAGGATGAGCTTGTTGCGCTTCGTAACAAGGGCGTTGTTCTTACATCCGAAATGGAAGTTTTCTTCGACCTTTGCCCGTGCAGGATTATTGCTGTGACAGGTTCTGACGGCAAAACAACCACAACAACGATTATTTCTGAATTTTTAAAGGCGGCAGGTTTTAATGTACACCTTGGAGGTAATATCGGCAAGCCGCTTCTTCCTGAGATTGAAAGCGTGAATGACGATGACTGTGCAGTAGTTGAGCTTTCAAGTTTTCAGCTTATCTCTATGAGAAAGAGTCCGGATATTGCCGTGGTAACAAACCTTGCTCCTAACCATCTTGATATACACAAGGATATGCAGGAGTACATTGATTCAAAGAAAAATATCATTCTTCATCAGAATGCTTTTTCAAAGGCTGTTCTCAACCTTGATAATGAGATTACAAACGGCTTTTCCGAAAGCGTAAGAGGTCAGCTTGCAAAGTTCTCCGTAAAAGAAAATGTTTCAAACGGTGCTTTTCTTGACGGCGATACAATCTGCTATAATGACTACGGAAAAATTACCCGTATTATGAACATTCATGACATCAAAATTCCCGGTATGCATAATGTAGAAAATTATCTTGCCGCTATTTCAGCCGTGTGGGGCCTTGTTGATGCAGAAACAATGACAGCCGTTGCAAAGACTTTTGGCGGTGTTGCTCACCGTGCAGAGTTTGTAAGAGAGGTTGACGGTGTTAAGTATTACAACGATTCAATTGCGTCAAGTCCTACAAGAACCGCACTCGGCACACTTTCGCTTTACAAGCAGAAAATCTGCATTATTGCAGGCGGATATGATAAGCATATTCCTTATGAGCCGCTTGGTCCCGTAATCAACGATAAAGTAAAACTCCTTATTCTTCTCGGTGATACTGCCCCGAAAATTGAAAAAGCCGTTAAAGAGGCTTCAAACTATGATGCAGATGAAATTGAAATCGTCAATGTAACAAATATGGAAGAGGCTGTAGCTGTTGCCCGTGAGCGTTCAACAAAGGGAGATATTGTTTCGCTTTCACCCGCAAGTGCAAGCTTCGGACTTTACAAGAATTTTGAAGAAAGAGGTAATCACTTCAAGTCAATTGTGAACGCTTTGAAGTAAGATATACAATGAACACAAAAGAACTTATTTTTGAACTCTGTTGTGCAATGGGTGTGTCGGGCAGGGAAGAACCCGCTTTGTCTGTTGCCGAAAAGTTTTTATCGGACTACACGGATGACATAAAGATATCAAACGGCAGTCTTATGGCTGTTTGCGGTAACAAAAATTCAGATAAAACCATATTGCTTGACGCTCACATTGACCGTATAGGATTTATGGTTACCGAAATAAATGAAAACGGATTTGTAAAAGTTTCTCCGTGCGGAGGAATTGACGCAAGAACTCTTGCCGATACTCTGCTTTGTCTGCAGAACAATCCTGATGTAACAGGTGTTGTATGCTGTATGCCTCCTCATCTTTCCGACGGAAAAGAGGACAAGGCTATGCCAACCGACAAAATCTGGGTTGATTTCGGTCTGCCGTATGATGAAGTTAATAAACTCATTTCATTCGGTGATATGCTGACATTTGCCTCAAAGCCGGCAAATCTTTTGAACGGCAGAATTGTTGCGCCTTGCCTTGATAACAGATGCGGTGTTGCATCACTTGTTAAGTGTACAGAGTTATTGAAAGACAATGAAACAGATTATAAAGTAATTATCCTTTTAAGCTCTCAGGAAGAAACATTTGGCACAGGCGCTAAAACAGGTGCTTTTACAGTTGAAGCAGACGAGTCAATTGTTGTTGATGTAAGCTTTGCATCTCAGCCGGATGTTTCAGGGTTCTATTCTTCGGTTGAACTCGACAAAGGACCAATGATTTGCATTTCTTCAATTCTCAACAAAGAAATGAGCAAATCGCTTGAAAGCGTTGCAAAGAATAAAAATATACCGTATCAGCTTGAACCGATAGCAGGCAGAACAGGTACAAATGCCGACCATATTTCAATCAGCGGAAAAGGTGTAAAAACTGCTGTTGTATCAATCCCACAGCGATATATGCATACACAGAATGAAGTTATTTCTGTAGCTGATGTTGACAATACGGCAAAGCTTATTGCCGAATACATTAAATGCGGAGGTGCTTTCAATGATTGACATAAAATTGCTTGAACAGCTTTGCCTTTGCAACGGTATTTCGGGTGATGAGGGGAATGTTCGCAATCTTATAATTAACGAGATTAAAGACTGTGCCGATGATATTAAAACAGATAATCTCGGCAACCTTATTGTGTTTAAAAAGGGAAAAAAGTCTGCAAAAAGCAAACTTATGGTGTCGGCACATATGGATGAAGTAGGTCTTATGGTAACGGATATAACACCTGACGGTTACCTTAAATTTGACGAGGTCGGCGGAATTGACAGAAGAGTTCTTCCCGGTAAGCGTGTATGTGTTGGCAGAAACGGTTTTAACGGTGTAATCGGTGTGAAACCGATTCATCTTACAAACGGTGATGAAAAAACTGCTGTTCCGAAAATGAGTGATATGTACATTGATATCGGTGCCGAAAGCAGGGAAGATGCGCTTAAATATGTAAACTACGGTGATGGCATTAATTTTGAGGGTGACTTTAAGATTAACGGCAAAACTGTTGTTACAAAGGCACTTGACGACCGTTTCGGCTGCTATGTGCTTATTAATCTCATAAAATCCGAACCCGAATATGATATGTATTTCACATTTGTTGTTCAGGAAGAAGTGGGATTGCGTGGTGCAAGACCTGCGGCTTTTACGGTTAATCCTGATTTTGCTCTTGTTATTGAAAGCACAACTGCCGCTGATGTTGCAGAGGTTGATGCAGCTCATCAGGTATGCAATTTGTCAAAAGGCGCAACGGTTACCGTAATGGATAGGGCGACAGTTTATGATAAAGAAATGATAAGTGCCGCTTTTGAACTTGCCGAAAAGAATAACATAGCTGTTCAGTATAAGAGAGCAGTTGCAGGCGGTAATGATTCGGGTGCAATTCATCAGAGCAGAGGCGGAGTGAGAACTCTTGCGGTATCACTTCCGTCAAGGTATATTCATGCTCCTTCAACTGCGGCAAATCTTGATGATTGCGAAAGCGTTTTAAAACTTGCAGAAGTATTATCCGATTATATTGCGGGCGGAAATTTAGCGAAAGGAAAGACGGTCTGAATGATAGTAACCGCCAATGAAAATTATATAAATGTAATTATGAACCTGTCGGCGGAAGATCCGTTTGCGTGCAGAATAATTTCTCAGTACAACAGTTACGATTCATCGCTTGCTTTCGTTGACTACTGGACGATAATTGACGATAAAACAGATGAGTGTACAGGTGCAATTTCCCGATGCGGAACAAACTTCATTTTATTTCTCACAGATAAAACAAATCTTGAAGAAGTTTCGTCATTTATGCGTGTTGCGGGTGCGTCAAGTGCAATATGCAGCGGAGATTTTAACCTTAATTTATACGGCAGTAAATCTGTGTCAGGTGTTATTCTGAAAAAATCAGAACCGTTTAAAAATGTTGACGAAAGTATAAATTTTGATGTTCCCGATATTAAAGAGGTTTATAATCTCATCGTAAGCTGTGCCGATGAAAATTTTGTTCCGCCGCCGTTTGATGATTTTTATGTTGATGTGAATCACAAGCTTCGTCATAATGCAACGAGAATGTACGGTGTTTATGACGGCACAAAACTTGTTGCAATGGCTATGACCGTTGCCGAAAGCAGTAACGGTGCCGTGTTGGGTGCGGTATCGTGTCATCCCGACTACAGAAAGCACGGCTACGGTTCAACTGTTGTAAAGTACATATCCAATAGACTGATTGCCGAGAACAAGACCGTGTATCTTCACAGAGCCAAGAATGCAAATCAGTCGTTTTATGATAATCTCGGTTTTGAACAGTGCGGATCATGGCAGGAATATTATTTTGAAAGGTGATATATTTGAGTTTTTTTGATATAGATGAAAGAGTTATAAAAGCATCCGAAAAGGCAATGGAGCTTTGCAAGGACAAGCTTGCGGAGATTGACGATATTCAGGAATACAACCAGCAGAAGATGATAAAGGCTTTTCAGCTTGCAGATGTTCGTGAAAGCCACCTTTGGGGTTCTACAGGCTACGGATATGACGATGCAGGCAGAGAGGCTCTTGACAAGGTCTATGCCTATGTTTTTGATGCAGAAGACGCACTTGTCCGTCATAATTTCGTAAGCGGTACTCATGCCCTTACAGTTGCACTTTTCGGCGTTTTAAGACCTGGAGATACAATGCTTTCCATAACAGGAATGCCGTATGATACAATCCGTTCTGCTATAGGCATTGAGGGTGACTATCCCGGTTCACTCAAGGACTTTTCAATCAATTTTGAAATGACCGAACTTAATCCTGACGGCACACTTGACTATGACAAAATCGCAAGCGACATTGCAGAAAAAAAGCCTAAAATGGTTTACATACAGCGTTCAAGAGGCTACAGCACAAGACCTACGCTCACATGGAGAGAAATCAAAAAGCTTTGTGAAATTTCAAGAGCCAATTCGCCCGAAAGTATTATTATGCTCGATAACTGTTACGGTGAATTCATTGACAAGGTTGAACCTTTGTCGGTTGGTGTTGATATGATGGCAGGCTCTCTTATCAAGAATCCGGGCGGCGGTATTGCTCCTACAGGCGGATATATTGCAGGTAAGAAAGAACTTGTAGAGATGTGTGCCTACAGACTTACTACTCCCGGTACAGGCAAAGAAATCGGTGCTACTCTTAACGCAAACAGAGAACTTTTTATGGGTGCATACCATGCTCCTCATGTTACGGGTGAAGCACTTAAAACTGCAGTATTTGCATCGGCACTTTTTGAAATTCTCGGTTATGAAACAAGTCCTAAGTACAATGATGCAAGAGGAGATATCATTCAGCTTATCATGCTCGGTAATGCAGAAAAGGTATGCCGTTTTTGCGAGGGTGTTCAGAGCGGTTCGGCTGTTGACAGCTTTGTATCTCCGATTCCGTCGGATATGCCGGGTTACGAAAGTCAGGTAGTTATGGCGGCAGGCGCATTTACTCTCGGTTCATCTATTGAACTTTCTGCAGACGCACCGTTGCGTGAACCGTATGCAGTATGGATGCAGGGAAGTCTTAACTTCCACAGCGGTAAGCTCGGTGTAATGCTTGCGGCAAGTAAGATTTTAAGAGATGAAAATTAATATAATCTTGTTGCTTTGATTATAACAGCAAATAAAAAATCCCGCTTTTGTAAGCGGGATTTTTGCTATGATTTTTTATTGCGTAAGTTTTTAAAAAAGTCGGTGAGAAGTTTTGAACACTCCTCCTGCATAATACCGCCGACTGATTCGGGTTTGAAATTGAACGGCATTTGGAACAGATTCGTAATTGTACCGCAAGCACCGTTTTTTAAGTCGTAAGCACCGAAATATACCTTTGGAATATGAGCGTTGATTATTGCACCGGCACACATAGGGCAAGGCTCAAGTGTTACATAAATTTCACAGTTCCACAATCTCCAACCGCCAAGCTTTTGACAGGCATTGTAGATTGCATCTGTTTCGGCATGAAGAAGAGCGTTCTTGCCTTGTTCACGGCGATTTCTTCCTGTGGCAACAATTTCATCATTTCTGACAATTACCGCACCGACGGGAACTTCGTTTTCCGCAGCGGCAATCTCAGCCTGTTCAATAGCCTTTTGCATATAGTATAAAGTTTTATCCATTGTTAATTAATCCTAAATTTGTGATTGTAGTTATCAGAAAAAGTACAAGTGAAAGTATGATACCGGGATTCACAAGAAATGCAGTCATTTTCTCTTTTAAGCTAAGTTCACTTACAATTTCGTCTTTCTTATCAGACATTTTGAAAAAGTTCTTATCATTTTTGGCAAGTACGATATATGAAACAAAGCCTGCAATACAGAAGAAAATAATCAGGCTGTAACTGATTATTGTTGCCGCATAATCGGAAACAATGTTTGCATCTCTTAAAATGCTCATGGAAACAGCATATAGGTTATTAAGAAAATGGATTGCAATTGACGGAAGAATGGAATTGAATTTGCAATCGACATACGCAAAAATAAGTCCGAGAATAAACGCAAACGGAATTTGTGATATATTCTGATGCATTGCACCGAACAAAATTGCAGAGCCTATAACTGCTGTTGTGTCACCAAACTTTCTCAGAGAACCCATAACTATTCCTCTGAAAGCAAATTCTTCGGCAAAAGCGGGGACGATTGCTGTTGAAATTATGTTCAGAACAATACTCAAAACACTTGAATCTCCGATTGTCAATCCCGAAGATGTGTTTTCAATTCCGAAAAGCGAGAAGTTGTCTGCGATAACGCTCGTGGCAACATTTGCTATCATCGCACCCCCCATTCCGAGAAACAGAATGGGTATCATACTTTTTTGTTTTACATATTTTGTGCTGATAATATCATTCAAACTGTTTCTTGAAAGCTTTATATAAAAAAATGCAGGAACAACAACGGCAAATACGGAAATAAATATATCCATAAAGTAAGTCAGTATTGAATAATTGTCAGAATAAATATATTTTGCCGAACCAAAAGCCTTGAAAACTTCTACAACTATCATTGCGCTTACTGTCATTGTAAGCGAATACGCAAATACAAAAAAACCTAAACCGCTTGATCTTTGCTTGAGATTATCATACTGGAACTCTTTTTTGAAATTGCGGTTATAATTAAGGTTATTGCCGTAAAACGGCATATTATTACCCGAAAACTGGTTATTTATCAAATTATCACATCCTCAAAGCTATTCTAACATAGAGGCATATTATTTTCAAGGATTAAAACATCCGTATAAAGTATTTGCATGATTAAAATGATGTAACCCGACAAAAAGTAACTTTAAAATACAGTATAATAAATTCACCCAAAATCAACGCCAAAGAAGAAAAACTGTTTGTATTTTCACACAAATTGATTCACCTCTATTTACAGCGTAGTAATTAAGGCAAAAAATTTAAAAATATAACTTGATTTTTCCTGATTTGTATTGTATAATATGTTTTGCATTTGCCGGTGTGATGGAATTGGCAGACGTAGCGGACTCAAAATCCGCCGGTAGCGATACCGTACCGGTTCAAGTCCGGTCACCGGCACCAAAAGGACATTAACTCATAGGGGTTAGTGTCCTTTTTTAGTATATTTCGGAGGGCGATAATTATGGGCGGAATAAGCGTTATGCTTTTAATGGGAATGCTTTCGGCTATGTATATGTTCTTTATAGCAGTAATTGCCGTGCTGATTATTTATTTTGCAGTAAGCTATGTCTTTGAGAGCATTGCGGCAATGGGTATGTGCAAGAACTTGTACTATAAGCACAGCGGTACAGCGTGGATTCCGTTTTATAATAAATATCTCCTCGGTAAAATTGCAGGGAATAAGGCTTTAGGCATAATAGAAGGTGTGCTGAACCTTTCAATCGCAACCGTTGCCGTTCTGTTTTTCTGTTTTGAACTGGAAATCGGTATCATCGGCTTGATTGCCCTGTTAGCTTGTGTCATTGCCTCATTTGTGATAGATGTAATTATCACCGATAAAATATTCAAAAATCTTAACATCAGATATTCGGATGTTCTCACAGTAGTAAATGTTCTTACTTTTGGCTTGTCAAGACCTCTAATCCTTTTTATTGTAAAAAACAAGCAGAGAATAATGGGTTAATTTATATCTATGATGGGATTTGTAGTAGCCATCTTCCTATTTGTTGCGGTTTTAGACAGGGTTTTGCGCCGCTTATCCATCACTTGTTTAATGTTTGAACTCAAGTACTATATTTTGTACCTGAGTTCTTTTTTATTTCATACTTTTTCTGTGCACTATAATTTATTTTTATGATTGTCTTGCAACTCTTATTGTTTTGTGATAAAATATTTACTATAGTTGTAAATAAAACTGTTAAAGGAGTGTATATATGTTTTTTAGTGAGAACAAAAAATTTAAGAAAAATTCAAGTCGATTACTCAGTATATGTGGAGATTTAATAGATAAGTATCAATCATCTCCAAATTGTCCACCATGTAAAGCTGATTTACTTAATCTTATAAACAAGAGAATAATTGCCGCTAAAAATGAAGTGACTGAGTGGAAAGACTGTGATACCAACTATATAGAAATTGCTCATTCTTTGCTTGCTCATGCAACTTTTGACCTTTTGGCTAGTGGAAACTATCATTTATATCGGGGTTATCTAAATCCAATGAGCTGTGCTGATAATTTGATGGATGTTTATAAAGCTACCATGCAATATGGTTTGGATAACGATATGTTTGATGAAGAAACCCGTAAGGAACAGTATTCATATTTGTTGCAATGTATTTCTGAAGTTGGATAAATTTATTTAATTTTTATTTTATGTATTTGAGGCTGATATTTTATGAAAATTTTATTTATTGTTATTTTTGTTTTATCATCTCAATTGATTCATTCTGTTGCAGTGGATCAAGAAAATGGCTACAATCCTTATAAATTTGGTGCTACGACATTCTGTATACTACAACACCCACTTTTATTAATAACCAGTATATTTTATCTTGGCTGGTTGTGGGGAATCATTTTATTTCTTTGTCATTTATTCGGTGTTTTAAATATGACCGTTTCATGGGTGTTGGATATTCCTTTATTACTTTTAAAAAACTCCGATAAATTTGAGAGCTTTTTAAAAATAAAAGTTACTTTGTTGCCATTTATGTTTATAATTCTTCTTATATTTACGATTGCCTCATTTTTTTTGTCAAGTTTCGAGTCTTTGCTTGTTGTCTTGCAAAATGAAACGGCAATTCTTGTAGGTATTCTTATTGGAATAGCAATTTTAAGTATAGCACGATTAGTTCTTGTTAAAACTGTAATTGAAAAATTATAAATAAATACTTATAGTGGCATATCTTATTTATTATAAATAAGATGTCTTTAATTTCAAAGGAGCAATACACGCCGTGTTGTTCCTTTTCCTTTTGCAAAAATGCCCTGTTTAAGATTATTTTTGTTTCATAATTTTTTGATACAGGCAATTTTTTAAAAAATTCGTCAATTTTTTTATTTTTAATTCTCATACGGTTGCTTATTTTTGATTTATATATTATAATGTATCTTGTATTGTTTTTTAATTACGGCGCAAAGCCGCATCTTTATGGAGGATTTGATTATGGAAAAGAAAGAATTACTTTACGAAGGAAAAGCTAAAAAGGTATTTTCTACAGAAGATCCCGATCTCTGCATCGTTTCCTACAAGGATGACGCAACTGCATTCAACGGCGAGAAAAAGGGTACAATCGTTGGCAAGGGTGTTGTAAACAACCGTATGTCAAACTTTATGTTCAAGCTTCTCGAAAAGCACGGCATTGCAACAGACTTTGTTGAAGAGCTTAACGACAGAGATACAGTCCTCAAGAAGGTTGAAATTGTTCCTCTCGAGGTAATTTTAAGAAATAAGGCTGCCGGCAGTCTTTCAAAGCGTCTCGGTCTTCCCGAAGGCACACCGATGAAGACTCCTGTTCTTGAATTCTGCTATAAGAACGATGAACTCGGCGATCCTACGGTAAATGAATATCACATCCTCGCAGCAGGCTTTGCTACAAAGGAAGAAATCGACACAATCACAGAAATGGCTTTCAAGATTAATGAGATTATGATTGAATTCTTTAAGCAGTGCAAGGTTGATCTTATCGACTTCAAGATTGAGTTCGGCAGATATAAGGGCAAGATTCTCCTTGCTGACGAAATCTCTCCCGATACATGCCGTTTCTGGGATATGGATACTCAGGAAAAACTTGATAAAGACCGTTTCCGTCGTGACATGGGCGGTGTTGAAGAGGCTTATGCCGAAATGATGAAGCGTGTAGGTCTTGCATAATAACTACATTGTGAATTTTTGAATTAAGATATGTGAATTAAACTTTGGATAGTTATTTTTATTAATCGGATGGTGGCACCTTGGAATTTTCTTTCGATAATTTTGCAAAAGAAGGTCTGCACGAAGAGTGCGGAGTATTCGGCATATTCAGCGACGGCACAATTAACCCTGCATACGCTTGTTATAACGGCTTGCTTGCTCTCCAGCACAGAGGACAGGAAAGCTGCGGCATCGCTGTATCTGACGAAGGTGTAATTGATTATCACAAAGATATGGGCCTTGTTACCGAGGTCTTTAACAACAAAATTCTTGATTCTCTCAACGGACAAATGGCGGTTTCGCATGTCCGTTACTCGACTGCAGGCGGTTCTGTGCTGGAAAATGCACAACCGCTTGTTATGCGTTATGTAAAGGGTACGCTTTCAATTGCCCATAACGGCAACCTTACCAATGCGCTTGAAATCCGCAGAAGTCTTGAACAGCGCGGCGCAATCTTTCAGACAACAATCGACAGCGAGGTTATCTGCTATGTAATTGCCCGTGAAAGACTTAAATGTCATTCTGTTGAAGATGCCGTTGCAAGAGCAATGCAGGTAATTGAGGGAGCTTATTCGCTCCTTGTTATGAGCCCGAGAAAGCTTATTGCGGCTCGTGATCCTCACGGATTCAGACCGCTTTGTATGGGCAAGTACAACGATTCCTATGTTTTTGCAAGTGAAAGTGCGGCTCTTGATGCCTGCGGTGCAGAATTTGTCCGTGATATTGAACCGGGCGAAATCGTAATTGTAGACCAAAACGGTGTCCGCAGTATGAAACCCGACTTTGGCGATAAGAAAAAGGCACTTTGCATTTTTGAGTATATTTATTTTGCCCGTTCAGACTCCTTTATTGACGGAGTAAGCGTTTATGAGGCAAGAAAGCAGGCAGGACGAATTCTTGCAAGGAAATACCCTGTTGAGGCTGATATGGTTGTCGGTGTTCCCGAATCGGGAATTGATGCCGCAATCGGTTACAGCGAAGAATCCGGAATTCCTTATGAAAAGGCTATTGTGAAGAACAGCTACATCGGCAGAACCTTCATAAAGCCAAGTCAGAAGGAACGAATGAAAAGCGTAAAAATTAAACTCAACCCGATTGCCGACAAAATCAAAGGCAAGAGAGTTGTTATTATTGATGACAGCATTGTGCGTGGTACAACTGTTGACCGAATTGTTACAATGCTCAAAGAGGCAGGCGCAAAAGAGGTACATATGCGTATCAGTTCACCTCCGTTTATGTGGCCGTGTTATTACGGTACAGACATTCCGTCAAGAGGAGAACTTATTGCCTGCAACCATACAATCGAAGAAATCACAAAGCTCAGCAAGGCTGATTCCCTCGGATACCTCCCTGTTGAGTCACTTCGTGAGATGATTCACAACGCTCCCGTAGGCTTTTGTGACGGTTGTTTTACGGGTAATTACCCCGCTCCTATCACAAAAGAAACCTTTAAGGGCAAAGAGCGTGGCGGAATGAACTTCGATGAAAACAATAAAAAGGACAACTAATTGAAAGGATGTAAATAATGGTAAAAGATACTTATGAATCACCCTTGTCAGCCCGTTATGCAAGCAAGGAAATGAAATACATTTTCTCGCCGGATAAAAAATTCAGAACATGGAGAAAACTCTGGATTGCTCTTGCAGAATCGGAAAAAGAACTCGGACTCCCAATTACACAGGAGCAGATTGACGAACTCAAGGCTCATGCTGATGACATCAACTATGAAGTTGCACAGGAAAGAGAGAAAATTGTTCGTCACGATGTAATGTCACATGTATATGCTTACGGTGTTCAGTGTCCGAATGCAAAGGGTATTATTCATCTCGGAGCAACCTCCTGCTATGTCGGTGATAACACAGATATCATCATTATGACAGAAGGACTCAAGCTTATCAGAAATAAGCTTATCACCGTTATCCGCAACCTTTCAAAGTTTGCCGATGAATACAAGGCTCTTCCAACCCTTGCATTCACTCATTTTCAGCCTGCACAGCCTACAACAGTAGGTAAGAGAGCGACTCTCTGGCTTCAGGAGCTCCTTATGGATCTTGAAGATGTTGAGTATCAGCTTTCAAAGGCTAAGCTTCTCGGTTCAAAGGGTACAACAGGTACACAGGCAAGTTTTCTTGAACTCTTTGACGGAGATCACGAAAAGTGCAAAATGCTTGACCGTAAGATTGCAGAAAAAATGGGCTACAAGGCTTGTTTCCCTGTATCAGGTCAGACATATTCAAGAAAACTTGACTCACAGTTCCTCAATGTTCTTGCGGGAATTGCTCAGTCAGCCGCTAAATTCTCAAATGATATCAGACTTCTTCAGCACCTCAAAGAGGTTGAAGAGCCGTTTGAAAAGAATCAGATCGGTTCATCGGCTATGGCTTACAAGCGTAACCCAATGAGAAGTGAGCGTATAGGTTCACTTTCAAGATATGTTATGGTTGATGTTCTCAACGGTTACTTTACAACTGCCACACAGTGGTTTGAAAGAACACTTGATGACTCCGCCAACAAGCGTCTCAGCGTTCCGGAGGCATTCCTCGCAGTTGACGGTATCCTTTCACTTTATGCAAATGTTGCAGACGGTCTTGTTGTTTATCCAAAGGTTATTGAACAAAGACTCAGAAAAGAACTTCCGTTCATGGCAACAGAGAATATTATGATGGATGCAGTTAAAAAGCGTGGTGCTGACAGACAGCAGCTTCACGAGAAAATCCGTGAGCATTCAATGGCTGCGTCAAGAGTAGTTAAGGTTGAAGGCGGCGAAAATGATCTTCTCGAAAGAATTGCCGCAGATGAGGCATTCGGCGTTACTCTTGAAGAGCTTGAAAGGATTCTCAAGCCGGATAACTACACAGGCAGAGCAAAAGAGCAGACAGAGGACTTCCTCAACGAGTGCATCAAGCCTGTTCTTGAAAAGTACGCAGATGTTGAGTCTGACAAGCCTGAAATTAATGTTTAATTAGACTGATTTAATCGAACCTTTGGTTCAAGTATATATTTTATTTATAGCAGACCATGCGTCTGTAAAAAGGAGTTTTGTAAAATGGTAAAAGCAATTGTAGGTGCCAACTGGGGCGACGAGGGCAAGGGTAAAATTACCGATGTTCTCGCAAACGACAGCGACATCGTAATTCGTTTTCAAGGCGGTGCAAATGCAGGACATACAATTGTCAACGATTACGGAAAATTTGCTCTTCACCAGCTTCCTTCGGGTGTTTTTCATCAGAATATCACCAATATAATCGGCAACGGTGTTGCTTTCAGCGTTGAAAACTTCGTTAAGGAAATGGCTCACCTCAAAGATCGCGGAGTTCCCGAGCCAAACATTATTATTTCTGACAGAGCACAAATTGTTATGCCTTACCATGTAGCATTTGACTGCTATGAGGAAGAGCGTCTCGGCAAAAATTCTTTCGGTTCAACAAAGAGTGGTATCGCTCCGTTCTATTCCGACAAGTATTCAAAAATCGGTTTCCAGATTAATGAACTTTATGATGATCCCGATTCACTCAGAGAGAAAATCAGACACGCTCTTGAAATCAAGAATGCAACTCTGAAAAACCTCTACAACAAGCCCGAAATCACAGAACAGGAAGTTTTTGACAAGCTAATGGAATATAAGGAACTTCTTGCTCCTTATGTCGGTGACGCATTCACTTTTGTTCATAATGCGCTCAAAGACGGAAAGAATATTCTTCTTGAAGGACAGCTCGGTTCACTCAAGGATACTGACTTCGGCATTTATCCTATGGTTACTTCATCCAATACAATCGCAGGTTACGGTGCTGTAGGCGCAGGTATTCCTCCGTATGAAATCAAAGAAATCATCACAGTTGTCAAGGCTTATTCAAGTGCAGTAGGCGCAGGTGAATTTGTTTCCGAAATCTTCGGCGATGAGGCTGACGAACTTCGCAGAAGAGGCGGTGACGGCGGAGAATTCGGTGCAACAACAGGCAGACCGAGAAGAATGGGTTGGCTTGACCTCGTTGCAACACGCTACGGTTGTATGGTTCAGGGTGCAACACAGGTTGCGTTCACGGTTCTTGATGTTCTCGGATATCTTGATGAAATCCCTGTTTGTGTAGGTTATGAGCTTGACGGCAAGGAAATTGACTACTTCCCATCAACAACAAAGCTTAAAAGATGCAAACCTATCCTCAAAAAGCTCAAGGGCTGGAAGTGTTCAATTTCAGGTATTACAGAATATGACAAGCTTCCTAAGGAATGCCGTGAATACATTGAATTTGCCGAAAAGGCTATCGGTGTTCCGATTACAATGGTTTCAAACGGTCCTTCCAGAAACGATATTATTTACAGATAATTAAAATATTAATTGAATACCGCACAAACTCTGTGCGGTATTCTTTAAATTTGAAAGGAATTTTACTATGAGCAATGCTACAAAAGAAACTGTCATTGTTCTTGATTTCGGCGGTCAGTACAATCAGCTGATTGCAAGAAGAGTTCGTGAGTGCAATGTGTATTGCGAAATTCTTCCTTATACCGTTGATATTCAGAAAATCAAAGACATTAACCCAAAAGGTATTATCTTCACAGGCGGTCCTAACAGCGTTTATGACGAGTCATCACCGCACTATACTCCTGAAATTTTTGAACTCGGAATCCCGATTCTCGGCATTTGCTACGGTTGTCAGCTTATGGCATACACACTCGGCGGCAATGTTGTTTCGGCTACAGACAATTCATCAAGTGAGTACGGCAAGACAGTTACAAGATATAATAACAATGATATACTCTTTAAATCCGTAAAGAGTGAAGGAATTTCATGGATGAGTCACCGTGACTATATCAATGAAGCTCCCGAAGGATTCAGCATTACAGCTACAACGGATGTATGTCCCGTAGCCGCAATGTCATGTCCTGAAAAAAAGTTTTACGGTGTTCAGTTTCATCCCGAAGTTAACCATACAGAAAACGGTAAAGATATGCTCCGTTCATTCCTTTACGATGTTTGCGAATGTAAGGGTGAGTGGAAAATGGAAAGTTTTATCGACACAACTGTTGCACAGCTTAAAGAGCAGATTGGTGATAAGGGTGTAGTTCTCGGACTTTCGGGCGGTGTAGATTCATCCGTTGCCGCAGCACTTCTCAGCAAGGCAGTCGGTAAACAACTTACCTGCGTTTTCGTTGATCAGGGACTTATGAGAAAAGACGAGGGCGACTTTGTTGAGCAGACCTTTACAAAGCTTTTTGATATGAACTTTGTCCGCATTAATTGTCAGGAAGAGTTCCTTGCAAAGCTTAAAGGTGTTGAAGAACCCGAAGAAAAGCGCCACATCATCGGCACAGAATTCTATAAGGTGTTCTGGAACAAAATCCGTGAAAGCTACGGCGAGGGTTATTTTGCACAGGGCACAATTTATCCCGACCGTATCGAAAGCGGTAAAGGCGATGCCGCAAAAATCAAAACACATCACAATCAGGTTGGTATCCCAAAAGATATTGACTTTGCAGGTGTAATTGAACCGCTTAAAGACCTCTTCAAGGATGAGGTAAGAGTAGTAGGTGAGAAGCTTGGACTTCCGCATGATCTCGTATGGCGTCAGCCGTTCCCGGGTCCTGGACTCGGTGTGCGTGTAATCGGTGAAGTTACAGCCGAAAAGGTTCGTATTCTTCAGGAAGCCGATGCAATTCTTCGTGATGAAATGGATAAGTGCGGTTACGCAGATAAAATGAGCCAGTTCTTCGCAGTCCTCCCGGGTGTGAAAACCGTTGGCGTTATGGGTGACGCAAGAACATATGACGAACTCATCGCTCTCCGTGCCGTTACAACCGATGACTTTATGACAGCCGACTGGGCAAAAATCCCCTACGAAATCCTAGGCAGAGTCTCCAACCGCATCATCAACGAAGTTGAACATGTCAACAGAGTAGTCTATGATATAACAAGTAAACCCCCCGGAACAGTAGAGTGGGAATAACGGATTAAAATGCCGAAAGCCTGTATTTATGCGGGCTTCCGGCATTTGTTTTATCCAATGGCTCTAGTTTGGCTCTGTTTGTGGGCGGAGTAATTGATTGGAAGGGAGATAAAAATGAAACAGTTATCCGAGAATGATGCATATGAAAATTATTATCAATTTGTAGGTGCTACAAAATACAGAAAACCTCTTTTTTAAGACAATGAGATTCGTGATAGATTAAGTTGCATTATAGCAGACATTTTTAATAAAAAAGAAGAGATAGAGTTAGTTGAAAGTACAGTTGCATATAATCATATTCATGTTTTAGTAAAAACGCAAGTAGATCCTTCTAAAGTAGGACAACTTTTATTTGGGGCTTCGTCAAGAATATTGAGAAAAGAATTTCCTGTTCTTGTAGAACAAATACCAAAAGGTTTATGGGGTGGTAAGTCATTTGAACCTATTGTTGATAAAAACCACCTTGATAATTGCATTTCATATATTAGAAGACATCAACCTGATAACACAAAGATATAAACAGGTTTATTGTAGATTGAAAAGAGGAAAATGTTATTATGCCATTAGGATTAAAAAGAGGAACAGTGCAACTTGAACCACATGATAAACAGTGGGACGAGATTGCCATTCAAACAATCAAGACACTTAAATCCATATTAGGTGATGATGCTATTGATATACAGCATATTGGGAGCACAGCAATACCGGTAATTAAAGCGAAACCGATTATTGATATTGTCGTTGGGGTAACCGATTTTGAGAGAGTAATGTTACATAATGAGCAGTTACAGAAGGAAGGAATCTTTTATCGTGGCTCGGATGTGGAATATCAGATTCTTTATGTAATGGGTGATATGGAAAAGGATATCAGGACACACCATATTCATGTTGTGAAGTGGAATGGAACTGAGTGGAAGAATTATATTCATTTTAGAGATTGTCTAAATGCTAATGAGAATATAGCTTTGCAGTATGAGAGGGTGAAGGAAGAACTGGAAAGTAAGTATGCAGATGATAGAGTGGCATATACTAATGGAAAGCAAGAAATGATAGATATTATTCTGAATTATAAATAGATTGTTGACATGAATTGCCAAGACTGGTATATTATTCAACAAAAACAAGGAGAATACACACATGAATCAGAATAAATTCAAATGTTATTGTGCAACACCCATTTTCCTGTGATGTGTAAAATTTAAGCAGTTGCAGGAGGCTTTGATGTACAAATATTTATATTTTGATACCTAAACCGTAGGTGACTTAAAAAACGCCGCTAATTTCTGCGCCGTTTTTATTATATGCTGAACCTCCAATATGCACAGCATCTTTTGCAAGACCTGCATATCCACGCATAATGACAGATACGCTGTTAAAGGAAAAAATCTGCGAATAAATTTTGTCTGTTAATGCTGACAGATTTATGATACAATAGTGCTGTTAGTTTGAAATGAAAAGTGGGTAGAAATATAAAAAATGAGGAAACTGAATTTGACAAAAGCACTTAAAAACGCATTACCGTATGTATTAACGCTTATACTTGTCGGTATAATGACTTTTGTTGCGGAAATATTGGGTGAGGGGGAGATAATCTTTCCTGAAATAACGGCACTTGCAATTGGTTATATGGTTACACAAAAGCAAGGTTGGAAAGTCAATGACAGCCGAATGATTGCGTTAATTGCGATTTGCGCTGTTGCGGGTGTGCTGACAGTCCGATACATAAAAGTCGGGCTTTATCTTGAAATATTGATTGCATTTGTATTTGCACAAATTCTCTTTATGCTTTCGGGAACAACATTTGCACCGATGATTTCGGCAATTGTGTTGCCCGTTATGATGCAGACCGAGAGCTTTATATACCCGATTGCCGCATTTTTGCTGACAATTGCGGTTGTATTATTCCGTAGATTTCTTTTGAAAGTTAAAATAAGAGATAAAGAGGATTTTCAGTCGGTAAACCTGCATGCAAAGAGCGATGTGATTGACACAGCCGTAAGAACAATCTGTGTTGCCGTTGTGGGATTCTTCGCAATTTGGTCGGGCTTTAAATTTGCAATTGCACCGCCGTTGCTTGTGGCGTTTATGGAATTTTCCCGTCCGAAAAATAAGGCTCGCAACAAGCCGGTAAGGACGGTTTTGGTGATAACAGTCTGTGCATTTGTCGGAGCGGTTTCAAGATATGTGCTGAATATGACTCTCGGATTGTCGTTGACAGTTGCCGCATTGACAGGCACGGCGATAATGCTTGTAATAGTTCATTGCACAAAAATTTATATTCCGCCTGCCGGAGCATTGACAATTTTGAGTATGATTATTCCGAGTGAAAGCGTACTTTTGTACCCGTTGCAGATACTTGTCGGAACTGCGGTAATAATGCTGATTTCACGGCTTTTGTTTATGAAACGGCAAAATTAAAATAATCTTAATTTAGTTATATTATTCTATAGAGGAAATTAAATGAATATATTTATTACAATTTTAGTTACATTTTTTGCAGGAATGGGCGCAGGTCTCGGAACAGGTTTTGCAGGAATGAGTGCGGCGGCTGTAATAAGTCCGATGCTCATAACTTTTCTTAATATGGATCCGTATATGGCAGTCGGAATCGCACTTTCGTCCGATGTTTTGGCGAGTGCAGTTTCGGCTTATACATACCATAAAAATAAAAATCTCGATGTCAGAAACGGTTTGATTATGATGGCGAGTGTGCTTGCGTTTACGATTGTCGGCAGTTATGTTGCAAGCATTGTTCCATCAGCTACAATGGGCGGATTTTCCGTGTTTATGACATTTTTGCTCGGCATAAAATTTATCGTCCGTCCCGTTATGACAACTAAAGAAGCTATGCTCGGTGTGTCGGCAAAAAAGAGGGCAATCCAGTCTGTAATCTGCGGAATGTTAATCGGCTTTATCTGCGGATTTATAGGTGCGGGCGGAGGAATGATGATGCTTTTGATTTTGACAACCGTGCTGAACTATGAATTGAAAACCGCTGTCGGCACAAGCGTATTCATTATGACATTCACCGCCCTGACAGGCGCAGCTTCGCACTTTATGATTGGTGGCACACCAGATTGGTTTGTGTTCATTCTCTGCATAGCATTCACCCTTATATGGGCGAGAATTGCCGCCGTTTTTGCAAACAAAGCTAAGCCCAAAACCCTGAACCGTGCAACAGGCATTGTCCTTGTGGTGTTAGGTGTTGTTATTATGGGCTTTAAGCTTTTAGCAAAATAAAAATTGACAGTTTAAAATTTAAAATTCAGGTCGGACAATAGATTTGTAAAATGCAAAAATTTCTATTGCCCGATTTTTCAACGGTTATGTTGGGGCTAATCGAGTAGGGCGAAACAAGTGGTTGCTTTGAACAATATTCGGGGGGGAAGTATGCTTTTTTAACAATTGCATTATTATTTCACAAAAAACAAAGGAGCTGCGAAGAACGAAGTCTTAAACTTCATTTCTTCACAGCTCCTTAAATTTGGTTCATCACGATTTTTTGTGGGATGGTGAACGGACAGATGGAATAGAAAGATAGCGAATCAAGGTGAAGAAAAAGTCGTCGTCACGGTAACCGTAGCCGATTCGTTTAGCGACCTTGATCTTGTCGTTGAAGCCTTCGAGCTTGCCGGTGCTGATTGGGTGGATGGCATGGGCAGCTAAGCCGGGAAGCCGTTTTTCTTTTTGAACTGCAAACCAGGGGTGCAAAATGAATTTTTAGTTATTATAATTCATTAACGGAATTATAATTCTCCGGCTTAATCTATCATTTGTGGAGTTATAATTATAATTTATTATAGCATACAATCGTATGATAACGATAATAATTATAAACTTTTAGGTTTTGCACATGAGTTGCGAACTTTTATTGGACAAGGCAGATAGACACGCATAGGAGAAAAATAATCGGTGCTTTTAGATTTCATCATATTCAAAATAAATCTAATGCCGTAAATGCCCATTGCATATACAGGTGCGTTTACCGTAGTAAGCGGAGGGTTTGTATATCCCGAAAGCTCCGTGTTATCAAATCCCATAACAGAAATATCCTCAGGAATTTTGTAACCGTTTTCTTGCAGAGCTCTCATTGCACCGATTGCAATATGATCACTTGCCGCGAAAATAGCTGTGGGGAGATTCCCTTTGCTGATCATTTCTGACATCATTTTATAACCGGATGATGTTGAAAATTTGTCCTGAATAATAAACCCATCATATTTAATGTTTAGTTCATCGCAAATGTCTGTGAAAGTGTTGAGTCGTTTATCAGGAAATATCGTTCCGTCCTCAAGCTGTTCAATGCCTCCGATAAAGCCAACTGTTCTATGGCCTAAATCATATAGATATTTAATTGCATCGGACACTGCCTGACGAAAGTCGAGCGATACGGATGTGATTTCAATATTCTCAACGGTCATATCAAGAAAAACGATTTTATTATTCAAAGAATGCAGTGATTTTATTTCTTGTTTACTAAACTTTCCGAGGCAGATTATGCCATCAACATCAGAAAGTACATTCTGATAGTCATTGTCTGTTTTAAATGTTCGTACAATACTTATATTATTTTTTGAACAGTAGTCCTCAATACCCTGTCTCATCAAAAAGTAATAATTATCTTCAATTTCCTGTTTGGAAGAGAACCATTGAAGAATTCCAATGCGACATGAAGGTGCTGATGTAACCCTTTTTTTCTTTACATAATTAAGTTCTTTAGCTGCTGCAAATATTTTTTGCTTTGTTTCAAGTGAGGTGCTGAGGGTAGTGTCGTTATTAAGCACTCTTGAAACAGTAGCTACTGATACATTTGCCTTTTTGGCAACATCTCTGATTGTAGCCAATTGAATCACCTCACTACCATTATAGTGAAATATTACTAAAAAATCAAGTCGTGTTTAGTGAAAAACAGAGAAAGCAAAAATGTTTACCAAAAACTATTGACAGTTTACGAAACAAAACATATAATTTACTTAACACAAAAACAAAAGAAACATTATTATTAAATAATAACGAAATCTTTTGTGCAGGTTGTCACGGCGTTTCATTTAAAATTAAAAGGAGGAAAAATTATGAAACAGACATCATCACAACCAAGACTTGATGGCAAAATCCCAGGTAGAATCAAATACACCTTTGCTTTAGGTGCCCTCGGCAAAGATATGATTTATGGTATGATTGCCACATTTTCAATGATTTATTTCACAGACATCATCAAGGTTAACCCGGTATTTATCGGCGTAATGTTCTTTGTTGCAAAGTTATGGGATGCCTTTAATGATTTGTTTATGGGTATGATTGTTGATAACACACGCAGCAGATGGGGTAAATTTATTCCATGGCTTGTAATAGGTACGCTGGTTAATTCAATTGTATTTGTTGTTTTATTCACAGACTTCCACCTCGATGGCGTTGGACTTTGCGTATTTGCAACAGCAGCTTACATACTCTGGGGTATGACTTACACAATTATGGATATTCCTTATTGGTCAATTATTCCTAACCTCACTTCAAATCCTGAGGAGAGAGAAAAAGTTTCGGTACTTCCGAGAATCTTTGCAAGTATCGGACAGTCACTTGTTATTGCAGGCTTTGGTGTTCAGATTATTGAGGCTCTCAGCGGCGGCACAACAAATCAGGCAGGTTATCACAGATTTGCAATCATAATTGCAATTGTATTTATTCTTACAATCGGTATTACAGTAATCAATCTTCCGAAAAAGAGAGATGATTCTGTTCCGGAAAAGAAAGTTAAGTTTAAAGATATTTTCTCAATCATCGGCAAGAATGATCAGCTTCGTTGGGCGGTAACTCTTATCTTCCTTTACAACATCGGCATTCAGTGCATTATGGGTGTTGCTACATATTGTTTCAAATATGTTTGCGGCAACGCAGGAATGATGTCATCATTTATGATCAGCGCATCAATCGCAGAGGTTGTAGGTCTTATCGTATTTCCTAAGGTTACAAAATTTCTTTCAAGAAAAACTTCGTTCCTTCTTGCGTGTCTTTTACCTGCATTTGGTCTTGTAATGCTTTTGTTCGTAGGTATTTTTGCTCCGCACAATGTTGTGCTCACATCAATCTCAGGTGTTATTGTAAAACTTGGTACAGGTCTTGAACTTGGTTGTGCAACAGTATTCCTTGCAGATGTTGTTGATTACGGTGAATTTAAGCTTGGCACAAGAAATGAAGGCGTTGTATTCTCACTCCAGACGCTTATCGTAAAATTCACAGCGGCTCTTACAGCACTCGGTATTGGTGCGGCACTTGGAAGCACACAGTATATTCCGGGTCAGGAACAGTCATTTGCAACAGTAGCATCAATCAGTACACTTATGTGCATTGTTCCTGCGGTTTGTATGCTTATTGCTTATGTTGTTTACAGAAAGAAATATAAACTCAATGACGGTATGATGAAGAAGGTTATAAACACAATCGGTGCAAGAAGAGAAGGCAAGATTGATATGACACAACAGCTTGATGAAAGCGGTAACACAGAGCCTTCTATGTTCCTTCCTACAGTTGCGGAAAAGGCAGGTAAATAAAATGATTGATACTAAAACAGCAATTGAAAAAATTACAAACGGCGAATTTGATAATCTTTTCACTGATATATATATAGATTCATCAATGATTGATTATCAGAAAAAAAGATATGTTCATGCAATTGAGCAGTATGAAACAATTTTTTGCCCTGATAGAGTAGCAATATTCAGTGCTCCCGGCAGAAGTGAGGTTTGCGGTAATCATACAGATCACCAGCACGGAATGGTGCTTGCAACATCCATTAATCTTGATACTATTGCTGTGTCGGCCAAGAATAACAATGATGTTGTAAGATTTGTTTCTGACGGTTATGATATGATTACTCTCGATATAAATGACCTTGAAGTTAATAATGTTGAGGCAGGCACAACGGTCAGCCTCATCAGAGGTGTTCTTCGTGGACTTAAGGATCATGGATACAAAATTGGTGGATTCAATGCTTATGCAACAAGTGATGTACTTGTTGGTGCAGGACTTTCATCGTCAGCAGCTTTTGAGGTAGTTGTCGGAACTATTATTTCCGGTTTATATAATGATATGAAAATAAATTCAGTTGAGATTGCTCAGATTTCTCAGTATGCTGAAAATGTATTTTTCAAAAAGCCGTGCGGACTTATGGATCAAATGGCTTGTTCAGTGGGAGGAATGGTTAACATTGACTTTAAAGATCCGACAAAGCCAATTGTTAAGAAAGTACCTACCGAATTTGAAAAATACGATTACAGTCTTTGTATTGTTGACACAAAGGGTGATCATGTTGATCTTACAGATGATTATGCTATGATTCCCTCGGAAATGAAAAAGGTTGCAAATTTTCTCGGAGAAGATTATCTGAGAGATTGTGATTCAAACGAATTTTATATTCGCCTTGACGAAATTCGTGAGGCTGTTGGCGACAGACCGGTACTTCGTGCAATTCATTTCTTTAATGAGGAGCATAACGTTAAAAATGCCGTTTCGTCACTTGAAAACGGTAAGTTTGATGAATTCCTTGACGCAATCAGAAAATCCGGTAATTCATCGTTTAAGTATCTTCAGAATGTATATACAACAAGAGATATTCAACATCAGAACATCTCGGTAGCCCTTGCACTCAGCGAAAGCCTTCTTCGCAATTACGGCGTGTGCCGTGTTCACGGCGGTGGATTTGCAGGTACAATTCAGGCGTTTGTCAAAAATGATTTTGTAAGTAATTACAAAGAATTTATAAATAAAATTTTCGGAGAAAACTCATGCCATGTTCTCAAAGTGAGAAAATACGGCGGAATAAAAGTAATGTAATTATGTAGGTTTTGTTTTTATTAAGGAGGACAAAATGAAAATTCTTGTTTTAGGCGGTGCCGGATATATCGGTTCGCATACAGTTTACAGACTTATTGAAAGCGGTAATGAGGTTGTTGTATTCGATAACCTTGAAACAGGTCATATCGAGGCGGTTCATCCCAAAGCAAAATTTTATAAAGGTGATCTCAGAAACAGAAGTGAAATTGACAACGTTTTTGATAAAGAAAAAGGTATTGATGCTGTAATTCATTTTGCAGCCAATTCACTTGTCGGTGAAAGTATGACTAACCCTCTCAAATATTATGATAATAACCTCAACGGCACAAAGGTTTTGCTTCAGTCAATGGTTGCTCACGGAATTGATAAGATTGTATTTTCATCAACAGCGGCAACATACGGTGAGCCTGAGAGAACTCCTATTCTTGAAACCGATCCGACAAATCCGACAAACTGCTATGGAGAAACAAAAAAATCCATGGAGAGAATGTTCTATTGGGTTGAAAAAGCACACGGTTTAAGATATGTTTCTCTCAGATATTTCAATGCATGCGGAGCACATATCAGCGGAAAAATCGGTGAGGCACATAATCCTGAAACCCACCTTATTCCGATTATTCTTCAAGCGGCACAGGGTACCCGTGACCACATAAGTATTTTTGGTACTGATTATCCCACATCTGACGGAACTTGTATTCGTGATTATATCCATGTCACTGATCTTGCACAGGCTCATATTCTTGCAGTTGAATATCTTATGAAGGGCGGTAAAAGTGATATATTCAATCTTGGCAACGGTGTAGGTTTTTCAGTTCGTGAGGTAATTGAAAAAGCAAAAGAGGTTACACAGAAAGATATTAAGGTTGTTGAAGAAAGCAGAAGAAGCGGTGATCCTGCTGTATTGATTGCATCAAGCGATAAGGCGAAAACTGTACTTGGCTGGAAACCTGAGTATGATGATCTGGGAACAATTATTAAAACAGCGTGGAAATGGCATTCAACACATCCCAACGGCTATAGTAAGTGAGGCGGTATTTATGAAGAACAGCGTTTACGGCTTAATATTAAGACTTGTTTCATACGGAATCGATACAGGGCTTATTGAAAAAGAGGATATAATCTACACGCAAAATAGGCTTTTATCGTTGTTCCATATGGATGAACCCGATGACAGTTGTACTTGCCTTACAGCAGATAACGAGGATACTCTTGAAGAAATTTTGTCGGGACTTCTTGATTATGCATACGAAAAAGGAATCATTCCCGAAAATACAGTAACATATCGCGACTTATTTGATGTGAAACTTATGGCTTCACTTGTTAAGCGACCGTCAGAAGTAATAAGAGAATTTTGGCAGAATTATAGCTGTTCTCCTAAGCTTGCAACCGATAGCTACTATAAATTCAGCTGCGATACCGATTATATAAGAAGATATCGTATTAAGAAAGACTTAAAGTGGAAAACATCAACCGAATACGGTGATATTGATATCACGGTAAATCTTTCAAAGCCTGAAAAGGATCCGAAAGCTATTGCAGCGGCAAAACTTCAAAAACAGTCGGGCTATCCGAAATGTTTGCTTTGTAAGGAAAATGAAGGATATGCCGGAAGGGTAAATCATCCTGCAAGAGATAATCACAGAATTATTCCGCTCACCATTGATGGAGATAACTGGTTTATGCAATATTCTCCATATGTTTATTACAATGAACATTGTATTGTATTTAACGGTGAGCATACACCAATGGTAATCAATGATTCTACATTCAGAAAACTGTTTGATTTTATTTCACAGTTTCCGCATTATATAATCGGTTCGAATGCTGATTTACCGATTGTAGGCGGTTCAATACTTACACATGAACATTTTCAGGGCGGCAGATACAGCTTTGCACTTAATAGGGCAGAGGTTGAAAGAAAGTTTATCGTTAACGGCTTTGATGATGTGGAGTGCGGAATTGTAAAGTGGCCTATGTCAGTTGTAAGATTGACAGGTAAAAACAAGGACAGCATTATTTCATTATCTTCTCATATTCTAAAGAGTTGGAGAGCGTACACGGACGCAGATGTTGGCATTTTTGCCGAAACAGACGGTGAAATTCACAACACTATTACTCCGATTGCTTTTACAAAGGATGGAAAATTTGTTATTGACCTCGTTCTCAGAAATAATATTACAAGTGAAGAGCATCCTCTGGGAGTATTTCATCCTCATGCGAATCTGCATCATATTAAAAAAGAAAATATCGGCCTTATTGAAGTTATGGGACTTGCAGTATTGCCCTCAAGGCTTAAAGATGAAATGGCTATTTTAAAGGATGCTATTCTTAATCACAAGGATGTAAGTGAAATTCCGAAAATCAGCAAACATTCCGAGTGGGTAAATGAATTTGTTTCGCAGTATGATGAAATCAATGAAAATAATATTGATTCAATAATTCAAAATGAGATAGGAAAGGTGTTTCTTAATGTTCTTTTGGATGCAGGTGTATTCAAAAGAACTCCTGAAGGACAAAAGGCTTTTGATAAATTTATAAAGACGCTGTAGTAAAGGAAGTGCTAAAATGTCAAAGGTAAGGGTAGTGAATTTTGAACCTACATCCAAAGGTGAAAACACTCATCTTTATATAATAGAAAATAACAGCGGAGCAAGCGTGACATTATGTGATTTAGGCGCAAGTGTCGTTTCAATAAAAGTTCCAGACAAAAACGGTAGTATTAGAGATGTAGTTCTCGGCTATGAGCACATTGACGGTTATGAATTTGACGGAACATACTTCGGTGCTACTGTCGGAAGATGCTGCGGAAGAATTGCTTACGGCAAGTTTACTCTTAACGGAGAAGATTATCAGCTCCCTGTAAACAACGGGAGTAACCATCTACACGGCGGATTTAACAGCTTTAGCCGCAAAGTGTGGCTTGCGGTAGTTGATGATAAAGTTCCAAATACAGTTCTATTTATGCTTGATAGTCCCGACGGTGATGAGGGCTATCCCGGAAATATGAAGGTCTTTGTACGCTACACTTTTGATGATGAAGATGTACTTACGATAAAATGGTCGGCAGTTTCCGACAAAGACACAATATGTAATCTGACCAATCATTCATATTTTAATCTTAACGGACATAAAAGCGGTAAAGTTACTGAAAATCACAAGCTGAAAATAAATGCAAATTTCTTCATACCGATAAATTCAAACCTCAATCCCACAGGAGAGATAACTCCCGTTAAGGATACATCGTTTGATTTTACCGAACCCAAGTTAATTGGAAATGGTATTGATAGAAAAAACGAGCAGATTGGTTTTGCAAACGGTATTGATCATATGTTTGTGCTGAATCATTCTGATGAAGAATTTGTGCTTGCGGCCGAAGCTGAGGGTATTGATAGCGGAATTACATTAAAATGCTATACTTCTCAAAAAGGTGTTCATGTATATACAGCAAATTATGTCGATGTTTTGTCCAATATGGGAAAGGATTCAGCGACATACGGAGAAAATCCAGCGTTTTGTCTTGAAACCCAGGGCTTTCCCGATGCTGTAAATCACAAGAATTTTCCTACGACAATATTAAAAGCAAACGAAAACTATACACAAACTACGAAGTATATTTTTGGTATAAACAAATAAAATGAGCTGATTTCTAACTCCTTTTAAAAATAAAATCTCTCTAAAATCAAGGACCGCCTATTTTTCTTGGGCGGTCCTTGATTTTTAATCTATGAGGATGTTTCATGTTTTGCAGTATTACACCGTCTTAAACATATTCTGCTTTAGCGGTTATGTGCAATTCTGCCTGAAAATCGCCCTGTTCTGCTTGCGCCGTAAAACCGGAACATTCCTATTGCTCGGCTGTTTTCACAAACTGCATTTTTCATTGCCCGTGTATTTTTTAGCGCTGTTTTTGCTTTTATATTAAAATACGCTTAGGATAGATTTCTTTACCCTCTGCATCAAATTCAAAATTTTCATTACCCCAACTTTTAAAAAATGATCACTTTTCCCTAGCAAATGTACAGAGATAACGGCGGTAATAACTTGCTGACTTATAAAATTGATAGTTACTTCTTAAATGATTGACTGTTTAAGAGTGTATTGAAAAACATTTTAATATTTGTTAGAATTAAAATGGTGGTGAGGATATGTTAAAGATTGCGGTAGTAGATGATGAAATTGTATTTGTTGAAAGTCTGATTAACAAAATAACAGCGGTATGTGAAAAACTTAATTTTGAATTTAAAATTGACAAATACTCAAACGGATTTGATATACTTGAAAATTACAGCAAGTATCATCTGATTTTTCTTGATATTGAAATGCCGTCAATTGACGGTATTGCTACAGCCAAGCGGATCAACGAATTGAAAGGTTCAGCTGAAATACCTTTTATTGTTTATGTCACAAGTCACGATGAGCTTGTCTTTGATGCTTTAAAAAGTTTTCCTTATTCATTTATAAGAAAAAGTAAAATTGAATCTGATTTGTACGAATGTATTAACCGTATAAATAATTCTTTTGAAGAATTACATAAAACTATAGTATTGCATACCGAAAGAAAAGATATTCCGATTGTTATTGGTGATATTATTTATCTTGAAAAAATTAAAAATTATGTTGTGTATCATACTAAAAATCAAGAATATAAGGTCAGAAGTGATATGAATACAGAATTTAAAAATATCGCAGAATATGGCTTTATAAGACCGCATATTGGTTATGCTGTAAACAATAAGTATGTTGAATATATTTCTGCGGATTGTATTTTATTGCAAAATGATATTAACATTCCTCTCAATAAAAAATACAGAGATGATGTAAAGAAAAAATATTTCAAATGGTTGGGGGATATAAATGTTTAATTATGGTTTTGAGTTATTTGTAAATTTATTTCAAGGTGTAATGTTTACTGTATTTTGTTATAAATTCTTAACCCCATCACGCAATAAGATTTGTGAGGGAATAGCTTTTTGTGTTGCATCATTATTGATGTTTTTTTCGATTACCTTGATCAATTGGTTGTACCTGTCTTTTGCATACATAGAAACAGTTGTGTTTTTTGCAATAATGATTCCCTATTGCGTTTTGTTTTTTAAAGACAGAATTTTTGTTAAAATTCTCACACCTGTTATTTTGAATGTGATTTATTCAGTATTATCATTTGGAATTAATTATATCTTTTCTGCGATTATCAGTTGTGACTATAATTATCTTATGGTAGAGAGTTCCCAATATCGTTATATGTATGTGGTAATGTCAAATCTGATTTTTGTAATTGTTTTATTTATAATTTATAATCTTTTCAAAAATTCGTTAAGCCATATTCAAAAACAAGAAATATTGATTACTCTTGTAATTCCTTTGTTGAGTATTGCTGTAGGCTTGCTGACATTTTTGGTATCTTCAAACGCTGATATGTCTGATTTTGACCGCATTGTATTAGGAGCGGTTTCAATAATAATCCTTTCATTTACATTTATAAATTTTTATCTTATTAAAAGTCTTTCAAAAAATTATTCTTTGGAAAATGAAAATCTTTTGCTTAATAAAGAAAAAGAGCTGTATAATGTTCAAATGACAAGTTCAGAAAAATATATGAAAAATCTTACTGATGTTAAGCATAACATTCAAAATCAATTGTTGTGCATCGAAAATTTGATTGATGGGCAAAGGTATGATGAAGCTAAAAAAATGTGCAATAATGTAAATAATAATATTTCTGCTAATGTTCATTTTTGTAAAACAGGTTATGTTTATTTGGATGCTATATTAAATGTTGTATATGAAAAAGCAATTGAAAATGATATTGATTTCAGCGTAGATTGTAAAGATAATTTAAGTTTTGTGGCAGGTGATGATTTAGCTGTTCTAATAGGTAATCTTGCAGATAATGCTGTTGAGGCACTTGCAAAAGAGCAAAATAAAAAATTAAAGATAAGCATATTTCAAAACGGGTCGTACGGAGTTTTAAATGTGCAGAATTATTGCTCTTCTTCAGTTTTGCGGACTAATCCAACTTTGTACACAAGTAAAGAAGATAAGAAAAATCACGGCAGAGGAATTTCTATAGTAAAAAGTATTGCCAAGAAATACGGAGGAGATGTGATTATTTCGGAGAAGAATAATGAATTTACAGTTACGGTAATATTGGATAGAAAAAATTTATGAATTTAATTATAAAAGCACAATTGTTTAAAATGGTAGGGATATAAATGTTTAATTATGGTTTTGAATTAGCGGTTAATTTTGCACAATCAGTTTATCTGATAGGGTTTTTCTTGGCATTCTTAGGCGGCAAATATTCTCGCAAACGCAATATAGCAATGTGTTCATTGTTTATTGCTTTAAATTTTACTGTTCTTACATATTTTACATTTAACAATCCTTATGTTGTAATGATTGATATGTTGACAGTTGTTATATTACATGAAGTATATTGCTTAACTTGTTTAAAAGGAGAATTGGCAATTAAAATTATTCTTCCGTTTGTAGCTTCACTGATTAATACAATTATATCTTACGGAGTTTTATATCTTACATCTTTTGTTACGGGTTTATCATTGGAAGAATTGGGTTTACAGTCAAGCTTTTTCAGATATTTATGTGTTGTGCTTGTAAACCTGACAATATTGGTAACCTTACTGCTTATGTGGCGTACGAAAGCAAAAGTGTATAGTTTAAAAAAAGTTTCAAATATAATAGCTTTTATTGCAATTCCTGTTTTAGCAATGGCAATATTATACATCACTTTTTACATAATGATTCTTACGAATTATCAATCAAATTTAATCATACTGCTTCTGATAATTTGTGCCGCTATGATTTTGGTTGCCGGAATGGTTTGGTTTATGATTGCAAGAATTAACAGGGATAACCGGATAAGTACAAAGTTATTATTGAGCGAGCAAAGAGCGGATTTGTACGAAAAAAACATTATAACTTCTAACAAGCAGATTGAGAATACTGCAAAGATAAGACATGATATGAAAAACAACATTGCTTGTATTGATAATCTAATTGTTGAGAGCAAATATGATGAAGCACATAAAATATGTCAGGAACTTACCGATAAATATTCTTCAATCGGTTCTGTAGTAAATACTGAAAATTACTTATTAAATGCCGTTTTGAATGTTGAAATTGAAAAAGCAAGGTGCAATGAAATATCGGTCAAATTAAGCATTGCAAATGATATGAAAATGTTTAGTAACGGTTCAGATATGATTTCGGTAATAGGAAATATTTTTGATAACGCTATTTCGTATTTGTCTGAAAATAAAATTGAGAATAAAGAAATTATTTTCAGTACAGAGCATAAAGGCGATTATTCTGTTATTAAATGCAAAAATAAAATTATTGATTCTGTATTGTCTAAAAATCCTTTGTTGCATACTGATAAGGCAGATAAGAAAAATCACGGCAAGGGAATTTCTATAGTAAAAAGTATTGCCCAGAAGTATGGGGGAGATGTAGTTATTTCGGAGAAGAATAATGAATTTATAGTTTCGGTAGTTTTAGACAACCGAATTTTTACCTAAAAACTCACTATTTTTACCTGATTAAAATCAAATATTCTAAAAAATGCTATCCTTCCTTTAAGGCGTTATGCCAAGAAAAGGATAGCATTTTTGTTTTGTATTGAATTTTATGTTTTAGCAGTATTTGCGTTAATTCCGTTATTATACTTTGGCCTTGTGTTGCAGAAATTTGAAACTTTTATTATCAAAAAATTTAAATAAGGTTTAAAGCTACTTCCGTAAATAAGAATTATAGAGTGCAATTTTTGTCGATTTTTTTACAGTTTTTGCACAATCAAAGTTTACAGTATGGTTTTGAGATATGATTAAACAAAATATAGGATAAAAAATCAATGAACATTTTTAATATAAATCAAAAATTAAGGAGAGTTGAATTTTGAAAAAGGGTAAAAATTTGCGTAGCGTTAATACTGACGGAGGGGTGAATTTGCAATTCAAGCTTTTGTCGGCAATCGGAATTATCATTATAGTTTCCGGACATTGTTATCATGGTGGAATGGAACTTGCTTATAACTGGTTTCCGCCGTATTCGTATAATTTAGCATTGTTTGTGTTTATATCGGGATATTTTTACAAAACCGATTATGAAGAAAATGTCGGAAAATACATATGGAAACGAACAAAGCGGCTTCTTATTCCTGCGTATCTGTGGAATATATTTTACGGTGGTATGGTTGCATTTCTCGGTTTGTTTGGATTTACTATAGGTGCAAAGCCTGATTTATACAATCTTTTTGTTATGCCGTTTGTTGACGGTGAGGCTTTTCAATATAACCTCGGTTCATGGTTTGTGTACCCGCTGTTTTTGGTTTGTATAATAAATGTGCTGTTCAGAAAATTTTTGAAACTGATTCATCTTGACAATGAATTTATAGTTTTGATAGTGTATCTCGCAATCGGAATGATAGGAATTAACACTGCAATAGAAAATCCGACTGCAATTAACGGTATAGTGAAGCTTCTTGTCAGAACAATGTTTTTCCTGCCCTGTTATGAATTCGGTCGCTTTTATAAAGCTGTGCTTGAAAAGAAAGACACTCTCAATAATGTTGCGTACTTTGCAATTATATTTGCTGTACAGCTGATACTTTTAACTTTTTGCAAAGATTTGGAGTACACTCCGTCGTCATTTACTGAATTTAACAACGGTTTTATAATTCCGTATATCTCGTCAATCACAGCAATTGCATTTTGGCTGAGAGTTTCAAGATTGCTTGTACCTGCCATAGGAAACAGCAAGCTTGTAAGGCTTATAGCTGACAACACATACGGAATTATGGTAAATCAGCTTGTAGGTTTTATGTGCCTAAAATTTGTATTCTACGGATTAAGCCTCATTACTTCAGGCTCATTGTTTGGTGACTTTAATGTTGCATCATTTAAATCAAGTATATGGTACTACTATCTTCCAAACGGTTTGCAACAGTGGGCTTTTGTATATCTTATATTTGGTCTGTTTGTACCGATATTGTTTAGCGTTATTTTAAATAAAATCTGTCATATTGCACAAAAATATATTGTGAAATTTTGTAACAAATAATATCTAAAAATTATTGCGTTTATATATTTGATATGTTAAAATTATCTTACAAGATAGATAAATTGATTAATAAATGTAATTACAATACCAAAGCTATAAAGCTATATTGTAAACATAAAATATAGGAAACTGCTTAATTTTAAATTACAGAAGTAGCGAATTGATTTAAGAATATAAATTTAATTTTAAAACTTATTTCAGTATGTTGTGTTTAAATGACAGTTAAAGTATTAATATTTAAATAAAATTTTAGCAATTAAAATAAGTATGAAAGGAGGTAAGTCCAATGGATTATTTAGAGACAAAAGTATAAAAAAGATTAATGAAAATTATTTAGGAGGAAAATTTGATGAAATTAAAAAAACTAATTGTATCAGTTATTGCTTCAACTTTGCTGATTTCATCGGCAATCTCAGCAAGCGCTGTTGAGAAAGTATCTACAGGTACAGTATATATGGGTGGATATGAATTATATGGTTCATTAACTGTTTATCCAATTCATGCAGAGGGTTTTACCTACTGTGAGAAGAAAGATGCCGGTAAAAGTGCTCGTACTGTTTATGCTTATTATAACAAAAGCGGTGATAGAGAAACTAAAGCTGCTGGTTCAAGTGGCTATGTTTATAATAACAGTACTGATTTATCTGTAGTTACCGGAAATGTTAATGCTTCAGTATTTTCAAGATATGCGGGTGCTGTAACATACAGTAAAGTGATTTATCCAAAGCAAACATATTATAGTTGGACATCAGATGGTACGAATAACGAGTTGCGAATGGGTTGTTATAAAAGGTAAATAAAATTAAGGCGGTATTCTGATGAAAAAATTTTTATGTTTAATTTTAGCGTTGTCAAGTATATTTGTTTTTACTTTATTTGGATGCACAAACGATAAAAGCAAGCCAATTTCACAAAACGCACTAATTGATTATTCAAACGATATGCAGATAACATATTTGTGCAGCGGTGGTGGCTCTTCGATTCCTGCAACAAAATCAGACACTGGATATTATTATATTGGTGATGACAGAATAATTATTTATATCGATAGCAAAACACAGAAAGCAACTCCGCTTTGCGCAAAACCTGATTGTATGCACAATGATCCTGATACTTGTGATGCATATGTAAATTCATCAGAAAACATATCGCAGGATTCACTATGGGGATCACTTGGAACGGCAATTCAGTATTATCAGGGTTATTTGTATATGGTTTGCGGTGAATATGATAAAAGTATGATTGAATATAATACCTATTTGATGAAAATGGATAAGGACGGAACAAACAGACAAAAAGTCACCGATTATTTTGATAGTCCATTCACAAATTGGTTTATTCATCAAGGCTACTTTTATTACACCTCGGACTCTTCTGTTCTCAGAATACCGCTCATGAACCCAAAATCAAGCCCAGAAGAGGTATACAAAGCTCAGCATTTTATCAAGGATAACGAAAATACATATTCTTCATTCTGTGCATATAAGAATTATATTTATTTTCAGGTTGACGAGCTCGACGAAGAAGGAAACGGTATTGGCAGACAGACTATTTGCCTAAATCTTGATACAATGAAAAAATCTTTTCTTAAGATCGGCAAGAACAACGCATCTTTTTCTGCGTTTGCGGGGGACAGTATGATTATGTATTATTCCGATGGTAATGAAAAAGTGTATGTAAAGGCAGATTTAGAGGGCAATAATTGCAAAAATATATTTTCACAAAAAAGCAACGAAATTCAATCAATAACAGGCGATGGAACATATTACTATTTTGATAATAGTTTTCAAGTCGCAAATGGTTCATCAAAAGAACAGAAGATAACTGTTTGTGATGAAAACTTAAAAGAAATCGACACATTTAAATTGCCAAATGTGGATACCGAAACATACAACTTTTTTGCCCCTCAGGACGAAAATTGTTTCCTATTTGAATATTTTAACGAGAAAGATGAACGTTGCCTTGTTATGGCGGACAAAAGTCAGATTGGAACAATTGGCGGAAATACTATAAAATTCAAAGAACTGTGCAAACTCAAGTGGGCTGATGATAAAAATAACAACTATGCTGTTGCAAGGTAATTATTATGAGAATATTTTTTTGTGAACTATATAAGTTACTGTCAAAAAAGATTTTTATAGTATGTCTTGTTGTCGCCTTATGTATAAATGCTTTTACATTGATATATTCATCTGCCGAAAATTATAATGACAGAACTAAGCATAATAACATAGAGTATTATAATTCTTTAATTAAAAACTGTAACTCTTCGAAAAAAACAAGTGAATATCTAAAAAAAGAGTTGGATATTATCAATGAAAGGTTAACGGAGAATAGTACCGATAAGGATGCACTTGTTGAAAAAATGACTCTTTTGAACGACCTTATCTCACAGCAAAATTACATAAACAGATATGATGATTTCATAAATAATATGCAAATAAGGGCGGATAATCAATTGTCCTTTTCCATATTTGCAGAACCCGATAGTTTTGCTTATAATAATATACAACAAACACCCCTGGATTTTCAGCATCTAAAGGGTGTTGAGTTATATGCAGGCAACAATACATTTGCAGAAAATGCAACGCAGTTTCAAATAACAGATTATCTGATGATTGTACTTGTTGCCTTAACTTGTATATTGCTTTTTTACACAGAAAGGGAAAATGGATTGTATCCCCTAGTTCGTAGTACAAAAAACGGAAGAACATCAACAATAGTTGCAAAACTGTTTGCAGTGATAGCTGTTACTGTCGTTACAACTATCCTTTTCTACTTATCGAATATACTGATAACAGGAATATACTTTGGCTTTGGAGATATGAGCAGGTACATTCAGTCAATAGGGATCTTTATGAATTGTTCCCTAAAGATTAGTATTTTTGAATATTTAATTCTTTGGATATTAGGGAAGACCCTAACTTTGTGTGCATTTTCATTGTTGTTTTCCTTTTGTTTCACAGCTGTGAAAACTTCAGCGAAAATTTACGGAATTATTGTTGTATTTTTAGCCTTTGAAATTACTGCAAACCTTTTTATTGAGGGTGCATCGGCATTTTCATTCTTTAAATATGTAAATATTGTTTATTTCCTGTCAAACAACAACTTGTTCGGTGAGTACCTGAATGTAAATATATTTTCAAATCCTGTCAATATAATCATGGTATGGACGGTGGTTGCAACAACCTTAGCTTTGGTCGGCTTTTTTGGCAGTGTGACAGCATTTACAAAAACATCTCAAATATCGAAAAAATCTTCAATAATTTCCGTCATTGCAGAATTTCTTCAAAAACATTATAGAATTCGAGGAAGTGTAAAAATATACAGCGGAGAGGCATACAAGCATTATAAAATCTCCTTTGCAATGGTTATTCTTATAATTCTTGTGTTGTTTGCAGTATCTAATTTGAATGATGATTTATCAATTCGTTTCAACGATGCAAGCGAAAGTGCTTATTGTGACTATATGGAGGATATTGAGGGTGTAATTGATTCCGATACAGAGAATTATCTTGCAAAGGAACAACAGTATTTTGATGACCTTGAAACTGAGCGGAATGAGATTTTTAGTGATAAAAACCTGAGTGAAACGGAGAAAAGAAATAAATCAAGTTATATAGACGCATTATTCCGGACTAAGGGTGAAGCATTTAATAGAATATTGGAACAAAAATACTATGTTCAAATTAAAGCAGAGGAAATCGACGAAGAACCTGCTTTTGTTAATGAATTGGTGTGCAAGCGATTAACAGAGGATACATACAGGGAATGGCTTTATTTTACTATTCTTATGGCGGTCATAATCTTTTGTTCATCTAACATATTTGCTTGTGAATACAAAAATTCAATGGTCAATTTAATACGCAGTAATCGTTATGGCAAAGGAAAATTAATAATGATAAAACTATTTACTGTTATGTTTACCTCGCTCTTATCCTTTACATTGGTGTACTTACCATACTTCATCAATTTTATTTCTACTTTTGGAACTAAAATTTTTGATATACCTATTGCGTTTATGTCTGATTATAATCTGCTAACTTCCTCGGTAACAGTGGGAGAATATATAGCGATTTTGTGTATAGTCCATCTTGTTGTGACATTAACTGCTACTACTGTTATATTTATGTTGTCAATGTTGCTTAAAAACAATATTATGACGATGATAGTTACCAGCGGAATTATTCTGATACCTTGTCTTGTTGCTATGGAACTTACTGACGTGAGAATGGTAACAGCTTTTCAAAATAATATTTGGCAAACTGTGGTGACAGTTATAGTAATGGTATGTTTGATTTTGACTGTGATATCAATAGTATCAGTCTTTGTTAAATTCAGCAACATAAAGTGGAGGAAGAAGATATGTCAACATTAGAAATTAGAAATATAAGCAAAACCTACAAAAAAGGAGCAGTAAAGGCTCTTGATAATTTTAATGTTGTTCTTACTCCCGGAGTGTACGGTCTCTTAGGACCGAACGGTGCAGGAAAGTCAACGCTTATGAATATTATCACTGACAATCTTAATGCAGACAGCGGAGATGTTCTTTATGACGGCGAGAATATAAAAAAGCTTGGTAAGAACTATCGTTCTGTCCTTGGCTATATGCCGCAGCAACAGGGATTATATGATGATTTTACTCTTAACCGATTTTTGTGGTATATGGCGGCATTAAAGGGATTAAAAAAGAAGGAGGCTAAGGAAAAAATAACCTCACTTCTTAATACGGTAAATCTCACTAATGCGGCACATAAAAAACTCGGCGGATTTTCGGGAGGTATGAAACAAAGAGCCTTGATTGCTCAGGCACTTTTGAATGACCCGAATATTTTGATTCTTGATGAACCGACTGCGGGCCTTGACCCAAAAGAGAGAATTCGTATCCGCAATTTTATAAGTGAAATTGCAGAAGATAAAATCGTGCTCATTTCTACTCATGTTGTGTCCGATATCGAGTTCATTGCTAAAGAGATTATACTTCTAAAGCAGGGAAAACTTGTGTCACACGATACCTGCCAAAATCTTGTAAATGAAATTGCAAATAAGGTAGTTGAGATGGAAATTGAAAAAGAAGAATTAAAATATTTTCAGGATAATTATCGAGTTTCAAATCTCTATCATAATGATGATAAAATCGTAGTAAGATTAGTAACAGATAATCCCCCTGAAAATCATAAATTATCCCCACAATCCCCAACTCTTGAAGATTTGTACCTCTATATTTTTGAACAAGGAATGTGATATTAAAATTATTACCGACAAGTAATGGTGTTCTATGCTAATACTTGTCGGTATTTTTATGCCCTTTTTACATGAAATTGTAAGGATAAAGCGGAATACAGATACAAAAATCTTCAGTTAACTCATAAAATAGCAATAAAATAGTTTGACTAATATATAATATTGTGTTAAAATTATGCGAAAAGGAGGGTGACAGCTCTATGGAGCAATATATGCCGATAGTGTGGATAGGCTTTGCAATATTCATGTTGCTTTGCGAAGGCTTTACAACACAGCTTGTATCAATATGGTTCGTTCTCGGCTCGGTTTGTGCCGCCATAACAACTATATTCACAAGCGACATTACAATCCAGTCGGCGGTGTTCCTTGTTGTGTCACTTGTTTCGCTGATTGTGACACGACCGCTTGTAAAACGCTTTAAAAAGCGTAACAAGACAACAGGAACAAACGCAGACCGCCACATCGGTCAAGTCGGGTTTATGCTCACAGATTTAACCGATATTGACGAAACAGCACAGGCAAAGGTTGGTGCGGAAACTTGGACAGTAAAGTCCGACAAAGCACCGCTTTTAAAAGGAACAAAAGTTAAGGTTCTTGCAATAGAGGGCGTAAAGCTCATTGTAGAACCCATATCAGAATGAGAGGTAAATAATGTTAGGACTTATTATTTTAGGAATTATCCTTTTAATCCTGCTTATAGTAATCGTAAGCAATGTCAAGGTAGTACCGCAGGCACACGCATATGTAATTGAAAGACTCGGAACATATCATGTAACTTGGTCAACTGGTTTGCATGTAAAAATTCCGTTTATCGACAAAATTTCAAAGAAAGTTTCACTAAAAGAGCAAGTAATCGACTTCCCTCCACAACCCGTGATCACAAGAGATAATGTCACCATGCAGATTGACACGGTTGTGTATTTTGAAATTACCGATCCAAAGCTTTATACTTACGGTGTAGAAAGACCGCTCAGTGCTATTGAAAATCTTACTGCAACAACATTGCGTAATATCATCGGTGATCTTGAGCTTGATAACACGCTCACATCCCGTGATACAATCAACGGTAAAATCAGAGTGATTCTTGACGAGGCAACCGACGCATGGGGCATTAAGGTAATCCGTGTCGAGCTTAAAAACATTCTTCCGCCCCGTGAAATTCAGGATGCGATGGAAAAGCAGATGAAGGCAGAGCGTGAGCGCCGTGCAAGAATTCTTGATGCAGAGGGTGAAAAACGCAGTCAGATTCTCGTTGCAGAGGGTATGAAGGAATCTGCAATTCTTAAAGCCGATGCTGTTAAGGAGCAGAAAATCCGTGAGGCACAGGGTGAAGCTGAGGCTATTCTCACAGTTCAGAAAGCTAATGCCGACGCACTTAAAATGCTCAATGAGGCTTCTCCTACCGATAGAATTATTCAGCTTAAATCACTTGAGGCATTCGGTAAAGCCGCTGACGGCAAGGCTACAAAGATTATCATTCCTTCAGATATTCAGAGACTTGCGGGTAATGTTACCGCAATTAAAGAACTCTGGAAAGATGATGTGCCAAAGGCATAAAGAATGTGAAATTTACGACAATTTTTCGGGCACAGAATTCTGTGTCCGATTTGTTGCATAAAATTGTGGGGGATAGGAAATGCAATTTTTACTCGACCTGTTGTGGTACTTTGTAATTTTCTCGTTTTTTGGCTGGGTGGCGAGCAGTTTCCGTTCGCTTCTTCTTGAGAAAAAATTCAGTAACAACGGTTTTCTGACATCACCGTTTTGCCCTATGTACGGATTTTCGGCGGTTATTTGTTATACGGCACTAAAACCGTTTGAAAACAGCAAGCTGATTTTATTCATCGGTTCAACTCTGATATTATCTGCACTTATGGTTGTGGTCGGTGTGCTTGTAGAAAAAACTCTCAAATTCAAGCCATGGGATTTTTCTTCCTCGAAATTCAGCATAGGCAATTATATAACTTTTCCTTATGCACTTTTTCTCGGATTGCTCGGTATGCTGCTTGTCGGATTGATAATTCCGGTGCTTCGCACAGCCGTTGAAGCAATTCCTTTCTGGGTAAGTCTTATTCTTGTTCTTTGCTTCTGCGGAATTATTGTAATTGATTACGTTTTTTCAATGATAACAACAATCCGTCTGCTCAGAAGAATTGCAAAGCTTAAAAATTCTTCCGAGCTTATGGATAAAGGTGCAACAGAGGTTGAAATTCAGGAGCTTGAAGAAAACTATAACCGACTTTTTACAGAGAATATTTTAAGAAAAAGACTTGCACACGCTTATCCCGATCTCACTCATATGGCTTATGTAAAGCAAATTAATGCTAAAATTGAGGAGATTAAGCAGGACAATATGAAAGAATATACACAAACCTTTGAAAGCAAAGAGGACAAGCCGTTTGCTTACGGATTCTGTTTTACAAAGCTTTTTTATCTGTTTGTGATCGGTTCTTTCATTGGCACGATTCTCGAAACAATATGGGCATTCTGCGTTGACGGACATTTTGAAATGCGTGTCGGTATGGTTTACGGTCCGTTTATTCCTGTTTACGGCGGAGGTGCGTGTTTTCTGACAGCCGCTTTGTATAAGCTTTACAAGCTTAATGATACGCTTGTTTTTGTGATAAGTGCTTTTGTCGGAGCAGGTTTTGAGTATTTCTGTTCGTGGTTGCAGGAGCAGATGTTCGGCACGGTTTCATGGGACTACAGTGACACTCCGTTTAACCTTGACGGCAGAACCAATCTTATGTATGCCCTTATCTGGGGATTCCTCGGTCTTGTCTGGGTGCGTTATCTGTATCCGTGGACAGCAAAGCTTATTGAAAAAATCCCTAAAAGAGCAGGTGCAATTATTACAACATTTCTGATTGTATTCATGGCATTCAACGGCTTTATGTCCGTAACAGCTACGGCAAGATGGACTCAGAGAACAGAGGGAGTACCTGCGTCAAACAGCTTTGAAGAATATCTCGATGAAAAATTCGATAATGAAAAGATGGAATTTCTTTTTCCGGGTATGAAAAAGGCTGCAGAGGCGGGAGTTACAACCGAGGGCGTAATTTCCAATGAAAGACCGTATCTTAATGCTACAGATCCCGATAAAGGCACAAAAATCGAACAAGGAAAAGATGTTTCCGAGATTAATTAATATCATGAAGTGGCTATGCTTTGCACAGTCACTTTTTGCTTTTTGGCGGTATTTTAAAAATAATTTCGCCTGACTATTGAATTTTAACCGATTTTTTTATATAATTAATTAGTAATGCTTTATTTATGTCGATTTAAAGCATAAATTGGCATATTTGTCCTGACTTTGTCTGCCCACGGCACGGTTTTTGCGGCAATTTATCAAGTGGGCGGAAAGGCTATGAGTAATTATGAAAAAGGTTGCAATTATTATGGGCTCCGACAGTGATTTTCCCGTAGTATCAAAGGCTGTCAGTAAACTCAAAGAATTTGGCGTAGAGTATGAGGTTCATGTAATGAGCGCACACCGTACTCCCGATGCGGCAATTAAGTTTTCGGCAGAGGCTAAAAAGAACGGTTTTGGTGTAATCATTGCTGCAGCAGGTATGGCGGCACATCTCGCAGGTGTTCTTGCGGCAAAAACAACCCTTCCTGTGATAGGAATCCCATGTAAGTCGGCTCAGCTTGACGGTATGGATGCTCTTCTTGCAACAGTTATGATGCCTACAGGAATTCCGGTTGCAACAGTAGCAGTTGACGGTGCGGCTAACGCTGCAATTCTTGCCGTTGAAATGCTCGCACTTTCCGACGATTCTCTTGCAGAGAAGCTTGAAAATATGAAAGCTGATATGGAAAAAGGCGTTGCCGAAAAAGATAGGGCAATGCAGGCTAAGGTGGCAGAGCTTTGATTAAGAACTATGTAGATATTGACACAAAACTTGACAAAGTAAATGACGAGTGCGGTGTGTTCGGTATTTACCGTAATGATGACGATATCGATGTTGTTGCCGCCGCAAATGACGCACTCTACAGCCTTCAGCACAGGGGACAACAGAGTGCAGGTATCACCGTGAATAAAGACGGTGAATTTACAACTGTCAAGGAACTCGGTATGGTGTCCGAGATTTTTACGCCCAAAGCACTTGAAAAACTTCCAAACGGTAAGATTGCAGTCGGTCATGTCCGTTATACTTCATCGGAATCACTCGACCGTGCTTCTAACCAACCGCTTGTTATGCGATATATTCAGGGTTCAATCGGTATTGCAAACAACGGCTCAATTACAAACTTCAATGAAATAAGGCAGGAGCTTGAAACAGGCGGCGCTGTTTTTCAGTCCAATTCTAATGCTGAAATTATGGCTTATGTTATCGCAACCGAAAGATGTGTAACAGACACGCTTGAAGATGCTGTTCTTTCTTCAATGAGAAAGCTCAAGGGCGCTTACTCAACTGTAATTTGCGCACCGAGCCGTCTTATCGGCTTTCGTGATATGCACGGATTCCGTCCGCTCTGTATCGGCAAACTCAAAAACAGCTGGATTTTCACTTCCGAAAGCTGTGTTATCGACAGTCTTGGCGGTGAATTTGTCCGTGATGTTGAGCCGGGCGAAATGGTAGTAGTTGACGAAGAAGGCTTTCACAGCTACAAATTAAAGCTTTTGCCCGATAAAACATCTTTCTGCCTTTTTGAATATGTATATATCGCAAGACCGGACAGTGTAATCAACGGTGTCTGCGTACATAATGCAAGATTCAAAGCCGGTGAACTTCTTTATGACGAGTTCCCGATTGAGGCAGATATGGTGTGCGGTGTTCCCGATTCGGGACTTATTGCCGCACAGGGTTATGCAAAGGCTTCGGGTATCCCGTTCAGCACAGGTTTTGTCAAGAACAAATATATCGGCAGAACAGTAGGCTCGGGTAAAGATAAAAAGAAAAGACTTCTCAGAACAAGACTTACCGCTTTGAAGGCTAATGTTAAAGGCAAGAGAGTTGTTATTATTGATGACTCAATCGTCAGAGGCGAAACATCAAAGCATATTGTTCGTCTTATGCGTGAGGCAGGAGCTGCCGAGGTGCATATGCTCATCAGCTCGCCGCCGTTTGTATGTCCGTGCTACTTTGGTGTGGACATTCACGATAAAGAAAGTCTTATTGCAAACAAGTTGACAACAAGTGAAATCTGTGAATATATCGGTGCAGATTCACTTGGTTATCTCAGTATAAACAGTCTCAGAAAAATTGCTGAGGGTGCAAATATAGAATTCTGTGACGGTTGTTTCACGGGCAGCTATGACGCTGAAATTCCGAGAACAATCTTTGTAGATAAATACGCTAAAAAAATTAACAGAAAGTGACGGAGTGATTACAATGAACAACAGCTTTTCCGAAAGCTACAAAGCGGCAGGTGTTGATGTAACAGCAGGCTATAAGTCTGTAGAGCTTATGAAAAAGCATGTGGCACGCACAAAAATTGACGGTGTTATTTCAGGCATCGGCGGTTTCGGCGGACTTTTTGCCCCTGATTTCAAAGATATGGAAGAGCCTGTACTTGTCAGCGGTACTGACGGTGTAGGTACAAAAATCAAGCTTGCTTTTCTTCTTGACAAGCATGACACAATCGGTATTGACGCAGTTGCAATGTGCGTAAACGATGTAATTTGCTGTGGAGCAAAACCTCTTTTCTTCCTCGATTATATCGCAATCGGCAAGAACTATCCCGAAAAGGTAGCTGAAATTGTATCAGGCATTGCAGAAGGCTGTGTTCAGTCCGGTTGTGCTCTTATCGGCGGTGAAACTGCAGAGCATCCGGGTCTTATGCCTGTTGATGAATATGATGTTGCAGGTTTCAGTGTTGGTATTGCAGACAAGCCGAAGATGATTGACGGTTCAAAGCTTTGCGAGGGTGATGTACTTTTAGGACTCCGTTCTTCGGGTGTTCACTCAAACGGTTTTTCACTTGTCAGAAAAATCTTTGATATCAACGAGGAAACAATCAATGCCGAGTATCCTGAGCTTGACAAAACTCTCGGTGAAACATTGCTCACTCCAACAAAAATTTATGTAAAACCTCTTCTCGCTCTTATGGAAAAGGTTGATGTAAAGGCTGTTTCACACATCACGGGCGGCGGTTTCTATGAAAACATTCCCCGTATGCTTACAGACGGTCTTTCAGCCAAAATCAAAAAGGACAATATTCCTGTTCTTCCTATTTTCAAGCTTATGCAGAGAGTAGGTAATATTCCAGAGCACGATATGTTCAACACATTCAATATGGGTGTAGGTATGATAATCGCCGTTGCCAAGGAAGATGCAGACAAGGCTCTTGAGGTTCTTGCGGCTAACGGTGAAGACGCTGTTGTACTCGGTGAAGTAATCAGCGGTAATGACGGAGTAGTGTTTGAATAATGAAAAATATTGCAGTTCTTGTGTCGGGCGGCGGCACAAATCTTCAGGCGCTTATTGACGCTCAGAACAGGGGAGAGATTAAAAACGGAAAAATCTCTCTTGTTGTGTCCTCAAATCCAAACGCTTATGCACTTGAAAGAGCAAAAAACAATTCGATTGCAACTGAGGTTATCAGGAGAAAAGACTATGCTGAATTTGATGAGTATGATTCTGCTGTGACCGAGCTTTTGAAATCCAAGGATGTTGACCTTGTTGTTCTTGCAGGATTTATGACTATTCTCGGAAAGCAGTTTATTTCTGCTTTTGAAAACAGAATAATCAATATCCATCCGTCGCTTATTCCGTCATTCTGCGGCGAGGGCTATTACGGACTCAGAGTTCATGAGGAGGCTCTTAACAGAGGCGTCAAGGTAACAGGTGCTACCGCACATTTTGTAAACGAAGTGTGCGACGGCGGTCCCATTATCATTCAGAAAGCCGTTGAAATTCAGAACGGTGACACACCCGAAATTCTTCAGAAAAGAGTTATGGAACAGGCTGAATGGAAGATTCTTCCAAGGGCGGTTTCGCTTTTCTGCGAAGATAAAATTATAGTAAAAGACAATAAAACCGAAATTCTTGACTAACGGAGGAAAAATATGAAACCTGTATCACTTTACAATGACATTGCTTCAACTTCATATCCGGGCAGAGGCATTGTAATCGGCAAAAGTGCAGACGGCTCAAAGGCTGTTATTGCATACTTCATTATGGGCAGAAGCGAAAACAGCAGAAACAGAGTGTTTGCAGAAACCGAGGACGGCATCAAAACTCAGGCTTTTGATCCGTCAAAGCTTGTTGATCCGTCACTTATCATCTATTCTCCCGTAAGAGTTCTCGGCAACAAAACTATCGTTACTAACGGTGACCAGACAGATACTGTTTATGACCTTATGAATGAAGGTCAGACATTTGAACAGTCACTCACAACAAGGGAATTTGAGCCTGACGGTCCTAACTACACTCCACGAATTTCTGGTATTGTTGAGTGTGAAAACGGCAAGATGAACTATGCAATGTCAATTCTCAAAAGTGCAGACGGCAATCCCGATTGCTGCGAAAGATACACATTTACATATGACAAGCCGATAAACGGTCTTGGCAGATTCATTCACACATATATGAGTGACGGCAATCCGCTTCCGAGCTTTGAGGGTGAACCTACACTCGTAGAAATCGGTAACGATGATATTGACACATTTGCCGAGAAAATCTGGAATTCTCTCAATGAGGATAACAAGGTTTCACTTTTTGTACGCTATATTGACATTGCTTCAAATAAGGCAGAGTCAAGAATTATCAATAAAAACAAGTAATTTATTTTTCGGAAAGGATGAATCCAATGAACGAACTTGCTTTAAAATACGGCTGTAACCCGAATCAGAAGCCTTCGAGAATTTTCATGCAGGACGGCAAAGATCTTCCTGTTGAGGTTCTCAACGGCAAACCCGGTTACATCAACTTTCTTGATGCATTTAACTCATGGCAGCTCGTAAAGGAACTCAAAGCGGCAACAGGTCTTCCTGCAGCTGCGTCATTCAAGCATGTAAGTCCTGCCGGTGCGGCAGTTGCAACAGAGCTTTCTGACACACTCAAGAAAATCTACTTTGTAGATGACCTTGAGCTTTCTCCGATTGCAAGCGCATATGCAATGGCAAGAGGTGCAGACAGAATGTCGTCATACGGTGACTGGGTGGCTCTTTCCGATACTTGCGATGTTCAGACTGCAATCCTCCTCAAGAGAGAGGTTTCTGACGGTATTATTGCTCCTGACTATACTCCCGAGGCTCTTGAAGTCCTCAAGTCAAAAAAGAAAGGCAACTATAATGTCGTAAAAATCGACCCGAACTATGTTCCTGCTCCTATTGAGCATAAGGATGTTTTCGGCATTACATTTGAACAGGGCAGAAATGAACTCAAAATTGACGAAGAAATGCTCCTTCAGAACATTGTAACAGATAATAAGAATTTTACAGAGGAAGCTAAGCGTGACCTTCTTGTTGCTCTTATTACTCTTAAATATACTCAGTCTAATTCTGTTTGCTACGCAAAGGGCGGTCAGGCAATCGGTGTAGGCGCAGGTCAGCAGTCAAGAATTCACTGCACAAGACTTGCAGGCAATAAGGCTGATATCTGGTATCTCAGACAGCATCCGAAGGTTATGAACCTTCCGTTTGTTGACAACATCCGCCGTCCCGACAGAGATAACACTATTGATGTTTACATCTCTGATGATTATGAGGATGTGCTTGCTGACGGTATATGGCAGCAGTTCTTCAAAACTAAGCCCGAACCTCTTACAAAGGAAGAGAAAAAGGCTTGGCTTGCAACATTTGACGGTGTTTCACTCGGTTCTGACGCATTCTTCCCATTCGGGGACAACATTGAAAGAGCAAAGCGTTCAGGTGTTAAATTTGTTGCACAGCCCGGCGGTTCAATTCGTGATGATAATGTTATTGAAACCTGCAATAAGTACAATATGACAATGTCATTTACGGGTATTCGTCTTTTCCATCACTGATAGAGGTGCGGTTATGAAAATTTTAATGATTGGTTCGGGCGGCAGAGAGCACGCTTTAATTAAAAAGCTTCTTGAAAGTCCTAAATGCACAAAGCTTTATTGCGCTCCCGGTAACGGCGGTATTTCAAGAGATGCCGAGCTTGTTAATATCGGAGTTATGGATAAAGAAAATATGGTTAAGTTTGCAAAGGACAATGCAATTGACCTCGTTTTTGTAGCTCCTGATGATCCGCTTGCTGACGGTATGGTTGACGCTATGCAGGAGGCTGGAATCAGAGCATTCGGTCCTAATGCAAATGCCGCTATTATTGAGGCGTCAAAGGTTTTCTCAAAAAATCTTATGAAGAAATACGGCATACCTACTGCAAAGTATGAAGTATTCAATGACGCTCAGAAAGCAATTGACTATATAAAGAACGAAAATACCGCTCCCGTTGTTGTAAAGGCTGACGGTCTTGCACTCGGCAAGGGTGTAATTATTGCTCAATCTGTTGATGAGGCAATTGAAGCAGTCAAAGAAATTATGGAGGACAAGAAGTTTGGCGACTCAGGTAACAATATCGTTATCGAAGAGTTCCTTACAGGTCCCGAGGTTTCTGTTCTTGCATTTACAGACGGCAAGTGCGTAAAACCTATGGTCAGCTCAAAAGACCACAAGCGTGCTTTTGATAATGACGAAGGTCTTAACACAGGCGGTATGGGCACAATCAGCCCGAACCCGTATTATACAGATGAGATTGCCAAGGAATGTATGGATAAAATCTTTATCCCTACAATTGAGGCGATGAATAAAGAGGGCAGACCTTTTAAGGGCTGTCTGTACTTTGGACTTATGATTACACCGAACGGTCCAAAGGTTATTGAATACAATGCCCGTTTCGGCGATCCTGAGGCTCAGGTTGTTCTTCCAAGACTTAAAACTGACCTTGTAGATATCTGTGAGGCTGTTATTGACGAAAAGCTTTCCGACCTTGACATTGAATGGGACAACGGTGCTGCGGCTTGTGTTGTTATGGCAAGCGGTGGATATCCTGTTTCATACAAAAAGGGTATAGAGATGTTCGGTCTTAATGATAACGGCGGTGTCGATGGTGCAATCGTTTATCATGCCGGCACTAAGTACGAAAACGGAAAGTTCTATACTAACGGCGGTCGAGTTCTCGGTGTTACTGCAACAGCGGATACACTTGATGAGGCACTCGAAAAGGCATACGCCGCAGTAGGAAAAATTTCCTTTGAAGGCGCTCATTACAGACACGATATCGGCAAAACTAAATAATATATTAAGAGCCACTCTTAACGAGCGGCTCTTTTTTTCAGCCTGCATTTTTAATCTGCAGTCTTAATTTGTCAGAAATCATGGCAATGAATTCGCTGTTTGTGGGCTTACCTCTGTCATTGTGAATTGTATATCCGAAATATGAGTTCAGAACATCAATGTCACCTCGATCCCATGCAACCTCAATTGCGTGTCTTATAGCTCTTTCAACCCGTGAAGAAGTTGTTTCGTACTTTTTGGCAACCGACGGATAGAGCTGTTTTGTCACGGCGTTGATAATTTCAGGATGCTCAACAGACATAATGATTGAATCACGCAGATAGTGATAGCCTTTGATGTGAGCCGGAACTCCTATTTCATGGAGAATATCGGTCACTTTCATTTCAATTCCGAAAGCGTCGATAACTCTGCCTTTGCCAAAATTGTTTTTCTTGCTCAAATCCGATAAATCGCTGATAATGGTGCTTAATTCGGAAATGTTATACGGCTTCAACACAAAATATGATGCGCCCGAATTCATAATTTCACGCTCAAGAACAGTGCTGTGGAATGACGAATACACCATAAACACAGGCACTTTCGTGCTTTCTCGTGTAATGCTTCTCATAACACCGATTGCATCAAGCCTTGTCATAAATGAATCCATCAGTACAACATCAGGGCTTTCTCTTTTAATTTTATCGCACAATTCTTCTCCGTCTTTTGCACAGAAAATAACGGAAATATTCTTACTTTGTAAGATATTAAGATTTTCCTGCGTAAATTCAGAAGCGTCATCGGTTACGATTAGTTTTATTTTGTTGTTCATTGTGATTTCCCCCAGTAATTTTTGTTGTACTAATATTACCACAAAATGGTAAAGATGGCAATACCTTCCATAAAACTTTTTTGAAAAATTGAGAAAAAAGTTTTACATTTTGCGTTACTAAATCAAAAATGAACAAACGATCATATATTTAGTGTTGATTATTGTAGCGATTTGCCATATATTGTGCAAACACACCGTAACCCTCTTTGGGATTATTCAGAAAAACATGGGTAACAGCACCAATAATTTTACCGTTTTGAACTATCGGACTGCCGCTCATACCCTGTACAATACCGCCGCAATTTTCGAGCAATCTGCTGTCGGTTATTTTTATGACAAAATTTTCATTTGATGTCATATCACGGTTGCATATTCTTTTGATTTCAATATCATATTCCTGCGGTGTATCTCCGACAGGCGTTGTTACCATAACAGCCTTTCCTGTTTTTACCTCATCGTCATTTGCAATCAGATATTTCTTGTTTCTTTTATAATTTTCACTCGTTAAATCTCCGAAAATTCCTAAAGGGGAGTTGACGCTCAAATTACCAAACTTTACATCGGTAAAATATCCGCAGAAACTGCCGGCTTTACCGCAGACGCTTTTTTCAATTCCGCTGATTTCAGCCCGAACAGCTTCTCCTGATTTTAACGGTAACAAAGCAGCCGTGTCACAGTCGCATATTCCATGACCGAGTGCGGCAAAATAATTATTGCTGTCATCATAATAGGTCATAGTTCCAATGCCTGCACAGCTGTCACGAACCCACGTACCGAGGAGATATACTCCCACGGTATTTTTAATCGGCAAAACGGTTTTATTTTCGGTTTTGCCGTTTCTATCAATTTCAACAGTAATTTCATTGCCGTTTGATTTTTCAATTTCAGACTTTAATTCTTCATTTGTGCTGATTTTTGTATTATTTACTTTCTTTATAATATCGTTTACTTTAAGTCCGCCGTCTTTTGCGGGGCAAACATATTTTTCACCGTCGTAGTAGCTTTCGAGCTTGATTATCATTGCTCCGTTAGCATAAAATTTAACTCCGAAAGCCTCACCGCCAATGTAAACCTCATTTTTATCATCAGCGGCATAAGGCGAAAAAGTCGAAACAGTAAATAATAATGTGAAAATCAGGGCAACTGATATAATTTCTTTAAATTTTCGCAAAAAATTCACCTTCTTTCCGTTGCCTTTATTATGATTTGCATTTATAATATAGATTAGTGCGTTGATGAAAATATTAAAAATGTTACTGGCAGAGGATTTTTCGAAAAGGCGATAAACAGCCGTGCATTGTAAATTATTTTCTAAAATTATATCATTTTCTTATTATGAGGTATATATGGAAAACATAAATTCTAACCTTGTCGGTCTTACCGATTCCGAAGTTCAAAAGCGTATAGATGCAGGAAAGGTAAATATTTCAACTAATATTAAAACCAAATCAATCAAAAGAATATTTTGTGATAACATTTTTACGCTTTTCAATCTTATAAATGTAATTTTGCTTGCGGCATTGATTTTTGTGGGTTCACACAAGAATATGCTTTTTATCGGTGTTGTTATCGCAAATATAATTATAGGTATAGTTCAGGAAATTCGTTCAAAAATAAGCGTTGACAAGCTGACTATTTTGTCTGAGAAAAAAATCAATGTTCTCAGAAACGGTAAAATTGCAGAAATAAGTAAAGATGAGATTGTTCTTGACGATATTCTTGTGCTTTCAAGAGGAAGCCAGATTCCTGCCGACTGCATTGTATGCGACGGCAACTGCAGAGTCAACGAAAGTTTGCTTACAGGCGAATCAAATCTCATTGAAAAAAATGTCGGAGATGAACTTCTTTCAGGCAGTTTTATTGCGGCAGGAAAATGCTATGCTCAGGCCGTAAAGGTCGGAGCCGATTGCTATGCCGCTAAGATAAATAACGAAGCCAAATATATTAAAAAAGTAAATTCTCAGATTATGGAGTCATTCAATTTCATTATCAAAATCTGTACATTTGTACTTTTCCCAATCGGCATTGCATTTTTTATTCGACAATTTACCTTGCCCGATGCAACATTGCAGTCTGCTGTAATCAGCACGGTTGCGTCGCTTGTCGGTATGATTCCAAAGGGAATGATTCTTCTTACAAGTTCTGTTCTTGCAGTATCAATTATCAGGCTTTCATCTAAAAAGGTGCTTGTACAAGAAATGTATTGCATTGAAACACTTGCAAGGGTCGATGTGCTTTGTCTTGATAAAACGGGAACGCTTACAACAGACGAAATGACGGTAACAGGTGTCATTCCGTTTGGGGCTGATGAAAATAAAATCAAGAAAGCACTTTCTTCAATTGTAAAAGCGTCCGATGAACTGAATGCAACTTTGTATGCACTGCGTGACTATTCGGATTCCGTTTCACCGTATGAGTGCAGTAAATTCTGCGATTTTTCGTCCGAAACAAAATGGTCGGGCGGTACATTTGAAAACGGCAAGACCTACATAGTCGGTGCGACTGAATGTATTTTAAAAAGCAGGGAAAAGTATTCCGAGGTGTATTCTGAGATTGAAAAGATAAATCAAACCGTCAGAATCCTTGTTCTTGCCGAAAGCGATAGTGAACCGGACAAAGACTCATTGCCTGATGATTTAAAACCGCTTGCACTCATTCTTATCAAGGATAAACTTCGTGATAATGTAAATGAAACGGTAAAATATTTTAAGGAACAGGGTGTCACCTTAAAGGTCATTTCAGGCGACAGCGTTAAAACTGTTAAAAATATTGCAATTGATACAGGGATCGAGGGTGCAGAAAATGCAATTGATATGTCAACCGTGACAACAGATGAAGAGCTTGAAGATGCGGCAGAGCGTTGTAATGTGTTTGGCAGAGTAACTCCGGCTCAAAAGAAAAAGCTTGTGGTTGCCCTTAAAAAGCACGGACATTCGGTTGCTATGACAGGTGACGGAGTAAATGATGTTCTCGCACTCAAAGAGGCGGATTGCTCCGTAGCTATGGCGTCGGGCAGTGATGCCGCACGAAATGTGTCACAGCTTGTACTTGTCAATAATGACTTTGGCGCAATGCCGAGCGTTGTGGCAGAGGGCAGACGAACAATCAATAACCTTGAACGAAGCTCTGCACTCTATCTTGTAAAGACGATTTATTCGGTTATACTCTCAATTTTCTTCATATTCTTTCGCACAGGTTATCCCTTTGAACCGATACAGCTTACGCTTGTCGGTGCGTTAACGGTTGGACTGCCATCATTTGTTCTCGCACTTCAACCGAATAAAGATATAGTAAAAGGTAATTTCACCGTAAATATAATAGCAAGATCACTCCCGACAGCTTTTTGTATTTCGGCAGATACAATATTACTCGCAATTTTAAAGTATATGACAGATATGTCACAGGCACAGTTTTCAACTCTCTGCGTATATCTTACTGCATTTTCATGTATGTTGCTTGTAATCAGATTATCAATCCCGTTCAATCCGCTCAGAGCCGTTATGGTCATCGGATGTTCCGCAGGAATAATAATCGGTTCAATCTTCTTCGGCGGATTGTTCTCACTTGCACCGCTTACATTTGAAAACATCATATTGCTTGTAATCTTTGCTGTAGGCACATTTGTTGTATTTAGTATACTCTACAATATAGCACAGCACTATATAGAAAAATTCAAAAAGGAAAGTCATCTTAAACTGACTGCAAAAAGAAATGCAAATAAACAAAAACGCTGAAAAATTAATCAGACAACTGAATAATCAAGGCTATGAGGCTTTTATAGTAGGCGGTTGTGTTCGTGATTATCTTCTCGGATTGACTCCGCATGATACAGATATTTGCACAAATGCTTTGCCTGAGCAGACAAAAAAATGCTTTGAGGCTTATCGTACATTTGATACAGGTATCAAACACGGCACAATTTCCGTTGTATGCGGCGGTGAAGTCTATGAAATCACAACCTACCGTATTGACGGCGATTATTCCGATAACCGTCATCCGGACAGCGTAAGCTTTACACGAAACATAAACGAAGATTTGCAACGCCGTGACTTTACGGTAAATGCAATGGCATATAACGCTGAATACGGTCTTGTCGATCCATACGGCGGTAAAAATGACCTTAAAGATAAAATTATCCGTTGTGTCGGAAATCCCGATACACGCTTTAACGAGGATGCTCTGCGAATCTTGCGGGCATTACGCTTTGCCTCTGTTTACGGATTTTCAATTGAAGAGAACACATCAAAGTCTATATTTAAAAATGCAGACTTGCTGAAAAACATTGCAACAGAGCGTGTGATTTCGGAATTTCTAAAGCTCATCTGCGGTAAGGATGCCGTAAAAATTCTTGACGCTTACCGAGAAACAATTGCTGTTATTATCCCTGAAATTACCGTTATGTTCAATTTCAATCAGAACAACATTCATCATTCGTATGATTTATGGCAACATACCCTGACTGCACTCGGCACAATTGAACCGAATCCCATACTTCGTATGACAATGCTCCTGCATGACATCGGCAAGCCTTTTGTTAAAACTACTGACAACAGCGGTCAATCGCATTTTCAGGGACATCAGCTTGAAAGTAAAAAAATTGCAGACAGAATTCTGCACAGACTAAGATTACCGTCTGATTTTATTAACAAAACTCTTCTGCTTATTGAATATCATGATGTCCGTTTTAACGGCAGTAAAAAGCTTATGAAAAAGGTTATGAATGTACTCGGTACAGATCTTACAAAGCAGTTGTTAGAGGTCGAATATGCCGATATATCTGCCCAGTCTGAATATCAGCGAGAGGAAAAGCTCGGATATCTTGAAACGGCTAAAACACATCTTAATGAAATAATCAAAGATAACGAATGTTTTAAGCTGAGTCAGCTTGATATCAACGGTAAAGATGTTTTAAACCTTGGCGTAAAAGAGGGAAGAGATGTCGGAAATATTCTCGATTATTTGCTGATGCTTGTAGTAGATGCAAGTGTTCCAAACAAAAAATCAATACTCATATCAAAAGCAAAAGAATATATTTACGGTAATCAAATAAATAAGTAATTAAAAAAGAGGATTTCAGCGAAAACTGAAATCCTCTGATTTTTGTTTAAAATTAAAGAACCTTTGATAAAAATTCCTTTAAACGGTCGTCCTGCGGATTATTGAAGAACTCCTGCGGATTGTTCTTTTCTTTGATAACACCGTCGTCAATAAATACAACATCGGTTGCAACTTCCTTTGCAAAGCCGATTTCGTGAGTAACAACAACCATTGTCATACCTGCCTTGGCAAGCTCTTTCATAACATCAAGAACTTCGCCGACCATTTCGGGGTCAAGTGCAGATGTCGGCTCGTCAAAGAGGAGAACATCGGGATTCATCGCAAGCGCTCTTACAATTGCAATACGCTGTTTCTGACCGCCTGAAAGCTGGTTTGGATATGCGTTTGCCTTTTCGGCAAGTCCTACACGCTCCAAAAGATCCATAGCGTCTTTTTTAGCCTCATCTTTACTCTTGCCAAGAAGCTTGACAGGAGCCATTGTAAGGTTGTCAATAACAGTCTTGTGGGGGAAAAGGTTAAACTGCTGGAACACCATTCCCATTTTTTGACGGTGAACATTTATATTAACCTTTGGATCCGTAATATCGGTACCCTCAAAGAAAATGTGACCGCCTGTCGGTTCTTCAAGTCTGTTAAGGCAACGGAGAAAAGTTGATTTACCCGAGCCTGACGGACCGAGAACAACAACTACATCGCCTTTAAAAATGTCAATATCAATACCTTTAAGAACCTGAATATCCTTACCGAATGATTTTTCAAGTCCTCTTACGGAGATTAATGCGTTATCTTTCACTCTTTTTCAATCTCCTTTCAAATCTTCTGAGGATGTACGAAAGCACAAGTACAATTACAAGGTAAATCAATGCAACCGTAATAAGCGGGAAGAATGCCTCGTAAGTTCTTGAACGAATCATATTACCAATATATGTGATATCTGCAAGTGCAACATAACCTGCAACCGAAGTTTCTTTGAGAAGTGTAATAATTTCATTGCCGAGTGCAGGAAGAACATTTTTAATTGCCTGCGGAAGAACGACCATTGTCATTGTCTGTCTGTTGTTAAAACCGAGTGAACGGCTTGCCTCAGTCTGACCGATGTCAACAGCCATAATGCCCGAACGAACAATTTCTGCAACATAAGCGGCAGAGTTCATACCAAATGCAATGATTGCGGCAAAGATACCATTTCTTACAGATGCAAGAATAATGTAATACATAATCATCAACTGAACTACAACAGGTGTGCCTCTGATAACAGTAATGTAGATGTTGCAAATCACATTAAAGAATTTCAGAACACAATCACCGAAGCTTTTGCATTTTCTCTTGTCAAGCTGAATATCGTGAGTAGCTCTTACAAGAGCAATGACAAAACCGATAATAACACCGATAATAGCTGCAAACAATGTAATTTCAAGGGTTACAAGCAAACCGCTTAAAAGCTGCTGCCATCTGTTATCTGTGATGAATGTGTTTTTAAAGCTTTCGCCGAGATTGCCGAACAAACTGCCTGATGCACTGTCGTTTACGATAATAACCTGAGTTGTGTTTGCATATGAAGTTGAAAAGTCGATATTTTTTCTTCTTTCCGGTGTGTCGGTCATACCCGCCATACCGAAATCGTCTTTGCCGGTCTGAACAGCAGTGATAACAGAATCAAATTCCATATCATCAATAACAAGTTTTTTACCGAGCTTGTCACAGATTGCTGTAGCCATCATCGGATCAAGACCGACAATTTTACCGCCTTCAACATATTCATACGGTGGAAAAGCAGCGTTCGTAGCCATATGAAGTTCACCGTCATACTTGATATCCTTAGGTGATTCATAGGGAACGGTATCAGTATTACCCTCTATGTAATAGCTTTTGATTTTGTCCAGAACGCCCTCGTCTTTAAGCTCTGCAAGAGCTTTGTCGATTTTTTCGGTGAGTTCATGATTTTCCTTTGAAATGCAGATTGCATACTGCTCTTCCGCAAAAGGTTCATCAAGAATTTTTAGTCCTGCATTTGCTTTTACAAATTCCTTTGCCGGTTCACTGTCAATTACAACACAGTCGATTTTATTCTGTGTAAGAGCTACGATAGCGTCGGCACCCTTGCTGTAACGCATAACCTTGGTGCCGTCAGCCTCATAGTCAGATACAAAAGTATCGCCTGTTGTACCTGTCTGAACACCTACGGACGCTCCTTTGATATCATCGGCAGTCTTAATTTCCTTAACCGATGAATCACCGCATCCGGTGAACAGAAAAACAGTGGAGAACAGCATTGAAATCAGTACCAATAAAGTAACTGTCTTTTTCATTGTTTTCCTCTTTTTCTTTCTCTTAAAATATTTATTTGCAAATCTTTATCAGATTCTTGCAACGCCTGTCTCAACAGCGGCCTTCTTAACAGCCTCAGCAACAGTTTTACCGATTCTCTTGTCAAATGCCTCGGGAAGAATATAATCTGCATTAAGCTCTTCATCGCTCACGAGTGAAGCAATTGCAAAAGATGCGGCAACTTTCATTTCTTCGTTAATATCGCTTGCACGGCAGTCGAGAGCACCTCTGAAAATACCCGGAAAAGCGAGTACATTGTTAATCTGGTTAGGAAAGTCACTTCTGCCTGTACCGACAACAGCCGCACCTGCCTTTTTAGCAATGTCAGGCATAATTTCGGGAGTCGGATTAGCCATAGCAAAAAGAATAGGATCCTTAGCCATTGACTTAACCATTTCTTCGCTTACGCAACCTGCGGCAGAAATTCCGAGGAATACATCAGCACCCTTCATTGCATCTGCAAGCGAGCCCTCAAGGTGAGAAAGGTTAGTAATTTCAGCCATTTCCTGTTTAACAGCGTTAAGTCTCGGATCACCCTTGCAGATAATACCCTTACTGTCGCAAAGTGTAATGTCCTTTACACCCATATTAAGAAGGTGCTTTGCAATTGCAATACCTGCCGCACCTGCACCGTTCATAACAACCTTGATTTCGTCAAGTTTCTTGTGAACAAGTTTGAGTGAGTTGATAAGGCCTGCGGCAACAATAACGGCAGTACCGTGCTGGTCATCGTGGAAAATCGGAATATCGCACTTCTCTTTTAGCTTCTTTTCAATTTCAAAGCATCTCGGAGCGGCAATATCCTCAAGATTGATTCCGCCGAATGAACCGCTGATAAGGTAAATTGCGTTTACAATTTCGTCAACATCCTTACTTCTTACGCAAATAGGAAATGCGTCAACATCGCCGAATTCCTTAAAAAGCGCACATTTTCCCTCCATAACAGGCATACCTGCCTCAGGACCTATGTCACCAAGACCGAGAACAGCTGTACCGTCGGTTACAACGGCAACAAGGTTGTTTCTTCTTGTGAGTTCAAAAGACTTGTCATAGTCCTTCTGAATTTCAAGACACGGTTCTGCAACACCCGGAGTATAGGCAAGAGAGAGGGCTTCAGCCGAGTTAATCGGAACTCTTGAAACAACTTCAATCTTACCGTTCCACTCATAGTGTTTTTTGAGTGATTCTTTTCTGATATCCATATTGGTAACTCCTTATAATTAATTCCCTCTCATTATACCCCTAAAAAGCCGTTATATCAAGTAAAAATCACAAAATTCATTTGACTTTTGTACAAAAAAGGTATAAAATAAATGTGCGAGTGTGTTGAACAGCTGCGAGCAGCTGCCGAAAGGTACTGTGCGAGGAAAGTCCGGGCTTCACAGAGCAATAATAACGGCTAACGGCCGCCGGAGGCGACTCCAGGGATAGTGCAACAGAAAATTACCGCCATTATATGGTAAGGATGGAAAGGTGAGGTAAGAGCTCACCGGAGGGCAGGAGACTGCTCTGCCGTGTAAACCCTATTTGAAGCAACACCGTGGTAGGACATTGTACGCTTGCTCGGCGTGTCCTTAGGAGGTGGCATCGAGCAGATTCGGTAACGGTCTGCCAAGATAGATGGCTGTTCACGACAAAACCCGGCTTACAGACACAGTCGCATATTAGGGCACCTTTTATGGGTGCTTTAATATTATTGTCGAATTTTAGCAATTTGTACAAATGTTATGCACATTTGCAATTAATTTAAAAATGCATTGCATTTATGCTGCTCTTTATTGTACTTTGCTTTATGCTGAAATCTATTGAAATTGATTTAATTTGATTTGTTTCAGTCGTCTGATTCGACACATAGTAGAGTTTTGAAATTAATTTGAAAGGTGTGTAAAAATTTGAAAACAAAATCAAAAATACTCAGCGCAATATTGAGCGTGAGCATCCTGTCGGCAAGCCTATCTGCCTTTGTATCCGGTTCACTCGGTGTTCAGGCGGCAGAAAGCTCGCCAACCGTATCGGCTAATAAGTACAAACTCAAAGATAATATTCAGGACGGTGTAATTTTACATTGTTTTGACTGGACTTATAACGATATTAAGGCTGAATTGCCTAAAATTGCAAAAGCCGGATTTACAAGTATACAGACTTCTCCGGCACAGCCAAACGGAACAGGTACATGGTATTGGTTATATCAGCCAATTTCATTCAGTATCGGAACAAATGGTGTCGGCACAAAGGCTGAACTTCAGTCGCTTTGTGATGAGGCAGATAAGTACGGAATTAAGATTATTGTCGATGTTGTCGCTAACCATTTGAGAGGCGATCACAACAACATAGACAACGATTTAAAGCCATCCGAGTATTGGCATACCTTCGGCGGAGGTATTGACTGGAAAAACCGTTGGCAGGTAACACACGGCTCGATTGGTATGCCGGACATTGCAACCGAAAATCCATATGTTCAGCAAAAAGTCTGCAACTATGTTCAGGAACTCAAGTCGGTAGGTGTTGACGGACTTCGTTGGGACGCTGCAAAACACATTGGCGTTCCGAGCGAGGGCGACGATTTCTGGAAATCGGTAACACAGTACGGTCTTTATAACTACGGCGAAATTCTCGGTGGTCCCGATGACCGTTCGACAGGCAATGAAGACATTATGAAAGAGTATACCGATTATATTTCTGTCACTGACAGTAACTACGGTAAAGAACTCCGTGATTCGTTTAATTCGGGCAAAGCTCCTACTTCAAGCGGAAACTGGAGTGAAAAAGGCATTTCAAACGATAAGCTTCTTTATTGGGGTGAAAGCCATGATACATGGTCAAACAACAAAGACTGGGGCTTTTCAAATGAAATGAGTCAGAATGTTATTGACCGTGCCTATGCGGTTGCGGCAAGCCGTAATAAAGTTACTGCTCTTTATTTTTCCCGTCCTTCTTCAACCAACAAAGAAAGTATCAAAATGGGAGAAAAAGGCTCAACTCATTTCACCAGCAGTGAGGTTGCCCAAATCAATAAGTTCCATAATGCAATGGACGGCAAAGCCGATTACTACACAGTGTCAGACGGTTGTTCTGTAATTACCCGTAAAGACGGCGGTGCTGTTATCGTAAAAGGCAGCGGAAGCGGCGAGGTATCGGTAGAAAACGGCGGCGGTTACGCAAAACCGGGTACATACACAGACGCTGTTTCAGGCAATACATTTACAATTACATCAAGCACCATTTCAGGTACAATAGGTTCATCAGGTATTGCAGTAGTCTATGATGCCGAACCCGAAGGACCTTCAGCGTCAGTAACACCGGGTTCAACAAACTACAATACAGATGAGCTCACACTTACGCTCAATTGCAAGTATGCAAAAAATGCTCAGTATTCAATTGATGACGGTGCATTTGTAAACTACACAAACGGTCAGAAAATTACAATCGGTACTAACCTTGATTACGATACTGTAACCACAGTAACAGTAAAAGCAAGCGACGGCAAGACAACATCCGATCCGGAAACATATACATACACAAAAGTAGATCCGAATGCTGTAAAGGTTGTTGCTTATGATAACTCATCAACCAAGTGGTCTAAGGTCAATGCATACTTCTGGAGTGATGATAATAAAGAAATGACATCATGGCCGGGCAAGAAAATGACCGACAAGGGTAATAATATTTTTGATATTGAAGTGCCTGACGGTGCAAAATATGTAATCTTCAACAACGGTGACAGTCAGACAGATGACCTCAGGATTGCAGACGGTAATAAAATTTACAGCAACGGTTCTTGGCAGAACTATTCGACTGTAAAACCCACTCAGCCGACAACAGCTCCTTCCACGACAGTCCGTCCTACTACAATCGCAACTCAGCCTACCACATCACAGCCTACCACAACTCAGCCTACCACAACTCAGCCTGCTACAACACAGCCTGCTACAACACAGCCGTCTACAACTCAGCCGGTAACAGAGCCTTCAAACAGAATTCTTATCGGTGATGTTGATTTAAACGGAACAATTACAGTCTGTGATTCAACTGAGGTTCAAAGATACATTGCTTGCATATCGACTTTAAGCGATGAGGCTCTCATTGCGGCAGATGTAAACAAGGATTCTGTTATTTCTGTAAAAGACGCAACTATGATTCAGGCTTATATCGTTAAGCTTATTGTTGAAGACTCATACTGCGGTACTTACACAGAAAATGTTGCACCCACCCAGCCTACAACAAATGTCACAGAGCCAACAACCGAACCGACTTCAATTCAGACGAAGAATTATGTTTATTTCAATAATACGGAAAACTGGTCAACAGTAAATGTCTATGTATGGAGTTCAAAAGATTCGACTTATATGAGCTGGCCCGGCATGGCTATGGAAAGTATAGGTAATAACACATACAGATTTGAACTTCCGAATGGTGCAGATTATGCTATATTCAATAACGGTTCAACACAGACAGGTGACTTAAAAATCCCCGATGTAAATATGATTTACTCAAACGGACAGTGGAGTAAATACTCCAAGTAAAATTTAATAAGTTTATCTAAGAGCCGCCCCGCACAATCAAGCGCATTTTGCTGTTTTGATTTTTACTGTCGGGGCGGTACTGTTATTTGTTTAAATCACAATACAAAATAAACGGTTCATCACGATTTTTTGTGGGATGGTGAACGGACAGAAGAAATAGATAGCGGATCAAGGTAAAGAAGAAGTCATCACGGTAACCGTAGCCGATCTTGTTGTTGAAACCTTCGAACTTGCCGGTCCTGATTTGATATCATCTAAATAGAGCATAGCTTTCTTTCCTCCATTGTTTGTCTTGCTAACTACAATTCTGGAGCTTCCTGTGCTCTTTTTCAATACTTACTTTTGACTATCCCACATTTTTTCGTAATGAGGGTAAAAAAGCAATGTTTCCATTTGTTCGGAAACATTGCTTTTGTTAATTTTTTACTTATTACTTTAATTTTGTATCTATATATTCTATGTACGGTTTGCGATTATAAATGCTGTCTTGGTGATTTTTATACCATTCAAATTCTTCTTTCAATCCATCATACAAAGATACTGTATTTGGCATTAATTCATTTTGTTTTCTTACATCAAGCACATATTCGTAATCGTAGAAGCAAAAATAATCTCTTTGCGGAATATCTTTCGACACGCTTACAAATTCAACTTCTCTGCCTGCCACTTTGTAGCAAAGCTCAACCCATTCTTTTATTGTAACGGTTTCTTTGTTTCCAACATTAAAAATATGATTACTTGGGTGCTTTTCTATTATTATCTCAATAAATTTACAAAGGTCTGACACATTGAAAAATTGCAATTTCATATCTCCGTTTTCAGGAATGTAAAATTTTCTGTCTAGAATAGCACAATCAAAGGGAAATGCTTCTCTGTACAAATTTTCATACATACCGTAAAAATACGGCGGACGAAGAATATACGCATTTTGGACAGTATCAAGTAAGTATTTTTCTGCATTGAGTTTGTTAATTCCGTAATCGCCCCAGACAGAATTTTTACCGCAAGTTTGATTTTCGGCAAACGGCTGGGGATTAGTTTCGGGATAAACCGCACTTGAACTGATGAAAATGTAATCATCAAACGAAACACCTGACCTTAAAAGAGCCTTTATATGCTCATCAGTGTACGCTGTGATATCAAGAATTAAATCAAAGTGTTCGTTAGCAAACTTGTTGCCAAGATTTAATCTGTCGCAATTAATCAGATGCACACCTTGTGATTGAGGTCTGCTGTTTCTGTTTAGAACAAAAACTTCCTCGCCTTTACTCACAAAATGCTCGGCTGCATATCTGCTTACAAATGTTGTTCCGCCTGTGATTAGAATTTTCATACCAAAAACTCCTTGAATAATATTTGCATCACCGTATGGTGATAAACAGCATTAATTATCTATTCAATTTTTATTCGATTTTTCTATAATTTTTTCGGCACATTTAATGCCGTCAACTGCGGCGGAGATAATTCCGCCTGCATAGCCTGCACCTTCACCGCACGGATACAACCCTTCAATAAGTACACTTTCGAATGTATCTGTTTTTCTCATTATTCTGACGGGAGAAGAGCTTCTGCTCTCAACGCCAGTCAAAACAGCGTCACCGTCATCAAATCCGTGTAACATTCTGCCCATTTTCACAATGCCCTGAGCCATTGAAGTGCTGACATATTCAGGCAAAATCTCGTTCAGATTTGAAAATTCATAATTCGGACCGATACTTGGCTTTACATCACCGAGATGTGTGGATTTCCTGTTATTAAGAAAATCGTCAACTCTTTGTATGGGTGCATTATAATTTTCACCGCCGGCAACGAATGCTTTTGATTCAAGCTTTCTCTGTAAATACATTCCGGCAAGCGGATGGTCGGATTCATAATCATCCGGGTTTATTCCTACAAGCAACGCTGAATTTGAATTATCGGCATCTCGTGCAAATTCACTCATACCGTTGGTGCAAAGTCTGTTTTTTTCGCTTGACGCATTGACAACCTTGCCTCCCGGACACATACAAAATGTATACACACCCCGTCCGTTATCAAGGTGCGTACTCAGCTTATAATTCGCCGAGCCGAGTTTTTTATTGCCCGCAAACCTGCCGTATTGTGCCTTGTCAACTTTTTCACGAAGATGTTCAATTCTTGCTCCTACCGAGAAAGGCTTTGCCTCAATCGGCAACTTTAAATCATAAAGCATCTCAAAAGTATCCCTTGCACTGTGACCGATTGCAAGAATAACATTGTCTGTTTCTATAATTTCATTGCCGTTTTTGGTTTTAACGGTTATAGCTTTCAGCTTGTTATCACTAAAAGCCATTGAAACAAGCTTCGTTTCAAACATAACCCTTCCGCCGAGTTCAATAATTTCGTTGCGGATATTTTTTATTGTTCCTTTTAGCATATCTGTTCCGATATGCGGCTTTGCGTTATAGAGAATTTCATCAGGTGCGCCGTGGCTCACAAATTCTTCAAGCACCTTGCGTTGTCTTATATCTTTTGTACCTGAATTCAGTTTGCCGTCAGAAAATGTTCCCGCACCGCCTTCACCAAACTGAACATTTGAAGTTGTGTCAAGCTGACCGCTTGTCCAGAACCTGTTCACATCGGCAGTTCGCCTGTCAACATCACGACCTCTTTCAATAAGAATTGGATTTGCACCGCTTCTTGCCAGAATAAGTGCCGCAAACAATCCAGCCGGACCTGCTCCGACAACAATGGGGGAGGGCGCATTGCCAAATTTCATTTGATTATATTCATACTTTCTCGCAATTTGGGCGTTACCGCACTTTTTGCAGACTTTATCCTCGTTGATATTAAGTTCAGCGTCAACGGTTGTAAGAAAGTAGATATTATCCTTTTTTCTTGCGTCAACCGATCTTCGAAAAATCTTACAGCTTTTTATTGATTTTTCTTCAATCCTCAGCTGTTGGGCAACTGCCTTGCGAACCGATTTATCATCGTAGTCAAGGCTTAAATGTATATTGTTCACTCTGATCATAAATTTTCTCCTGCAATAATTCCGCCGGCAAATGCAAAATGAAGATTAAATCCTCCGCATTCACCGCAAAGGTCAATCGCCTCACCGCATACAAAAAGATTTTCTACAATTTTACTCATCATAGTGTTTTCGTCAATCTCTTTGCCCCAAACACCGCCCAAAGCACATTGTGCGTGTGAGAAATCTTCTTTTCCGCTTACTGTAAATGACATCGATTTTATTGTTTTGCAAATTCCTGATACTTCGTCCTTTGAAAGCTTGGAACAAATCTTTGACAAATCAACTCGGCTGATTGTCAGAATTGCCTGTCCGATTCTCTTCTGAAAAATCCCTGTCAAAAGCTGTTCACACGGCAAATCAGAAAACAATGATATATGTTGTCTGATTATTTTAATCAGCTCATTTTCCGAATAATCGGGCAATAAATCAAGCACTATTTTGTCGTTCGGTTTAGCAAACAATGAAAGATTGAATACGCAAATTCCCGACAACGAATTCTCGGTAAATTGAATTTCTCCTGTTTCTTCCTTAATTAATCGACTGTGTTCACCGTATAACTGTGCCTTGCCTGTAACTCTCAGACCTTTTAATATTTTCAGGACATTGCTTTTAACCTTAACAGGGCATAAAGCAGGGGAGAACGAAACAACCTTATGACCGAAATTTTTAAGATAATCAATTGCACTTGCGTTTCCGCCAAGCTTAGGTGCGGCTTTTGAACCGTTTGCAATCACAAGCTTGTTACATATGAAATCGTACTTTTTTTCGCTGTCATCAGACGAAATTTTAAAACCGTTAAAAACTTTTTTTATAGAATTGACATTCTGTTCCGTGAAAACATCTATTCCGAGTGTTTCAACCTGTAAGCGCAGAACATCCAGAACAGATGCGGCGTGTTTGCTTATCGGGTAATATCTGCCCTCGTTATCGTAAAAACTTAAAAGACCGAAGTTTTTAAAAATATTCGCCATTTCATCACCGCTGAATCTTTCAAAAATTTTTTTACTCTGCTTTTTGAAAGATCCGACATATTTATCGGGAGATATACAGTGATTTGTCAGATTACATCTGCCGTTGCCTGTTGACATCAGCTTTTTGCCTAATCTGTCATTTTTTTCGATTATTGCAATTTTCTTTGAACGGTCATGTTTCTTTGCCGTGATTGCACACATAAGTCCCGATGCACCGCCGCCGATTATAATTGCATCATATATATTTTTCTTTTCCATTTTATAAATTCACCAAAAAATAAGGGCAGCTGATGTGCTGCCCAAAATTATTTACGGAGCAAAAATAAAGTTGATTCCGTTTGCAACAAGTACCGAACCGATACCCATTATAATACCTGCGATAACAACACCGCACATAACGGCTATAACGCTTTTCTTAAATCCGAGGTCAAGAATACTTGCCGCAAGTGTTCCTGTCCATGCGCCTGTGCCGGGAAGAGGGATGCCTACGAAAAGCATAAGTGCAACAAACATTCCGTTGCCTGCTTTTGCCTCAAGCTTTCTGCCGCCTTTTTCGCCTTTTTCAAGACAGAAAGAAAAGAATTTGCCGATAACCTTCTTATCAGAACCCCAAACAAGAACCTTTCTTGCAAAGAGGTAGATAATCGGAACAGGGAGCATATTGCCTAAAATGCAGATTACATATGTCCAAAAAAGATTTAAGTCATTTGCAACCGCAACAGGCACAGCACCTCTGATTTCTACTATCGGAACCATTGAAATAAAAAATACTATTAAATACCACATATTTGCTCCTTAGAAATTATATTTTGCCAATACCTGATAAGTATAACAGATTTAAAAGTTTTTTTCAATATTTGAGCAAGATAAAATCTTCCATAATAAAGCCTTAAAATTTGATTTATTTATACATTATGATAAATAATTATTCAAAAGTTGACATTGACTGAATAATCTGTAAAATATATTGTGGAGTGATTTGATGAAAACGAATTCCTGTTCAATGCGATTCAGAATAATTATGTTTGTTTTGACCGCGTCAGTGATTGCATTTGCGTTTATTCATTCTTCAATGCCGTCAGTTGAGTCGGCACAAGAGAGTGAAAGCGTCCTTGATTTTGTCACAGTAATTTTAAAATTATTCGGAATTGAGCCGAATCTTTCGGACCACATAATCAGAAAGCTTGCTCATTTTACGGAATATACCGTTCTGGGAGCATTGCTCTGTTCATGTGCCTATTCATTTGACCGAATCAAGCCGATAAAATTTGTACCCTACACCGTTTCTATCGGACTGTTTACCTGTTTTATTGATGAAACAATCCAACTTGGGGTTGAGGGAAGATCAGGACAGGTAAGCGATATGTGGATTGACTTTTTCGGTGTGTTGCTCGGTACGGCTGTAATGCTTGTTGCATTTTGGATTTACAGGAAGATACGAAAGATCAATTAACTATATGTATGCGAATAAGAAAGGAATCAGTATGGGAAATATGGAAAATTCAGTAAAGCCCCATGAAAATAAAATGGGAACTATGCCAATGACAAGGCTCATTCTAACAATGAGTCTGCCTGCAATTTTTTCAATGACAATTCAGGCAATGTATAATGTTGTTGACAGTATTTTTATCGGCAACTATGACGCAGACGGACTGACCGCAACTTCGCTTGCGTATCCTCTGCAAATGCTTTTGATTGCGTTTGCAGTTGGTACGGCAGTCGGTGTAAACTCGTTTGTTTCAAGAAAATTAGGTGAGAAAAATTTTGTTCAGGCAAACGACGGAGCAACTCACGGTCTTGTAACCTGTATTTTTAATTATGTAATATTTTTATTGCTCGGACTTTTTGCGGTTCGCCCGTTTATGGCAATGTACACGCAGAATGAGGCTATTCTAAATTACGGAATCCAGTATCTGACGGTTGTACTTTGCTTCTCGTTCTTTTCAATTGTACAGATTATGGTTGAAAAAACGCTTCAGGCAACAGGCAATATGATATTCCCGATGTTATCCCAGCTTTTCGGTGCGATTGTAAATATTATTTTTGATCCGCTCCTGATTTTCGGTATAGGAATTTTCCCTGAAATGGGCGTTCTCGGTGCGGCAATTGCTACTGTATTCGGTCAATTCTGCGGTATGGTTTTCTGCCTTTGCATTCTTTTCTTTAAGAATAACGAAGTTAAAGTTTCGTTCAAACATTTCAAATTGAATGGTTCCACATTGAAATCTATCTATGTTGTAGGCTTTCCGTCAGTAATTATGCAGTCAATCGGTTCGGTTATGATTATCGGACTCAATGCAATTCTTGCTGTTTCGGAGGCTGCCGTTACTGTTCTCGGTATATATTATAAATTACAGAGCTTTGTATTTATGCCTTGTTTCGGACTCAATCAGGGCGTAATGCCGATTATCGGTTATAACTACGGTGCAAGAAAGAAAAAGAGAATGTATTCCGCTTTAAAGCGCGGCATCATCATTGGCGTAATTATTATGGCGGTCGGCACAATTCTTATGTGGACAATCCCCGAACAGCTTATTGCTATGTTTGGCGGCACACAGGATATTATGGATATCGGTGTCCCTGCATTCAGAATCATCAGCCTTTGCTTTATTCCTGCCGCTGCCGGCATTATCTTTACAACACTTTTTCAGGCAGTCGGAAAGGGACTGCGCAGTCTTATTATGTCATTCTGCCGTCAGCTTGTACTCATTCTCCCAATTGCGTGGGTGCTTTCTATGGTGTTTGATTATACAGCCGTATGGTATGCTTTCCCGATTGCGGAATTTTTCTCGTTAATGCTTGCAATTGCATTTTTTGTCAACCTTACAAAAGGCGATTTTAAAAGACTTGACCAAAAGATTGAATGACGCAGTTAAATTTGTTCACCTCATTGCATATATTGCATTGAGGTGATTTTTTTGACAGAAAATAATGATAACAGAAATACCATTACATATGATGATGACTGGAAATCTGTTTCATATTCGGAATACCCAAAGGCTTCGGAAGAGCTTGATTCAGATGATGAGGGTGTGAACTCTTTATCGGCTGAAAATAGTGATGAAAAGAAAAATTCTCCGAAACAGCTTGTGATAACGATTCAGCTTGTGTGTTGTATCCTTATAGCTCTTGCGGCTTTTTTGCTTAATTTATTCGGCGGTGAGGTCTATGCCGCAACACGGGAATGGTACTATTCAAACCTTGAAAAATCCGTTGTTTTTGATACGGGCGATAATAAAATAGATTTATCAAACCTGTTTACTGCAACAAGCGATGAAGTTTCGTCTGCTGAACATTGATTTTACGGTTTCGTATTCACTCGTTTGTCTTGGAGCAATATGTGTGATACTGAATATATTTTTAGGATTTCTATGTTGCGTTATGGCTGTGATTATTCATGAGTGCGGTCATCTTTTTGCAATGCTCATTTGCAAATCTCCGCCTGATAAAATCAAAATTTCGCTGTTTGAAATCAAGATTACCAACTCTTCAAGGCAGTTAAACACAACCCGTCAGAACATTTTTATAATTTTTTTCGGACCTTTAGTCAATTTCATTTGTTTTATTCTGTTTTATCTGTTATACTTATGTAATAGTGAATTTTTATTGCCGATTGCCATGGCGAACCTTTGTACGGGACTTTTTAATATGCTGCCGGTTATGTCGCTTGACGGCGGACAGCTTATGTATGTTATTCTGTGCAGAAAATTCTCGGAAAAATCAGCCGAAAGAATCATAAATATAACTGCTGTTATAATTCTTTTTCCGTTGACGGTACTCGGCTTTATGGTTTTGCTAAATTCAAAATATAATTTTTCGCTGTTGTTTGTGTGTGCTTATCTCATTGCGTCACTTTTATGTAAAAACAACAGGTACTACTGACGGAGGATTTCTATGGTCAGCAAAGAAGTTGAAAAATTACTTCTGAAAGTTCAAAAGCCGGGAAGATATGTCGGCGGTGAACTCAACGAAGTAATCAAGGATAAAAAGAAAGTAGATTCCAGATTTGCCTTCTGCTTTCCCGATACCTATGAAGTAGGTATGTCCCATCTCGGAATGAAAATTCTTTACAGTCTTATGAACGCTGTGCCGTACATTTGGTGCGAAAGAGTTTTTGCCCCATGGGTTGATATGGAAGAAGAGATGATAAAACACAATATTCCGCTTTATGCGCTTGAAAGCGGAGATCCCGTGTCCGATTTTGACTTTATCGGTTTCACTCTCCAGTATGAACTCAGCTTTACAAATATGCTCAATATGCTCAGGCTTTCGGGTGTGCCGATTAAAAGCTGTGACAGAAAAGAACTTAAAAACATAGTAGTTGCAGGCGGATCGTGTGCCTGCAACCCCGAGCCGATTGCAGATTTTGTCGATATTTTCTTCATCGGTGAGGGTGAAGAGGTTGACCTTGAGGTTATTGAACTTTTCAGAAAGTGCAGAGCCGAGGGTAAATCAAAACAGGAGTTTCTTGAACTCTCATCTAAAATTGAGGGTGTATATGTTCCCGCACTCTATGATGTAACATATAACGAGGATGGCACAATAAAGTCATTCACTCCAAAAGGAGATGCTCCCGCTAAAATCCACAAGCGTATTATGCTTGATATGGACAAGTCGTTCTATCCTGATAATTTTGTAGTTCCGCTCGTTGAGATAGTTCATGACAGAGCGGTTCAGGAAATTTTCCGTGGCTGTATAAGAGGCTGTCGTTTCTGTCAGGCTGGTATGATTTACCGTCCCGTCCGTGAAAAATCTCCCGAAACTATAAATAAACAATGCAGAGCATTATGTGATAACACGGGTTACGATGAAGTTTCGCTATCTTCACTCAGTTCAAGTGACTACAGTCAGATTGTACCGTTGCTTGACAAGCTAAATGAGTGGAGTAAAGACGAAAAAGTCAGCATTTCACTTCCGTCATTGCGTGTTGACGGCTTTACAGATGACATTATGAATAAGATTAAAACCGTACGCAAGAGCGGACTTACCTTTGCTCCGGAGGCAGGCAGTCAGCGTATGCGTGATGTTATCAATAAAAATGTTCGTGAAGATGAACTTTTGCAAACTTGCACAACTGCATTTGCAGGCGGTTGGACTACGGTAAAACTTTATTTTATGATTGGTCTGCCTACCGAAACAATGGACGATGTCGCCGCAATTGCCGGCCTTGGTCAGTCTGTAGTTGATGCATATTACAAATGTCCCGACAAGCCAAAGGGCAAGTCGGTGCGTGTAACCGTGTCTGCATCCTCTTTTGTACCAAAACCGTTCACCCCGTTTCAATGGGAACCGCAGGATACAATCCCTGTTCTTCATGAAAAGCAACAGCACATCAAGGACAGTATTACAACAAGAAAAATTCAGTTTAACTATCACGATGCCGATACAAGCTACCTTGAAGCAGTATTTGCAAGGGGTGACAGAAAACTTTGTAAGGTTATGGAGCTTGCATGTGAAAGAGGTTTTCATTTTGACGGCTGGAATGATTGTTTCAGCCTTGAAAAGTGGCTTGAACTCTTTGATGAATGCGGTGTTGATCCGTCATTTTATGCAAACAGACACAGAAGTTTTGACGAAATTCTTCCGTGGGATCATATTGACTACGGTGTAACTAAGGATTTCCTTATCAGAGAATGTAAAAAAGCGTACGCAGATACAACAACACCGCATTGCAGACTGAAATGCAACAACTGCGGTGCGGCTAAATACGGAAAGGGTGTGTGTTTTGAAAAGCGTAAGAATATGGTTTAAAAAAGATTTTGAATGTCGCTATATTTCGCACCTTGACCTCAATCGATGTATGCTTCGTGCATTGCACAAGAGCAAAATCCCTATCTGGCATACAGAAGGATTTAACCCACATCCGTTTGCAACATTTCCGTTGCCGCTTTCGCTTGGTTTCAGGGGGGTAAACGAATGTATGGATGTCAAGCTTGAGGATGAAAGCTTTCCGTTTGAAGAAATCATCTCAAGGCTTAACGGTTGTCTGCCCAGAGGACTTCGTGTGTTTGATGTGACGGAACCCGTTATGAAAGCTGGAAAGATTGCCTTTGCATCGTTTACAATCAAGATTTCCTGTGACGGTGAAAACTCCCGTACAGTATGCGAACAACTTAAAGAACTGCTGACAAGCGAAAGTATTGAAGTTGAAAAGAAATCTAAAAAAGGCATAAAAACCGTTGACATAAAACAGGGTATAAAGAGCTTTGAAGTAACCGAGAAGTTCGACTTTGCAGAACTTGATGTTGTTTTGTCGGCAGGCAGCTCCGATAATGTGAATCCGAATCTGCTTATATCGGCTTTTGAAAACCGTTTTTTGGTTTCCAGTGATATCGACATCACAAGAAATGACCTCTACAACGCAGATATGGAATTGTTTAGATAGGTGAATATATGTTTGAATTTACAATACGAGAAAATGATTTTTTAAACGGATTTTTGGATTTATTGAGTGAATATGTAAATAAGTCGTATAAATTTACCATGTCGTACCTGACAAGCCCTCTTTTGTCAGATGTGCGTGAGAGTGAAAGACTTGTTTTGCTTGTAGTCAACAAATCTGTTTTTCAAAATATGTACAGTTTCATCAAGCTGAATGACAGCAATATGCAGTTTGCATCATTTTCCTGTCTTGAAACAGCCGTGAACTCAATGCGACTTTACAATGTCCTTGCTATAAATCCGGATTATATGCATGAATATATTACCGGCGGAAACTTTTCGCTTGAAGTATGTGAAAATGAAATTTCAGAAAAACAAAAAGAATACAAGAAAGGTGAAGAGGAGTTCTCGCTCCGTGAGTTTGCAACCGGACTTGGCAAATTCAATTCTTTTGAATTGAAAAATGCAGCTGTTGCGTCACAGCTTGTTGACGGCAATATCTTTCTCGGACTTTCCTGCGGCAATGAACTCGGAGAGGATTTGCAGGATGAAGTCAGAAAGAGTATGATCGGTGCATACCTTTCACTTTCAAAGCACAATAAAATGTTTTTTAACGGCGGTATAGATGATACTCTTGAAGAGCTTGAGGACAAGCTCTATGCAAAGTTTCTTGAATATATCAGAAAGTTCTCATAATCTTTTTAAACTTTCACATTACTTTACACAAGCGTTCAATTTTCTGTCACATAAGACAGTTATTATATGCTTGTAAGTTAAAGATAAACAAAAAACACTTTAACTTCACATAGATAATGCTTACAAGAACTTTTCATAGATTTCCTCTCTAATATGTCGAAAGACACAAAGGTCGGCTTTTCTGCCGACCTTTTTAATTTATCAGGTGTTTTATTATGAATTACTACTCCCTTAATAAATATCTCAAAAATACATTCGGTGAAAAGGTGTACAAAATTTCGCTGAACGGTAATATGACCTGTCCGAATCGTGACGGAACCCTCGGAACAAGGGGCTGTATTTTTTGCAGCAGGGGAGGCTCCGGAGAATTTGCTTCCGATGCACTTCTTCCTGTTCACGGACAAATCGATCAGGCTAAACTGCGAATAAAAAAGAAATCCGACTGTAAAAAGTTTATTGCATACTTTCAGCCGTTCACAAATACCTATGCGCCTATTGAATATCTTGAAAAAATATTTACAGATGCAATTTCAGAACCCGACATTGTTGCCCTTTCAATCGCAACCCGTCCCGATTGCCTGGGAAATAATGTGTTAGGTCTTCTTGAAAAACTGAACAAGATAAAACCTGTCTGGGTAGAACTCGGATTGCAGACAATTCATGAAAAATCGGCAGATTATATAAGAAGAATGTATCCGCTATCCGTTTATGACTCAGCTACAGAAAATCTTCATAAAATCGGAATCAATGTAATTACACACATTATTTTGGGACTTCCGAACGAATCTAAAAAAATGATGCTTGAATCTGTAAAATATGCAGGCAGTAAAACCGACGGAATCAAACTGCAATTGTTGCATGTTTTAAAAAACACAGACTTATGTGATGACTATGAAAGCGGAAAATTTGATTTGCTTTCAATGGAAGATTATATTGATATTCTTTGCGATTGCGTTGAAGTGTTGCCTGAAAATGTTGTAATTCACCGTTTAACAGGTGACGGGGATAAAAAACTGCTCGTTGCATCCATGTGGAGTGCCGACAAAAAGCGTGTTTTAAACTCAATCAACCGTGAATTTGCAAAGCGTGATATCACGCAGGGAAGAAAGGCAAAGTAAAAGACTCCCGAATCAATCATCGGAAGTCTTGTTTTCAAGAGTATTGTCGTTGTGATTTTTCTCTTTTTCAGCTTTCTTCTGAGCTGATTTTTTACCGATTGCATACGCAACAGCCAATATGGCCAAGCATCCCGCAGTTATGCCCATGCCGGCAAGGAAAAATTTTATTTGCCTATCTTTAATGGGATTGTAATCAATATATTCGTCATCTGAGGCATTAACAGTTGTAGGCTCGGTCGGGTGTTTACTTTTACCGCCCTTTCCTGTAGCTTGCGTGCTGTTTTTATTGCTTGACGAGGAACTTCCGCCGCTAACCGTTCCGGATGCATTTTTATATATTCTGATACACGATGCAGTGCAACTTCCAACATCCATAAAGTTCACATCGGAATCAACACATTGATTCACCGTGAAGTCAATATACGCAGTACCTTCTTTTATTGTTTTGAAATCAAGCGTTAAGACATCGCTTCCGCCCGAAATATTTTGTCCTTCAGAATTAAGAAAAACAACTTTAACCTTGCCGCTTTTCTTGTTGACCTGAATTTTTGAGCCGTTATTCACTGCCTTAACCTTTCTGAATTCGATATAATCGGCATCATATGTAAATTCAAATGTTGCGGCAGAAAGTCGATTGCCGGAATTTGCGGAAAGTGCAACGCTGAACAGTCTATTTGGTTTCATATCGGCATTCTGCATTTCAAAACTTACGCTTGCAGTTGCAAATGCACTTGTTAAAGATATTTGCAATAAAGCTACCAAAATTAAAATAATAGAAAATAGTTTTTTCATAGTTCGCCACATAAAATTAAAATATTTCAAAATCTCACTTGATTTTTCTGATTTCATTTGATATAATAAACAGGTCGTTTGGAGAGATGTCCGAGCTGGCCGAAGGAGCATGATTGGAAATCATGTATACGGTGAACACCGTATCAGGGGTTCGAATCCCCTTCTCTCCGCCATAAACGCTGAACTTTATTTTAGGTTCAGCGTTATTTTTTTGATCTGTTTTTCTTAATAAAAGGTGCTATTTTTCATATATATAATTGTATCGTATGGCAAGATTTGTTGTCAACGGATTTACAGTGAAGAGTTAGCACATACAGTGCATTTACGGTCATTTTTAATAATTTTTTAGCATTTCATATGACATAACCATTCAGCTTTCGGTTATTTATTCAAAAAACTGCCACTAAACCTTTACAAACCCTACAAGATATTGTATTATATTAGTAATTATAAATTACCATGGGGTGTTATGTATGAAACCGAAATATAAAAGAGTATTATTAAAACTTTCAGGCGAATCACTTGCAGGCGAAATGAAACACGGAATTGATTTTGAAACTGTTCTCAAAATCTGCAAGCCTATTAAAGAATGTGTTGACGCAGGCGTAGAAGTCGGCATCGTAGTAGGCGGCGGCAACTTCTGGCGTGGCAGAAGCTCAGGTGAAATGGACAGAACAAGAGCCGACCATATGGGTATGCTTGCAACAACAATCAATGCACTCGGTGTTTGTGATGCACTCGAACAGCTTGGAGTTAATGTTCGTGTTCAGACAGCTATCGCTATGCATCAGATTGCAGAGCCGTACATCAGAAATAAAGCAGTTCTTCACCTTCAGAAGGGCAGAGTAGTAGTATTCGGTTGCGGAACAGGCAACCCGTTCTTCAGCACAGACACAGCAGCGGCTCTTCGTGCGGCAGAAATTGAGGCTGATATCGTAATGAAGGCTACTATGGTTGACGGTGTATATGACAGCGATCCTAAGAAAAACCCAAATGCAAAGAAGTACGATACAATTTCTTTCCATGATGTTCTTAACAAGGATCTCGCTGTTATGGACAGCACAGCGGCATCGCTTTGCAAGGACAACAATCTTCCGATTCTTGTATTCAGTATTGAAGATCCCGAAAATATCTACAAAGCTGTATGCGGTGAAAACATCGGTACAATCGTAACAGCCAACAATTAATTTGAATTTTTTACTGACTTTTTAACAATAATTATTACACAGGAGGCATAAATATGCAGACACAGTTAAAAAAAGCCGGCGAAAGTATGGACAGACGACTTGAGCATATGCGTACGGAATTTTCAGAAATCAGAGCAGGCAGAGCAAATCCCGCAGTTCTTGATAAGGTAAAGGTTGACTATTACGGCGCACCCACACCCGTAAACCAGCTTGCCGCAGTATCTGTTACAGAGGCAAGAACTCTTACCATTCAGCCATGGGATGCGTCTGTATTAAGACAGATTGAAAAGGCTATCCAGACTTCCGATATCGGCATCAACCCACAGAATGACGGTAAGATTATTCGTCTTATTTTCCCGCCTCTCACAGAGGACAGAAGAAAAGAAATCGTAAAAGATGTTCAGAAGATTGCTGAGGAAACAAAGATTCAGATTCGTAATGTCCGCCGTGAACTTATCGACAAGCTTAAAGCTATGAAGAAGGACGGCGAGCTTACAGAGGACGATCTCAAGCAGGGCGAAAAGAAAGCTCAGGATCTTACAGATAAGTATGTCAAAGAAGTTGAGAGCGTTTCTGCAGTAAAGCAGAAAGAAATTTTGGAGATGTAATATGGCTTTTTTCTCAAAGAAAAAAGATGAGCAGATTGAGGTTACAGACCTCAATCTGCCTTCACATATCGGAATTATTATGGACGGCAACGGCCGTTGGGCAAAGAAAAGAGGACTTCCGAGAAAAGCAGGCCACCGTCAGGGTGCTAAAACTTTCAGAACAATAACAAGATACTGTTCCGATATCGGAATAAAGTACCTTACCGTATATGCTTTTTCAACCGAAAACTGGAAAAGACCGCAGGAGGAAGTTGATGCACTAATGTCGCTCTTTAAATCATATCTTAATGAAGCACTTGAAGATTTTAAGGATGACAGTATTGTGGTAAAATTCATCGGTGATAAGTCGGGTTTTAATGACGAGCTTCGTGAGCTTATGATTGAAAACGAGGAGAGTTCAAAAGACCGTGACGGTATGGTTCTCAATATAGCTATGAATTACGGCAGTCGTGACGAAATTGTCAGAGCTGTCAGAAACATTTCCGAAGATGTCAGAAACGGAAAAATTTCTTCCGATGACATAACAGAAAATCTTTTTTCAAATTATCTTTATACCGCAGGTCAGCCCGATCCCGACCTTATTATCAGACCGAGCGGTGAATACAGAATTTCAAATTTCCTTTTGTGGCAGTCAGCTTACACGGAATTTGTTATAATGAACAAGCTTTGGCCTGATTTTCAGAAATCGGACCTTGACGAAGCGTTAAAAATATACTCCTCCAGAAACAGAAGATACGGTGGAGTCTGATGAGAGTTGATATAAAATGAAATCCCTCAAGCCACGGCTGCTGACAGCCGTAATAGGAATACCAATACTGCTGATCGTTCTGTTTGTTTCGGAACTTTGGCACCCATTTGTAGGCATAGTCATAGGAGCATTCTCGGCATTTATGATAGGCGAGTACCTTCATGCAAGAAAGATGCTTTATAAATTTCACCTTTCAATACCTTGTATGCTGTTTGCTTTTCTGCTTTCGGTTTTAGTTACGACAAAGTGTCTGTATGTTTTGATTTTTGCTTTTATACTGACAGTCTTTGCCGTAATGATTTTTAAACACGAAAAGACAAACTATGCCGATGTTGCATATTCAGTGTTCGGAACTTTTTTAATTTCTTTTGGAATGAGTGCCGTACCGATTGCCTGTGCATCATCTGTATCAATTACTTTCTGCTATATATGTATTTTCGCATTACCGTGGATGGCAGACGCAGGCGGCTTTTTTATCGGAGCATCGTTCGGCAAGCACAAACTTTGCCCGAAAATCAGCCCTAAAAAGACTGTTGAGGGCGCAATCGGCGGAATACTTTTCTGTGACCTCACAGCAGTAATTATAGGTCTTATATTTCATTTTTGTGTTATGCCTGATGCTAACATTAATTTCTGGGCATTGATTCTTCTCGGTGTAATTGACGCTCCTGTTTCAATTCTCGGTGATTTAAGTTTTTCACTTATCAAAAGAAATTACGGAATCAAGGACTACGGTTCAATTTTTCCCGGTCACGGCGGAATGCTTGACAGGTTTGACAGCATAATATTTACTGCCCCTGTTCTTGTGGCAATCAATCAATTCATACCTTTCATAACAGTGGGGTAAACTAAAATGGTAAATTCACTTTCAATTCTCGGATCGACGGGTTCAATCGGAACTCAGACGCTTGATGTTGCAGATAAACTTAATTTAAAAGTTTCCGCACTCACGGCGTCAACAAATATAAAGCTGCTTGAAGAACAGGTAAGAAAATACAAACCTGAACTTGCAGTGGTTTTTAACGAAGAAAAAGCCAAAAAATTCAAAGATAATATAAAAGATACAAACACCCGTGTTTTAAGCGGTATGAACGGACTTATTGAGGCGGCAACGCTTGAAAATGCCGACCTTGTTGTAAATTCGGTTGTCGGAATGGTAGGCTTAAAGCCTACACTTGCAGCGGCAAACGCTAAAAAAGATATTGCTTTTGCAAACAAGGAAACGCTTGTAACAGGCGGTAAGCTTGTATGTGATGCGGTAAAGAAGAACGGTGTAAAGCTTCTTCCCGTTGACAGTGAACATTCCGCTATCTTCCAATGCCTGCAGGGAATGCCTGAAAAGAAAATGCTTAAAAAGCTCATTCTTACAGCATCCGGCGGCCCGTTCTTTGGCAAAACAGTCGAAGACTTAAAGAATGTAACAGTTAATGAGGCTCTCAATCATCCAAATTGGAGTATGGGTGCAAAAATAACCATCGACTCTGCAACAATGATGAACAAAGGTCTTGAAATCATTGAGGCGAGATGGCTTTTTGATGTTCAGCCCGAAAACATTGATGTTGTTGTTCATCGTGAAAGTATCATACATTCTCTCATAGAATATGTAGATAATTCCGTAATTGCACAGCTTGGACTCCCCGATATGAGGATTCCGATACAGTACGCAATTACATATCCGGAAAGATATGAGTCACCTGTCGGTGAATTAAGTCTTGCTCAAATCGGCAAAATGACTTTCTTTGAACCTGACTATGATACTTTCAAATGTTTGAGAGCCTGTAAAAAAGCTCTTTCACTTGGAGGCGTTGCAACAGCAATTGCCAACGGTGCTAATGAGGAGGCTAACCGACTTTTCAGAGAAGGTAAAATCACTTTTCTTGAAATCGGTGACCTTGTTATGGGTGCAATTGATAACATAGACAATTTTGAGCCTTTATGCGTTGATGATGTGTTAAAGGCAGACAAACTTGCAAGAGAGTATGTACTCTCTAAGCTATAATTTGCGGTAATATTTTTCACTGCTGTCTTTGCGACGGCAATGAATATTTTGGAGTTGATTTATTTTAATGCAAATTTTAACAGTTGTGGCTCTCATTGTAATAGGAATATTACTTTTTGAGCTTATAATTTTTTCTCACGAATTCGGTCATTTTATTACCGCAAAGCTTTCGGGTGTAAAGGTAAATGAATTTGCACTCGGAATGGGACCGAAAATAATCAGTTTTGTTAAAGGCGAAACAAGGTACTCGCTTCGTCTTTTTCCTATAGGCGGTTACTGTGCCATGGAAGGAGAGGATGAAGACAGTGAAGAAAAAGGTGCTTTTAATAACGCAAAAGTTTGGAAGAGAATGATTATCATAATCGCAGGTGCGGTTATGAATATTCTTCTCGGCTTTGTTATGATGTTTGCCTTTACCGTTCAGGCTGACAGCTACAGTTCAACTACAATATCTCAGTTTCAACCCAATGCATTTACTGCAAACACAGGTTTACAAACAGGGGATAAGATTGTTGATGTAAACGGTTATTCGATTTGGAATTCACGAGATTTGCAGTTTGCAATCTCAACTCTTCCATATGAAACAGTAGAAGGCAATACACTTGAGGTATACAAAGAAAGAGCAACATCTGCCGCTTGCGGTGTATATAATAAGTATGCAAAAGACGAGTCTCTTTCAAGGGATGAACTTCAAAAATACTACAATGCTCTTTCTGAGGGTTGTTCAAAAATAAATAAGGCTGCAAGCAAAGACGAGGCTAAAAAACTTCTTGACGAAACTTGCAAGTCAATTTATGCGCTTGACAAATCATATGATATGTCAAAGTATAAAACACCCGAAATAGACACAACTACATCAAGACCGAGATTCATGGGTGATGTAAAAGTTGTTCGTGACGGCAAAGAATTAACACTTGAAAATGTACAGTTTTTCACCTATTACGCTGATGAGGATGCCGAAAAGGAAAACAAACCTACTGTTGCGTTTGACTTTGCAGTTGAACCGATTGAGAAAAATGTCGGTACTGTCCTCGGTGAAACATTCATACAGACCTGTTCAATGGCAAAAACCGTGTGGACATCTCTTGTGTGGCTTGTTCAGGGCAGATTTACATTCAACGATATGTCAGGTCCTGTTGGTATTGCTACAGCTGTCACTCAGGTTGCATCAATGGGACTTCAAACAGGCTTCGGAGATGCAGTCAATAACATTCTTTTTGTAATGATACTCATTACGGTAAACCTCGGAATTGTAAATATGCTGCCGTTCCCGGCGCTTGACGGCGGAAGATTCTTATTTTTGCTGATTGAATGGATATTCAAAAAGCCGATTCCGAGAAAGGCAGAACAGATTGTGAATACAGTCGGTCTTGTTCTGTTGCTTGCATTTATGCTTATTATTTCGGTGAAAGATGTGTTCCAGCTTGTAACGGGAACATTCCCCGGAATGTAGACAAACGGAGGAAATTTTATGGGAAGTAAAATTCAGGTAACTGCCGGCAATGTAAAAATCGGCGGCGGTGCTAAAGTAAGCGTTCAGTCAATGCTCAACATTCCCTCAACCGATATTGAGGGTTCTGTAAGACAGGCAAAAGAGCTTGAAGAGGCCGGTTGCGAAATTATTCGTGCAGCTATTCCTAATAAAGATGCAGTAAAGCTTATTCCTGCCCTCAAAGAGGCTGTAAGCGTACCGATTGTAGCCGATATTCATTTTGACTATAAGCTTGCGCTTGAGGCGTGTGCGGCAGGCATCGACAAAATCCGTATCAATCCTGGTAACATCGGATCAGACGATAGGGTAAAGGCGGTGGCAGACGCTTGCCGACAGCGTGGCATTCCGATTAGAATCGGTGTTAACTCAGGTTCTCTTGAAAAGGAAATCCTTGCAAAATACGGTCATCCCACACCCGAGGCACTTTGCGACAGCGCCTTGTACCATGCATCACTTCTTGAAAAATTTGATTTCAACGATATTGTTCTTTCAATGAAAAGTTCAACCGTTTCTACTATGATTAAAGCCTATGAGCTTGCAGCAGAAAGGTGTGACTATCCGCTTCACCTCGGTGTTACAGAGGCGGGAACAGAAAGAATTGGTATTATCAAATCTTCTGCCGGAATCGGTGCATTACTCCTCCATGGTATCGGCGATACAATCAGAGTTTCACTCACAGCCGATCCTGTAAAGGAAGTTTACGCCGCTCATGATATCCTCAAGGCTCTTGACATTGAGAAAGACGGAGTTCAATTTGTTTCATGTCCGACCTGCGGAAGAACAAGAATTGACCTTGTGAAGATTGCAAATGAGGTTGAAGATAAACTCAGAAACTGTAAAAAGAATATCAAAGTAGCGGTAATGGGTTGCGTTGTAAACGGTCCCGGAGAGGCAAGAGAAGCTGATATCGGCATCGCAGGCGGTGACGGTTGCGGTCTTGTATTCAAAAAAGGCGAAATTCTTCGCAAAGTTTCGGAAGATAAACTCGTTGACGCACTTTTGGAAGAAGTAGAAAAATTATAACTCTATCAGCAGTAAAAGACATTTGCTGTAATATAACAGAAGGACATATATGAAAACATTAGGAGAAGTCTTTGACTCCCAATTCGGCATTAAACTGTCGCAACAGATTTCACAGGGAGAACTGACACAACTTAATATTAACAAACAAGCCCGTTTGATTACTTTAGCAGTAAAATTCAACGGGCTCGTTGAGCGTAATACGCTTTTTGACACGGAAAAGCTGATTACCAAGACACTTGCGTACCATACTGTAATCAAACCGCATTTTCCGACAGAGTTGTTTTCTGCTGATTATTTTCCTCAGCTATACGCAGCCGTAAGGCGAGATATTCCGAGTATTAACGGAACTCTCAACAATGCTGAGGTTAGGTTTGAAAACAATACGCTTACGATAAATCTTCTTAACGGCGGAAAAACTCTCCTTGACAGTAAAGGCTTTGACAAAGCACTTATAAAGCTCATTTCGGAAGAATTCAATCTTTGCATTTCCGTTAATTATACCGGAACCTTTGAGGTTGAAGAAAACAGCGAAGAATACAAAGCCGCTATTCAGGATGCTCAGGAGAAAATCAACCGAGAAAATCTTCAGAAAGCCGCTGAATTCTATCAGGAAGAGGTTGAAACAGCAGAAAAAAGAGAAGAAAAACACGCTGAAAACACTGCTGTGGAAATTGAAGTCCGTGAGGGCAAGTTTGCAACACCGCAGATTATTCAGTCCTCAATCCGTCCGTTATACGGTCGTTCAATCAGGGGAAAAATGATTCCCATTTCTTCCATCTCAGGTGATTCGGGAAGAATTGTGGTGTGGGGCGATGTATTTGATATTGAAAAGAAAGTCACTAAAAGCGGTGACAAAAATATTTTCACTATCGACATAACCGATTATACCGGTTCAACAACAGCTAAAATATTCAATTCAATCAAGGAATCAGCCGTAATTGATAATATCAAAAAAGGCGATACAATCGTTGTTCAGGGTGATGTTGAGTACGATAAATATGCAGGCGAACTTGTTGTAAATGCCCGTTCAATCGGTACGGCTCAAAAAGTAAAAGTAGTTGATAATGCCGAGAAAAAGCGTGTTGAACTCCATATGCATACAAATATGTCGCAGATGGATGCCGTAACATCGGCAGGTGACCTTGTAAACCGTGCTTATCAGTGGGGACACAAAGCCGTTGCAATTACTGACCACGGTGTCGCACAGGCTTTTCCCGATGCAATGAAAGCCGCAGATAAAATCAACAAAGACGAAGAGAAAATTAAAATTATCTACGGTGTTGAGGCATACTTTATGGATGACCTTGTAGAGTCTGTAAAAGGTGATGCCGACACAGGTTTTGACGGCACATTCATCTGCTTTGATATAGAAACAACAGGCCTTTCAGCCGCCCGTGACAAGATTACCGAAATCGGCGCAGTCAAGGTTGAAAACGGTGTCATCACCGATACTTTTTCAACCTTTGCAAATCCCGAAATGCCGATTCCGCAGAAAATCACTCAGCTTACAGGCATTACCGATGATATGGTAAAGGATGCTCCGTCACAGAGCGAGGCGGTTGGTGCATTTCTTGAATTTGCCGGTGACAATGTGCTTGTTGCTCACAATGCTCCCTTTGATACATCCTTCATAGCAAAAGCCTGTGAAGATATGGGCAGGGAATATAACTATACTTCAATCGACACGGTTGCAATTTCAAGAGCGATTCTTACAGATATCAAGAACTGCAAGCTTGATACGGTTGCAAAATTTTTAAGGCTCGGCGACTTCAATCACCACAGAGCAACCGATGATGCCGAAATGCTTGCGAGAATTTTTATAAATCTCTGTCAGCGACTTACAGATGATTACGGTATAACAAAAACAAACGACATTAATACAAAGATAGCAGGCGGAGATTTTAAAAAGCTTCCGACCTATCATCAGATTATTCTTGTAAAGAATAAAACAGGTCTTAAAAATCTTTACAGACTTATTTCTTACAGTCATCTTAATTATTTCTATAAAAAGCCGAGAATTCCGAAAAGCGAGCTTGTGAAGTACAGAGAGGGACTCATAATCGGCTCAGCTTGTTGTGCAGGTCAGCTTTATATGGCAATTCTTGAGGGCAAGCCGTGGGGTGAACTCAAACAGATTGCGTCATTCTATGATTATCTTGAAATTCAGCCTGCAGGCAACAACAGCTTTATGATTCGTGACGGCAGATTTAATTCTGTTGACGAACTTCATGAAATTGACCGTACAATCATTAAGCTTGCAAAAGAACTCGGCAAGCCTGTATGCGCAACCTGCGATGTCCACTTTATGGATCCGACAGATTCCGAATTCAGAAAAATTCTTATGGCTGGTCAGGGCTTTAAAGATGCCGAACAGCAAGCTCCGCTTTATTTCAGAACAACCGCTGAAATGCTCAAGGAATTTGAGTGGCTCGGCAAGGATAAAGCCTATGAGTATGTAGTAGAAAATCCCAATAAAATCGCCGATATGTGCGAATATATCAGACCTATTCCAAAGGGTACATTCCCGCCTAACATTGAGGGTGCACAGGAACAGCTTATTGATATTACATGGAAAAGAGCAAAAGAGAAATACGGTGATCCATTGCCTGAAATCGTAAAGGCAAGACTTGACAAGGAACTTAATTCAATCACAACCTACGGATTCTCCGTGCTTTATATGACTGCGCAAAAGCTTGTTGCAGACAGTGAGGCACACGGATATCTTGTCGGTTCTCGAGGATCGGTAGGTTCTTCTTTCGTAGCTACTATGTCCGGTATTTCGGAGGTTAATCCGCTTTGTCCGCACTATGTATGTCCAAACTGCAAACACAGCGAGTTTATAACAGACGGCAGTTACGGCTCGGGCTTTGATATGCCGCCAAAAAACTGTCCCGAATGCGGCACTCTTATGGATCAGGACGGTCACGAAATTCCGTTTGAAACATTTCTTGGCTTTAAAGGCGACAAAGTGCCTGATATCGACCTTAACTTCAGCGGTGAGTATCAATCAAAATCTCACCGTTACACGGAAGAGCTCTTCGGTAAGAATAATGTGTTCAAAGCGGGAACAATTTCTACAGTAGCCGAAAAGACAGCACTCGGCTTCGTTAAGAAGTTTGCACAGGAGCGAGGTCTTGTAATGCACAAGGCTGAGGAAAAGCGTCTTGCAATCGGTTGTACGGGTGTTAAGAGAACCACAGGTCAGCACCCCGGCGGTATGGTTGTTGTGCCGAGAACAAACGATGTTTACGATTTCTGCCCTGTTCAGCATCCTGCAAATGATGTGAACTCAGATAACATTACAACCCACTTCGACTTCCATTCAATTCATGATACAATCACAAAACTTGATGAGCTCGGACACGATGTTCCGACAATCTATCATTATCTTGAACTCTACACAGGTATCCCCGTAATGAAGGTTTCAATGAGCGATCCCGAGGTTATGTCGCTGTTTACCTCTCCGAAAGCACTCGGAGTTACTGAGGAAGATATCGACTCAAAAACCGGTACATTCAGCCTTCCTGAATGCGGTACGTCTTTCGTAAGAGGAATGCTCATTGAGGCACAGCCCAAAACCTTTACCGACCTTTTGCAGATTGCAGGTCTTTCGCACGGTACCGATGTATGGCTCGGAAACGCTCAGGAACTTATTCATAACGGAACCTGTACAATTTCGGAAGTAATCGGTACTCGTGACTCGATTATGACTTATCTTATGCACAAAGGTCTTGAACCGGGCATGGCATTCAAAATAATGGAGATTGTCCGTAAAGGTAACGCAACAAAACTTCTTACGGAAGAACACTTCAAGGCTATGCGTGAACACAATGTTCCCGAATGGTATATTGATTCGTGTATGAAAATTAAGTATATGTTCCCGAAAGCCCATGCCGCAGCCTATATGATTGCAACGCTCAGACTCGGTTGGTACAAGGTTCACAAGGCCGTTGAATATTATGCGGCATACTTTACCGTACGAAGTGAAAATCTTGACGGTGCAATTGCCATGCAGGGACATCAGGCTGTCCGTGACAAGATGAACAACATAAAACAAAAACAGAGTGTTCACGAAGCAACAGCCAAGGATGAAGCAGAGTTCCAGACCTTGCAGATTGTCAACGAAATGATGGCAAGAAAAATTGAATTTCTTCCTGTTGATATCTACAAATCCGAGGCTAAAATGTTCAAGGTAGAGGACGGAAAAATCAGACTTCCGTTTTCATCCTTACCCGGTGTAGGCGGCGCCGCAGCAGATTCACTCGCAGAAACGGGCAAGCACACAGAATATCTTTCAATTGAAGATATGCAGATAAAAACAAAGGTTACTAAGGCTGTTATTGAAACACTGAAAGATGTCGGAGTTCTCAAGGATTTGCCTGAAAGCTCACAGATGTCATTATTTTAAGGAGTTGTTTAAATGAAAAAACTGCTTTCGCTAAAAACTTTGCTGATTTGCATTTCATTTACAGTATTTCTTTTACTTGTAAAAGATAATATGGATGTTGTGTGGTCGGCAATCGGTTGGATAACAGGCATCATCACTCCGTTTGCAATCGGATTCCTTTTTGCTTACATCCTTAACTATCCTTACAAATTTTTCTACTCCAAAGTTTTCGGCAGAATGGGGCGAAAGCGAAAATTCCTTGCTAACTTCAGAAAACCCCTTGCGCTTATTATAACCTATGCAATTGTAGTAGCAATTTTTGTTGTTATAATCTCAATTGTAGTTCCGCAGATTGCAGCCAGCCTGTTCAGTCTTATTAACAGCCTGCCGCAGTATGCAGGCGTACTTTCTGACATGACAAAAACAGTGGTGCATTGGATTAACCATACATTCAGTATGGAAATTGACGCAAGTGAAGTAATAAACAACTTCTTCAAGTATATTACAAACCTTATTTCGGCAGGCAATATCACCAGTTTTCTCGGCAACTCTACAAATGCAGTATTCAGCGCAATTATGTCTACGTGTAACGGTGTGTATAACTTCCTGCTCGGAATCGTTATTTCAGTTTACTTCCTTGCCGCAAAGGAAACACTTTGCCGTCAGATAAAAAAGCTTGCTGTTGCTTTTATTCCGATAAAGTATCTTCCTAAGATTTATGAAATTGTCGATATTACAGATACAAAATGCGGTCGTTTTCTCGTTGGCGATATCATTGATGCGGCTTTTCTCGGTGTTCTCACATTCATTACAATGTCAATTTGTCAATTACCGTACGCACCGCTTATTGCGGTTCTTATCGGTGTAACGAATATTATTCCGTTCTTTGGACCGTTCATCGGTGCAATTCCGAGTGCTTTTATCCTCTTGCTTATTGATCCGATTTACATGATTATTTTCATAATCATTATAGTTATAATTCAGCAGCTTGACGGCAATCTTTTCAAGCCGAAGATTATCGGCAGTCAGGTCGGTCTTTCAAGCTTCTGGGTACTGTTCAGCGTAATTGTCGGCGGAGGAATGTTCGGTGTTCTCGGTCTTATTCTCGGCACACCAATCTATGCCGTAATCTATGCTCTTGTCGGCAAGAGAGTAAAAAACAAAATTGACTCAAAGGGTAGAATTGCTCAGGAAGCTCTTGACTTTGAGGTGCTTAACTATACCAAAATTGCCGCAGAGCAGAAAAAACTTCGTGAAGAAAAAGAAATGCAGCATAGAGAAAAACTTATGAAATTCATCAACCGTAACAAAACAAATGATGAAGACGAATCCTCAGAAAATACAAATGAATAATCGTAAAATTTTCGCTTCATCTGAATAGTGTTGACAAATCAAGTTTAGTGTGTTAATATATTACCGTATTAACACACTAAAGCGTTGAGAGGTAATTATGAAAAAGAATTTAAAAATGACTCCCGAGGGAACAAAGGACTTTCTGTTCGCTGAATGTTCCGCTATGGATTATATCTGCACAAGCATTGAAAAGGTATTTGTCAAAGGCGGATTTAAACGGGTAATAACTCCTGCTCTTGAATTCTATGATGTGTTCTCAATTCCGTCAAGCGGAATCTCGCAGGAATCAATGTTCAAAACAACCGATAACAAAGGCAGGCTTCTTGTTGCCCGTCCTGATTCCACTCTGCCGATTGCAAGAATGGTTTCTACAAGACTTAAAAACAATACACTTCCTGTTCGACTTTACTACAAGCAGGCAGTATATCGCAACAATCCGTCACTTGCAGGAAGAAGAAACGAATTTCTTCAGATGGGTGTTGAACTTCTCGGGGCAAAAGGAAAAAGAGCCGACCTTGAAATTCTCACCTCGGCAATAAAAAGCATTTCAGCCGTTGCCGATGATTTCAGAATTGAACTCGGACATGCCGAAGTATTCAATGCTCTGTCAAAAGAACTCGATATCGATAACGATTACAAAGAAAAAATCAGAGTATCAATCGAAAGTAAAAACTACTCGGCGCTTAACAATCTTCTTGACAAACTCAAGCCTTGCAAGACTGTTTCCGCAATCCGTTCGCTCCCGTCACTGTTCGGCGGTGAAGAAGTGTTTGATGAGGCATATGATATTTGCAAAGGTACAGGCGCCGAAAACGCTCTTGATTATCTCCACACAATCTATAAAGAACTTTCCGTGCTTGAACTCGGCAACAAGCTTATCATCGACCTCGGACTTGTTCAGAGAAACGATTACTATACGGGAATCGTATTTTCAGGGTATATTAACGGAATCGGTGACGCTGTTATTTCGGGAGGAAGATATGACGATCTTCTCAGCGAATTTGACGCTCCTATGGGTGCGGCAGGCTTTGCGATTGATACAGACGCAATTACAATGAAACATCTTTCCGATGATGATGTAAATTATTCAGATAATCCCGATGTTCTCGTTTTTGCAGAAAACGGACATGAAATGAAGGCTCTCAGATATGTTGACGAGCTTAATGAAAAGGGAATAAAGGCACAGTTCAGCGTACTTGAAACTCTTGAAGAAACAGAACAGTTTGCAAAATCAAGAGGAATTGCAAAAGTTGAAAGTATATAATCAAGCTGTCGGAAAGGATTAAATATGAAACCATTAAGAATTGCTCTGACAAAGGGCAGACTTGAAAAGACCACAATTGAACTTCTTGAAAAAATCGGATATAATTGTGATGAAGTAAAAAACAAGGGAAGAAGGCTTATTCTTCCGATCGGCAATAATGATTTTGAAGTTGTGCTTGCGAAAGCCGCAGATGTAATTACATATGTTGAGCACGGTGTGTGTGACCTTGGTGTTGTCGGCAAGGACACAATTCTTGAAAACGGTTCATCTTTTTATGAACTTCTCGACTTAGGATTCGGCAAATGCCGTTTTGCCCTTGCAACAAAAAAAGATACTGATTTTTACAGCGGTTACAATACAAAAACTATCGCAACAAAGTATCCGAATGTAACCAGAGCTTTTTTTGACGATAAAGATATGGATGTAAGAATTATTAAGATTGAGGGTTCCGTTGAACTTGCTCCTCTTGTAGGTCTTGCGGACGGTATTGTAGATATAGTAGAAACAGGTTCAACGCTCAAGGCTAACGGACTTGAAGTAATTGAATGGGTGTGTGATATTTCGGCAAGACTTATTGCCAATACGGCAAGTCTTAAACTGCGCAAGGCTGAAATTGAAGAATTGCAGAAGAAACTGGAGGCTGTCACAAAATGATTACAACTGTTGTAGCAGACGGAAAAAACGAATATGAATTTATTGATTTGCTCAAAAAGAGAGCGCAGAATTCAGATAAAAATGTAGTTCCGATTGTTTCGGAAATCATCGAAAATGTTGCAGAAAACGGTGATAAAGCCGTAAAGGAATATACCGTTAAATTTGACGGAAAAGCACCTGAAAAGGTAGAAATCACTTCCGATGAAATCGACAGTCTTATTGAAAAATGCGATAAGGATTATCTCGAAACAATCAAAAAGGCAGCCGCAAATATTGCAGACTTCCATAAAAGACAGGTTCAGCAAAGCTGGCTCACAACAAAGAATAACGGCGTAATGATGGGGCAGAGAATCAGAGGCCTTAAAAGAGTAGGTATCTATGTTCCGGGCGGCACTGCGGCATATCCCTCATCAGTTCTTATGAACGCAGTTCCCGCTAAAATTGCAGGTGTTGAGAAAATTATTATGTGTACACCTCCGCAGAAGGACGGTACACCGAATCCGAATATCATCGCCGCCGCAAAGGTAGCAGGCGTTGACAGAATCTTCCTTATGGGCGGTGCACAGGCAGTAGCCGCACTTGCATACGGTACAGAATCCGTACCAAAGGTTGATAAAATCGTAGGCCCCGGCAACATCTTTGTTGCAACAGCAAAAAAACTTCTTTACGGGACAGTTGACATTGATATGATTGCCGGTCCGAGTGAAATACTCATCATTGCCGATAAGTCTGCAAATCCAAAATTCCTTGCCGCAGACCTTATGAGTCAGGCAGAGCATGACCGGCTTGCGTCTGCAATTCTGCTTACCGATTGCGAAGAGCTTGCCAAAGAAACTGAAACAGAGCTTGAAAAGCAGATGACCGCTCTTTCAAGAAAAGATATTATCCGTTCATCGGTTGACAATTTCGGTGCAGTTATTGTATGCAGTGATATGTCACAGGCGATTGAATTTGCTAACGAGCTTGCTCCCGAACATCTTGAGGTTTGTTGTGAAAACCCAATGGAGTATGTCGGCAAGCTTGATAATGCCGGTTCTGTATTTCTCGGCAACTACAGTCCCGAGCCTCTGGGCGACTATTTTGCAGGTCCTAACCATGTTCTTCCGACAAGCGGCACGGCAAGATTTTTCTCACCTCTTTCGGTAGACAGCTTTGTAAAGAAATCAAGCTTTATTTACTATACGGAAGACGCTTTGAGAAAAGATGCCGAAGATGTAGTTCGCTTTGCAGAAACAGAAGGACTTACAGCACACGCAAATTCAATTAAAGTGCGTTTTGATATGAAATAAGAATGGAAGTTATGCAATGTCTTATGAATTAAACAAAAAAATCCGTGAACTTGAACCGTATGAACCAATCAGCGGTACATATAAAATTCGACTTGATGCAAACGAATGTCCCGAAAATTATCCCGATTTCATCAAAGAAGAAATCAAAAATGCAATTGATACAATTGATTTCAACCGCTATCCCGATCCGCTTGCGGAAAAGGTTGTTACGGCTTTTGCGGATTATTACGGAATCAATCCAAAATATGTAACCGCAGGCAACGGCTCAGATGAACTCATCTTTTTGATTGAAGCCGCATTTATGGAAAAAGGGGACAGGATGCTTTGCGTTGCTCCCGATTTTTCAATGTACAAATTCTATTCATCAATCTGTGAGGTTGTATGTGACACATTTATCAAATCCGACGACCTTTCAATTGATACGGATGCACTTATTGAAAAGGTAAATCGAGACAATATCAAACTTCTGCTTTTTTCAAACCCATGCAATCCAACAGGGCAGGGGATGACCGCCGAAGATGCACACAGACTTGTTACAAGCGTAAATGCACTTGTAATTCTTGACGAAGCATATATGGATTTTTGGGATCAGAGTCTTATAAATGAGGTTGAAAAGTATTCAAATCTCATTATTTTCAGAACCGCATCAAAGGCAGTAGGCTCAGCGGCACTCAGACTCGGTTTTGCCGTTGCAAATGAAACAATTTCAAGAGCTGTAAAAGCGGTAAAATCTCCGTACAATGTGAACACATTTTCTCAGGTTGTCGGCAGTATAATATATAAAAATAAAGATTATCTCAAAAACAGACAAAAAACAATTGTCAGAAACAGAGAAAAGCTGTATAATGACTTACTGGAGTTGTCCGCTCTTTCCGATGATTTTAAGGTTTACAACAGTTGTGCAAACTTTGTTTTTGTTAAAACATCATTCGGCAAAGACTTGTGGAACTATCTCAAGGACAACTCAATTGTAATCCGTTTTATGGGCGATTACATCAGAATTTCCGTTGGCACAGAAGAAGAAAACGAAGAACTGATAAGTTGCATTAAAACTTATTTATCGAGGTGATTATATGCGCAGTGCATATGTTGAGCGTAAAACGAAGGAAACCGACATAAAGCTAAAACTAAATCTTGACGGCGGCGATATTAAAATTGATACAGGCATAGGCTTTTTTGACCATATGCTCAATTCGTTTGCCACTCACGGCAGATTTGGACTTGAGGTTTCGGTAAAAGGCGATCTTTATGTTGACGAACACCACACCGTTGAAGATACAGGTATAGTTCTTGGCAAAGCATTTGCAGAGGCTCTTTCAACCAAAGAGTCAATTGAAAGATTCGGCAGTTTTTATGTTCCTATGGACGAAGCGCTTGCGTTTGCATCTGTTGACATCAGCGGCAGACCTTATCTTGTATTCGACGCTGATTTCCCGCAGGAAAGATGCGGCGGCTACGACTGTTCAATGACAGTAGAATTTATGCGTGCATTTGCATTTAACGCACAAATCACACTTCACCTCAAATCTGTTTACGGTGACAACTCTCACCATATCACAGAGGCTTTGTACAAGGCTTGCGCACACGCACTCCGTCTTGCAGTAAAGCAAAATTTTTCGAATGTACTTCTTTCTACTAAAGGAGTGTTATAATGATTATTTTACCCGCTATTGACATAAAAGACGGCAATTGTGTCCGTCTTTTCAAGGGCGATTATGCAACCGTTCAGAAGGTAGCAGAGTCCCCGTATATTGCCGCTCAGGGCTTTGCCGACGCAGGTGCAGAGTGGACGCATATGGTTGACCTTGACGGTGCAAAAGACGCAAAGCTTGTTAATGCCGATCTTATTGCGGATGTTGCAAAAGCCTCGGGACTTTCTGTTGAGGTCGGCGGAGGAATCCGTGATATGAAAGCGGTTGAATATTATCTTTCAAGAGGAATAAACCGTGTTATTCTCGGTTCAGCCGCAGTTAAAAATCAGCAGCTTGTTATTGATGCCGTAAAAGAATACGGTGAGAGAATTGCAGTTGGCATTGATGCAAAGGACGGCATGGTTCGTGCAGAAGGTTGGATTGACAATTCGGAAATCAACTACATTGAGCTTGCAAAGCGTATGGAAAATGTCGGAGTAAAGACTATTGTGTTCACAGACATTGATCAGGACGGTACTCTTGCAGGTCCTAACCTTAAACAGCTTGATGCTCTTGCTCACGAAGTCAGCTGTAATATTATCGCAAGCGGCGGTGTTGCAGTTCTCAAGGATATCATTAATCTTTCAGAACTCGATGTCTACGGTGCAATCTGCGGCAAGGCTGTCTATACAGGTTCGCTCGATTTGAAACAGGCGATCGAAGTAACAAATAAAATCTGAGGTAATTATGGATCTTGATAAATATTTTGTAAAATCCGAACTTATTCCCGCAATTATTCAGGAAAAGTCAACGGGTGAGGTACTTATGCTTGCATATATGAACCGTGAAAGTATGCAAAAAACTTTTGAAACCGGTTACACATGGTTCTGGTCAAGAAGCCGTCAGGAGCTTTGGAACAAGGGTGCAACATCAGGTCATTTACAAAAGGTAATTGATATATATGCCGACTGCGACGACGATACATTGCTCATCACAGTTGAACAGACAGGTGCAGCCTGCCACACGGGAAATCATTCCTGCTTTTTTAAAAAATTAAAATGAGGAGAATTTTAATATGAACGACAAAGAAGTTCTTGAAGCACTTTATGCTACAGTAGAAAACAGACGAGATAATCCAAAAGAGGGTTCATACACTTGCTACCTTCTTGATAAAGGAATTGACAAGATTCTTAAAAAAGTAGGCGAGGAGTGCAGTGAAACAATCATTGCGGCAAAAAATGATGATAACAGCGAAACTGTTTATGAAATTGCAGACCTTATCTATCATCTTACTGTAATGATGGTAAAGCTCGGCATTCCGCTTGAAGATGTTCTTGCCGAACTTGACAAGAGAAGCGAAAAGACAGGAAACCTTAAAAAGTTCCATGTTGTTGACAAAAATTCATAACTAAAAGCACAAACAAAAAGGCCCTATGACTTTGGTCATAGGGCTTAACAGTATGTATATATTATTTTTATGCATTAACAAAAGCAAATTTAGAAATCGCCTGTTTGAGATTATCATCAGGTTCTGATTCAAGAAGAAGTTCAATCGGAATTTTTTCGTCAATTGCAAAAAATCCCATCAACGAATGAGCATCAACAGTATTATCGCCGTTTCTTAGCATCATTACTGTATCCGGAAAGTGAGCAAGAGTTTCAAACATATCGATCATTTCTTTTTTATTTTTAACGGAAACCGGTACAGAAAACAAGATCTCACCTCCATTGTTCATCTTGTTTATATTTTATCATTAATTTTTGTCTAAATCAACAACGAATTAATGAATTTTTGCAATTTCAACTATTTACCCAAAAAAGGATGGTTAGTGAATGAATTTTAATATAATTACACTCGGCTGCAAGGTTAATCAGTATGAATCACAGGCAATGCGTGAAGACATGCTGAAGAACGGATTTCTTCTCTCGGATGACAGGGACAGGGCAGACATAACAATCGTTAACAGCTGTACGGTAACATCCGTAAGTGACGCAAAAAACCGCAAGATTCTCAACCGTGTCCGCCGTGAAAATCCTGACGGAATTGTTATTCTCACCGGCTGTATGCCACAGGCTTTCCCCGAAGAAAGCGAGAACTTTTCAAATTGCGATATCGTACTCGGCAATGCAAAGAGAGCCGAACTCGTTCCTTCAATTTACAAGTTTCTCGAAGAAAAACAGAAATTTGTTCATATAACAGAGCATATCGGAAAAGGCGAAAAATACGAAAACCTTTCCGTATCGTCACTCGGAGAGCATACAAGGGCTTTCATTAAAATAGAGGACGGTTGCAACAGATTTTGTTCTTACTGCATTATTCCGTATGCAAGGGGCAGAGTGCGTTCGAAATCTCTTGAAGATTTAAAGGCAGAGCTTATTCAGGTTGCCGCAAACGGTTACCGTGAGGTTGTTCTCGTTGGTATTAACCTTTCCGCCTACGGTCTTGACGAAGATTTTGATCTTGCGGATGCTGTGGAATGTGCTTGTTCCGTTGACGGAATCGACCGTGTAAGACTCGGGTCAATCGAACCGGAAAGAATGGATAAAGAAATGATTGCCCGTCTTGCCGCACAGCCAAAGTTCTGTCCGCAGTTTCATCTTTCACTACAAAGCGGTTGTGATAACACACTCAAAGCAATGAACCGTCACTACAATTGTGCAGAATACGCTGAAATTGTTACAAATCTCAGAAACGCTTTTGAAAACAGTTCTATGACAACCGATGTAATGGTTGGATTTGCAGGTGAAACAGAGGAAGATTTCAACGCATCTCTTAATTTTGTTAAGTCAATCGGCTTTGCAAAGGTGCATATCTTTCCGTATTCACGCCGTAAAGGTACTGTTGCCGATAAAGCACCAAATCAAATTGATCCGCAAATTAAAGAGCAGAGAGCCAAAATTATGGAGCAGGTCTGCGATGAAACCAGAAGGGAATTTCTTAAAGATCAGGTTGGCCTTTGTGAATCTGTTCTCGTTGAAAGACTTCGTCACGGTTATCTTGAGGGTTACACAAAGAACTACACGCCTGTTCATATTAATTCCGAAGATACAAGTCTTTGCGGTAAAATTATTGATGTGAAAATCACAAAATCATTTGATGACTACTGTGATGCTGAATTAGTTTAAAGCGTTAATCAGATTATTAATCTCTTTTTTTGCAGTATCATCTTCAAGGCTATTATAGCTGTAAAGCATAAAGCCCCTGACAGATTTGTTGTTACGCAAAATATCGTATTCATCGGCAAGGATACTGTCACTTAAAAGCCATGTTTCTTCGTCATATTCGCCGTTACCTGCCTTATAACCGCCAAGACCGACATACAGTTTTACATTTTCGTCAAAATCAAGAGATGTCCAGCTGTTAAGGCAATCTTCAAAATTAAGAGCAGGATTTTCAAGGCTAAAGTAAATTTGCGGACAGATGTAATCTGCAAAGCCTTTACAGGTACACCACGATTTTACATCGGCATACAATCCGTCATTGTTACCTATATTGCCTTGCGGTGATATGCCGAACTCAACTGACGAATCCACACTTTTTATTGTTCTGTAAACCTTACAAATCAGCGTATTTACATTTTGCATTCGCCAATTATCAAGACTCATACAGTTTTCTTTACCGTATTTTTCAATATAAACCTCATACTGCTTTTTATCAAAACTTTCATCCTCAGTAGGGTAGAAATAGTCGTCAAACTGTATTCCGTCAACATCATAATTTTCCGCAATTTCCTTTACACCGTCACTAATCAGCTGTTGTGCAGTTTCATTTGACGGATCAAGAAAAATTCCGTTATCGGTTTTTATACCTATTTCGGAATTCTTTATGTAAGGATTGTTGTCTGAAAGTTTTTTCGGAGTTTCATTTGAACTGACTCTGTATGGATTAATCCACGCATGAATTTTCAAATTGTTTTCTTTGCATATATCACACATAATTTGCAGTGCGTCATATTGAGGATTTTCACCCTGCGTACCCGTGAGAATATGTGACCACGGAAAATAACTTGACTTATATAATGCGTCACAAAAGGGGCGTACCTGTACAATAAGCGTGTTGAAACCGCTGTCACGGCATTTTTGTGCTATTTCGGTAAATTTATCTTCAAACGCTTTTTGTGTTTTTGAGCTTTCATTTTCCATAGAAAGCTCCATATACGATACCCACACACCACGCATTTCTTCATCACTTTTGGGTGTGTCGGCAGTTGCCTTTGATGATAAGGCTGCAATGTTGTCGATATCATTCTGCTTTTTAGGCGGTTTTTCTCTTGTAAATGAGCTTATGCAGATAACGCTTAACATAGCTATTATAGATACTATAATCGGAACAATCTTTTTGTTTTTCAATCAAATCATCCTTTGGAGTTCTCATGGAAATTTTCATCATATACATTTGCATCATCAGCCTGATATCAATTATTGTAACAGTCTGTGACAAATACTTTGCAATTCACCGCAAATGGAGAGTACGAGAAAGCACATTGCTGATTCTCTCCGCACTCGGAGGAAGTGTTGCAATGTACATTACAATGCAATTAATCAGACACAAAACAAGACACATTAAATTTATGCTCGGCATACCGATAATATTTATTATTCAGCTGATAATTCTGTTTTTTGTTTGGAGGATGATTTATGTCTGACAGACTGTATTTTCCCGTACCTGACGAATGTGACAATATGCTTGCTCAAAGATTTCTGCGTGATAAATGCGGGCTTTCTGCAAGAATAATAACACGACTGAAAAGAGAAAAAGACGGTATTTTGATGGACGGGAAAATTTTAAGAACAATTGACTGTGTGCAAAGCGGTAAAACCGTTTCAATTGCAATTCCCGATGAAAAATGTGAAATTGAACCGACAAAGGGTACACTTGATATAAGATATGAGGATGAACATTTTCTTGTGGTAAACAAACCGCATTCCATGCCAGTTCATCCTGTAAAGCAGCACCAAAGCGATACGCTTGCAAATATTGTTTCGTACTATTGCAGTCAAAACGGCAAGCCGTTTGTATTTCGGGCAATTAATCGACTTGACAAGGATACCTCAGGGCTTGTTCTCATTGCCAAAAACCGTTTTACAGCCAATGCCGTAAAAAATAAAACGCACAAAGTCTATTACGCTTTATGCGAGGGCGAAATAAATATTGAAGGTATAGTTGATAAGCCAATGGATTTGCGTGATGATTCCAAAATGGTGCGAATTGTCCGTGATGACGGAATGAAAGCAGTTACGCACTACAAACCGCTTGTTGCAACAAAAGATTTTACATTGCTTGAATTGTGGCTTGAAACCGGCAGAACACATCAGATTCGCTGCCATATGGCTTATTTAGGGCATCCGCTTATGGGCGATGACTTGTACGGCGGAAAACTTGATAAAATTTCAAGGCAGGCACTTCATTGTGCAAGGCTTGAATTTTATCATCCGATAAAAAATGAATACATTACGGTTACTGCCGAAATTCCCGAAGATATGCAGTCTGTAATAAACAACAAAGAGGATTGAACAATAAAAAGTTCAATCTTCTTTAAAACTTACAAACTTTTATTGACAATGCCCGGACAAAAAAATCTATGTGCGTTCCTCACACTTGCAATGACAGCAACATTATTTGCTGGTTGTTCAGGGAATTCCGATTCATAGGATTCAACATCGTCAGTTGCAACAAAAGACAGAATTTCGTCAGATAAAACCTTAAAGGTTGCCACTTGCTATAGTGAGAATTTTAGTTTTTTTACTGTGAGACAGATCCATAAAAAGGATCATTCTAATGAATATTTTAATTTCTTGGATGGTTTTAGAAATCATGAAATTCCATTAGGTAAAATAAAAACACCCAGATATACTGCAGGACAACAAATCCATTGTTTCAGAATTAATAAAATAACAACGGCTTTATTGATGAAACCTATAGATTTTTCCTCTTGGAATGCTTATGATTATCCTGAAGATTTGGCTTTTTATAAAAATTGCATACCGTGGTTTCGCTGTATTTCACATGAAAAAATGGTGTTAGTCAATGAGACCAATTTGAGTGCATTTAATGAGTTGAAAAAAATAGGCATAAATTTTAGATTGATTAATAATTCTAACTATATTTGAAAAAATTTAAAACGAATGTGGGTAGGTAGGCTCATTTGAGCCTACCTATTCAAGCGGTGAAACCTCATATTACTATTACACATTTGACGGTTCGCTTGAAAGTGAATATCGCACATCATCAAACGGCAGTCTTACTCATTACATTGTTACCGATTCAGACGGTAATACGGTAGAAAAGACATTTGTAAACGGTCAGACAAAGACTATTACAACAGGCACAGATAAGGGAGCAAAAAACATGAAAAAAATAATACAATCAATATCAATATTATTAATCATAACGCTGTTATCTGCGATATGTATAATACCATATGCAGCGACTATCGTTAACGGTGGTAATTACGAATTTACAGTTATGGATGCAACCAAGGTCCAAAAGTATGTTGTAGGTATGATTGACTTAACTGATGATGAGAAATTTCTTTACGATACTAATGGCGACAATGTGTTGACCGTTATTGATGCCACTAATATTCAGAAAATTATTGTTGGATCTCAATTTGATACATCAGAACCGTCATCTTTGACAGAAACTACTTCGGTTTACGGAACTGAAGCATCCACAGAAACAACGATATCGAATTTCTCATCTGCTTGTACTGAAGTAACAACTGAATATTCTGAAACTACAGCATATACTGAAACTACTACAGAATGTGTTGAGGAAACAACAATTGTTGATGAACCATCAACAGAATCGACTGAAACAACTACGGAAGAAGTTACTGAACCTTCAACAGAAGAGTATACTGAGCAGATTACTGAACAGCCTACTACAGAGCCAAAACCAACTGTTCCGCCTAAAAGTGTGAAATTCAATAAGAATGGAATAACACTTGGGGTAGGGGAGTCATATACTCTTATTACTACTATTGAAAATGGAGATATTTCGCAAGTAGAGTTTACTACAGATAATAGTGGGGTAATTACTGTAGACGATAAAGGCAAAATGACTGCTGTGGGCATTGGTGTCTCTACAATTACAGCAAAAACTTATAACGGACTTACAGCCAAATGTAAGGTTACTGTTAAAAAGCTTGCTAATAGCATAAAGCTTGATAAGACAAGTATTATACTTGGAGTCGGTGAACAGTATGATTTTTCAAGCTATGTGCCGAGCGGAACAGCAGCTTATTATCGTTCTTATTATTCAGATGATCCGAATATTGCTTTTGTTCAAAAAGCCGGAGGTTTGATGACCGCAAAAAAGGCAGGAACCACAACTATGAGATGCAAAATGCCAAACGGTACACAAGCAACCTGTAATGTAACGGTCAAGCCGCTTGCAACATCTCTTAAACTTAACGCAAGTGAAATTGTACTGTACATAGGTCAGAGTTTTGACATTAACAGCAGTGTTCCAAAAGGTACAGCGGCATATTACAGACTTTATTCATCAAGCAATTCAAAAATAGCTGCTGTAACAAGAGGCGGAGGTGTCGTCAAAGGAGTAGCGACAGGAAAAGCAACTGTAACTTGCACTTTGAATAACGGAAAAAAAGCCATTTGCAATGTATACATAATGCCACAGAGCAAGAAGATTTCAAATGTTCCGTTAATCGGTCAAAGTAAGCTCCCGACAGGCTGTGAAACCTGTAGTGCAACAATGCTGTTGAATTTCTACGGATATAAAATTTCTGAAACGACATTTGCAGATAAGTATTTGGTAAAAAAACCTTTCGGTTATTCAAACGGTTCATACACAGGACCTGATCCGAATTGTGCCTTTGTTGGAACACCATACAGTTCCAACAGCTACGGAGCGTATGCACCGATTATGGTAAAATGTATGAATAAATACCTTTCCGACAAATCATACAAGGCTGTAGAAATCAGCGGGAAAAGTCTTGAATATCTTTCGGGTAAGTATGTTGCACAAGGTCAGCCGATTATGGTGTGGGCAACAATTAATATGTCACCGTCATTTAAGACAACCACTTGGAGAGTAAACTACACCGATGAAAACGCAAAATATAAACTCGGCAGTTACTACACTTGGACTGCCGGCGAACATTGTCTGTTACTCACGGGCTATGACAAAGATTATTACTATTTCAACGACCCATGGACAAACGCTCGTACAAGATACTCAAAAAGCCTTGTAAATACAAGATATAACGAACTCGGCAAACAGGCTGTAGTTATGGTGAAGAAATAACAAGAACCTTCTCTGATGAATTTATCATTAGGGAAGGTTCTTTCTTTTATTTGTTAGTATATTCTATTAAGATATAAATGCCTTGAGGAGCTTAAAATAAATCACTGTGTGTTCTGGTCCTTGTCAGATACAAAATAAGTTCTTCATTACTAATTTCATAAATTAAGAGCCAGTCGTGGGTAATGTGACACTCCCTACAACCGGAATAATTTCTGATTAGTTTGTGATCTTTATATTCCGGTGGTAGTAGTTGTTGTTCAGCTATCATTTCAACAACATCATCAAGCAATTTAATATTGTATCCACGCTTAATTGCCAGCTTAACATCTCTGTTGAATTTCTGTGATGGCACAATTCTTAATTTACTCATTGGTAATATCCTCTAAAAGCTCTCTAAATGAAGCATAGGTTTTTTTGTTTGGATTTTTTTTCAGTTCTTCAACTTCTTTTATTGCAGAAATTGTATCTGCATTTGGAGTTTCATAGTTAATGACATTGAGCATATAACGGATAAGGTTGCCTCTTACATTTTCACCACCTTTTACAACAATACTTTTATAAGCGTTGTAAATATCACGGTCAACGGTAAATGAACAAGTAATCTTATTGGTACTCATAATTTTATCACCTTTCAAAAAAATATTACTAAGCTAACACGGCGGTATTACCGACACAGTTCGTTTTCGTAAGTTTCTTGTCGGTTGTGCTGCTCTTGTTTCAGAGCAGGTAAATTATTCTACTCTTGCGGAATCCGCTGACATTGCACCAAGTACCGCAAAGGAATGGCTGAAAGTACTTGTGGGACTTCACATTGTTTATCTGCTTGCCCCATATTCAAACAATGAACTGAAACGGCTCAGCAAAACACCGAAACTGTATTTCTGTGACACCGGTCTTTGTGCTTACCTTTCGATGTGGCTGACGGCAGACACTCTCCGTAACGGTGCTGCAAGCGGTCATTACTACGAAAATTATGTGGTAATGGAGCTTGTGAAAAACTACGCTTGCGCTAAATCTAAAGTAAATATTACCCTATTTTCGTGATTCTAATGCAAAAGAGATTGATGTTTTCATCGAGGAAAACAATGTCATTCATCCGTTGGAAATCAAAAAGAGTTCTTCTCCTGATCGTCGTGAGGTCAAAAAGTACAGCGTAATTGACAAGACTTCTTTGAACCGCGGAAACGGCGGCATCATATGTATGTGTGAGGAGCCGATACCGATTGACAAGGATAATTGTTTTATTCCGAGCAATCTAATCTGAATCACTCCCATAGCAAAAGTATATTTTCAAGAAACTAAGCAGAGCCCAAAAGCTCTGCTTTTTGTTTTAGTTTGCCCGGAAAATGACAGAAAAGGAATGAACGAAATGCCTAAGAAAAACGACTTCACCGTCTCCAAAAAAATCGTGATATACCTTTTTTAATGTTATTTAACTCTGTCTACGCTGTAAATTGTAAATCCGTTGAATTCCTTTTCATCCTTGTAAACAATGACGGAATCTTTTTTGCCGTAATATTGGTTAAGATAATTTTCTTTGATAAAAGTAATGTTCTTATCGATAACATATACATTTCTTCCGTCAACGACCGCCTCATAAATATTTGTTGAGAGGTTGCGGTTCACAAGTTGATTTGTCCGATGAAAATAGCCGAAACCGTCAACATTATGGAGAAAATCGGAAGAAAATCCCCACAGCGGATGAATATAGTTATCGGTATATGAAATGTATTCTTTAGCTGTTACAGGATCGAGAACATAATAATTTTCGGGATGTCTGTCAACCTCAGTATAAAGATCACTCGGCTTTTTGTCATATGAAACAGGAGTGATATGGAAGAAATATGACGCACAGCTTGCCACACCTAATATCACAAGTACAATAACCGAAATAAGAACAGTTTTTCTGCTTTTATCTGTAATATTGCTGTATTCATCTTTTCTGAGATGACCGAAATCAAACGAATACATTGTAAACGAAAGAATCATCAGCAAAATTCCGTACATTGTGTATGCCGTAGAATCCATTGCATAACGAACATACATACAAGCCGCAAATCCCACCGCAAAATACAAAGCAGGGAAGAAGGCAAATCTTTTTTTATGAACGGTAACAAAAACAACCATAACGGCAAGTATTACCGCAAAAGCAATAAGATATGAATCAAAATTTATAATATGTCCCCATGCATCTGAAAACAATGCACCCGCATTATCAAAGAAATTATACGGATTTTCCCGTTTTTGGATATCCGCAACCTTTTCAAGGGCAGCAGTACTCAGTCCGTTGTTTTCATCATAATATCCGTCAACAAAAAGTTCATACTCATTTGCCGAATTTATTCCGACCGAATTAAGCTCCTCACAGTAATCGGAATAGTTTGGAAAAGCATTATCATCGGTCTTATCGGCAAGGACGCTGTATCTGTACAACTCCGAAGTTTCTGCATTTGCATTATTGACCGAATATGAATAATATTCAAGACCGCAGCCGACAAGAACAATAAAGACAAATACAAGCACAAAAGGTCTGAAATACCAGAAGAATTTTCTGAACGGCAACTTGTACTTTCTTTTTGCAATCATATCACCGATGAAGAATGTAATAAAAAATGCAAGTCCCACAAAGAAATATTTGAAACATAAAAATGTTCCGAATATAACTTCAAGTACACCAATCCAAAACGGGAGAGAGTACCTTTTATTCCTGATTGCATTAAGTGCCATCAGAAACCCTGCCGTAAGCAGCAAAGCGGCGGTTTTACTGCTTAGAATGTTTGAATAATGGTCAAATGAAAACAAAATATTCAGCACAAGAGTGAATATGAAAGCCTTGTGCTTTCCGAATTTATCGACAAAAACAAATGTAACAGAAGAAAAAGCGGCACAGGAGAGAAGAATTTGAAAAAGTACAAAACAGTTGAAATTCAAAAGAATGTACTGCAATGAACCGGTAATTGTCGCAAAAATGTAGTTAATATCATTATTGTAATAGTTATGATACTGACAGATATATAAAGAATTGTAAAAATCGTCAGCACTGTCATAGGAAAATGCAGTAACACCTATAATCAAAGCCATAATAACAATATTAATTGCCAAAGCAAAGAAGGTCTTGCTTTTTAGTGCGTTTAATATTTTATCTTTCATAATAACTCCTCTGCATTATCTTTCTTGTTTAAATATCACTTTCTTGATCTTCTTTCGTTAATCAAAAGCTGAAGATTCTTCTGTTCGTAAGTATTAAATTTAACATTCTTTTCAAATTCTTCGGCTGTATATTTGCCCTCATACCATGACTGCGAGTTAAAGTATGCATTAAGGCTTGCATCCTTAAAAATTCTGCCTCGTCTTGCATAAATCTCATTAATTGCAAGCTGTAAGTCGTTATCACTCAAAGCGCTTACCTGTGCGTTGCTGAGATATGAAGAATCGCTGTTAGGGAAGATAAATCCGCCGTTATTATGAGTGTTTGTATTGCTTGATGACTGTGAATTTGAATTGCCCGATGAGCTGTTCTGACTATTTGATGACTGATGAGCCTGTGTTGCAGGAGCTTCTGTTTCTCTCTGAATCTGTCCGCTTGAGATAACAAGTTTAACAACTGTACCCGTACTTGCGCTTGTGTCACCTTCCGGAGTCTGGGAGATAATATATCCTTCCGGATAATCATAACTGTATTCATAGTCAGAAATTTCAACGGTAAATCCTGCCTGTTCAAGAAGCTTTTTACCGTAACTGTAACCGTAACCGACAACAGGAACAACATTGTTATATGAAGAAGATGTTGTAACCTGTTCCGTTGTAGCAGAAACTGTAGTAGGCATCGCCGTACTCGGCGCCTGTGTGGTTACTTCGGCAGATGTTGCAGTTTCGGCTGTAGTAGCTTTATTGTCAGTAGATGAATTTGACAAACCGTTATAAACGCAGAAACCGATAAATCCGAGTGCGGCAGCAATTACAACGGCACAAAGAATAATGATAAATTTATTCTTCTTTTTCTTTACATTTTCTTTATTACCTTCTTCATCTGTATATCCGAATTCATTGTCATTATCTTCAAAGCTGTTATCGTCAAAGTTGTTTTTTCCTTCAATTTTTTTAGTATCGTCAGCTTTATTGTCAGTACGCTTAACAGACGGCTCGTCCTCAAAGAAATCACCGTAATCCTTGCTTGATTCATTGCTTGTAAGAACATTTTTATGGTCTGCACCGGAGTAATCGTCAAACACTTCAACGCTTGTAACAGGAGGAAGAACTTCCGGAGCTACTTCGCTGTTGCTTGAAACATCTTCAAATTCTTCAGCTTTTTTATCTGTAACAGTTTGTTCTTTCTTGTCATCTTCACTTGATACGGAACTGATATCTTCAAATTCAGGCTGTTTTTCTTCTGATACTTCGTCAGTTTTAACCTCGGAATTTTCAGGCTCATCAACTGCATCTGTAACATCAACAACCTCAAATCCGCCGTTTTCATCAGCATCAGACTCACTGACTTCATCTGAATCTACAGGAGCATTACCGTCAACAGGCAAGGATTCCTCACCGGCTAAAACTTCGGCAATGCCAAGCTGTTCGCCGCCTTTAAATTCATTATCAAGAACAGCGTCCTCAACTGTCTGAACCTCATCCTTATCGTCAAAATTATCCTGCGGTTCAGTCGGTTCTGTATCCTCAAATTCATCATAATCATATTCTTCAAATACATTTCCGTCAAAATCCGTGTTTTCGGGAACAACAACATCGGGATTCGGAACAGGGGAGGATGTACCTATTTCAGTCTTGATAGATGTGAGAGCATTTTTTATGTTGCCTGCATTTTTCCATCGGTTTGTATTATTCGGCTGACATGCAATTACAATAACACTTTTGAGTTTTTCGTCACCCTCAGACGGTGCGGTAACAGCCTTGCCCGAAAATCTTTCTTCACAGGCATTCTTTCTGTCGCATGAATCACTTTCAAACGGAATTTTACCGCCGTTGCACATTGCATACATAATTATTCCGACAGAATAAATGTCGGTTGTATAGTCAACATTTTCCTGCTTATAAACCTCAGGCGCAACAAATGAGGTATCCGCAATCTTGCCTTCAAAATCTGTAAATCCGCCGATTTTATACCTTCCGTCAGCGGTTACAAAAATATTCTTTGGCGAAATATTACCGTGAAAAATATTCTTTGCTTCCAAAGTTTCAAGCATTTCACTCATCTGAATACCAAAATCAACAACTTCATCCTCAGCGAAAGTTTTGGTTTTCATAAGCTCTTCAAGACTTGTGAGTTCTTCTGTAAATATGTACAAATCACAGGTTTTTTTGTTCTGATTATCCTGAACATAAACATCAAGATAGTTTGAAACACCGTCAAGATCCTTAACCGATTCAATAAAATCAGCCTCTTCGGTGAAATACTCGGCATGTTCATCGGTATAATTGCTTTTGCCGACAAATGCGTGTCTGAGAATCGCATTTTGAGCAGTATTTTTATCAATCTTCCTTGATACCTTGTAAACTTCACAGCCGTTGTCTTCCCCGACAAATGAAGTAACCTTCCAATCCCTTAAATCTGCCGGCAATTTAATCGTTTTTGCCATACTAACACTCCTTAAATATTTCCTTATTTTTCATATTATATCTAAATCAAGGTCATTAACCCTCACTATCTCATTCTCCGGATTATTGTACCATATTACGAGCTGTTTTACCATAGATATTTCAATTTTTTAAAAAATAATTCTAATTTGTAATTAAATCCGACATAAAAACAGCAGTCCGCCTAAACGAACTGCCGAAAACATAATTTCAGTAAAATATCTTACTCGATCTTATCTGATTTTTATTTTTTCCTTTTTGTTGACTCCGATAATTCCGCCTATTCCTCCTCCCAGAACAGATGACATCAGTTTTAGCAGGGTTAGTATCGTTATAGGCTCACCGTTAAAAATTAATGCAATAGAGGTTATGACAAGGAAAATAAAAAAACCTGTCAGCGAACCTACCGCAAGTCCTGCACTTCCTGTAATTCTTGATGATATTATTCCCGACATCAGCGTTGCAACACCGACCATGCCGACCGTGCAGTAATCAAGTATATCTGCTGAAATTACTCCCGATGACATCATCACGGCTGCAAGCAAACACATCAAAATTACCAGTATGAGTATTCCGCATACTGATGAAAACAAAACAGCCTTTGCAAGTAGTTTTTTATCAGACATAAAACAACCCCCGAATATATTCTGTTACAAATATATTCGGGGGAAAGAACATTCATTCAAAAAGTTATTCTTTTGTAGCTTTAGTTTCGTCAGAATCTTTCTTCTTGCCAAAACCGAAGAAGCCTTTCTTTTCAGGCTGACCTGCCTGCTGCGGCTGTTCCTTAACTGTGTCAACAGTAGAAATACACCACTTTTTAAACTTCATCTTAACTCTGTCGGAGCCTGTTTCAATGATGATAGCGTCCTCGTCGTCCTTAATGGCAACTACTCTGCCCATAATTCCACCGATTGTTGTAATTTCATCACCGATCTCAAGAGAGTTACGAAGCTGAGCTTCTTCTTTTTTCTTCTTTGAGTTAGGTCTGATGAGGAAGAAATAGAGAGCTGCAAAAATAGCAACATAGAAGAGAATCATAAAAATCATACTTGATGACTGATTTCCGCCGCTTGCACTTGCTTCTGCAACTACAGGTAAAAAGTTTGTCATTTTCGTCATTCCTTTCATACAATGTATTGATTATATCAGTTTTAATCACATCTTGCAAGTATTTTTTCTGTTTTGAAAAAATATTAGATACGCACGCCTAAAATGTTGCGATATTTCTCGTAAAATTCCATATATGTGCCGTTATCAAGCTGAGTTCTGATAACTTCCATAAGATTATTGTAAAAATAGAGGTTGTGCAAAACAGCAAGTCGCATTCCGAGCATCTCACCGCTCTTGAGAAGATGTCTTATGTATGCCCTTGAAAAGTTTCGGCAAACAGGGCAGTCACAATGCTCGTCAATCGGAGATTCATCTGTTTCATATTTTGCATTATTGATGTTACGCACTCCGTCCCAAGTGAAGAGCTGACCGTGTCTTGCGTTTCTGCTCGGCATAACACAGTCAAAAAGATCAACACCTCTTGCAACGCTTTCAAGAATATTCACGGGAGTTCCGACTCCCATAAGATATCTGATTTTATCTTTCGGAGCAAACGGCTCAACCTCTTCAATGATATGGTACATTGTTTCTGCAGGCTCACCCACGGCAAGCCCTCCGATTGCATATCCGTCAAGATTAAGCTCTGCAATTTCTTTCATATGATTGACGCGCAAATCGTCATAGATACCGCCCTGATTTATGCCGAACAGCATCTGGTTTTTATTTATGGTATCATCAAGACTGTTGAGCCTTTTCATCTCTGTAACGCACCTTTTAAGCCATCTTGTGGTTCTTTCAACGCTGTTTTTTGTATATTCATATGGAGAAGGGTTTTCAACGCATTCGTCAAATGCCATCGCAATTGTAGATGCAAGATTTGACTGGATTCTCATACTCTCCTCAGGTCCCATAAAAATTTTGCGGCCGTCAATGTGAGAATTGAAGTAAACGCCTTCTTCTTTAATATTTCTCAACTTTGCAAGAGAGAACACCTGAAATCCGCCGCTGTCGGTAAGGATAGGACCGTTCCACCTTGTAAATTTGTGAAGTCCGCCCATTTGCTTAACCTTTTCATCACCCGGACGAAGATGCAGATGATAGGTGTTGCAAAGCTGAACCTGACATTTTATATTCTTTAAATCAAGCGCAGAAACAGCACCCTTGATTGCACCGCATGTTGCAACATTCATAAAGGCAGGAGTCTGAACCGTACCGTGAACCGTAACGAATTCGCCCCGTCTTGCGCTGCCTTCCTTTTTAATTACTTTAAACATAAATCCTTAAAATCCTCCTATGATATGAACATAGCGTCACCGAAAGAGAAGAATCTGTACTTTTCCTTTACAGCTTCTTTGTATGCATTCATAATAAAATCATATCCCGCAAAAGCGGATACAAGCATAATGAGTGTACTTTCGGGAAGATGAAAGTTAGTAATAAGTCCGTCCAGCACCTTAAATTCAAATCCGGGATAAATAAAAATATCCGTAAATCCCTCACAGGGTTTGACTTCTCCGTACATTGCCGCAACACTTTCAAGCGTTCTGCAGGATGTTGTGCCGACTGCAATAACCCGTCCGCCGTTTTTCTTAGTTTCATTTATGAGCTTTGCGGTTTCTTCGGGAACTTCGTAATGCTCGCTGTGCATTTTATGCTTTGTAACATCATCAACCTTAACGGGTCTGAATGTACCGAGTCCCACATGAAGTGTAACATACGCAATCTTTATACCTTTAGCCTTGATTCTGTCCATAAGCTCGGTTGTAAAGTGAAGTCCTGCCGTCGGAGCTGCCGCTGAACCGAGTTCATGGCTGTAAACCGTCTGATAGCGTTCCTTATCCTTAAGCTCGGCTGTAATATAAGGAGGAAGAGGCATCTGACCGATTTTGTCAAGAGTGGTAAAGAAATTCTCTTCACAGTCAAAATCAACTATTCTGTTGCCGTCATCCTTAACTTCAACAACAGTTGCACGCAAAATGCCGTTACCGAATGAAAATTTTGTGCCGACTTTTGCTTTTTTACCCGGCTTGCAAAGTGTTTCCCAACGGTTGTTCGCAACTTGCTTCAAAAGCAGAAATTCAACTTTTGCACCTGTTTCGTCTTTGATACCGTAAATTCTTGCAGGCAAAACTCTTGAATCGTTGGCAACAAGAAGGTCACCCTCGTTAAGATAATCAATAATGTCATAAAAATGTTTATGCTCCAGAGTTTGTTTTTCTCTGTCAAGCACAAGCAATCTTGAACTGTCCCTCGGTTCAAGCGGAGTCTGTGCGATAAGCTCTTTCGGCAAATCGTAATAAAAATCACTCGTCTTCATTTTATTTCCTTTCAAGAACTAAAATTGCTTTTTAAAAGCTGTTCTGTCAAAAATCTTTGTAAAACACAAGTATTTGTCCTGTAAAATTCTCAAAATAATTGACATTACCCTTTTAAAATGATATATTATCTTATTATGAGCAGTTTGCATAATCGACAAACAGTCGTGTTTTCAGACATCTCTTCATATAATATAATATTTGTTTGAATAAGGCAACCGCTTTTTTAAAATTTGTTTAATTCGGAGGAATTATTATGAAAAAGTATAAAGTCGGTATTATCGGCGCTACCGGTATGGTAGGTCAGCGTTTTACACTTCTTCTTGAGAATCACCCGTGGTTTGAGGTTACTGTTCTTGCCGCAAGTAAGAGAAGCGCAGGCAAAACATACGGTGAAACAGTTGAAGGCAGATGGCATATGACTGCTCCTCTTCCGGAGAAGTACAAGGATATGGTTATCGTTGACGCTGAAAATGTTGAAGAGGTTGCATCACAGGTTGATTTCTGTTTCTGCGCAGTTAATATGAAGAAGGATGAAATCCGTGATCTCGAAGACAGATATGCAAAGGCAGAGTGTCCTATCGTATCAAACAACAGTGCTCATCGTTTTACAGATGATGTTCCTATGGTTATTCCTGAAATTAACGCAGATCACATTAAGATTATTGATGCTCAGAGAAAACGTCTTGGCACAAAAAGAGGCTTTGTTGCAGTTAAGTCCAATTGCTCACTTCAGAGCTATGTTCCTGCAATTCATCCTTTAAAGGCACTCGGAGTTGACAAGGTTCTTGCCTGCACATATCAGGCAATTTCAGGCGCAGGCAAAACATTCAAGACATGGCCTGAAATGGTAGATAATGTTATTCCTTACATCGGCGGTGAGGAAGAGAAGTCAGAGCAGGAGCCGCTTAAAATCTGGGGTAAGATTGAAGGCGACAAGATTGTTAAAACCGATGATATTTCAATCACATCACAGTGCATCCGTGTTCCCGTATCAGACGGTCACACAGCAGCTGTATTTATGTCATTTAAGGACGGTGTAAAGAAACCTACTGTCGAAGAAATTATTGACATTTGGTCAAACTACAGCGGCAGAGCACAGGAGCTCAATCTTCCGAGTGCGCCAAAGCATTTTCTCCACTACTTCACAGAACCCGACCGTCCGCAGATTAAATCTGAAAGAAATCTTGAAAACGGTATGGCAGTATCGGTTGGCAGATTAAGACCTGATACTCAATATGATTACAAGTTCGTTTGTATGTCACACAACACATTAAGAGGCGCAGCAGGTGGTGCAGTTCTTCTTGCAGAGCTCCTTTGTGCTGAGGGCTACATGGACTGATTACTTACGGAGGTAAATTATGTCTAACCACATTTTTACAGGCTCAGGTGTTGCACTTATCACTCCTATGAAGTCTGACGGAAGCGTAAACTACGATGTTCTCGGCGATCTCGTAGAATTTCATGTTCAAAACGGTACCGATGCAATTATTGTATGCGGTACAACAGGTGAGGCTGCAACTCTTTCGGAAAAAGAGCATTGCGAAACAATTTCTTTCGTTGCAGAAAAGACAAACGGCAGAATTCCTGTTATTGCAGGTACAGGCAGTAACGATACTTCAACAGCCGTTATGCTCTCAAAATCTGCCGCAAGCACAGGCGTTGACGCACTTCTCTGCGTAACTCCTTACTACAATAAAACATCTCAGCAGGGTCTTGTAAGACACTTCAATGTTGTTGCAGATTCGGTTGATATTCCGATTATTCTTTACAATGTTCCTTCAAGAACCGGCTGTAACATCAAGCCAAAGACTTATCAGGAGCTTTGCAAGCATCCTAACATCGTTGCCGCAAAAGAGGCAAGCGGCGACATCTCTCAGGTTGCTCTCATCCGTTCACTTTGCGGTGACAATCTTGACATCTACTCAGGTAACGATGACCAGACTGTTCCTTTCATGTCACTCGGCGCTCTCGGTGTTATCTCTGTATTCGCAAACATCTGCCCAAAAGAAATGCATGACATCTGTCAGCTTTGTCTTGACAATGACTTTGCAGAGGCACAGAAGCTTAACTTCCACTATCTTGAGCTTATGCATATACTCTTCAGCGATGTTAACCCGATTCCCGTAAAGACTGCCATGAACCTCTTCGGCTATGAAGCAGGCGAATGCAGACTTCCGCTCGTACCCATGAGCGTTCAGGGTTACCATGACCTCAAGGATTGCATGGAGAAATATGACCTTTTAAGCAAGAAGGTTAAATAATCGACCTTTGATTCGTTTAAAATTCAAGAAGTTTAAAGGGGAATAAAAATGGTAAATACAGCAATAGTCGGTTGTAACGGTAAAATGGGCTGCTTTGTGGCACAGGCTGTTCAGAGCCGTGAGGATTGCAATGTTTTGTTCGGTGTTGACGCATTCGGTGAAAGTAATTATGATTTTGATGTTTTCAAGACTTTTGACGAGGCAACCGAAACACCTGATGTAATCATTGATTTTTCAAATCCTGCAGCTCTTGACGGTATGCTTGCGTATGCAGTTGATAACAAAGTACCTTGTGTTATCTGCACAACAGGCTTTTCTAAAGATCAGATTGCAAAAATCGAAGATGCGGCAAAGACAATTCCTGTTTTCTATTCAGGTAATATGTCACTCGGCATCAATCTTCTTATTGAGCTTTCAAAAGAGGCTGCAAAAATTCTCGGAAACCAGTTCGATATTGAAATCGTTGAAAAGCATCATAATCTCAAGCTCGACGCTCCGAGCGGAACAGCTCTTATGATTGCAGACGGAATTTCGGAACAGCTTGACGAAGATCCGCAGTATGTCTATGACAGACACAGCTATCGCAGAAAGCGTTCAAAGAACGAAATCGGTATTCATTCCGTAAGAGGCGGCACAATTGTAGGCGAACACGAAGTTATCTTTGCAGGTCACGATGAGGTTGTAACAATCTCTCATCAGGCTCAGTCAAAAGAAGTTTTCGCTGTCGGTGCTGTTAATGCGGCAGTATTTCTTAAAGATCAGAAAGCAGGTATGTACAACATGGGCAACCTTCTTTCTGAAAAAATGAACTGAAAATAACACCTTTAAGCACGGCTTTTATGCCGTGCTTTCTTTTATGTCCAAACTTTGCCTACTTTCATAATATGTAGTGTGATATATTGTTTTGAGATGTCACAAAGATTTAACAAAGGGTGGAAGTTATGGAAAATAATTTAATAATATTCGGCTCGGTAACTCTTGCCATGAAGAGCCGTAACCTACTTTTAAAAAATAATATTAAATCAGGGCTTGTAAGAACTCCTATACACCTCAATCGAAAATCATGCGGATACAGCCTTTATGTCCCGGAAAATTTTGAAAGGGCGTTGGAAATTATCAGGAGTAACGGTATTGCTGTCAAAGGAACAGCCGCTGTTGATACCTTATGATATATTTTGACAACGGTGCAACCACCTTTCCGAAACCCTTATCCGTAAGAAAAGCGATTAACGAAGCTATGTCCGGCTACGGAGCAAATCCTGGAAGAAGCGGACACAAAATGTCGGTGAAATCATCTGAAATAATGTATTCCTGCCGAGATAATGCCGCAAAACTTTTTGGTTCGGAAAATCCCGAAAATATAATATTCACGCTTAACTGCACAACGGCTTTGAACACAGTTATTAAAGGCATATTAAAACAGGGTGACCATGCCGTAATTTCATCACTTGAGCATAATGCTGTCGTCAGACCGCTTGAAACACTCAAGAAAAATAAGATTGAATACTCTGTTGCCGAATGTGTCCCTTATGATGATGAACAAACAATCGAAAATTTCAGGAAACAATTCAAATCTAACACAAAACTTGTAATCTGTACCCATGCTTCAAATGTATTCGGCATCAAACTTCCGATAGAAAGAATAGGCGCTCTTTGCAGATTAAACGGCATCCTTTTTTGTGTAGATGCCGCACAAAGTGCAGGAACAGCAGATATCAACCTTTCTGACAGTTGCATTGATTTTCTCTGCACCGCAGGTCACAAAGGGCTTTACGGACCGATGGGAACAGGCTTGCTTATTATAAACAGCGAAACAACTCCGGACAGTCTTATTCAGGGAGGAACGGGAAGTGATTCCGCAAACCTTAATCAGCCTGAAATTCTCCCCGATAAGTACGAAAGCGGAACGCCGAATCTTCCGGGAATAGCAGGGCTTAATGCAGGAATAAAGTTTGTCCTGAACAAAAAAACAGACAGAATATATAATTCCGAGTTAGGTCTTGCACGAATGCTCTACAAAAGGCTTGAAAAAGCGGAAAATGTAATATTATACACCAAAATGCCTGAGAAAAGTCACAGCGTTCCTGTAATTTCCTTTAATATCAAAAATACCGAAAGTGAAACAGTTGCAAAAATTCTTAATGACAGCTACAACATTGCCGTAAGAGCAGGACTCCATTGTGCGCCCCTTGCACATAAAAGCTTCGGCACTCAGGATACAGGAACCGTAAGAGCTGTTGTATCGGCATTTACAACAAAAAATGATGTTGTATATTTTGCAAATGCCGTAAGTCGTATTTCTAAGAACAACAAACAGAAAAAAACAATTTAAAAAGGTTGCAATTAATAACAAAAGTATGTTAGAATAATAACAAGGAATTTAAAAATAAAGGAAGGGGAAAGCAGATTGGAAATATTTAACAGCATTCTTTCCATTATCAAGACTATACAGCTAAGAGATATTGTCGATATTCTTGCAATTGCACTGTTGATTTTCGGACTGTTCAAGCTTATTCAGGAAACAAGAGCAGTTCAGCTTCTCAAAGGTGTAATTATGCTCCTGATAGTGTATTTTCTTTCGTCTCTGTTTGGTCTTGTTATGCTTTCATCCCTGTTGCGAACATTTTTCGAGGCAGCAGTTGTTGTTATTGCTATCATCTTTCAGCCGGAAATCAGAAAGGCTCTTGAACAGATGGGACGCAACAACACCTATAAAAAATATATAAAAATATTTACTAAGCACCACAAAGGTGATGAATGGAAAAAGGCTGTAGAAAAGTCAATCGTAGATGCGGCTGACACAGCAGTTCTTTTCTCTCGTTCAAAAACAGGTGCTTTGCTTGTGTTTGAAAGAGAAACCATGCTTTCCGATATAGCCGCTACAGGCACAATTATTGATGCCGAAACATCAGTAGCTCTGTTCGGCAATATATTTTTTAACAAAGCACCATTGCATGACGGTGCAAGCATTATCCGTGACGGAAAACTTTTTGCAGCAGGATGTATTTTACCGCTCACATCAAATCGTAATGTAGATATCAATCTCGGTACGCGACACAGAGCAGGACTCGGTATCAGTGAACAAAGCGACGCTGTTGTCCTTATAGTAAGTGAAGAAACAGGTGTAATTTCTCTTGCGGTAAACGGTATTTTGCTCCGTGAGTTTACAAGAGAAGAACTAATCAAAAAGCTTGAACAGTTTCTCATCTATGATCGTGGCTATGACGATGATGAACCGCCCAAAAAGTTTTTTCAGAAGAACCCGAAAAGTTCAAAAAGAGAGAAGGCTGAAAAATGAAAAAGAAAAAACGCTCTCTCAACAAACTGTTTCAAAATAACAAATTTCTGATTATACTCGCCCTTGTAATCTCAACAATAACATGGGTTTATATGAGTATGGGTACAACAAATGATACAACCGTAACAATAAGCAATATTCCGATTCAGATTGAATTGCCTGACCAGCTTGATAACAACGGGTTGCAGGTATTCCGTGATGCGGAGCAGACTGCCACGGTAACCGTAACAGGCAGCAGAGCCGTTCTCGGTTCTATCGGAACGAAGGATATTACTGTCACGGGTGCTACAAACGGAATTGACTCGGCAGGAACTTATCAGCTTTCGCTTTCAGCCGTAAAAGCCAACCCGAGTGCCAACTTTCAGATTATCTCAACCGTTACGCCTTCAAATGTCAATGTAATTGTTGATTATCAGCGTGAAACAAGTTTCCCGATTCAGGAAAATGTTGTTTACAAGGTTGCCGACGGGTACTATGCGTCAACTTCTCTTGCATCAAAGAATATCACAATCTCAGGACCTCAAACAGAGATTGCCAAAATTGCAAAGGTTTCGGCATCGGCAGAACTTGACAGTATACTAAATGAGCCGACCTCAACGACCGCAAATATTGTGCTTTATGATAAATCAGGAAATAAAATCTCCACCGAGCTTCTTACAATGGAGTTTACGGATGTTGAGGCTACAATTTCCGTTCTCCCCGAAAAGACGGTAAATGTAATTCCTGAGTTTATTAACAAACCCAAAGGTCTTGATTTAAACGATGATATGCTTACGGTTGAGCCTTCAAAGATTCTGCTTGCAGGTCCAAAAGAAGTGCTTGACAATACTGACAGCGTAAAGCTTGAGTCAATCGATTTTGCAACACTTTCAAACAAGCGTTATGAGTACGATACGCAGGGAATAAACATCCCGAGTGACTGCAAAAATATTAGTAACTCAACCTCCGCAAAGCTCGTACTTGACCTCAGCGGCCTGTCCAAGAAAACCTTTACTGTTGATTCATTCAAAGTAAGCGGTCTTTCTTCAAAATACAAAGCCGATGTAACACAGACAAGTATGAATGTTACCGTTATCGGCAGTGAAAAGGAACTTAAAAGCCTTAAAAGCTCAGATATTGAAGGCGTAATTGACACCTCAGATCAGAGCGGAACAGTAGGCTCGGTTCAGATGCCTGTTACTTTCAAACTCAGCGGTACTGACACCTGTTGGGTAAGCGGAAGCTACAAGGCAAATATCACAATCAGCGAAAAATAACCCATAAAAACCGCAGGCATTTTGATGTCTGCGGTTTAGTTTATTTGTATTAAATTACATTCTGATTCGATTTGAACTGCCTCGCCTTACAAAAGCTTTGTTCATATCGTCAGTATTGTGATATCTCACGCTCTGTACAAGACCAAGACTAATGAGCGTACTCAAAGCCGAAGTACCTCCCGAACTGAACAAGGGAAGGGTTATTCCGACTACGGGAAGAAATCCAAGCACCATTCCTATATTTACAATTGTTTGCGATGCTATCATTGAAAACACACCGTAGCAGATATACTTGCCTTCAAATTCACTTGAATTTTTTGCATTCAAAATCACTTTTAATATAATAAAAAACAAAATCAGCAAAAGCGCCATGCATCCGACAAATCCGAGTTCCTCTCCTGCAACGGTAAAAATAAAATCGTTTTCCTGTTCGGGGACAATTGAATGTTCAACACGCTGTCCGTTAAAAAGTCCGCTTCCGACAGCTTCGCCGCTTGCAATTGAAACCTTACCCTGATACTGTTGCCAACCGTAATTTGTCAGTGCATTCCCGTCAAGGTCAAACAAAGCAAGAACCCTGTTGCGATGTTCTTCATTCATAAACACATTCCATATAATCGGAATTGCACACACAAGCAATCCACCGAAAATGACAAAATATCTCAGTTGAACACCTGCCGCAAATGTCATAACCAAAAACATAAGCGCAAATATAAGAACTGTACCGTCATCACCCTGAATATGAATAATTGCCATTGGTATCATTGCATGAAGTGCAAGGAAAAGTACTCCCGAAAACTTTTCAATCATTTTCTTTTCTCTCAGCCACGACAAATGCTTTGAAAAAGTTATGATAAAACAGATTTTTATAAACTCAGACGGCTGAATTGAAAATCCGCCCGGAAGATTAATCCATGCCGTATCATCTGTTCCACTAACCTGAACTCCGAACACAAACACAAGTCCGGCAAGAACAATTCCCACTATTGCGGCAATGTACCATTTTCGTATAAGAAATCTGTAATCGGCAATTGATATAAACACCGATGCCGCAAGGCCGACAGACACAGCGATAATCTGAGTTCTTAGATAACTGTATTCGCCCGATCGTTGCATACTCGCAATCAAAAGAAAACTGTACGCAACAGCGGTCAAGGTCAACAGCCACAACACTGCGTCACACTGTCTGAAATATTCATAAATATTAGTAATAACTTTTTTCACCCAAAACAACCTTTGAAATTAATTTTACCCTATAATTATATTAAATTACGCTCTCAATATCAAGTATAATTTCAATACAGAATAATACAAGTTTCGCATTTTGTTATAATAATAAAAACATGAATTTGATTCGGAGGTATATTATGTTATCTGATATCGAAATTGCTCAGAGTGCAGAATTAAAGCCTATTGCAGAAATTGCAAATCAGCTTGGGATTTCTGCTGATGAGCTTGAGTTTTACGGAAAGTACAAAGCAAAACTTTCTGATGAACTTGCAGACCGTGTAAAGGACAATCCTGACGGAAAGCTCATCCTCGTGACAGCAATCAACCCAACACCGGCAGGCGAGGGCAAAACCACCACTTCTGCAGGTCTTGGTCAGGCAATGGCTAAAATCGGTAAAAAGGCAATCATCGCACTCCGTGAACCGTCGCTTGGTCCTGTATTCGGAATTAAAGGCGGTGCCGCAGGCGGCGGTTATGCACAGGTTCTTCCGATGGAGGACATCAACCTTCATTTCACAGGTGATATGCACGCAATTACAGCAGCCAACAACCTTTGTTGCGCAATGCTTGACAACCACATTCAGCAGGGCAACACACTCGGCATTGATCCGAGAAGAATTCTCTTCAAGCGTTGTCTTGATATGAATGACCGTGCATTAAGAAATATCACAATCGGTCTTGGCGGTAAGGTGAACGGTGTTCCGAGGGAAGATCACTTCATCATTACAGTTGCATCGGAAGTTATGGCAATTCTCTGTCTTGCAAATGATATCTCCGACCTTAAAGAAAGACTCGGCAACATTCTTGTTGCATACACATACAGCGGTGAACCCGTTTATGCCAAAGATTTGAAAGCAGAGGGAGCAATGACTGCACTTCTCAAGGATGCAATCAAACCTAACCTTGTTCAGACGCTTGAGGGTACTCCTGCAATTATGCACGGCGGACCTTTTGCAAATATCGCTCACGGCTGTAACAGCATAAGAGCAACAAAGCTTGCATTAAAGCTTGCCGATTACTGTATTACAGAGGCAGGTTTCGGCTCGGATCTCGGTGCTGAGAAGTTTCTTGACATCAAGTGCAGATATGCCGGCATTGCTCCGTCGGCAATTGTGATCGTGGCAACATGCCGTGCATTAAAATACAACGGCGGCGTTCCAAAGTCAGAGGTTTCAAATGAAAACATTGAGGCACTCAAAAAAGGCATTGTAAACCTCGGTGTTCACATTGACAATATGAGAAAGTACAATGTTCCTGTAGTTGTAGCGATTAATCAGTTCGGTACAGATACAGATGAAGAACTCAAATACATTGAAGAATATTGTATTTCAAAAGGTGCAGACTTTGCCCTTTCAAATGTATTCGGAAAAGGCGGAGAAGGCGGCGTAGAGCTTGCAAATAAGGTAGTGGAGGCTTGTGAAAAGCCGTCTGCATTTAAACCGCTCTATTCACTCGACCTCACACTCAAGGAAAAAGTTGAAAAGATTGCAAAAGAAATCTACGGTGCGTCAAAGGTAAACTACACAACAGCCGCAGAAAAAGCAATCAAGGAAGTTGCGGCACTCGGCGGAGACAAACTTCCCATATGTGTGGCAAAAACACAGTATTCGCTTTCAGATGATCCTACAAAACTCGGTGCTCCAAAGGATTTTGAAATCACAGTAAGAGATGTAACAATTTCAAACGGTGCAGGTTTTGCAGTAATTTATACAGGCAATATTATGACAATGCCGGGACTCCCGAAAGTTCCTGCCGCAGAAAAAATTAATATTGACAAAAACGGCAAAATCAGCGGACTTTTCTGATATGATTAAATTGATTTCTCACAGCGCCGATGAAACTGAGCAAATCGGCGAAAAAATTGCAAAAAAGCTCCACGGTACAGAAGTAATAGCCCTTTTCGGCGGACTCGGTATGGGCAAAACCGCCTTTACAAGAGGACTGGCAAGAGCCCTCGGTGTTGATGACGGTGTGTCAAGCCCTACTTTCGCCCTTGTAAACGAATACAACGGAAAGTACAATATCTATCATTTTGATATGTACAGGGTTAATTCATGGGATGATTTGTACTCAACTGGATTTTTTGACTACATTGACAACGGCATTCTCGTAATTGAGTGGAGTGAAAATATAGAAGGCGCACTTCCCGAAAATGCAATCAGAATAACGATTGAAAAAGGGGAGAGCGATGACGAAAGAATCTTTGAAATTGAAGGTGTTGAAATTTGAAAATTCTGTCTGTTGACACATCTGCAACAGCCGCATCTGTTGCACTTTCAGAAGAGGGCAAGCTGATCGGTGAAACTTTCATAAACACAAGTCTTACCCACAGTCAGACGCTCATCCCTATGGTTGAACATCTTTTGAACAATACAAAAACGGAAATATCAGATATTGATGCAATTGCAGTCAACGCAGGTCCGGGTTCATTCACGGGAGTAAGAATCGGTGTTGCGGCAGTAAAAGGTCTTGCTTTTGCAAATAATATACCGTGTGTTTCGGTTTCAACACTTGAGAGTATGGCTTATAATTTCCTTTCAACCGACTGTATTGTATGTGCCGTAATGGACGCACGCTGTTCACAGGTATACAATGCACTGTTTGAAATTAAAAACGGAGTTGTTACCCGACTTTGTGATGACAGAGCATTATCGCTTGATGACTTAAAAAACGAACTGCTGTCTGTTGACGGAAGAATCATCATAGCAGGTGACGGTACCGATATTACCTGTAAATACATCGGTAATGAAATTAAAAATGCAGAGTCTGCTCCCGTAAATCTTAAATATCAGAGAGCGTCTTCAACTGCACTTGTAGCATTTAAAATGATTAATAACGGAAAAACCGTTTCGGCACAAGAGCTTATGCCGGTATATCTCCGCTTGCCTCAGGCACAGCGTGAGCTTAATAAAAAACTTGGAGGTAGAACAAAATGATAGCACTCGGATGCGACCACGGCGGATATAACCTTATCTGCGCAATCAAAAAATATCTGGATGAAAAAGGACTTGAATACAAAGAGTACGGTACTTTCAGCGAAGAAAGCGTTGATTATCCGGTTTACGCCTACAAGGTAGCAACTGCAATCACCTCGGGTGAGTGCTCAACAGGCATTCTCTGTTGCGGTACAGGCATCGGTATCTCAATTGCCGCAAACAAGGTAAAGGGAATCAGAGCCGCAGTTGTTTCAAACGAATTTTGTGCTGAAATGACACGCAGACACAATAACGCAAATATTCTTTGTATGGGCGGCAGAGTTACAAGCGAAGAAGATGCTGTTAAATTTGCTGACATCTTCCTTAACACACCTTATGAAGGCGGCAGACACGAAAACCGTGTGTCAATGATTACAGACATTGAAAACGGTACTTTTAAAGCATAAACAAATTAAAAATAAGATTAAAACGCTCTTTTTATTAAGGGCGTTTTTCATTTTGAAACTTATATTTCTTATTTGTAATATTTTGTAATTGTTATTTCTGATATAGAACCATTTCATAAACATTAATTCTATTCAGGAAATTAAGGAAAATTATTCTTTCTCAGTCGGAATTATGCGTTGTGCTAATTGTATAATATCATTAAAAGCATACCTATTTATAAGTGCATTATAACTACTATATTTCAATTTGTAACCAAATTTACGAAAAAATTTCAAATTTTTAAATTTATTTACAAAAAACCCTTGTTTTTTTTCCTTTTTAGTATTATAATAACATCACAATGTTTTTAAAGAATTTTAAAAAAGAATTAAAACGATTTGGGAGAGAGTAAAAATGAGATTAAGAAAACAGGAACTTGGAGACAGAAACCTCGTAGGAAGCAGGGTTGAGGCTGTAAGAAAGCAGAAAGGTATGAAGCAAAAGGAGCTTCTTGCCCAATTACAGGTTAACGGCGTCGATATGAACGCATCAGGACTTTCAAAGCTTGAAGGTCAGATTCGTTTCGTAACAGATGTTGAGCTTGTTGCGCTTGCCGATATTCTTGAAGTGTCTGTTGACTACCTTCTCGGAAGAGAAAACTGATTTTTAACCGAATCTTTAAATTGCACCGTAGATTTTTTTCTGCGGTGCTTTTATTTTTTGCTGATAAATGTTGACAAGCGAGTATTTTAATTATATAATCATAACAGCGTTACATAACAATGTTATGAATTAGAGGTGACTACTGTGACTGAAAACAAGGCAGCTTACACAATTTCATTCGAAACTCTTACGCCAAAACTTTTTGAAAGTTTGTACAGGTCGGTAGGTTGGGAGTCGCCTTGCATTGACCAAATCGAAACCGCCTTAAATAATTCATATGCAAAATTTGTTGCATATGACGGTGACAAACCTGTCGGAATGGTTAGAATTATCGGCGACGGCGGTATGTCATTCTATATAAAAGACTATGCCGTTATTCCAGAATATCAGAGTAAGGGTGTAGGAAAAGCGTTAATGCAATTTCTTGAAGATTACATACGCAATTCTATGCCTAAAAATTGGGCAGTAAGCCTTGAACTTATCAGTTCTAAAGAAGCTGTTGCTTTTTATGAAAAATTTGGATTTGAACAAAGACCGTGCTACTGGGATGGTCCGGGAATGTTCAAAATGTTAAGATAAACTAAGGAGTGTTTCATTTGGCAAAGCAAATTGAGGGCGTTTACGAAAACATAATAGCCTGTGCCACAAAAGAATTTCTGAACAAAGGCTATGCCGATGCCTCACTGCGAACAATTGCTACTGAAGCACACACAACAACAGGTTCAATCTATACCAGATTTGGCGACAAAGAGGGACTTTTTGAGGCAATTGTAGGGAAGCAATACGATAAAATTATCGAGATGTACAAAGCCGCACAAGATGAATTTGCAAGTCTTCCTGAAGAATCACAACCTGACAATATGGCGAGCATATCAGGTAATTGTATGTATGACGGACTTTTGTATTGTTATGATAATCTTGATGTTTTTAAGCTGATTTTATTAAAATCAGAGGGCACAAAGTTTTCTCATATGATAGATGAAATGGTTGAAATCGAGGCTGAGGCTACTCATAAATATTTGAATGTGCTTAAAAGGCTCGGAAAACCGTCACCAAAAATTGATACTAAACTTGAGCATATGATTATTACGGGTATGTTCAATACCTATTTTGAACTTATAATCCACGAAATGCCGATTGAGAACGCAAAACTTTACCTTGATGAAATGCGTGAATTCTACACGGCAGGTTGGATGAAAATAATGGGGCAGGATTAAGCCCTATTATTTTTGAACAGCAGTTAGCGATAGCTAACCTGAATTTGAATGATAACAGAAAATGACTGCAGCGTTTTCGTATCAGATATAAATTATCCACTTGGAGGAGGTCTATTCTTGAAAAAGCAATCAAATTTATCAAGACTTATGTCCTACGCAGGAAATCACAAATACTTTACTTATGCTTCCTGGATTCTCTCGGGAAGCAGTGCTGTGTTTGCACTTGCTCCTTTCTATTATCTTTGGAAGATTATCAAAGAAGTACTTGAAGTAATACCTGACTTTTCAAAGGCAACAAGTCTTGTACACAACGGATGGATGGCAGTAATATTTGCCGCTGCCGCATTTTTAATCTATGTTGCAGGACTTTTATGTTCGCACAAAGCAGCTTTTCGGGTTCAGACAAATCTGCGAAAAGATATGATGCACCACATCATTAAGTTACCCCTCGGAACTCTTGAAGCTCTTGGAAGCGGTAAAGTACGAAAAACGGTCAACGAATGTTCAGAATCAACTGAAACATACCTTGCTCATCAGCTGCCCGATATGGTAACCGCATACATAACACCTATCGGACTTCTGTTTATGCTGTTTTTCTTTGATTGGAGATTCGGTCTTTTCTGCTTAATTCCTATTTTGCTGAGTTTTGTTATTATGTTCACACAGATGACAGGGCCTACACTTAAAACTAAAATGGAAGAATATCAGAATGCTCTTGAAGATATGTCAAATGAAGCTGTTGAGTATGTAAGAGGTATTCCTGTAGTAAAAACTTTCGGTCAGTCTGTTTTTTCATTTCACCGTTTCAAAAAGTCTATTGACAACTACAGCACATGGGCAATTTCTTATACCGAGAGTATGAGAAAGCCAATGTGTATTCTTACAATGCTTATTAACGGAATTTTTGCATTTATCCTTGTTGCAGGTATGTGGTTTACTTCAGGCGGAGTAACAACCGATTTAATTCTCAGCATCTTGTTCTATATTATCATAACTCCTGTATTAACCGTTACAATGACAAAAATAATGTTCCAGAGTGAGAACACAATGCTTGTTACAGACGCACTCAAGAGAATTGACTCAATCCTTAATCTTGAACCGCTTGAAAGCACAGATGTAAAAACACCTAAAGATAATTCCGTTGTTCTAAAATCGGTTTCTTACAGCTACGATAAGGGAAATAAAACAAAAAAAGCAATTGACAATATATCGCTTTCAATTAAGCCAAATGAAACAGTTGCATTTGTCGGACAGTCTGGCGGCGGTAAAACCACGCTTGCAAACCTCATAAGCAGATTTTTTGATGCAGATGAGGGAGAGGTGTTTATCGGCGGTGTAAATGTCCAGAACATTGACAAAACCGTTTTGATGAATACAGTATCATTTGTTTTCCAGAACAGCCGATTAATAAAAGGCACAATTCTTGATAATGTCAAAATGGCAAGACCTGACGCTACAAATGAAGAAGTACTTCAAGCTATTCACAAAGCACAATGTGATGACATAATTAAGAAATTCCCCGAAGGTATCAACACAGTAATCGGAACACACGGCACATACCTTTCAGGCGGTGAACAACAGAGAATCAGCATTGCAAGAGCTATTCTCAAAAATGCTCCTATTCTTATTCTTGATGAAGCTACCGCTTTTGCAGACCCCGATAACGAAGCTAAAGTTCAGCAGGCAATCAATGAACTTGCAAAGGATAAAACAGTTATTATGATTGCACACAGACTTTCCACCATTGCAAATGCCGATAAAATCTATCTTCTTGAAAACGGCAAGATTGCCGAATCAGGTACAAATGACGAACTCGTTGCAAAAGGCGGCATATATGCAAAAATGATGAAAAACTATGTTTTATCAGTAAACTGGAAAATTTCAAAGGAGGGTAAATGATGATTAAAAAACTTCAGCATAAATTTGCTCTTTCGGAAAGAGGCGCAAAAGACCTTATTCAAGGTATAATCGCCTGTGCTGTACAGAACATTTCATTTATGTTTCCTGTAGGTTTACTTTACTTTTTCGTAAATGATTTGCTAAACGGCGGCATAAAACCCGAAAAAATATGGTTCTACATTGTGGGATGTATCATAGCACTTGCTCTGATTTTTGCAGTAACATATTGGCAGTACAATTCAACCTTTCTTGCAACATATGTAGAAACAGGCACAAGAAGAATTACGCTTGCTGAAAAGTTAAGGAAAATCCCTCTGTCATTCTTTGGCAAAAAAGACCTTGCCGACCTCACAAGCACAATTATGGCAGACTGTACATACCTTGAAACAGCATTTTCTCATTTCATCCCGCCGTTTATCGGAGCTATGATTTCAACCGTAGTAATCGCAATCAGCCTTTTCTTTTTTGATTGGAGAATGGCAATTGCTTCTCTTTGGGTTCTTCCGGTTGCATTTGCGATAATCGGCTTGTCATCAAAAGTTCAGAAGAGTTTAAACCGCAAGTCAATGGATGCTAAAATGGTTTGTGCAGACGGAATTCAGGAATGTATCGAAACAATTCAGGACTTAAAGGCAAATAACGCCGAACAGTCATATATGGCAGGCCTTGACACAAAGATAGACAATGTAGAAAAACGCTCAATAATCAACGAATTCGGCACATCAACATTTGTTGTATCTGCAGGACTTGTCCTCAAACTCGGCATTGCCACAACAGCACTTGTCGGCTCAATTTTGCTCGTAAACGGACAGCTTGATGTACTTACATTCTTTATGTTTTTGCTTGTTGTATCAAGACTCTATGATCCAATGCAGTCTGCTTTACAGAACCTTGCCGCAATCATCAGCACAAACACGAATGTTGCGAGAATGAACGAAATTCTTGATCATGATGTTCAGACAGGCAACACAAGGCTTACAAATAAAGGCTATGATGTTAAATTTAAGAATGTAGAATTCTCATACAACAACAAAGATAATGTTCTCAAGGATGTTTCGTTCACAGCTAAGCAAGGCGAAGTTACCGCACTTATCGGCCCATCAGGCGGCGGTAAAACTACCGTATCAAGACTTGCCGCAAGATTCTGGGATATTAACAAGGGCAAAATCACCGTGGGCGGTATGGATATTTCCAAGATTGAACCCGAAACTTTGTTATCACTTTATTCAATCGTTTTCCAAGATGTAACTCTCTTCAACAATACGATTATGGAAAACATCAGACTCGGCAAAAAGGACGCTACAGATGAGGAAGTTCTCCTTGCCGCAAAACTTGCAAACTGCGATGAATTTGTTTCTAAACTTCCCAACGGTTATAATACCGACATTGGTGAAAACGGCTGTCAGCTCTCAGGCGGTGAAAGACAGCGTGTTTCAATTGCACGAGCATTTCTTAAAGACGCTCCGATTATCCTCCTTGATGAAGCTACAGCATCACTTGATGTAGAAAACGAAACTCTTATTCAAACAGCTCTTTCAAAACTTATCAAAAATAAGACCGTAATTGTAATTGCTCACAGAATGAGAACAGTTGCAGGTGCAGACAAAATTGTAGTTTTGTCAGACGGTGTTGTTGCAGAAGAAGGTACAGCAGAAAGCCTTAAAAAATTGAACGGAATATTTGTTCATATGATGAACTTACAGTCCGAAAGCAGTAATTGGAAACTCAATTAAATATAACCACTAAACGCAAAAGGAACAACTATAACGTTTGTTCCTTTTCTGCGTTGACATATTAAAAACAATACTGTAATATTATTTTATAGGATAACGGAGGGATGAATGTGATTGACCTCAACAACATTGAAAAATACAGAGAAAACAATCGAATAGAGGCCAAAAAGGCAACAGGCGGATTACCTAAAAGCTTGTGGGAAACATATTCATCCTTTGCAAATACACTCGGAGGAATTATACTTTTAGGTGTAGAAGAATACAGGGACAAATCACTTCATCCCGTAAATCTTCCCGATCCGGATGAACTTATTGAGGAATTTTGGGAGATAGCAAACGATATTCAAAAAGTAAGCACAAACATTCTTTCATATGATGATGTTTATGTGCAAAAAATTGAAGAAAAGCATATTATCGTTATTACAGTTCCAAAAGCAAAAAGATTTGACCGTCCCGTGTATCTTGACGGCAGCATTCATAATTCATACAGAAGAAACGGCGAGGGTGACTACCGTTGCACACTCGACCAAATTAACGCTATGGTGCGTGATTCCGAGATTAAAACACAGGATATGAATATCATCGAAAGTATGACTGCATCCGTATTTAATACCGATTCACTCCATAGCTACCGAATAAAAATGTCATCTGTTAAGCCAAACAATCGGCTTCAAAATTTGTCGGATAAAGATTTCTTGCAGGCAATAGGAGCAATCGGAATAGGGGAAGACCTTTTGTTTCACCCTACAGCCGCAGGACTTCTTATGTTCGGTAAGTCAGAGTGCATCAAAAAAGAATATCCGTACTATTGTCTTGAATATAAGGAAACAACACAAGATGATAAACACACAATTATTTCATCAGATTTAAATTCTGACTGTGAAAACCTTTATGATTTCTTTATAAAGGTCTTTGAAAAAATTTCATACGATATAAAACTGACAGCAAACATAAAATCAGACATTACACCGATTACAACTGCCTTACAGGAAGCTCTTGCAAACTGCCTTATAAATGCCGATTATTATGGTTCAAACGGTGTTGTTATTATGAAAGATGATGAAAGCATTACAATATCCAATCCAGGCGGATTTAGAGTTGAACTCGACGCCGCAAGAGCGGGTGGTATATCCGACCCCAGAAACACGGCAATTATGCGTATGTTTAATTTGATAGGAATCGGCAGTAACGACGGCTTCGGTATTTCTAATATTTTCTCCGTTTGGAAAAGTCACAAACTTGTTCTGCCGGTCATTGAAGAAAGTTTCAACCCCGAAAGCATCACCCTAAAGCTTTCGTTTGTTCCCGAAAGTAAATCAACTAATACTCAAATTTTACAAAATCGTCCCGATATTGAAACAGACAGACAGGATGCCGTAATTTCATACATTACTGACAACATCACGGTAACTTCAAAAGAAATTTCCGAACTTCTCGGAATAAGTCATAAAAAATCGAAGCAACTTCTTCACAAACTTATGGCAAAGGATTTTGTTATAATCAAAAACGGAAAATACACCCTAAAAGCATAGAAGGAACAGAATCAAATTTCGGAACAGCAATCCGCATAAGCGTTACTTATAATTGCTAGGTTGCTTATTTTTGCAAAAGGAAAACCGTCTGCTGTAAAAAAATCCAAAAGATAAATTTGCCTATATCTGCCTTTTATGTGCCGCAACAGGACTGTTCATGACTCTGCTGTTACAAAGTCTTGCAAGACGATTCCGCAGGTGCAGTTGTGCCGATTTATAATTTGAGTATGGTTGTTTCAATAATCTTTTCGTACATGATTTTCAAAAAAGTGTCCCCAAAATCAAACATAAGTATTCATATAATAATCGCAGACACTTATTTATGCTTTTACGGATTAAATTTAAAATTTACAAATTTGTGTAATTTTGCTTGACAATCACACAAAAAACAAGTACAATAAACAAGGTTAATCACCAATATTCGGAGACGTATCGAAGTGGTCATAACGGACATGACTCGAAATCATGATGCCCCCTGAGGGACGAGGGTTCGAATCCCTCCGTCTCCGCCATGATTGGGTGACAAAAAAGATGTCACCCAATTTTTTTCAGTATTCATGCGGGTTTGCGGGCTTTTGGAAGTGAAATCCGAAAAACGGTTTTACCGTAGATGTCCAAACAGCAAACCGCAGCAAAATCCGTCACAGCGGGGCTTCCACCTGATTTTTCAGGCCGGAGGCCCCGCTTTTTTGCGTTTTACACCTTTTTCCCCGTTGTCGGAACTGTAAAAGTTTCCGGCAGTTATATAGATAGATTGACGAAAGCCCCAAATGGGCCATTTTTCAGCCCTCAAGATACAAGGGGGTAGTGCGCCCTTTTTTAGAACCTCCCCAGCAGGCCGCCGGGGAGGTTCTTCGCTTTCCCCCTCTCCCAGACCCTCTCCCCCTAAATTACTTACTTGGCTGGGAAAGAACAAGATAACTCTAAGCTCTAACTCAGCAAGAACCTCAAGTTTTCAACAACCAACAAGAAAGGATGAGTAAAACCATGAACATCGGTATCGACCACGGTTACTACGCCATCAAAACCCGGCATTTTTCTTTCCCAGCCGGTATCTCGGAATATTCCCATGAACCCTACACCCTACAGAACACGCTGGAGTACGGCGGGAAGTTTTATGTCTGCGGAACCGGCAGACAGCCGATCCTACGAAACAAAATGGAGAACGACAATTACTACCTGCTTACCCTTGCCGCCATCGCCAAAGAGATCAAACAGCGCGATGAAAAAACAGAGTGTTCCGTCAAACTTGCTGCCGGATTGCCTCTGGCCGGATTTGGCCGGGAGAAAAAGCCTTTCCGGGAATACCTTCTGCGTTCTTCCCAGCCTGTGTGCTTCAAATTTGAGGGAATCCCCTACAAAGTGACCATCGAGGATGTGAAACTGTTCCCGCAGGGGTATTCCGCCATCGCCATCCACCCGGAACTCATCCAGAATGAGCCTTCTGTTCTGCTCATGGATATCGGCGGCTGGACCGTCGATTTAATGCGGCTGGACAACGGAATCCCCAACGCTTCCACCTGCCGCAGCTTGGAGCTTGGCATGATCCGCTGCATTGACGAAACGAAAGAACAGGTCCGCCGGGATGTAGGATTGTCCGTTACCGACGCGCAGGTGGAACGAGTGCTGGCGGGAAAGCCCTGCAGCATGGACGAGGACGCCCGAAGCATCATCCAAAAGCAGGGCCGCCTCTACACCGAACGGCTTCTCTCGGCAGCCATGGAATCGGGGTTTGACCTCAAAGCCATCCCGGTAGTCATGCTGGGCGGCGGCGCGGCGGTGGTCAAGGGCAACGTGAGCGAACAGGACGGCCTGTGCCGGGTTTTTGCCCTGATAGACGACCGTGTAAACGCCGAAGGATTCGAGAGAATTTTGGGGCAATTTTCGGGCGGTGTGGGCAAGGGATGAACAGGCCCCTATTTGGCTTTCGCCCCAACCTCCAGAATGAACGTCACCGCAGAGCATGGGAAATCCTGCAGGCTGTGCCGGACGGACAGAAAAATGCCTTTCTGGTGCAGGCAATTCTGGAGAGCGAAGAAAAGGAAGTCTTTGAAACCACCCTGCGCCGGGTACTGCGGGAAGAACTTCAAGCTGTCCCTTCCCAGTCGGTGAAACAGCCGGAAGAAGCCATCCCACAGGAGATGATGGGATTCCTCGGTTCCCTGCTGGGCGAAGAATGACCCCCAACATGGCCTTTATTGGTTGTGACGTATGTTGCCCCTGCTTTGGCTGAAAGGTTGTTGGTCTTGGTGATAGCTTTATCCCAGCTTTTTCGATATGCTTGTGTTGCCCGAAAGGGAAAGAAACAACAAAAGAGCGATAGGGCATGGAAACCAAGGGCGTAACCTGCAAAATCCCGCTGGATCTGCATAACCGAATCAGCGAGGAAATCCGGGAAACGGAAAGCACCATGAGCAAATTCATCGAAATGGTTATCCGGGAACATTATGAGAAAGGGGTTAACAAGACTATGGAAAAAGGAAGGACATTAGCATTTCAGGTAAGCGAGGAATTGTTCCAGAGGGTGAAGGAATACCTTGACCGCTACGAGAAAACCTATCACCGCCGCCTCACCCAAAAGGAATTCGTCATCGGGCTGATCGAACAGGCGCTGGAGGAAGCCGAAGAAGAATTCGAAGCCGCCAGAGCCGCCGAGCATGAGGAACAGGCAGAGAACGGCTGGGAACCCGCAGAAAGCCCCGAAAACGACGAGGACGAGGAAGTACCCGACAATGAGGAACCAGAGGGCTGGGACGTCGAGAACAGCGAAGCGGAAGCCCCGGCAGAAGAAGATGACAGCAGTGAGGGAGGCCCCAGCGAGAACGACGAGGATACCATGCCGGAAAGCTGGAATCAGGATGAGGATGAAGAAACCGAGCCGGATGACGATGCCATAGAAACCGACGAATCCTACGAATAAAAAGCCAACAACACCCCCGCAGGACTGAGGTACAGCCCCAGCCGTCTGCGGGGGTGTTTTCATATATATTTACATTTTAGCGAAGGAGCGTGATATTTAAAACCATAACAATTCGAAAAGAACGGGAGGTGACCGCCATCGATTGATTTAAAAGACCAATACTTCGGCTGCGAGATTGAGATGACGGGGCTGACCCGCCAGCAGGCGGCGGAAGCGGTGGCTTCCCTGTTCGGGACCACCGCTGTCCATTCCCATTCTTCCCGCACCTATGACCCGTGGGAGGTAACCGACAATGAGGGGAAAACATGGCGGTTTGTCTACGACTCCAGCATCCATGGTTCCCACCGGATCGGGCGGCAGCAGCTTGCCATCGGTGACAGTGCCTACAAGGTGGAAATGAATTCCCCCAAACTGGAATACAGGGAAATGGGAAAACTGCAGGAGGTTGTCCGCGCCCTGCGCCATGCGGGGGCTGTGGTCAACTCAAGCTGCGGGATGCACGTCCATGTGGACGCCTCCAAACATACCCCGCAAAGTCTCAAAAACGCCCTCTCCATTATGTATTCCAAAGAGGATATCCTGTTTAAAGCCCTCAATGTCAATGAACACCGGGTGGAGCGCTGGTGCCAGAAGGTGCGGGAACCCATGCTGGAGAAAATCCGCAAGCTTCCCACCAATACCACCATGGACCGGTTAAGGCGGGAATGGTATGAGGGTTCTGACGGAAGCTATGAGCACTACAACTGGACGAGGTATTACGCCCTGAACCTTCATTCGGTGTTCTATCGCGGCACCTTGGAATGGCGCTGTTTTGAAAGCACCCTCCACGCCGGTAAGGTTCGGGCGAATATCACACTGGCGCTGGCGATTTCCGCACAGGCCATCAACCAGAGCAGGACCGTCATGCGAAAAACCGAGATCAGCGAAAACCCCGCCTTTACCTTCCGCACCTTCCTTTTGCGGTTGGGTCTTATCGGGCCGGAATACAAAAATGTGCGGGAACACTTGCTCTCAAACCTCCCCGGCGACCGGGCGTGGCGGTATGACAAAGCCCAATACCCCAGCCTGCAGAACCGCCGAAACCAAGAACGATAGAGGTGATGAAAACCAACGAAAAACTCTATTTTGCTTATGGAAGCAATATGAACCTAAATCAGATGGCGTTTCGCTGCCCCGATGCGGAAGTGGTGGATACCGTCCGCTTGGAAGGATACCGCCTTGCCTTTTGCATGAACGGCGGCGGGAATGGCGTCGCCACCATTCTGCCGGAAGAAGGAAGCTGTGTGGATGGCGTCCTGTGGCGGATCTCCGAACAGGATGAACAGCATCTGGACCATTACGAGGGATTCCCCTATCTATATGGGAAGGAACCTGTCACCGTGACGGATCGGAATGGCCGGCAGAGGGAAATCATGGCCTACACCATGAACAGCCCTTACAAGGATGTCCCTGCCATGCCCTCCAAAGCCTATCTGGAAGGAATCCTAAACGGCTGCCGACAGAATGGGATCGAAATAGCCCCTGTTTTGGAAGCAGTCTGGCTTACCCAAAGGGAATTGCCGAAGAAAGCAGTTCCGCAGAAAAAACACCATCGCCGGAAAAGCGGCGAAGAACGATAGTCTGAACACTGGCCCCCGTGGACTGAGAGCTTTCTCCCAGCCTGCGGGGGCCTTTTTTTATTTTGTCTAAAAGGAGAATCGTATGAAAAAACATCTAAAACGGCTGCTGTCCATGATGATGGCGGTACTGCTCTGTTTTGGGATTTTCCCAAGCAGCGCTTTTGCCAAAGAATATGAGTATGACGGGTACATCTCCATGATCGACCACAAGAGCAGAGGATATTCCCTCAGTTCCAATCTTCCGGCCCCGTTCGGCGGGTACAGCTCCGATAAGTTCACCGAACTGCGGATCAACGACCTGAAAGCCTTCCGCACCGCCTACTGCATCCAGTTCAGTGTAGGCGTACACACAGGGATCGGTTATGACCAGTCGGACGATTATGCAGCCTTTACCACCGAGCAGAAATCCATGATTAACACCGCCCTGACCTTGGGGTACAATGTGGAAACCGGCACCAAGTATGGCGGCAGCGCCATTGACGAATACATCGCCACCCAAATCCTCATCTGGCTTATTGCCCATGGGCAGTTGGGGACCGGGTACGAAACGCAGATCGTCAATGAGTTTACCGCAAACAGCCCCGCCGCGAAGCCCATCTTCTACCAGCTTCGGGAGAACGTCGTGAATTACCACACCATCCCGTCCTTTGCCACCGATGATCCCAGCGCGGTTGGGGCATATACCCACGACCTCAAATATAACGAGAGCAATGGAAAAAACGAAACCACGCTGGTGGATGAGAACAATGTGCTGGGAAATTTCGCGGTCAGCTATCCGGGTGTGGATTTTTCCGTCAGCGGAAATGAACTGCACGTTTCCACCTCCGAAACCGAATTCGGAACCATTACCGCCGAAAAGCGGCTGCCCTCTTCTGTTCCCGGCGTCGTAACGGGAGGTACCAAATACTGGCTGCGGGACGAGTACCAGAACGTGGTCACCTTCGATGTAGAAGGTTCCGCAGAACCGGTGAAATGCTACTTCTCCCTTGAAATCAAGGCGGGTACCCTGCAGCTTGTGAAAACCTCTGAAGATGGAGAGGTTTCCGGCATTCCTTTCCACATCTCCGGCAACGGTGTTGAAAAAGACGTGGTGACGGGGCCGGAGGGGATCATTCGCGTGGATAACCTCCAAGCCGGAAATTACACCGTAACCGAAAAGGCCCCGGACAAATACGTCCAGCCCGAATCTCAGCAGGTGACCATTTACCCCGGCCGGACCTCCAGCGTGAACTTTTCCAATATCCTGAAGAAATTTACCGTGGAGATGGAAAAGGTGGACTCTGTTACCGGCGAAGCGCAGGGTGATTCCACCTTGGATGGTGCTGTATACGGACTGTTTAAAGGAGAAACCCTGCTGGATACCTATACCACGGCGAACGGGGGCAAGTTCACCACCAAGGAATACCCCTGCGGCCCGGATTACAGCATCCGTGAAATCTCCCCCAGCGAGGGGTACCTGCTGGACGAAACCGTCTATCCGGTAGGCGCAGAACCGGGCAATTTCACCTTGGAAAACAACAGCATCCCCATGACTGCTACAGAGGATGTCATTCTCGGCAGCATCGCCATCACCAAGCATACCGACCAGCCCGCCATCCCGGATCTGAAAGAACCCGCCCCACAGTCGGATGCGCCTGCTGAGGAAAGCAATCCCGCAGAGAGCGTCCCTGTTGAAGATGTCCCGGTGGAAGAACCGGCAGAAAGTAATTCTGTCGAGGAAGCGCCCACCTCCAGTTCTTCGGGGATCTCGGAATCCACCCCTGTGCCGGAAGATGCGGATGCTTCCTCCAGCCAGCCGGAAGAAAGCGCGGAATCCGGACCCACGGCAGAGTCTGCTGAAGAACCATCCCCTGAAAGCAGCCCCGCGCCGGAAAGCGAGCCGCAGCCTGCCCCAAGCGTATCATCTGTGCCGGAAATCATTCCTGCAGCTGCCAGCCTTGCCTCCAATGCCTCCATTCTTCCTCTGTCCACCACTGCATCCCACGATGAGGTGCAGATTGAGCAGCCGGAGGAAGGGGCGGAATTCCAGATTTATCTTGCCAGTGCTGGAAGCTATGAGAATGCCAAAGAATCGGAACGGGATCTCCTGATTACCGATTCCCATGGTTTCGCCAAGTCGAAATCCATGCCTTACGGCCTGTATGTGGTGCATCAAACCAAGGGGGCCGCGGGGCAGAAATTTGTCCCTGACTTCTCCGTGTTCATTTCCGAGCACGGTAAAACCTATTATTTCATTCTCAATAACCCCACCTTTACCTCCCTCATCCGGTTTGAGAAAAAGGATCTGGAAAGTGGGAAAATTATCCCACTGGCCGGAACAGCCGTCAAAATCAAAAATGCCGATACCGGCGAATGGGTGGTACAGCATTTAAACTATCCCAGCCCCATCGATATCGACACCTTCGTGACGGATTCCACAGGCACCCTCATGCTGCCACAGCCGCTTCCCTTTGGAAATTACGAACTTTTTGAACAACAAAGTCCATGGGGATATGTGTTTGATGGCGAACCGGTGCCCTTTGTGGTGGATGGAACGCAGGACGTCGTCACCGTTGAAAAATACAATATCCCGCAAAAGGGAACGATTACGGTTTCCAAAGAGGGAGAAGTGTTCAGCCACGTAGCAGAATCAGGCGGGATGTACCAGCCTCAATATGAGGTGCAGGGCCAGCCGGGCGCTGTTTACGATATCACCGCTCTGGAGGATATCGTCACCCCGGATGGCACCGTTCACCTGAAAGCTGGTGAACTGGTCACCACCCTCACCACAGGGAGCGATGGGATCGCCACTTCGGAGCCGTTGTATCTGGGCCGCTATCAGATTTTGGAGCGCACCGCGCCGGATGGCATGGTGGTTGACCCGGAACCCAAGGAAGTCACCTTGTCCTACGCCGGGCAGGAAGTGGAAATTACCTCCGCCAGCGTTGGTTTTGTCAATGAGCGCCAGAAAGTGGAGATTTCCCTCAAGAAGCTGCTGGAACAGGACGAAACCTTCTCCATCGGCATGAATGAGGAATGGAAAAACATTACCTTCGGGCTGTTTGCCGCAGAACAACTGACCGCCTCCGACGGCACCTCCATCCCGGCAGACGGGCTGATGGAAACCATCGGCATCGATGAAAATGGCAATGCCGTATTTAAAACAGATGTACCCTGTGGGGCTTCCCTGTATGTAAAGGAAATCGGCACCGACGATCACTACATTTTGAGCGACAAAAAATACCCGGTGGTGTTTGAATATGGCGGTCAGGATGTGACCAAGGTGCAGATTCAGGTCAACAATGGAGAAGCCATTGAAAACACCTTAAAGCGCGGCAAGGTATCCGGCTGGAAGGTGGATCAGGATGGATTTGAACTGGCAGGCGCGAAAATCGGCCTGTTCTGCTTTGACGAAACCGAGTTTACCGAAGAAACTGCGTTTTTGGTTACCGAAAGCAATCCCATCGGATACTTTGAATTTGACAAGGTACCCGTTGGGAATTGGCTGGTTCGGGAAATCGCGCCTCCGGCAGCCTTCATTTTGACGGAAGAAACCTTCCCGGTAGAGATCACCGAAGATGGGCAGACCATTGAAATCACCATCGAAAACCAGATCATCAAGGGTACCGCTGAAACCACCAAGGTAGACGCCGATTTCCCGGAGAACAAGCTGTCCGGGGCTGTCTTTGAGGTTTACGCCGACGTGGATAACAACGGGGAATTCGACGCGGAGATTGATAAGCTGGCGGGAGAAATGGCCGAAACCGAACCGGGCCTCTATCAGATGAAGAACCTCGTGTATGGAAATTACTTCCTGCATGAAAAGGAAAGCCCGGAATTTTTCCAGCGCGACGAAAATTATTACCTCTTCTCCATCACCGAGAACGAAGCTGTCGTCCGCATCGAAACCGAAGCTGGCGTTGGGTTCCTCAACAAAGCGCAGACCGGTTCCCTGAAGGTGGTAAAGACAGCCGACGATGACAGCATCGAGGGCCGTACCTTCAAAATCACCGGTACCGACTTCATGGGCAATCCCTATGAGCAGGAGTTCCAGACCGATGAAAAGGGAGAAATCCATGTCACCCTCCGGGTGGGCGAATACACCGTATCTGAAGTGGCTGGAGAGGATGCCGAAAAGTACATCCTGCCGGATGACCAGACCATAGAAATCAAGGCGGGAGAAACCACGACCGTCAAGATGCACAACAAGCTGGTGCCGGAGGTTCCCACTGTGCCGCAGACCGGCGACCACCCGTGGACGCCCGCTGTTTTGATTGGCCTTTCCGTGCTGGCGGTTTTGTCTGCTGGCGGGCTTCTTGTCCTGCGCTTTGCAGGCAAAAAGAAAAAGGCCACAGTCGATGAGGATCAGGGCGCAGAAGAATGAAAATCTTTCTGAAAGGATTTTGCATCTGCCTTTTGTGCCTTAGTCTTTTGGGGCTTCTCTGGTTCTTGGTGCTCCAACCGGGGCTGACCAACAGAGAAGCGCAGACCCTCAAGGAAGAATACGCGCAGCCCCTCCCCGGAGAATCCTCCGGGGAGATACCGGCTGGGAAAGAACAGGCTGCCTCCCTTGTAAATCTCTCCGCCCTGCAAGCCGAATACCCGGATATCAAAGGCTGGATTTCCATTCCCGGCACCTGTGTGGACTACCCGGTTTTGCAAAGCAGCGCCGATGAACCTGAATACTATCTGCGGCGCACCTACAAAGGCGAACATCGCACTGCCGGAAGCATTTTCTTTCAGTGGGACTGTTCCCCGGAAAGCAAAAACCTTGTAGTCTACGGGCACAACATGAGCGACGGGACCATGTTCGCCGTACTCCAGAAGATGGCGGATGAAGCCTTCCGAAAAGAGCATTCCCAAATCCTCCTGCAGACCAGCGATGGGCTGCGGGAATACCGCATTGCGGCTGTGCTGAAAACCGATATCCAAAAGCTCCCCTTTAACCGCATCGGATTTGCGGACGATGGGGATTTCCTGTCTTTTCAGGAGGAGCTCTTCGCACAGTCGCTCTACAAACCCGAAACCATCCCCGGCGTGGACTGCCGTCTGCTGACGCTCGTCACCTGTTCCTATGAATGGGAGAGCGCCCGCACGGTAGTCGTCGCCGCAGAAGTGAGGTGAGAATCAGTCTATGGAACCAAAAGCCATTATTTTGATTGTCTTATGCGCTGTCATTTTAGGCGGCCTTGTTTTCCTGCATATCCGTAATCGCAGGAAGAAATAGCCCCGCCGAAAGTTTTCAATGTAGCCAAACAATCGCAAAAATGTCTTATCCTGTGCCGCGGATTTTTCAGATATACTGTGGTTGCCTCGAAAAGCAAATACTACATAAAGGAGAATTTGTATGAATGTGCAGGAAAAGATGACCATGCTCAAGTGCTATGCTTACCAGAAACGGGAAAGCCAAGGCATGGAGGGAAAAGAAGCCGGAATGCTGGAGGATTGGATCGACGAAGAAGCCTTGGCCGGAGAAGTTACACCGGAGGAAATCGACCAAGCCTGCCGCCTGTCAGAATACGAAATCATGTACTTTGAAGAAAAACGCTTTACGATCTTCCCGGAAGAACAGGAGGAAATTCTCCAATGGCTGTATCATTTAACTCAGAGCAGCCTGCTGGCGGAAGATACGAAAGAACGCATTTCCAAAGCCTACCGGCTTTTAATCGAGGAATGGAAAAGACCCGCATAGTACCTGTTTAAAATTCAACTGGGCGGGGTGCCACAGGGTACCCCGCCCATATTTTTTGTTGCACTGGAGGGATTGATTGAAGAAAACCGGACTTTTGGATGTGATAGCCAAACAGCACCGCACGTATATCTCCAACCTGCGCCTGCAGCCGGAGCTTAAATGGGCCTCCCTTGGGGATTTATACCGCCTGCCGGACAAGGAAAAATACCCCTTAAAGGAATGGGAGGAAGCCGTGTCCTATCTCTTAGGCTGCGAGGTGCATTTTGAAAACTATGAATCAATCGGGAAAAGCCTCAAGCCCTTTTCCCTGCAAGTGAGGTGAACCCATGCAGGTTGTATTAGTAGAACCGGGCAAAGCAGCCCGGATAACGGAAATTGGAGAAGATCTGCAGGATATGCAGGAAATTGTGGGCGGCCTTATTCAAGCATTATACCCATGGGAAGATCCAGCCGCCATTGTCTGCAATGACGAAGGAAAAATTATGGGGCTGCCGTTAAACCGTGTTCTGGAAGATTACGATATTATTACCGGAACCTTTTTTATTTGTGGCATTCAGGGAGAAAACTTCTCCAGTCTGACGGAACAGCAGCTGCAAAAATATCAGCAGAAGTTTCGATGCCCGGAAAAATTTATTCCCACACCAAATGGGCTTTTGTGCCTCAGAATAGAGTCGGTAGTGACTCCGAAAGAGAAAAACAAAAAGCCGTCTAATTATGAACGATAAAGAAGGAGAATGCCATGAACCAATTCTATACCGCCGAATCTGTTACGGAAGGGCATCCGGATAAGCTGTGCGACCTCATAGCCGACAGTGTATTGGACGAATGCCTTTCTCACGACGCCCTTTCCCGTGTGGCCTGCGAGGTGCTGGCCACCAGAGGGCAGATCATCGTTGCCGGGGAGATCACCAGCCTGTTTGAGCCGCGAATCCCTGCCATCGCCCGTTCTGTTCTTCAAAAGGCAGGGTATGATCCGGCACGATACGCCATCCAGTGCCTCGTCCATAAGCAAAGCCCGGATATTTCCGCCGGGGTGGACTGTTCGTTAGAGTGCAGAAGAAATCCCTCTGAAGATCAGCCCGCCCTGCAGCTGGGGGCCGGGGATCAGGGCGTGATGGTGGGCTATGCCTGTTCGGAAACCCCGCAGATGATGCCTCTTCCGGTGGTTTTGGCCCACCGCCTCACCAGCGCTCTCACCGCAGCCCGGAAAACCGGGATGATACGGGGCCTGCGCCCGGATGGGAAAGCGCAGGTCACCGTGGAGTACGATGAGGATGAAAAACCTCTGCGGCTGGATACGGTTGTCCTTTCGACCCAGCATACCCCGGAGAAACCCATGGACGAACTCTGCTGGGAACTCACCGACAAGGTGCTGGCCCCGGCGCTGCAGGCCCTGCCGCCGGATGAGGATACGAAAATCCTTCTGAACCCTTCCGGGCGGTTTGTGCTGGGCGGCCCGGAAGCCGATACCGGCCTCACCGGGCGAAAGCTCATGGTGGACAGCTACGGCGTGTTCGCTCCCCACGGCGGGGGCGCTTTTTCAGGGAAAGACCCCACAAAAATGGACCGTTCCGGCGCATACATGGCCCGATACATCGCCAAAAACCTTGTATCGGCGGGCTTGTGCGAAAAATGCCAAGTCACCCTTGCCTATGCTATCGGGGCAGCCGAGCCGGTCATGGTGGAGGTGGATACCTTCGGCACCGGTACGGTCTGCGCCGACGATTGTCTGGCGGAAGCGGTGCGGTTTGTGTTCGGGTTGACCCCAGCGGAGATCATCTCCAAACTGAACCTTTTAACACCAAGATACACACAGACAGCCGCCTATGGGCATTTCGGCAGATTGGAGTTTCCATGGGAGCACACCGATCAGGCGAAAATCCTGCGGGCGGCTGTCATTTAACTGGAAAGGAGCATCCCCATGCCCGGAGTAAGCGAAGAACAAATTGCCGCCGCCCGACAAATGACCGCCATTGAATTTTTGCAGCGGTACCGCCCCGGAGAACTGGTCAAAGCCGAAAGCCGGGGCGAATTCCAGCTGAGAGCGCACGACAGCTTCAAAATCAACGAAGAAACCAGCTTCTGGCATTGGAAAAGCCGGGATATCGGCGGCAAATCCGCTCTCGACTATCTCATTAAAGTGGAAGGGGTAAAGTTTGTGGATGCGGTGCTGTCCTTGTGCGAAGAAAGCCCCGGCTACATTCCGCCCCCTTCCCAGCCGGAGCAGGAAAAGGAGTTTGTACTTCCTCCGGCAGCGGAGAATAACCGCAGGGTGTTTGCCTACCTGATGAAGCGCGGGATCAGCCGCAAGGTCATCGAAGCCTGCGTCCGGGCCGGGATACTCTATGAAAGCGCCGATTACCACAATGCCGTGTTCGTTGGAAAAGATGAAGCCGGTACTGCCCGGTATGCGTTCCTGCGGGGCACTTACACCAAAGGAAAGCCCTTCAAGGCAGAGGTATCCGGCAGCGAAAAAGCATACTGCTTCTGCCTTCCGCCCAAGGGAAAGACCAACCGGTTGGCGGTTTATGAAGCGGCCATCGAAACCCTTGCCCATCTGACGCTGGAAGGGACTTCGGATAAATGGCGGCTGTCCCTTGGCGGGATCTACGCCCCCAAGGAAGGACAAGAAACGCAGTCCTTTTCCTTCAAAAAGCCGCCCGCGCTGGAAGCATTCCTGAATCGCCACCCGGAAATTGAGGAAATCGAAATCTGCACCAATAACGATTTTGCCGGACGATGGGCAGCCGGACATTTGGCAAAAGCCTATCAGGGCAAGTACCGCATCGTGGAGAACCTGCCGGGAAAAGATGGCTGCGATTATGCTGATTTAGCAAAAGAAAAGCAGGAAGAACAGGTCGCCCGTCAAAGTGCGGCTTATTCTCTTTAGAAGGGAGAGCTGTCGAATCGAAGAAAATGAAATCACGCTGAAACTCTATTCCCCGCTGACCGGGGATTTTTACAAAAACGATGTAGACGAATATGGCTGGAATAACGGCGTGGCCGATTACCCCACGCTGTTTTCAGGCGTCGATATGGCCTACTATGAGGAAAGCATTCAGAAAGCGGTAAAGCAGCGCGGCAGCGACGATGGCGGGAACTTAATGCTTTACTTTGACGAGGAACGAAGCCCCGGCGTCAAGGAAAAGGTACTGAGCGCCATCCCCTCGGTGGAAATCCGGGGTGATGAACTTATGGGCTGCACCACCGTGAAGCTGCGGGAACCCCTCACCGAACCGGAAATGCAGGATCTGCAGGATTATCTCAAGGGCCAGTTTTCCGATGGCTGGGGCGAGAGCTTCGAGCAGCAGGAAATCCAAACCAGCGACGGTGTGCTGTTCGTTCATTTTGCAGAAGAACCCTTTGATTTTACAGTAGAACAGGTGCAGGGCACAGAAACTTCCAAAGAACAGCCTGTTCCCAAACGCCCGAAAATGAAGCTGGTGGGACAGGATGGAAATATCTTCGCTATTCTCGGCAGGGCATCCCGGCTGCTGAAGGAAAACGGGCAGCCGGATCAGGCCAAAGAGATGAGGAATCGTGTGTATCAATCCGGAAATTATTACAAAGCGCTGAACATTATCAGCGAATATGTGGAAACGGAATTGTCAGAAAAAGTGCCGCCCAAACAGAAAAAACGCTCCGACCGGGAGCGATAAGCAAATAAGGAAAGGAAGATGCCTCTGAACGAAACGAAAGAACTGTCTCAAATTGTTGATGAAACCATTCTGCCTATGGAACACAGCGGCGGGGATGGCTGGAGCATCCTGCATGGGGACACCCTGCAGATCATCCGTGCCTTTAAGCCGCAGGTGTTCGACGCCCTCATCACCGATCCGCCCTATGCTTCGGGCGGCTGGAAGCCCTCGGAGAAAAACCGCACCACCAACCAGAAATACAGCAGCATGGATCCGAAGAACGCCCTGCCGGATTTTGACGGGGATAACTGGGACCAGCGAAGCTGGACGCGATGGATGGCGGAATGGCTTTCTGACGCCCGGAAAGCCTGCAGGCCGGGAGCGCCGATCTGCCTGTTCATCGACTGGCGGCAGTATCCGTCTATCACCGACGCTCTCCAATGGGCCGGATGGATCTGGCGCGGTTCGGTGGTTTGGGATAAGATGACTTCCCGCCCGCAAAAAGGCCGTTTCCGCCAGCAGAGCGAATATATAGTGTGGGGCAGCAACGGACCCATGCCGGTGAACCGCCCTGTGGGATGCCTTCCGGGAGTATTCCGCTATGCCAACCCGCAGAACCGTACCCATGTCACCGAGAAACCCCTGCAGCTTATGCGGGATTTGGTGAAAATCTGCGTGCCGGGCGGGCGCATCCTCGATCCTTTCTGCGGGGCCGGGACCACCGTTCTCGCCGCCAAGCTGGAAGGATATGAAGCTGTGGGCATTGAGGTTACCGACGCCTACTACAAATTGGGTTCCGACCGGGTGCGCTTCGCTTTGGAAGCCCACACCGAAGCGGAAGAAACCGCCAGATAATCCGTTGGTTGTCCACGTGGATGACCAACAGAAAACCAAACGGCAGGCTGGACATCCACATGGACAACCAACCTGCCGCTGCCATTTTATCAGATATATATAAGGAAAGGAAAATGATCATGGAAAAAGCATTTGCCTACATTTGCGCCGCCTCCGACGCCGCGCCCCGTCTGCTCAAACGCTACTGCCGCAAGGTTTATGAGCTGGGATATGTCCCCATCTGCCCGAAACTGAGTGAAGCGCAGTACCTCCAGCCGGACAATGCCGATGAAAAAAAAGATTTCCACAGCATCGCCCGTCAGAAGCTGGGCCGGTGTCGTATGCTGGTGGTGTGCGGGAATGAAATCAGCCACAGTATGTCTGCTGAAATTGGAGCCGCTGAAAAGCGAAATCTCATCTGCACCACCCTTGACGGCCTTGCCAAAATCAAGGAAGCGGATGAGAACGGCGGCCTCTAAATCAGCGGCGTTTTTTCTTTTCCAGCCGGTGACTGGTTTTGCAAGCATAGCGTTTGGATATCCAAACGCATCTTGGGGAGCACCCCAAACCCCCGCTGAACTGCACCGGCTGATTTTATTCAAGAAATGAGAGGTGAAGATACTGAAAGAAAAGCAATATGCCGCGTTCGCGGAAAACGCCAAAACACTGGACAGCCTGCGCCGGAACGAGGTAAGCTACGTCCCCGGCGTTTTTGAGGTGGCGAAGGTTATCATTCTGAGCAAAGAGGATTTTGAAAAGCTCTCGGAGGACGTCTCCCCGGAATACCCCTTCCTCAAGGATAACCGGGAAATCATGAGCGCCGATCCGGGCGGCCTGTTCCGCTGCCTCATGGTGCGGGCCGAAGGGGAAAAAGAAAATATGCTGATCGCACAAGGGCAAAACTGCCTGTACCTTGGCTATGGCAGGGATTACCGCAGCGTCGATCTGCAAGGGGTGCCGGAGGAACGCATCGCCTTGGAGGAACCGAAAGCCTATCAGGAGCACGCTGTCTTTTACCACCGGCCCAGCCATATCAACGACCTCAATGGACAGAACCCACTGCGGCCTGTGCCGGAGCGACAAACCAGCTTTCAGGTGGAACAGGTGGTTGTTCTATGCGATGAACAGTTCCGACAGTTTCAGGAAACCGGCCTCAAGGATGACCAGATTTTCCTGTTCTATTACAGCGATAAAATGTGGTTTGATCCGGGCAGCCTTTGCTGGCACTGCGTACTCGTTAAGAGTGAAACCGGTAAAGAGGGCATTCTTGTGGATGCGGAAGGGTATTCCTACGCCCGGTATGCGGCATTCGCACCGGATTGCGACAGGCTGCGCCTGCGGGACGTCCCTGTCCATTACGAATACCCTGCCAGAGCGCCGGAGCAGAAGAAAAGCCGCAAAAGGAAAGAACCGGAGCGTTAAAAAAGGAGTCCCTATGAGAAAACGAAATCACATCATCCCGCTTCATTTAAACAAAAATGAACTGGCGCATCTGGAAGCGCAGGTGAAACTGAGTGGCCTGCCCCGTGAGGAATTTCTCCGCACCCTCATCATGGGTGCGGAATTGCGGGCAAGGCCCTGCGACCACCATGCGGATCTGCTCCATAAGGTGGCTGGGCTTTGCAACAACGCAAACCAGCTTGCCAAGGTCGCCAATACCTATGGGGAAGCCAGCCAGCAGGATATCGAGGAAATGACCAAGCTGGCCCGTCAGGTTTGGGAAGAAGTAAAGGAGAATTGGTAGCCAACCTGCGGTTGGATGCAATTCGCGCACATAGACAGGACATGAATCAGACTAAACTGCCCGCGCTTAAAACTCAGAAAGGAGAAAAGCACCATCGCGTATACCAGCATTATCCCCGTGCACCGCCTCGACAACGCCATCGACTACACTCTCGATGAGAGAAAGTGTTCCCGCAGGGAAAATGAGGAATCACTGGAGGGGGAAATCGATAAGGCCCTGAACAAAGACAAAACCGAGCAGGACCTGTTTCAATCCGCCATCGGCTGTACTGTAGACTCCGCCTTCGAGGATATGTGCCGGATCAAAGAAATGTGGCATAAGGAGAAAGGCGTGCAGGGTTTTCATCTGGTGCAAAGCTTTGCCGCCGGGGAGGTTTCCCCGGAACTGGCCCATCAAATCGGGCTGGAATTTTCCGAACGGCTTCTCGGCGGGAACTTTCAGGCGGTGGTCAGCACCCATCTCAATACCAAATGCGTCCACAACCACATTGTATGGAATTCCGTGTCCATGAAAAACGGCAGGAAATACCACAGCAATGAAAGAACCTATGTCACTGGGGTGCGGAAAATTTCGGATGAACTGTGTGTGAAGCACCACCTTTCCGTCATCCGTACAGAGAAATCGGAACGGGTTGCCCGCCCCTATGCCCAGTGGCTGGCCGAGCAGAACGGAGCGCCCACATGGAAAACGCCCATCCAGCAGGATCTCAATGCGGCGGTTTCCGCTTCTCTCACATGGAAGCAGTTCCTGTGCGCTTTGGAGCAGAAGGGCTATGCCTTTCGGTTTGACCGCAAATACCCCACGCTGATTCTGCCGGGCAGCGGGCGCACCGTCCGGTTTAAAACCCTGGGAAAACAGTACACCCCGGAAGCCATCCAACGCCGCATTCTCTATCCCAAGCCTCCTCACCGGGCTGGGAAAGAACAGCCCCCGGCCAACCGCTTCCTTCTCCTTCTTGGGGAAACACAGCCCCGCAGGCTTTCCGGCCTGCGGGCGCTCTATTTTTCCTACCTATACAAGATGGGGGCGCTGCCCAAGAAGCCCCGGTATATAAGCTACGCTGTGCGGGAGGATATCCGCAGGCTGGACCAGCGGATCGAGCAGGCGGAATTCATCTTCCAGAACAAAATCGAGGACCGGGGCCAGCTGAATGCTATCCGTCAGAAAGCGGAAGATGAAATCGCTGTGCTGATAAAGCAGCGCCAGAAGCTCTACCGCTATGAACCCGGTTCCCAGCAGATCGGCCTCCTCACAGAACAGCTCAAAAAGCTGCGCCATACCGCCAAGCTGTGCCGGAATATTGAAGCCCACTCCATTGAGATGGAGAAACGCCTGCAGGCAGCACAGCAGGAAGAACGGCAGCGCAAGGAGCAGCAAGCACAGGAACAAAAGAAAAAGCAATCCCGAAATCGGGATAACCAAAAAAGGAGATGATCATTTGAACCAACGGCCTACAAGGGAACAGGTTGAATTCCTGCGGCAGCAGTACCCTGCCGGAACCCGCATCACCCTGCATTCCATGGACGACCCGCAGGCCCCACCGCCCGGTACAAAAGGCACGGTTTCCTATGTGGACGATATGGGGCAGATTGGAGTGAAATGGGATACCGGTTCCAGCCTGTCTCTCATCCCCGGCGAGGATTCCTTCTCTAAGGAACCTGCACTGGAAAAAACAAAGCATAAACGCTCCCGTGATTTGGAGCGATGAAAGGAAGGTGAATTGACTGAACTACGGAAGCGATCCAGCCGACCAGATTATCCGATTTACCCTTGAGGGCACGGAAATGGCCCTCAAGCTGTCGGGCATGGCGGCAAAAAACTTTGCGCTGTTTGTCTATGCCGTACTGAAGGATCAGAAGAAAACCCACGGCAAGACAAGGCTTGTGCGGATGCTCAAGGAACAGCGCCCGTTCAAATTCTTTAATGTCCCCACCGAAAACATGAAGGAGTTTGCAAAGGAAGCCAAGGTACACGGCCTTTTGTATGTCCCTATCCGAAACAAGAAAAAGGCTGACCGCATCGAAGTGGTGGTGTTTGCGGATGACGCCTCTAAGATCCAGCGCATTTTCGACAACCTCGGCCTTGACGCGGTCAAAGCGCAGGCAGGCGAAGCCACTATTGAGAAAGTGCAGGAACAGGAAAAGCAAACTCCCACAGCTCCCAGCAAGACGGAAACCGTCAAAACCGAGCAGGGCGAAGTGGAATTTGAGGTGGGCGGTTTTGAGGACGATTTCAATATCGGCCCCGCCCAGCAGGACGCCGCCGCAAATTTTACTTCTGGCCGGGAGAAGGAAGCCGGGGAACCGGCGGAAAAGAGTCCGTCCGCGCCTTCCTCGCCCAGCAAAAGCTCTTCGCCAGACTTAACAGGCCATAAAGAGTCGGAACAAAAGCCCTCGCTGAAAAAGCAGCTGCTGGAAATCCGGCAGGAGCAGGCGGAGAAGAAAGCAGAAAAATCCAAGCAGCAGGAGCGCCAGCACCCCACCCCCGGCCATGCCAAACAGAAGAAAAAGAAAAAACAGAAAGGAAGGTAATGCCCTATCGACTTATCCAGTTTGATTGGAAAGAAACAGGAACCGCAGCCCCAGCAGGAACAGCCCCAGCTGTCCAAAGAAGAATACGCCGCCATGAAGCAGGCTGAGCGTGAGGAAGTCTGGTCGAGAGTCAACGCGCAGGCCGATTCCGTGTTCAAGGATGACGAATCCATGAAAGGCTTTCTCAACTTCATGGCGAACTGCACGCCCCAGAGCACCCGAAACCTTCTCATTCTTTACGAACAGAACCCTGAAATTACCCACCCCCGCACCTTCGATAAATGGAAGGAAGCCGGGCGCTCCATCCGTTCCGGCGAGAAAGGATACACCTTCTTTGCTGAACAGGAGTATGAAAAAGACGGCATCAAGGCGAACGGCTATACCATTACCAAAGCCTATGACATCTCCCAAACCAGAGGTCCCCAGCCTCTGCCCCCGCAGAAGCATCTGCCGGAGGAAATCATTGCCGCCATGGTGGAGCAAAGCCCGGTACAGCTTGCCATTTCCGACCAGCTTCCCCAAGGGGTGCAGGCGCAGTATGTTCCCAAGCAGCGCACTATTTTTGTCCGCAATGGGATGGATGAAACCGCCACCATCTGCGCTATTGCCAGAGAGCAGGCCCACGCCAACTTTGATGCGGTAGGCAGCGGCTATTACCGGCAGGCGTATGCGGCCCAAGCCTACTGTGCGGCCTATGTAGCGGCGCAGAAATTCGGGCTTGGCACCTCGGTGTTTCAGTTTGATAAGGTGTGTCACAGCTGCGCCCAGCTGACGCCGGAAGAAAAGCGCGGCTTTATAGGCGACGTTAAACGGGCGGCCTATTCGATTAACCGGGACGTCCAGAGAAGCTTCCGGGATTTGGAGCAGGCCATCCAGCCGGATGAATTCTCCGTCGTAGCGCCCAAGCCCGCCAAGGCTTCTAAAGCCAAGGCGGAGAAAGAGCCGGAACGATGAGTGCTGAGAGTTTTCCGTTTGTTTTCTTTTGTCCGGTAGCTTTCCGCCATCCGTTGTGGTATGGTGTGAATGACAACAGAGAAAGGATGGGGTCGCCATGACAAAGCAGCGGATGGTGAAGATGACCGGCGGGGACCAAAACATACTGGCCAAGGCGCTTCGCAGCGCACAGGAAGAAGCAGGGCCGGAGCTATCCGGCCAGCTGCAGCCGTTTCTTGATAGAGTCCTCCGTATGCCAAAGCACAAACTGTACCTGAACGATGAAGAATACCAGTATGCCACGCTGTCCCTAAATGGGATGCGAAACGCTTATCTGGAAGAAAACCGCAGCTGCGGCGGGATTGACCGCCTCCTCATCAAACTGATGCAGGCAAAATACAGGTGTGCGCCTGCCCGATAAATATAGCTGATCCCCCGGAACCTGTGGGAATGTTCTCCCATGGGTTCCGGGGGATTTTTTGTTTTCATGGAAAGGAAGGATTATAACCACAAAATATGTTGTTTCTTTATCCGGCGGTAAAGATTCCACCGCCCTATTACTGCGGCTGCTGGAAGAAAAAATGCCGGTGGACGATATCCTGTTCAGCGATACCGGGCTGGAGTTTCCGCAGATGTATGAGCATCTGGAGAAGCTGGAGCGGTACACGGGAAGAACGATCATCCGGCTAAAGCCGCCTCACAGCTTTGAAACCTTTTTCTATGAGTATTCACCAAAGAGAAAAAATCCGGCGCTGAAAGGCTGCCGTGGTCTCAGCTGGCCCGGCCCACAGGCAAGGTGGTGTACCGGGCGGCTGAAGCACCGGGTTATGGACGCCTATATGCGGGAACTGCGGCGGGAATACACCGTCGTTCATTATGTCGGCATCGCCGCCGATGAAGCCCATCGCGTCCGGGAATTTCAATACCCTCTCGTCGGTTGGGGGATGACCGAAGCCGACTGCCTGAAATACTGTAAGGAGCGCGGCTTTGATTGGGGCGGCCTTTACGATATTTTCAGCCGGGTGTCCTGCTGGTGCTGCCCATTACAGCCCCTCAGTGAATTGCGGAAGCTGCGCATCCATTTCCCCGAACTATGGCAAAAACTCCTGTATATGGATTCCCATACTTGGCGGCAATTCCGAGCCGACTACTCGGCGCAGCAGCTGGAGTGGCGCTTCGATTTTGAACAGCAGCGCCAAGAGAAGGGGCAGTCTATCCGAAGCCGGGAGTTTTACCGGCTGCTGAAGGAACACCTTCAAGAGAAAGAAAGGGCGGGTGTCTCTTCAACGGAATAACGGCAAGAAAAAATCCATGGTGGGTGTGGCTGCTGCCCCTTCCCATCGTCTGGTGGGCGGCGCTGCTGACTGCCGGGTGCTGGAACGACGGGATGAACCTCATAGACCTGCTGGGGAAGCTTCCGGCAGCTATGAACGCCCCTTTTTCCATTCACTGGACGGAATACTCCGCCCGGTGCCTGCTGTTTTTTACTCTTGCGTATGGGATTGCCGCCCTTGTGGTAGTTTCCAGCCGGAAGAATACCCGCAGGGGCGCGGAGCATGGTTCCGCCAAATGGGGCGATGTGTTCCAGATCGCCAAGAAATACCGGGATAAGAAGCACCCCAAGGAAAACCTCATCTTAACCCAGCATTTTCAGATGGGGATGGACGGCCACAAGCACAAGCGCAACACCAATGTGCTGGTCATCGGCGGTTCCGGCGCTGGCAAAAGCCGGTCCTATGCCATTCCCAACGCTTTAAACTGCGGGAACTGTTCGCTGGTTATCTGCGATCCCAAATCCGAAATCCTGCGGAAAACAGGCGGGGCATTGAAAGCCAATGGTTTTGAAGTGCGGGTATTCGATTTATTAAATCCCGACGCCTCCTTCTGTTACAATCCTCTTGCCTATGTGCGGGATGACAAGGACGTGCTGCGCCTGATTGAAACCCTCATCCAATCCACCACCCCGCCCGGAGCGCAGAGCAGCGACCCCTTCTGGCAGAAATCCGAAACTGCGCTTTTACAGGCCCTCGTCCTATACCTCAAGCACGAAGCACCGCCGGAAGAACAGAACTTCGCCATGGTGATGGAGATGCTGTCCGCAGCGGAGGTGCGGGAAGAAGATGAGGAATACGAATCCCCGCTGGATATCCTGTTCGCAAGGCTTGAAATGCGGGACCCGGAAAGCATTGCCGTAAAGCAGTACCATGTCTTTAAGATGGGGGCTGGAAAAACTTTAAAATCCATTTTGATCAGCGTGGGTGTCCGGCTTTCCGCTTTTAACCTCCCTCAGATTGCAAGGCTGACCTATGCCGACGATCTTCATCTGGAGGAAATGGGCGAGAAAAAGGTAGCCCTGTTCTGCTGTATTCCCGACAGCGATAAATCCCTCAACTATCTGGTAGGCATGATTTACGGGCAGCTCATCCAAACCCTCTACTTCGTAGCCGACCGGAAATACAAGGGCAGGCTGCCGGTGCCGGTTCATCTGCTCATCGACGAGGCCCCCAATATCGCCCTGCCTACCGACAACTTTCTGCCCTGGCTTTCCACCATGCGAAGCCGCAACATCTTTTGCAGCTACATCGCGCAGAATATGGCGCAAATCAAGGCGCTGTTTAAAGAACAGTGGGAATCGCTGGTGGGCTTGTGCGATGAGTTCCTCTACCTCGGCGGCAATGAAAAGGAAACCCATAAATATGTTTCCGAACTCATGGGCAAGGAAACACTGGACACGAATACCTATGGCCGGAGCCGGGGACGAAGCGGCAGCTTCAGCGTAAACGACCAGCAGACGGGCCGGGAACTCTTAACCCCGGATGAAGTGCGGATGCTGGATAACCGCAAGGCTATCCTTTTTGTCCGTGGGGAACGCCCCATGATGGATGACAAGTACGACCTGATGCGCCATCCCAATATCCGGCTGACCGAAGATGGCGGCGCTGCGCCCTACGATTATACGCAGGCAAAGGACGCCGCTGACGATATCGACTATTCCCCGGACCAGTACGACGATTTCGAACTGCTGGAACCGGAGGATTTTCTAAAGCCATAACAATACACATTGAACTGGAGGAATGCTTCTGAAGAAAACTCTGAATTCTTTTATCTTGAAGAAAAATCCCAAAAAGAACGATAAGCCCACCACTGCCCTGCTTCTTGGCAAAAAGGGGCGCTTCGGTTTTTCCGGCTATGTCGCTGTGGTGCTGTGCGCCTGCTGTTTTTCCACCACAGCCTTTGCCGCCAGCGATCCGCTGGGTGTGGTCAACAACCTCTCCACCTTCATCTTTTCCCTGATCCGCGCCATCGGCCTGATCCTTTTGGGCTGGGGCGTGGTGCAGGTTGGTCTCTCCTTCCAGAGCCACGATCCTTCCCAGCGCTCGCAAGGGTTCCTCACCTTGGCGGGCGGTCTCGTGGTGACCTTTGCCAAGGAAATCCTTGACCTCATCACCGCCTGATTCCTGTTTTCCAGTCAAGGGAGCGCCCAGTGGCGGGCGCTCCCACATTTTTTAGATGGGAGGTGACCAGCCGGAAACTGGATTATCGATAACTTAAATTCGGCGCTGGGAACATGGAACGACAAGCTGGCTGAAATCTGGACTTTGCTTACACAGGACCCCGCAACCTTTAAGGGCGGCGGGATCTGGCAGGTCATGCTGGACATCAACGGGGCCTTGAAAGCCATTGGGTACGGCCTGCTGGTTCTGTTTTTCGCAGTTGGCGTGGTGAAAACCTGTTCGAGCTTTACCGACCTGAAGCGCCCGGAAGCGGCCTTCAAGATGTTCATTCGTTTTGCACTGGCAAAGGCGGCAGTAGGATACGGCCTCGACCTGATGCTGGCTGTATTTAAAATTATTCAGGGGATGGTTTCCACCATTATCACGAAGTCCGGGCTGTCGGGGAGCAGCGGCACCACGCTTCCGCAGGAAATCATCGACAAGATCAACAACGTGGGATTCTGGGACAGCATCCCTTTGTGGGCGGTCACCCTGCTGGGCGGCCTGTTCATTACGGTGCTGGCGTTTATTATGATCCTAACGGTGTATAGCCGCCTATTCAAATTATATATGTATACCGCTATCGCACCAATCCCCATGTCTACATTCGCCGGGGAAACCACCAGCAATGTGGGCAAAAACTTCCTGCGTTCCTATGCCGGGGTGTGTCTGGAAGGGGCCATTATTGCACTGGCCTGCATTATCTTTTCTGTCATGGCGGCTTCTCCGCCTGCGGTTGACCCCAATGTTTCAGCGGTAACCGCCGTTTGGAGTTATGTGGGCGAGCTAATCTTTAACTTGCTTGTCTTGGTTGGAGCCGTGCGGATGAGCGACCGGATCGTCAAGGAATTATTGGGGCTGTAACCGAAAAGGCCCGCTTTTTCAAGCGGACCTTTTCTCTAACCTTCATGCTCTAAAATCCATTGCAAAAGCCCCTGTCGGTCGGTTTGGCCGGAAGCGACAGACAAAATAATGTCAATCAATTCCTGCTGTTCATAGCGAAGTTCTATCCCATTGACAGCCAGAAAAACCAGCATGGCATGAGCGCCGATCCGTTTATTCCCATCCACAAAGGGATGGTTGCATATCAGGCCAAAACCCAGCTGCGCCGCTTTTGCCTGCAGGGATGGATAAACCGGTTCTCCGCCGAAAGTTTGAAACGGCGCGGCCAATGCAGATTCCAGCAGCCCTTCGTCACGAATCCCGTCGATGCCTCCAAATTCTTGAATCAGCGCGGAATGCAGGCCAAGGATCTGGCGTTTTGATAAAGTTTTCATTTCGCCAGTTCCTCGTATGCGGTACGATTTTTGGCGATCAGCCGTTTGGAGACTGCCAGAATATCCTCGTCTTCCGCAATCTGCTCTTGCTCCGCTTGGCTGAATTCTACCAGCACATAGCGAGGGACATTATTCTTTAAGATCACGGCTGCACCGTTTTCATCTACCAAACGTGCGACGCGGGAAAAGTTCTGATTCGCTTCTGTAATGGAAACAAGATTCTTTGTGTTCACAGTCATTTCAAACACCTCCTATTTTCATTATACTCAAAAATAGGAGAAATACAACCTATTTTTTTGAAAGGAGTTGATTTTTTATCGAAGTAAAAGTGCCAAAGGAAATCCGGGATTATCAGGAGTCCATCTTTTTTGGGCTTTCCACCCGGCAGTTTATCTGTTCCCTGCTGGCTGTAGGCGTGGCGGTTGGACTCTATTTCGGCCTGCGCCCGCTGATTGGCAGTGAAGAAGTAGGCTGGATGTGCATTCTCGGGGCCGCGCCCTTTGCGGCCTGTGGCTTTTTCAAATACCATGGCATGACTGCCGAACAGGCAGCATGGGCGTGGTTTAAGTCGGAATTTTTGTACCCGAAAAAACTGGTGTTCAAATCCGACAGCCTCTACTTTGACGCCATGAAGGACGCCATCACAGAGGGGGAAAAGCCTCCCCGCAAGAGGAAAAAACACAAACCCCAGCCACCTGCTGGGAAAGAACAATAACCTTTTCATTTTCGCACTGAAAGGAAGGATGCCTATAATAAAAACGCTCAGTAAAGCAGCGAAAGCAGAAAAAGAGAAATTCACCATACCAAAGTCCGTACAGGACGCCATCCCCATCCAGCGTATCTGGTCGGATGGGATTTTTCAGGTGGGGAGCCGGTTCTCCAAAACCTTCTCCTTTACCGACATCAACTATCAAATCGCCAGCAAAGAAGATAAGACAGCGATGTTCCTCGACTACTCGGAATTATTAAATGCGCTGGATTCCGGCGCTTCCGCCAAGATCACCATCAATAACCGGAAGGTCAACAAAGAGGAATTTGAGAAATCCCTGCTGCTGCCCATGCGGGAGGATGGGCTGGACCATTACCGGAAAGAGTACAATGAAATGCTGCTTTCCAAGGTGACCGGCACCAACAACAGCGTGGTGCAGGACCGCTACATCACCATTACAGTGGCCAAGAGGAACATCGACGAAGCCCGCACCTATTTCTCCCGTGTGGGAACTGACCTCATTACCCACCTTTCCCAGCTTTCCTCCATAGGCCGGGAACTGGATATCGGGACGCGCCTGCAGATTTTCCGGGATTTCTTCAAGGGGAACGAGCCTGCCGCTTTTGCCTTCGACCTGAAGGAACACATGAAGAAGGGACACAGCTTCAAGGATTGGCTGTGCCCCGATTCAATGGAATTCCAGAAAGACCATTTCCGCCTGAACGACCGTTGGGGGCGTGTGCTCTACCTGCAGGATTACGCCAGCTACATCAAGGATTCCATGATTGCCGAGCTCTGCGACATGGACCGCAGCCTCATGCTTTCCATTGATATTTTAGCGGTTCCCACCGACGAAGCAGTGCGGGAGATCCAGAACAAGCTCTTAGGGGTGGAAACGAATGCCGCGAACTGGCAGCGAAAACAGAACGCCGCCAACAACTTCTCCGCTGTCCTGCCCTACGATATGGAGCAGCAGCGCAAGGAAACCAAGGAGATGCTGGAGGATCTCACCAGCCGGGACCAGAGGATGATGTTCGGCCTTGTGACCTTGGTACATTTAGCTGACACCAAGGAGCAGCTGGACAGCGACACGGAAACCCTGCTCACCACAGCGCGGAAGCATCTCTGCCAGATGAGCGTCCTGCGCTGGCAGCAGAAGGATGGGCTGGACACTGTTCTCCCTTACGGCCTGCGAAAAATTCAGGCCCTGCGCACCCTCACCACCGAATCCACCGCGGTGCTGATTCCGTTCCGGGCGCAGGAAATCCTCCAGAACGGCGGCATTTACTATGGGCAGAACGCTGTTTCCAAGAACATGATTGTGGCAGACCGAAGGAAACTGCTCAATGGCAACAGCTTCCGCTTGGGTGTTTCCGGTTCCGGTAAATCCTTTAGCGCTAAAGAAGAAATCGTCAGCATTGCGCTTTCCACCAATGACGATATTCTCATTCTGGACCCGGAATCCGAATTCGGCTTTTTGGTGGAAGCCCTTGGCGGCGAGGTCATCCGGGTATCCGCTTCCTCGGATACCCATCTAAACGCCATGGACATGGACAAAGCCTATGGGGATGAGCGCAACCCGCTGATTGAGAAATCCGAATTCATCCTCTCTCTGTTCGAGCAGCTGGTGGGGGCGGGCAATGTGAGCGCCAAGGAGAAATCCATCCTCGACCGCTGCACCTATGATGTGTACCGGGAATATGTCGCCAATAACTACGAGGGCGAAGCGCCCACCCTGAAGGATCTGTACCACTCCCTCTTAAAACAGCCGGAGCCGGAAGCCAGAGGGCTGGCGCTTTCCTCTGAACTCTTCATCACCGGCAGCCTCAACACCTTTGCTCAGCGCACCAATGTGGATACCAAGGCAAGGATTATCGCCTATGACATCCGGGAGCTGGGCGAGCAGCTCATGCCCATCGGGATGCTGGTGACCTTGGACGCCATCTTCAACCGCGTCATTCAAAACTGGAAGAAAGGCAAGACCACATGGGTATTCGCGGACGAGTTCTACCTGCTGTTCCGCTATGAGTACAGCGCCGATTTCTTTTACAAGCTCTGGAAGCGCATCCGCAAGTACAACGGGCTGGTGACAGGGTTAACGCAGAACGTCGAGGAGCTCCTCCGTTCCGACACCGCCCGCCTCATGCTGGCAAACAGCGAATTTTTAATCCTTCTGAACCAATCCGCCACCGACCGGGATGAACTGGCGGGGCTTCTGCACATCTCCGAAAACCAGCTCTCGTACATCACCAATGTGGCGGCTGGCTGCGGCCTCATCCGCTGTGCCGGAAACATTGTCCCATTTGAAAACAGCTTCCCTCGAAACACCCGTCTGTATCAGCTCATGACCACCAAGCCGGACGAGGTCCTGAGAGGGGTGTAACCATATATGAAACTATATTGCAGCAGGGGGCCGCCTTTGGCCCCTATTTGCTATTTATGCAACAACCTGTTGCACGAATTTTGAATCCAGGTATCGCGCTGTACACTTCGCCACATCTTTCAGGTTTTGAACAGAATAGCCTGTAGATTGTGGAAATTTCAGCTTAACGCCCTGTGTCAAGTTTTCAATGAATTTGTTGCCGCTGCTGGGGAGTACGGTCAAGATCTTCCAAGTGCTTATGAGTGCGCCTCCGGTCCCATCTTCACATATTCTTGTTTTTTAGGCTGGATGAACAGCTGAAAAAAGCGCTCCTGATCTTGGCAGAAGATTGTCGTTTTCCTGCCCCTTTCCCACCAGGCATAGACATCGCAGTCCTGCCGAAGATAGTCATACACATACTGCATGATGCTTTTCGCCAAACCTCTCCCATAGGCGGTGCTCAAATGATGCTGCAGCAAATATCGCTGTGGGACAGGCAGGGATCTGTAGGGGGAGTTTATGGTCGCTTCCCATTTTGCAAGAGGGTCGGGTGTCTTTTTTTCTTTGTGCGTCCCCTTTTTTATTTCTACTTCATAAACCATGCGATTAACCCCAAAAGGCTGTGTAGCATTTAGCTACGCGGATAACTTGCAAGTTCAATATGCCATATTTGAGTTGGAAAATCAATGTTTCTTCCTATTACATATCTCTTTGTTGCTTGTAGGGGTTGTGCAAGAACTGCCTGCACAAATTCCGGATTGGGGTATGATTTTCATTTATTCGAAGGAGGTATGCCATTGAAAGAAATCAAGCAAAAACCTGACAGCAAGAAACCCAAGCTGCTGGAGAGTGCAGCCAAGGCACCCAAAACGGCTATGAAGGATCTGTGGTTAAAATCCAAGGACAAATCCATTGTAGAATTAAAGGAAACCCCCTTCGCCAGCCAGCGTGGGGAATCTTCCAACGCCCCGGCCAACAGCGCCGGGGATCAGATGCTGTCCGGCATGGAAACTGCCGCCAAGAAAGGTGCAAACCTGACCTATCGGGGCGGGAAAAAGCTGGCCCAGACCACAGCCCGGAAGATGAAAGAAAAAAGGGAGCTTTCCCATACCCTGTCAGAAGCAAAAAATACAGGCGGCAAAACAGCGGAAGCTGCCAAGAATACCATTTCCAAAATACGGACAAAGAATACCGTAGCCAAGTCTGTCAAGGGAAAGCCGCAGAAAGCAGTAAAAACCGCCAGCCGGTCTGTGAAGGGTGTGCAGCAGGGCGCCAAGGGAATCAAAACTGCCCAGCATTCAGCAAAGACAGCGCAGCAGGCGGCAAAGGCAGCGGTGAAAGCGACCGCCACCGCCATCAAAGCAGCAGCGGCAGCGATAAAGGGATTGGTTGCCGCTATTGCAGCTGGGGGCTGGGTGGCTGTGGTCATTATCTTGTTGATTTGTTTAATCGCCCTGATTGTCGGTTCCTGCTTCGGCCTGTTTTTTGGTTCGGATTCCACCGGAACCGGCATCAGCGTAACACAGGCGGTGTCTACCCTCAATGGGGAATATCTGTCTCACATTCAGGAGATAGAGGACGCCAATCCCCATGACCGGCAGGAGATCACCTCCAACGACGGAGTGCTCTCCATCAACTGGGAAGATGTTCTTGCTGTATTTTCCGCAAAGGTTACCGGCGCGGAGGATGGGGCGCAGGTGGCCTCGCTGGATGACGCCCAAGTTCAGCAGCTGCGGGATATTATGTGGGAGATGAATGCGGTGTCTTCCAGCACCCGCACCGAAAGCCATGAGGTGGAAGTCACCGAAGTGGATGAGGATGGCAATGAAACCACCCGCACCGAAACGGTGACGGAAACCATTCTGGAGATTACCATCACCCACAAAACCCCGGAGGAAATGGCCTGGCAGTACAGTTTTAACCCAAGGCAGAACGAATATCTCGCCTTAATGTCGGAGCCGGAGAACCAGAGTCTGTGGGCGGAACTGCTGGGCGGTTACACAAGCGGCGGAGGACAGATTGTAAATCCCAATACCGATTGGGTGGGTACCAGCATCTTCCAATGGCCGCTGCCGCAGAGCTACACGATAACCTCGTGGTTCGGCTACCGGGAGGACCCTTTCACCGGGGAGATTGCCTATCACAGCGGAACCGACATCGCCGCGCCGGAAGGAACGCCTATTCTTGCAGCAGCGGATGGGACCGTCACCATAGCCAACGCCATCGACTCCTGGGGCGGCGGGTATGGGTACCACATCAAGGTGAAGCACAACGATACCTATGACACCCTGTATGCCCACTGTTCCTCCATCTGTGTGACCGTTGGGCAGGAAGTGAAGCAGGGCGAGGTCATCGGCTATGTCGGTACCACCGGCAATTCTACCGGAAATCACCTGCACTTCGAGGTCTGGCAGAATGGGGAGCGCACCGACGCCCTTGGCTTCTTCAAAGCAAAGGAATAACGAAAACAGCAGCCTGTAAAAAAACAGGCTGCTGGATTTTCTACTGTAATTCCAAACTGTAGCCGACTTCACGAATACAGCGCAGATAAATCCCGGAATCCTTTTCCAAATTCATTTTGCGCCGGATTGCCTGCACATGATGACCGACCAGTTTCCGAGCTTCTCCGTAATCGGGTTCTTTCCATATCCTTTCATAGATTTGGGTATATGTTAAGACGCGGTTGGGATTTTGGAGCAAATACAGGAAGATCTCATACTCGGTTTTGGTGAGAGGGATCTCCTGCTGATTCCGGAAAACCTTCCGCTGGTTTAAGCAAACATCAAAGTTCGGAAGGGATATCACCGGACGCTGTTCCTGCCCGCGCCACTCTATTTCTGGATGTCGCTGCAAGAAAGAAAGGAAATCCTCAAAGGTTTTATATTCCTCTTCCTGCAACTCCAAAATGATTACTTGTCCGATACCGTTATCTCCTTCATTCTACGACCACCTGTAGCGAACCGCAAAAGTTATCTCCTTCTAATGTAAGATAGTTATCTCCCGTATTCAGCGTAACAGAGTATGTATCTGTACCACCGTTCTCGGCAATGACTTTCTCCTCGTTTTTATCTCTCCAGCACAGCTTAGCGGAGCCGGAGTCTATTGTTAATTTATAAGTTATGGTAAGGTCGTTTCCCTTATCGCGATCTAATCCTGTACCGCCAAAGATGTATTCTACATCACTGAAATTTTCATATTCAGCGGAATAAGAGCCGGCATAGGTATCTTCACCTTTCGTTTTGTCTCCCTGCAAATCTTTTTCCTCTGTAAGAGCGTATTGACTGAAATGGTGTAAAAGATCGTTAAATCCATTCAACACATCGTCTTTGATATGAACGCCGCTGCATCCCGTCATGCCCAAAGCTAAGCATAGCGAAAGCAGAATAGCGGTCAAAAGTTTCAAGGTTTTCATAGTTTCACCCCTGAATAAGTCCCGGTATGGACATAGCGACGATCGCAATGGCGCCGACAGCGTAAATGCTGTTGATTGCAACACATACCTGCATAAGCTTCGATTTTACCTTGCCTTTGGTATAAACAAGAATGGAAAAGATACCTGAAAAAATCATAAAGGCGGCGTAACTGAAAATCATAATCTCCGCTACAGGTGACTCCAATGCCCAATCGAAGCTGCGCAAAGGCAAGATTGTCCACGGAATGAACAACATAATGGTAGAAATAGCAGTTAAAATTTTGTTTTTCATAGGTTTTATCTCCTTTCAGATGCGCCGTATCGAATGCAGGACACAGCAAGTGCAAGTATTGTAATACCGATTGCCACCGGTAGCCACGGAAGCCACGCAATCTGTGTTTCATAGACGCCTTCGGCGGCTTTTCCGTACTCAATCATCAGTAAATAGAATGGGTAGCTCATCGGATAAGCAAACCAGATTTTTGTGTTTATCATCAGCACGGAGGGTACGATAGACGCCAATCCCATACCAACTGAGAAAATAGGTGTTTTGATCAAGGTGGAAATTGCCCAATACACTGCCGCCATTGGAATTGCAGCAATATAAATGCAAAGGACATTTTTGCATACATACAGCGGATCAAGGACAAAGTTATAATCCTGCATGCCTGTGGCAATCGCAGCGCTGGCGTAATACGCCCCAATTGCCATAACCATCTGCACAGCCGCCAGCATAATCAAAACGGTAAACTTTGCAAGGCACATCTTTACAGTGCTGATCGGCAGGGACAACATTTTCAAAATTCCTTTGTTTGTTCGCTCTGTTTGATTGAGCAGGACGGTGCAGATAACAAGCGACGCCGGAATCATAAACCATACCATCCCCATGAAGCCCTGAATGAAAAAGTTGTTTTCAGGAGTGATCGGGATTCCTCTCACATCAAAAATCATATCGGAATTGATAATGCTGGGAAGCCACATCATAAGAACAGGGGCAAGCAGAATCAAAAATATTTTTGAGCGGCGGATCTTTGTAAGCTCCACACCTATCAAAGATGAAAAACTCATTCAAAGCACCTCCTCACCTTCAGATAAATCATTTCTACAATGCCAAAAAGGACGGTTTCCACTCCGCAAACAGACAAAAACAATGTTGTACGGCTATTCTCTGTTGCAGCAGCAAGCGTCTGATACGGGGAACTGAAGGGGAACAAACTCAGCACGGTATTGTCCTGTGGGAGAATTGAGAGTGTAAACACAAGAATCACACCGATGCCAAGGGACACCCACATATTTTTACAAGCTGACGCAATCACCAGCATACTCATAAGGGTGGGCAGCGTAACGACAATTTGAAAGCCTGTGGTTTTGAGTATCTCCGCCAAATCAAAGGTGTAGCTCGGGAACCAATAGCTTGCACAACCGATTAACGCAGCTATTTCTATCACTACCATAGCGGACAGTAGCAATGCCGAAATACAGAATTTCCCTAAGAACATATTTCCCTGACGGATCGGAAGCACTGACATTTTCTGCATCCCGTTATCGGTATATTCCGTGTGGTACATCATACAAGCGCCGCAAATGGAAATGAGAATATTCAGCATCGCCATCATCTGCCAGTTTGCAGACATCAATATATCCATCGGATTTCCGGAGAGCGAAGTCATCTCCTCCGCTTTTACCATCATATAGACAACCGGAAAGGCGGCCGCAAGAAAGCCGCCTGCCAAAAACGCAGGAAGATAACCCGTGCGTTTCAGCTTTTTTGACTCTATGACAAGACTCATAGTGTACCTCCTCTCCGCTGATTGTCTTCATCAATCATAGCAAGGAAAGTATCTTCCAGATTATCAGTCGGGAATCCGGCAGCGCGGGCATTCTTCTTCAGGTCATCCATTGTTCCTTCAAACAAAAGGCGCCCGTGGTTCAAAATACCGATATCGTCCGCCATCAGCTCTACCTCGGGGAGCAAGTGTGAGGAAACCAGTACAGTACAGTCATATTTCTGCGGAAGAGAGCGGATCAGGGTGCGTATCTCATGAATACCCACCGGATCTAAGCCGTTTGTCGGTTCATCCAGAATGAGAATGGGAGGTCTTCCGATGAGCGCTCCTGCCAGCCCCAATCGCTGTTTCATGCCCAGGGAATATTTTTTGGCGAGCCGTTTGCGGAACTGTGTCAGACCAACAAGCTCCAGGGCATCGGAAACGCTGCTTTTGGGCAGGCCAAGGATTTTGCGGATGATCTCCAAATTTTCCTCTCCGGTCAGATTCCCATAGAAAGCAGGTGCTTCAATGAACGAGCCGACTTCTTTCAAAATAGAAACTCGGTCTGACGGATATGTTTTTCCGTCGATATGAAAGTTCCCGCTTGTCGGCTTTGTAAGGCCGAGAAACATTTTCATCGTGGTGGATTTTCCGGCCCCGTTCGGACCGAGAAATCCGTAAACGCTACCCTTGCGGATATGGAGATTTAAGTTAGACACAGCAGTAAAATCCCCATAGGTTTTCGTTAAATTTTGAGTTTCTATGATATTCATCTTGAGAAATCTCCTTTCCTTTACTGCCTTTAGTATACGATGGCAACCTTGTGCCAACCTTCTCTCTACCTTACATTTACTTTACATTTGGAGTGTATCGTCGAAAATTCAAAAGGATATGGTATAATATAAAAAAGGAGAGCTTTTGTTATGGACTATAACTACTTAAAATACAAAAAAATCCTCATTGTAGACGATGAGGTCGGATTGCTTGAAATGGTAACTTCTATTTTAGAGCAAGACGGTTTCAAAGAAATCAAAACTGCCGGAACAGTATCTGAAGCGCTATCTGTATGTAAGGAATGGAATCCGGAGATTGCCGTCCTGGATGTCATGCTGCCTGACGGGAACGGGTTTTCTCTGTTTGAGCAGATGAGAGCCTTTACCGAAATTCCGGTGCTTTTCTTAACCGCTCGCGGCGAAGATGAGGATAAGTTAAAAGGCTTGGGACTTGGTGCGGACGATTATATGACAAAGCCGTTTTTGCCGAAAGAACTGCTGCTGCGTGTTGGGATCATCTTAAAGCGTTACTACAAAGGAGAAACGCCTGTGGTGCAGCTTTCCGGCAGCCAGATTGATTTTGACCGTGCCGAAGTCATAAAGGGCGGGGAACATTTTCCGCTTACTGCAAAAGAACACGATATCTTAGGAGCGCTTTACCGCAACGCAGGCAGGATTGTGACAATCGACCAGCTTTGCGAGGCGGCTTGGGGCGATAATCCATTCGGATATGAAAACTCGCTTATGGCGCATATCCGCAGGATTCGTGAAAAGATAGAAGTCAATCCTTCAAAGCCGGTATCCCTTATCACCGTCAAAGGACTGGGTTATAAGCTGGTGTTAGGGGGAAAATAATATGAGGGATATTACAAGACTTGTTCGGCGGTTTGTAGGAATCCTTCTTTTGAGTACCGTCCTGCTGATCGCACTGAACATCGCCATTATTGTTATTGTTTCTGCCCATCAAACGGCGAATGGCAGACCGTGGACGATGGCAAAAGAAACTGCTGCTGCATTACAGAAAACAGAGACAGGGTATCTTCTGCCGAATGAAATTTCAGACGAGTTAATTCAGGAGAATGCCTGGGCAATTTACATTGATAATGAAACAATGGCAGTCAAATGGCATACCGAGAATCTGCCCGATACCATTCCGTCCAGCTATACGATTTCTGATATTTCCAGTCTGACACGGGGATATATTGACGGATATCCTACTTATACCGGAGAAGCAAAGGATGGATTAGTGGTTGTCGGATATCCAAAAGATCGGTTTTGGAAACATATGTCGCCGAGCTGGGACTACTACTTTATCAAAAATGCTCCTTCCATTGTGCTTATCGTCATTGCCGTCAATGTCTTTTTGATTTTCCTGATTTATATGATTGCAAACTCCAAGCTGCTCAAATCAGTCAGGCCAATCACGAACGGCATACAGGCACTCCCGTCAGGCGAACCTGTGTCGGTAAAGGAACAGGGGATTCTATCTGAGCTTGCAAAAAAAATCAACCGGACCTCCGGTATTCTTCAGGAGCAAAAGAGGGATTTGCAAAAGAAAGAAACAGCAAGAGCAAATTGGATTTCCGGCGTTTCTCACGATATCCGCACACCGCTTTCTATGGTGATGGGGTATGCCGGACAAATTGAAGAAAATGAAGCTTTACCGGAAGCAGACCGAAAAAAAGCAAGAATTATTCGCCAGCAAAGCATTAAGATGAAAAATCTGATTAACGATTTAAATCTGGCTTCAAAATTAGAATATAATATGCAGCCGATCAATCCGGTTCCTGTGAATCTTGTGGCGGTTGCCCGGCAGAGCGTTGTGGATTTTATGAATTTGGATATGGAAGAAAAATATCCGATAGAATGGAAAACCGCTGAAGATCTTACAGCCTGCGTGATACAGGGCGACAAAGAATTACTCCGACGGGCAATCGGAAATTTGATTACCAATGCACAGGTTCATAACCCCGATGGCTGTGAAATATCGGTTTGTGTTGTAAAGGAAGATGCCGAATACAAAATCATTGTTGAGGATAACGGCGTCGGTATTACCGATGAAAAGTTAGAGAAGCTTCGCAATACACCTCACTATATGATGAGTGACAGCGGGACTGACGAGCCTCGTCACGGTTTAGGGCTTTTGATTGTTGGACAGATTGTCCACGCACACAACGGAACAGTATCCTTCGACCACGGAGCAAACGGCGGTTTTGCCGTGACTGTGACCTTCCCATGGAATATATAATCCTTTATAGGAAAAAGTAATGATATATTCTAAGCGGTTTTCAGTACTGGTATTTGCCTGTAGGCCTCTATTGCAATAAAAAATCCGACAGTCTGCCTTTGCAGATTGTCGGATTTTCTATCGCAATTCCAAACTGTAGCCGACTTCACGAATGCAACGCAGATAAATCCCGGAATCCATTTCTAAATTCATTTTGCGCCGAATGGACTGCACATGATGACCGACCAGTTTCCGAGCTTCTCCATAGTCGGGTTCTTTCCATATCCTTTCATAGATTTGGGTATATGTTAAGATACGGTTGGGATTTTGGAGCAGATACAGGAAGATCTCATACTCGGTTTTGGTGAGAGGGATCTCCTGCTGATCCCGGAAAACCTTCCGCTGGTTTAAGCAAACCTCAAAGTTTGGAAGGGATATCACCGGATGCTGTTCCTGCCCGTGCCACTCTATTTCTGGATGTTGTTGCAGGAAAGAAAGGAAATCCTCAAAGGTTTTATATTCCTCTTCCTGCAACTCCAAAATGATTACTTGTCCGATGATGTCACCTCCTTAATAAATCATGGTTTCTTAATTTTGAATATGCAATTCACCTTTTTTCAGCCGGAACACCACATCAGCCTGCTTCGCTAGCTCACCAGAGTGCGTCACAACAATTACGCACTTACCCTGTTCGTGTGCGCTTTCTTTCAGAATCTCCGTGATGTCCTGTGCTGTATCCTCATCCAGATTGCCTGTGGGTTCATCGGCCAGAATCACCGGAGCTTCGCTCGCCAGCGCCCGCGCAATTGCTACGCGCTGCTGCTGGCCGCCGGAAAGCTTCAGCACATTCCGTTTGGATTCCTCTTTTGTTAATCCAAGCCGCTCCAGAAAAGGGAGCGCCGGTTTCTTAGCGGTCAGCCGCACATTTTCCTGCGGGGTCATATAGTCAATCAGGTTATAGCTCTGAAAAATAAACGAAACGTGTTTTTTACGGTGACGTCCCAAGCCGGTCTGCTCAATATCTGTTCCGTTAAAAAGAATTTTTCCGCTGGTAGGGCTGTCCAATCCACCCAATAAAGAGAGCAGCGTTGTCTTACCGCACCCAGACGGACCGAGAATCGCATACATTTTCCCGGTTTCCATTTGAACATCAATTCCTTTGAGCACCTTTTTCTTTTTATCGTAGGAATATGCCACTTCCTGTAATTCTAAAACACTCATGATAACACCTCCTATTCACCATCTGGCACAAACTGAAAATCAAAATCGTAGTCCTTGGCTTTATCCGGGATCTCGTAATTGATGTTCGGTGCGCCGGATTGTTCTTTTGTATCGTCCGGCTTTTTTTCCTCCGGGGTACAGCCTGCGAACAGCGTTCCAAGACTCAATAAAAGCAAACAAATCAGTATTATTTTCTTCATGGAGATACCGCCTTTCTCAACTCATTTTAGACAGGATTTCACGGGGTTTCAGCCGCATAACTGAAATAGAGGAAATCCCGGCTGATACGGTTACGATTCCAATACCGATTAAAAACAACAGTCCTAATTCTTCTAACTGTACCGTAACCTGTAATTCCGGCGGTTCTATTTTCGGAGTGCTGCCGGCTGTTCCGGCTTCTCCACGGTTGGCGCTCAATCCGTCATCACTCTGCACCTCGGATACCGTCTGTTCTGCCTGCAGCATATGGCCCATCTGTCCGGCGATTGCACTGGATGAGAAGTAGGATAGAGAAAAAGCGAGGATTGCGATCAGCAATACTTCCGCAATATACTGTCCTAAAATAGACAGCTTTCGGATTCCCACGGAAAGCAGCACACCGGTTTCGTGGATGCGAGTTCTCGCCCACATAGTAAGAATCAGCGATAGTACGGCAATGCTAACTATCAAGACTACAATCAATATGGTAGATACCAGACTGGAAAGCTGCTGCAAAGAAGAAGCGGCATTTTCAAAGCTTGTATTGTCTGCTACAATAGAAAATCCTTTCCAATCCACACTTTTAATGTCCCGAACTTTAGAGATAATTGTTTCCATATTCTGCGGATCATCTACCGACACGGTTAATTCATTGAAACCTTGAATGGCCGGGCTGTTTTCCAGAGCAACCACGGTAGGCAAATCGCAGATCACAAGATTCTGTATCTTATCATAAGATGTAACTTTATCATTGATATCCTCGATCTCTTTTGGCGTAAACAGACCGACAATTTCCATGTCAACACCTTTTTGGGTGTGAAGAATATCCCCGATTTTCAGCCCGTTTTTTTCAGCTAAATCTTTGCTGATTACAGCCTTATTTTGATCTTCCGGGGTAATATGTCGGCCTTCGGTCAGCGTAAGCTGCCCGGAAGTAAATTGTGAGAGTTCTTCGCTTTTCCATACGCCAAGGATCTTGGAGGTTTGACGAAATTCCTCCTCAATGGGAATTGTACCAGCGAATAAATCCAGCTCTGGAAAGTCTGTCAGGCTTTCCACTCTTGCTCCGCAGGATTTTACACCCTCGATTGCCCGAATCTGTTCCACCAGTTCCGGTGCAATCTGCTGTGTGGAATACATAATAGTGCCACCCTCTACCTGTTCTACTTTCAGATAGGGGTTGTTCTCGCTGTAATCAAAATAGACGTCAAAACTTCCTCCAAGGCTTTTCCGTAGATTTTGTTGGGCGGTGTCCGAAGCATTTCCCAACGCCAAAGCGGTCAACACAAAGGTTGCCATGATGAGCAGGACGATAAAGAGCAAAATGCTCTTTCCTTTTTTGCGGGTAATATACAGCCATGCCCGGCTGATAAAGTTCATAAAAAGACCTCCGTTTCATTGGTGATTGTTGCTGCAACACCGATAGAATACCATTCCTATGTGGAACCAGTATGAAACGGAGAAAAATTTAAAAATATAAGATGAACTGCATACCGTCTGGAGAAGTCATGGGGATAAATGTATAATGCAAATGTAGAGCTTTCGACAATGTATCTACGATATACAGGCCCAAACCGTTTCCACCATCTTTGCGATCTCTCGCAAAATCTGGACGATAAAACGGCTCAAACAAGCGGGGCAGCTTATCTGGCGGTATGGGTTTGCATTCGTTTTCAATGATTAGCTTGTCAGATTGTAAAGTTACTTGTATGCCATGCCCGGAAGGAGTATAGGAAACTGCGTTGGACAGCAAATTGGATAGAATCTTTTCCAATCCTTTTTTCGGAAGGAGTACAGGGCAGGATCCCTCAGTGTTCAGCAAAAACTCAATTTGTTTTGCTTTGGCAATCAGACAATAGGGTTCACAAAACGCCGGTAATTCTTCTGACAGGTCGAAGGGTTCAGCATTTTGCTGTTCCATGACAAAATCAATTTTAGAAGCGTCTAATACTTCTTTTATCATAGAAGAAAGCTGTGTTGTGATTTCTTTGCATTGAACCAAATAGGTATCTCTATCTTTATATTTTCCTACACCTAAAATTATGTTTTCCAACATAGCATTTAAAGCCGTCACAGGTGTTTTTAATTCATGAGAAGCTGCTCGCAGGAAATCTAATTTGGAACGTTCTGCTTCGCTTACCTTTTGTTTTTCTTCTTCCAGATTTTCTATTGTGGCAAGTAAATCAGTATATAAGGAATTAATATTTTTAGCTAATATTCCAATTTCATCGCAAGAATGCACCGGGCATTTTGCATTTTTATCAAGCTTTGCCATTTGTTCTGTCGTCTTTGAAATTTGTTGCATTGGTTTGGTAATTGCTTTAGAAAATAGCAAAGAACATCCAAGGGAAATCAGTGTACAACAAATCAGAGAGAGAGGAAACGCTTTCAGGATGGCCGATCTGATCAAGGACTCTGTATTCATACTGCTTTCTATAATTGCACCATTTTCTAAAAAATTATTGGTGCTTAATGTCATTTGCGGCGCAAAAAAGTATAAAAACACATGAGCGACTGCCGTAACAAATAGCATGACAAAAAAAGTATAAAGAAAAATTTTAGGAAATAATCTCAGTCTTTTCATAATGTTTCCTCATATTTGTAGCCAACGCCCTTAATGGTAACAATCCGATTCAGATTTAATTTCTTTCGCAAATTTTTAATGTAGGTATCCACCGTGCGGTCGATAATAGGAGTGTCATATCCCCACAATTCATCCAGTATTTGCGATCTTGTTAATACAAGCCCCTTGTGTTCTATCAGCAATTTCAGAAGTTCGATTTCTTTTGGAGTAAGATCAATCTGCTCATCCCGATTCCATGCCGCATAACCACCAAAATCCACGGTAATATCTCCAAACTGTATTTGTGACAGTTCCGGACTTTTTCCACTGCGGCGGAGCAGGGCTGTGATTCGTTTTCCTAACAAAATCATGGAAAATGGTTTTGTAATATAATCATCGGCTTCCGAGTCAAAACTGGCAATCTGTGTATGTTCGTCCTCAATAGCCGTAAGCATAAGGACAGGAACCGTACTGTTTTTTCGAAGTTCTTCCAATACTTCCATTCCATTCATTTTGGGAAGCATAATGTCCAATACCACCAAATCCACCGAAGGATCCCGTGCCATCAAAAGTCCTTGTTTTCCGTCAGAAGCAGAAAGCGTTGCATGTCCTGCGGATTTCATATATTCACAGATTGCCTCATTAGTACATATATCATCTTCAACAATTAATATTTTTGCCATTTTATCACCTCTATTTTTTATTATACCAGATGTTTGTGGAGCCAATATGAAATCAATCGGTTTATTTACACAACTCAAGATTTTTTCAAAACAAGCTACAAAAGAAAAGGCGGCCTGTTTCTCTGGACACCTTTCGCTGTTTAGAAAACTCTTTCATAATCAAGTTTATAAATTGCAATTGGTCTTTTGATAAACCGCCGCCCTTTTATCTAATACTCTTTTATCAGCCGATAAAGCAGTTTCCGGTGATCGGCGGTTAAATCATTCGAAAAGCCTAATCCTTCTTACAGGTTGCTGGATTTTCTATCGCAATTCCAAACTGTAGCCGACTTCACGAATGCAACGCAGATAAATCCCGGAATCCATTTCTAAATTCATTTTGCGCCGAATGGACTGCACATGATGACCGACCAGTTTCCGAGCTTCTCCATAGTCGGGTTCTTTCCATATCCTTTCATAGATTTGGGTATATGTTAAGATACGGTTGGGATTTTGGAGCAGATACAGGAAGATCTCATACTCGGTTTTGGTGAGAGGAATTTCCTGCTGATCCCGGAAAACCTTCCGCTGATTTAAGCAAATCTCAAAGTTTGGAAGGGATATCACCGGATGCTGTTCCTGCCCGTACCACTCTATTTCTGGATGTTGCTGCAGGAAAGAAAGGAAATCCTCAAAGGTTTTATATTCTTCTTCCCGCAACTCCAAAATAATTACTCGTCCTATGATATCACCTCCCGGTCTGTTGAATGATAGGAGTGCTCTAAAGTTACATAATCTATCGCTCTGAAAATGCATTTTGTCAACTACGGGTTGCGCCCTTGTTTTTCATAGGGTGAGCCTGCATTTAGCTGCTTTGCTATTTTCTCAATCAAAACACTTGAATTTTTTGCCTCAATCGGGATACCGTATTCATTTGCTTTATTGCAAACGGATAATCTCAAATCATTTGTGAGAAGCATAAAACCGATATCGGGATAATTTTGATGAACATAGTTATACAGTTCAAAACCGTTTCCATCTGGCATATTCAAATCCGAACATACAAGTTCCGCTTGATCAGTTTCAAGAAATTGTTTTGCAGACCATACTCCGTCTGCTTCCGCAACTGAAAAACCATTTTTCTGGAAAAGTTTCGCTAATAGCTGCCGAATGAAAGAGTCATCGTCAACAAGCAAAATTGTTTTCATTTTCTCGCCTCTAATCTTTTTTGAGGAACAGGGAAAAGGTGCTGCCGTTTTCATCGGACGCTACCTTGATATATCCTTTCTGCTTATTCACAATATCACGGGTAAGATATAAGCCGATCCCTACGCCGTCAACTCCTGCCGACTGCTTCCCACGGTAAAATCTGCCGAAGATTTTTGCCTGTTCTTCTTCGGGAATCCCAATCCCGTTATCGGATATATCCAGCCGCAGATAGGATGGGTATTCGGTAATCTTCAAGTCCACAACGCCGCCGTTTGGGGTGTATTTCACAGCATTGTCAAGCACATTGGTAATGGCCTCCGCCGTCCAGTTGAAATCGAGCAGGGCTTCAAAGGTCTGTTCGCATTCAAAGGTAATGGTGATGTTTTTTCCCCTCGCCTTGGCATAAACCGTTTTTACCGCCTGCAAAACAATATCGTTCAGGCTGGTTCGTTCGGGTTTTAGACGGATAATGCCGCTTTCCAGACGGGACATTTTAATCAGGCTGTTTGTCAAAAAGGTCAGCTTTTCAAGGGATGTTTGCAGGGTGGCAATATATTCGTTTCTCTCCTCATCGGATAGCCCTGTATCACCGAGCAGCTGTGCAAAGGTGTTCGCCGCCGCTACCGGCGTTTTGATTTGGTGGGATATATCGGAAATCAAAGTCTTGATGTGTTCTTTTTCCTGCGCCAGCATTTGATTCTGCGCCATCAAAATATTGCGGAGCTTTAGAAGCTGGTGCTGCAGCCGTGCGGTCAGGGTGTCCTCGGCTTCTGAAAAAAACGTCCGTTCCTGCTGTTCCACCAAAGCCTCAATAAGCAGTGTGATCTCCTCCAAGAGGTTATCGTTATAGCGGTTGTGCAGAAAGTCCAGCAGGAACAGCAGACCGCATAAAAGCACAAAGGCAAAAGCGATAAAAAGCATACGGAAAAGAATGTCCTCCATAAAAAAGAACACACCAATCGATACCGCCGCTGTGGCAGCACCTGCCATTAAAATCAGTTTCCTGTAAATCCCAAAATGTTTCATCGTCATTCTCCAAAGGTATAGCCCATACCAAAAACCGTCACAATGTATTCCTGCTTTTCATCATTCAGCTTCTGCCGCAGCCGCTTAATGTTCACACGCACCGTATTGTCATCCACAAAGTTCCCGTCTATATCCCAAAGCTGTTCCAAAAGCATGGCCTTTGTAACAACCCTGCCCCTGTTTTCCATCAGATAAAGGAGCAGTTTGTATTCCGTTGAGGTCAGGTGTATTTCCTGTCCCTTCATCAAAACAAGGCACTTTTCCTTATCCACTTCTAAATCCCGGTATCGGACGCGGGCAGTTCCGCCGCCGGTCCGTTTTAAGACCGCCAGCACCTTTTTCCGCAAAACTTCAATAGGAAAGGGTTTAGAAATATAATCGTCGCAGCCCGCCGAAAAGCCGGAAAGCATATCTTCCTCGGTGTCGTTGGCTGTCAGGAACAAAACAGGTGTTTCAGAAGTTTCACGGATTTTTTCACAAAGGGCAAGGCCACTGCCGTCGGGCAGGTTAATATCCAGCAGGAACAAATCAAATTTTTGCTTTTGGTATTGCTGCAAGGCTTCCAGATAGCCATAGACTGCTGTAACCGTATGCTCGTCCTTTTTTAAGGCGATAGAAATACCCTTGCTCAAAATTTTGTCGTCTTCAAGGAGAAAAATATTTGCCATAGCCGCAGAACACACCACCTTCCTCAATATACAGAGTTGCGGGAACAGACGCAGCAGCGCTGCGTCCGTCCCGCAAACTCACTTAGTTTTCAAAATTGTGCAGCCGCTCAATGACCGTTTCATCTGAAGTCGCCTTGTAAACAATGGCAGGAACGCTCAGGCAGATCACAAAGATTGTCGCGATCAAACCAATGACAAGCGCAACAGGGTACTCAAACACCGCATAGCTTGCTATGTGGGGAACAGCGTCCGCCACCAGCAGCAGAAACGCATTGCCAAAAGTCATAATCAGCAGAGTAGAAATCAGAGCGTAAATACCACCTTCCAAGGTCAGTATCTTCATAATCTGCTTTTTCGTTGTGCCGATGCTTTCCATAATGGCGAATTCATTTTTCCTTGCCACCACACCCGTCAGCATTACATTGACAAAGTTAATCAAGCCGATGACAATAAGCAGAATCGCCGCACCGTTTCCCAGCAAACTCAAAGAGTAGTTCGTCTGTTCAAATAGTTCTTTCTGGTTAACGGCAGATCTCAACTGCCACTCCGATGTGGTCAAGGTGCTGTTGATGGCCTGCAATTCGCTGTCAATCCGTTCCAAGTCATTTATATCCTTAATGTCAACGCCGATTGCGGAAATGATTGGTTCTTTCGTCAGGCGTTCCATACCCGCTTCGCTGACAAAGATAATATTGGGCACCATATTAATATCCTTGCGCCTATCAATGCTATCGGAAAGATTATTCGAGTAATCGTCATAGTAAAAAGCTCCTCCAATTTTGAAATTGGTTGCCTTGCCGTCTGTACTGTCGGCAGTCAAGGTGAGCGTTTTTCCTACTAATGCGGTATTAGGAGCGTTATGTTCGGTATCTTTTCCTGCAATCGCTGTTTCGCCACGCTTAAATGCTTCCATGTCAATGGGCGTATCCGGATGCTTGGCATTGTATTCTTCCAGCGCCTTGTCATCGTCAAGCGTTGTGATATAGCAGCCGTACTCACCGGATTCAGCGTACCCTTTCAGCGTCTCTATCGTCTGTTCATAGGATTGCCCTTTGGACTTATATTTGCTGTCCTCATATTGGATTTTCATAAAACCTTCCAAAGCGGTTTCATCAAAGTCAATGCCCGCCCAAACGGTCTTTTGAACATCCACATTTTCAACGCCGCCAAGCTGCTTGATCTGTTCTACAAAATGTTCGTCAAACTGCGGTACTTCCTTGTTGGGCTGTTCAGCCTGCTCAAACTGGATATCGTTGTACTCAAAGTGATAATCCATATATTCTTTAATAAAATTTTCGGCGTTCATACTTCTTATGACTCCGTTTACGCCTAAAATCATGGTGATACCCATAAAAAGGGACATAAACACAAGAATCGCACGTTTTTTGTCACGGAATACATTGTGAAACGCCATCACGTGCAGCTTGCCGCCGTTGGTGGAATTTCTGCTTTTGGTTTTCTTCGGCGCGAAGTTCTGGAATTTCAGCGCTTCCACAGGGGAAATTTTCGCCGCCGCTTTTGCCGGTGCGTTGCAGGCAATCCAAACTGTTACCGCCGAAAAGAGGATGGACAGAATATAGATCGACGGGTGGAAGAACACCTCGGCATCCATTATCGACTTGCCCTGTTCAAAGCCCTCATTCAAAACAAGAGGAACAATGCCAAAAGAAACGGCAGTAGCTAACAAAATGCCAATGGGGATACCGATACAGGCAAACTTAACCGCCTGACTTTTCACCAGCGATTTGATCTGTGCCTGTGTTGTACCCAATGTTTTCATCAAGCCGTAAAAACGGGTGTCCTTTGAAATAGAGATATACAGAACATTGTAAATAAGGAGATACCCGCTGCCGATGATGAAGAACACCAAGAGGATCGCCATTGCGATAACTGAACCGCTTGATGATTTCATCGAAACTGCACCGCTGAAAGACTGGTTTTCGTTTAACTCCACATCTTTTTGAATACGGTGAAAATCATCGGGCATTTTATTCAGCGACAAAGAGAGAACGCCGTCCTCTGCCATTGTATAGCCTGCATTTTTACAATAGCTTTCTGAAACAAATCCCATTCCCGTGCCTGTATAGGAATGAAACCAGCCGCTTAATGTGAAAGTTTTTTCCTGCTGACCGTTTTTATCATAGTAGGACAGAGGGATTTCCATATTCAGTCTCGGTTCTGTAATACCGAGCTGTGAAAGGGCGTCTTCCGACAGCATGATTTCATTTTCGCTTGCGGGGTATTTGCCCTCCAAATCCTTAATGGCTTCCTGATAGTGTTTTTCCCATTCAGTGGTGTCGTAATACTGGAGCGCAATGGAAAGCTCACGCCCCTCGTCGTTCTCCTCGGCAACCGAACCGACCATATACTGCGTACCGACGGTTTTGACATAATCCAAGCTCCGGATCTGCTGTTCCTGCTCTGCCGTCGGCATCGCAAGGGATACATTCGCGGTTGTACCGGCTGTTCGTACCTGCATTAACTTCATATTTTCCATGTAGTTAATGCCTAAACTGAACACCGTGGTGATCATAAAGGTGGTGAGGACGATTGCAAACACCGCAAACAGATTACGGGTGCGGTTTGCTTTCATCATGCCTTTTTCCACGCGCTTGACTGCGCTTTTATTCCGGTTAGCGTGCATACTTCACACCTCCCGAAACAACCTTGCCATCCTCAATGCGGATTGTGCGGTCTGCCATCTGAGCGATTTCCTCATTGTGGGTAATCATAATGGTGGTCTGGTGGAACTGGCGGCTGATAGCCTGCATCAGCAGGATTACATCCATACTGGTTTTGGAGTCCAGATTGCCGGTCGGTTCGTCAGCAAGGATAATGGCGGGCTTTGTCGCAAGAGCACGGGCAATCGCCACCCTCTGCTGCTGGCCGCCGGATAGGTTGTTCGGCATATTTTTGAGTTTTCGCTCCAAGCCGAGAGTGTGGATAATCTCTTTTACAAAACCTGTATCAGTCTTGCCGCCGTCGATCTCAATAGGATACACGATGTTCTCATACACATTGAGGACCGGGAGCAGATTGTAGTTCTGAAATACAAAGCCGATATTTCTGCGGCGGAAAATAGTTAATTCCTCGTCCTTCATTTTCAAAAGCTCTTTGCCCCGAATTGTGACGCTGCCGGAAGTGGGGCGGTCTAACCCGCCGATCATATTTAAGAGGGTGGATTTACCGCTGCCCGACGTACCGATGATCGCAACAAACTCGCCTTCTTCTACAGAGATAGACACCCCGTCCAACGCATGGACTTCGCTTTCTCCGCTGCCATATATCTTGCGTAAATCTTTTGTTTCAAGAATTGCCATAACTAAAACCTCCAAGTTCTTTTTATGATTTTAGTATAGCGGCCACTTCTTACAATCTCATTACAATCCATACTAAAAATAAAAAGGGTATTCTGCAAGGAAATTTTCCCCGAACTCATCTCTACAACCGAGAGGGCATGGAGAATCTACCTATACTTTTCTATTCTATATTGTTCCACTACCTCATCACCTAAAAGGGTAATTGCTTTTTTCGGGCATAGGCTAATGCACCGATAGCACATGGTACAGCGGTCCTCCGGCACAGCTTTTTTATTTTGCAGGGCAAGATTTTTCATTGGACATACGGAAATACATTTTCCGCAGCCAACGCAATGATTGTCGATCTTTAGTTTTTTAGAATATCCATTGGTCTTTTGGTAAAACCAAAGTCTTTGTCCCAGCAGCCCAATAAAATGTGAAACCGGCGTAACGCCCTCTTTGGGATAAACACCGTTTGTGATCTGTAAGGCCACCTTCTCTATTTTTTCATTGGCCTGTGCGATAATGCGGCGGTTTTCGTCCATTGTCTTTTTTAATAGTTTACTGTCACAAACAGAGTCCGGCATACGGATATGTACTCCGCCTAAAATAGTTGCTCCATATTTTTTTAATATTCTTGCCGCACAACCAGCGCCGTCACCGCTAAAAGCTCCCATTGTTGCAATACACAGTATTTTCTTGTTTTTCCAGATGACAGCGTTTCTTTTAATGAAATCACGAACCATATATGGAGCATTAGAAAACTGTGTAGGATACCCTATGAAAATTTCTTCGTTTTGCTGAATTTCTGTAATGACATCAGGACTTTCCAGCGGAATGGCCTTTGCAGGTGAACTGATGAGGGACACCAGCCTTTCTACGCAATACTTTGTGTTGCCTGTGCCGCTTAAATAAATTCCAATCATACTATTCTCCTAAAATTCGCACCCAAAGATCTCGATTAAGTCTGCCAGCTTATCTTCCCATTTGAGGGAGTAATGAACATTTTTCATTGTTGCAAGTGCGGTAAGCCCTTGCACATAGGCGAATAAGGCAATTATCAAATCTTCTTTTTTGCTTTGTGTCATATTTGTACCGGCAAGTAAATCCAACACCTGTTCTTTGTAAATTGCAAAGGGCTGGTAGTTACTTTCCTTATCACTGCCAATATCCAAGTCAATTTGTATATTTCCTTGCTGAAAAAGAAAGTTAAAATATTGCGGGTGGCTTATAAAAAAGGAGATATATGCTTTCCCAAATTCCAACAGAAAATCGGGCGTGCCGCTATACTTAGAAACCGTATCTTGCAGCACTGCTGTAAATTGTTTTGTGATATGTAATTGCATTTCTTGAAGCAGCTCGTCCTTATTGGAAAAATGACTATACGGCGCAGCGTGACTTACGCTGCAAGCCTGTGCTACCTTACGGAGAGAGAGTTGGTTGATCCCATTCTCGTTTACCAATTCAATCCCTTTTTCTATTAAGTCATTTTTCAAATTCTTATGATGATAAGGCCTTTTTTCCATAACCGCCCCTCCAATCTTTACAGTGTCTATATTGTAGCGCAAAATCTTTACATTGTCAACATTGATAGGGCGATTCACAAATGAGCTGCAAATAAAAAATGGTAAAAGAAAACTGCTATGCAATAGGATGCACCTTTTGCATAGCAGTTTTTGTTTTGCCAGTTAATTGGCATTCGTTATAAGACTTCTGACTTCCATATGGCCATCTGCCATTTAAGAGTCAGAATATTTTTATTTAGAAAATTCCTTCATAACCAGATTGATAATTTCCTGCTGATCTTTTGATAAACCGCCGCCCTTTGGCCTTGTGCTTTGTTTTAGTTCCTTTATCAGCCGATGAACCAGTTCACGCTGCTCGTCAGTTAAATCGTTCAGGAAAATCTGATCCTTCTTATCAAAGCCTACCAGATAATCAAGCGAAACGCCATAAATATTCGCCATCGTAATAAGGACGTCAAGTGTGGGGACTTTGAGATTGTTTTCATAATTGCTGATCACTGATCCAACACGGCCCACTCGACGCCCAAGTTCATCTTGGGAAATGCCATGCTTCTCCCGCAGCATCCGCAAGTGATTCCCAAAATCAAACATCCCTATCACCTCACTCCGTTTTTGTATTTCGCGTATAGATATATTTTACCTTATTGACCTTCGCGTTCCGCTAAGTGTATAATAAAAGTATTTAGTGTTTGGCGAAGTTTATGCGTGCAGATTTTTTTGTTTTGCGAAGAAGGATAGGCGAAGATCCGATGATTACCTGCGTTTTTGCCGGACACCGGAAGATTTACGAACCGAATATAGGTGAAAAGGTCAAAAAGCACTGGAAAAACTCATAGAAATCAAAAGCCCGGTAGTGTTCTTAAACGTCGGGATGGATTGAATGGGATATGCACCAAAGCGTTTAAATACAAAAAAGCTATTGCCAAATTTTTTATGATGAAATTTTACTTCTGAAAGAAGTAGAATATACTTGTTACAAAGCAAAACTGCTGGCTGGCCAATCAGATGGATTTGTTATATCGATTGCCAGTACGGCGGAACATCCCAAACATATCAATATACACAGAAAAATCTCCAATTTTTAACGCAGCGAAAGGAGTATCAGGATGTCCAAACTAATTGTCATTGAATGCAGCGACGAGAAATCAGACCGCTTGGCTAAGCAAATCAAGGATATTGTTGCCGAATACGAATACCAACCATTTCGGGGGCCGGGAAAGGTTTATGAGTTCGGTCCGCTGCGAATTGACCAACCCCAACAGGAGGTTACTATCCACGGGAACTTTGTAAGTCTAAGCCGCCGAGAATTTCAAATTCTCGGCCTGTTCGCTTCCCATCCGAGTGAAGCACTGCCATGCGATTTTCTTCACAACGCGATATGGCCCCACCCGGACATGGAGCATGGAATAGAAGAAGTCATCGGACAAGTGGAAAGCCTGAAGAAAAAACTCCGACTGGAAACATTGGATGCCAACTGCCGGATCATAGAGGAAAACACGCAGCGAGGACCGGGATACCGGTTTGCTGTTTCGGCTAAATAGATGAAGCAAATGGAATACATGTCAAACTTTGTAGATAAATAGTCTATAAAATATGCGTTTGGAAGGTGATTAGAAGCTAAAAAGTAGGTTTGGTTTTGTATACTTTCCCCATCTGAATCAAATTGGGGGAATATGGAATAACAACACGGCTTCCGCTTTCCCCATACAGAGGGGATGGCGGCGATGCGGCGAAAAAGACCGCATACAAAAAGGGATGTAGTTTCATTCGAAGCTACATCCCTTTTTCATTCGACATCATCTTATTGTTTATTACCATTTCACACCAGTTTCGATGAAATAGTCTTACTATGCGCGTTCGCCTTTGGGCGGGTGCGCTTTTTTTATTTCTGCAAAAGGAGGTCATGGCTAAGAACTCATAGCGGCAGACCGCCGCCCCGACAATCTGAATTTTCAAATTTCAGATTGATCGGAGGAAACAGCCATGGCTTACAACAAAGCCAAAGCGGAGAGAGAATGGCTTCGCTGGAAAGAAGCAGAAGAAAAGAAACTCAGAGAACTTGGCGTGGATGAGGAAACCATCCAGCGCCTTCATACATACGATTGGGCGCAGTTCAACAAAGAGCGCCAGTACCTGCAGCGACAGGTAGAATGGTCTCCCTATATAGACCTCATTTCCGCGCAGGATCTGGAACTGCCCGTAGAAGATACGGAATCCCTGCTGGACAGCATCGAGGATATAGAGCTTTTTTCTTTATTACATAATGTGGACAAGCTCACCCTCGAAATTCTCTTCATGAAGATGGACGGATATGGCAGCAAGGAAATCTCAGAGAAAACTGGCCTTTCCGTAAACGCCATTGATCTGCGAATTTTCAAGCTCAAGAAAAAATTAAAAAAATTTTTATAAGCGGAAAGATTCCGGCCTTTTTCCTGGGCTATAGGGCGAACGGGGAAAAGAAACGTTCGCCTTGTAGCTTGAAAAATGAATACCAGCCATGCGGGTACGTTCCCGCCTGAGCGAGCGACACAGGAAAAAGCGCCATGACGAACCAAAGCAAGAGCTGCCTCCCTTTTATGGGACGGCGGCTGTTGCTCTTGGTTTCGAGCGATGCATTTTGACCGGAAAGAGGGGGTAGTTGCCCTTTTCGCCATGACCTTGGGCGGGGGATTATGATACGCGCTATCGTTTTGCCCACACGTCAGATGGGTTGGCCGACCTTGGGTTGTAATCAGCAAGACCTTTGGGAAGCCAGTGAACGGCTTGTCAACTGCAAGCCTGCCCGCATGGTTCCCAAGGTTGCCGGGGGGCGAGCAGCAAATACGGCACATCAAAATCAACCTTTTTATTTTATTCAGATTGCCGTTGACGGCGAATCCATGCGGCGCAGGTTTTCTGCGCCGCATCAGTTTGCCGCCAACGCACAAGAGCAAATTGCTCTAAGGAGAATGTGCCGAAATGAACAAGTCTACTTTAAAGGAGCAGGCCCATGGGGAGATCGAACGGATCTTCCGAGCCCTTCTTCCTCAAAACGGGCTGGCAGTGCGTGAAGAACAGATTACCCTCTGCCACGCCATGCTGGATACCCTGCTCAAAAACAATATTGCTTTATGCGACGCGGGCGTCGGGATCGGTAAAACCTACGCCTACCTGACCGCCTGCATTTTACTGAAAAAGTTTGCGCCCCATGGACCTGCCGGTTCCCAACCGGTGGTGGTTTCCACCTCCAGCGTTGCCCTGCAGGACGCTATCATCGGGGAATACATTCCATTTTTGTCCCGGATTTTTCTGGAGAACCGCATCATTCAAAAGCCCATCCGGGCGATGGTGCGAAAGGGCAAGGAACGCTTTGTCTGTGACGTTCGCCTTTCCCAGCGTTTGGAAGCGGTGAAAGATAAGAAAAAGAATGCCCAGCAGATGAAAGCCCTGCTCTCTCTTCGCACCTATTATGATTTGGACTCGGTAACCGGTCTCAGTGGATTTGACCGGCGGCAGGTGTGCGTCCCCAAGGTTTGCGAGAAAAACTGTCCTTTGCGGAATGCCTGCCGGTACCATCAATACCTGAAGGAAGCCAGAAGTGCGGAGATTTTCGTCCAAATCTGTAACCACAATTACTTGTTGGCAGATGCAGCCCATCGTTTACAGGAACTGCGGCCTCTTCTCAATGATTACCGTGCCTTGGTGATTGACGAAGCTCATAAGCTGCCGGACTCAGCCCGCCAGATGTATGGGCAGAGTTTGTCAGCGGAGGATTTCCGAGAGCTCTGCGACCTGCTGGCAAAAGAAAAATATATCCTCGCGGCCCAGCGGCTGAAAGAAAAGTTTGCTACCCTATTGGGTGCTATGTGCCGGGGCGAATTGTTGGAAGAAGCCCAGCGCACCGCCTTTATTTTAACGCCGGATCGGGAAGCGGCCCTTCGGGATTGCCTTTCCCTTCTTCGGCAGCTTCAAAAACAGCTTGCTCCGCACCTCCCACGGTGGCTTCTTCACCGGCTGGGAACAACAGAGCAGGCACTGGGCCTCTTTTTTACCGGGGATCGCAAATACATCCTCTACATTCAATACGACAGGGACGGAAGTCCCAGCCTCTGCGCCGCCAGCCGGGAGATGCCGGAGCAGCTGCGCCGGGCGCTGTGGCTGAAGGACATCCCCGCCATCCTGACCTCCGGCACCCTCATGGCTGGTGGCAGCTTTGACAGAACCCGGCAGCTCATGGGGCTGTCCGAGAACAACCGATTGGAGGATTTTATTGCGGTTTCGCCCTTTAACTATGAAGAAAACTGCCTTCTTTACATCCCCGACAACCTGCCGAGAGTGCAGATGGGCAGCGAAAAGGAAGCTAAGTGTTTGGCAGAGCAGATCTGCCGGTTGGTGGAAGCCACTCATGGCCACACTCTGGTGCTCTTTACTTCCTATTCCCTCATGGGCGCTGTTTACAATCAGGTAAAGGATCGGCTGTCTTTTCCCTTAATGGAAGTATGGCGGCACTCGCAGGACGTGATCCATAAGTTCAAGCAGGCCAACAACGCTGTGCTGTTCGCAGCGGGTTCCTGTTGGGAAGGTGTGGACTTTCCCGGCGATATGGTGTCGTCGCTCATCATTGTGCGGCTGCCGTTCCCTGTTCCCGATCCACTGAGCGAAGCGGAACGGGAACAATATCCCACCCTGCAGGATTATATCAAAACCGTGGTCATCCCTGATATGCAGGTAAAACTGCGGCAGGGCTTCGGACGGGCCATCCGCACCGAAACCGACACCTGCGTGGTGAGCATTTTGGACCACCGGGCAGCCCCCGGTCAGCGGTATCACCAAGCTGTGCTGGAAACCCTGCCGAACCTTCGACTCACCAGAAAAATCGAAGATGTAGAAGATTTCATCCGGGCAAAGAAAAGCCCGGATTATTTTATGTCATAAAGGAGATTACCATAGATGAACAAAAAAACAGAAACGGCGGGATTTCCCTACCCAGACCGCCCCATGTGGTTATACAGCCGCAGCAGCGATAAAAGGATGTTTGTCCTGATTCAGCAGATGCGGAATCTCTTAGAGGAAGCCAATCATCGGGGATACACTGTCGTGGGTACCTCGCAGGATATGGGGACCGGCAGGAGCACAGCTCGCATGGGCCTAAAACAGATGATGCAGGCGGTGCAGGGCGGATTCGTCCGCGCTGTGCTTGTGCGGGATCTCACCCGTCTGAGCCACGATCCCGCCATCTTGATTCAAATACTGGAATTTTTGCAGGATCACGATGCGGTACTGATCACCACCGAAAGCGACCTGCGGTATGAACTTTATGTCAAGGGGCTGGAAAACCGCTTTTTCCAGAGGGCAGCCCAAAAGGGCCTTCATTTGCCGTGGTGAATTTTCATGGCAATTCCCTATACCTTGCAGACCCCAAGCGAAAAGGTGATCAATGAAATCAAATACTTTGCAGCATTCTCCGCATTAAAACGGCTGTTAGAACAAGAAAAAATCACATTGGAAAACTGCCAGCTGGCGAATGTTGCTATTGCCGAAAAGTACGGCGTTTCACAACTCCATATTTAGTGGTTGTCGCGATAGCTATCCCAAACCGGTTGTGGTAGTCTTTGGTGTGACAAAAAAGATGTCCAATCGGGAAGGGGGTGGCAAAGGTGCCACAGGTCAAAGTTATACAGCCAATAGCAGAACAAGCCCAAAAGCTGCGGGTTGCAGCTTACGCCCGTGTGAGCAGCGACTCAGCCGACCAGCTGAATTCCTTTGCCACCCAAGTGGACTATTACACCAGTTACATTAGGTCGAAAGAAGAATGGGAATTCGCCGGTTTATATGCGGATGAAGCGGTCTCCGGCACCACAGCTGACAAGCGGGATGATTTTCAGCGCCTGCTTGCCGACTGCCGTGCCGGGAAAATCGACCGCATCCTCGTCAAATCCATTTCCCGGTTTGCCCGGAATACCATCGACTGCATCCAGACGGTGCGGGAGCTCAAACAGCTTGGCATAGCGGTGGAATTTGAAAAAGAGGATATCGACACCGGGAAGATGGGCAGCGAAATGCTGCTGAGTATTTTGGGATCAGCCGCACAGGAAGAATCCCTCTCTATCTCGAAAAACCTCAAATGGAGCTATCGACGCCGGATGAAATCCGGCGATTTTATTACCTGCAGCGCACCAATTGGTTATGTCCTGAAGAACAAGACTTTAGTTCCTGATCCGCAGGAAGCTCCCATTGTTGAGTATATTTTCAGCAGCTATCTTGCCGGAAAAAGCATCGGAGAAATTGCCGACGAATTAAACGAAGCGGAATTGAAATCCGACAAAAAAAATTCAGAACAATGGCATGCTACCATTATACGATATATCCTATCCAACGAGAAATATATTGGGGATTCCCTTGTTCAAAAAAGATATACACCTGACGAATTGCCGCTAAGACAGCGACGAAATAAAGGAGAAGTTTCTCAATATTACATAAAGGACTCCCATCCGGCCATTATTGCAAAAGAAATATACGAAGCGGTTCAGGAACTATTGCAGCAAAGAATAGAACAGCATGCTCCCAAACAGAAAATACGGAAATCACCATTGAGTAATACAATGCAATGTGGTCTTTGCGGATCTGCATTCCATAAGCATAAAAGTAATGATGAAAATTGCTGGTTTTGTTATCAACATCGAAAAGGGAAAACACTATGTCCAATGGGTATCCTTTATGAAAAGGACATATATGCGGCATTTTTATCCGTTCACAATAAGCTGCTGGATAATCAGGATATCCTAAAAGCCATGCTGAACCAGCTATTAGAGTTGCAAACAAAGGTCATGTTTACAAGATCAGACATTGTAGAACTAAATGAAAAAATATCTGAACTCATTAAGCAGAATCATTCACTCACAAGGTTGCAGACCAAGGGGTGCATTGATTCTGCTATTTTTATAGAGCGAAGCAACCTCAACAACCAAAAAATCGAAGAACTGCGGCGGGAACTGCGGCAGCTTCAAGAACCGGACGAGGTTAGTCGTATCGTTGACAGCACCAAACTGCTGCTGGAACTGCTGGAAGAAGCCCAGCCTATGCTGGAGTTTGAACCTTCCGTGTTCAAAAGCATGGTGCTAAAAATCGTCGTTTATCCTGAAAGGTTTTCTTTTCACCTTATCAACGGGCTGGTGCTCGACGAAGGGAGGTGTTAGAGATGAAGAAAAAACGCTACTTCCCATTCGGATATCGCATGGCCGGTGGGCAGATTGAAATTGTTCCCGAAGAAAGTTCCTTGCTTCAAAACTTGTTTGACAACTACCTAAAAGGCGCTTCTTTAATAAAGCTGGCAGAAACGGCCCAGCAAACAGGAATCAAATTCCGAGAAAATACAGAACGCTGGAACAAGAATATGATTGCCAGAATGCTGGATGATGAACGTTATTGGAATGACAATGGATTTCCACCTATCGTTAGCAAAGAAATAGGTTCTGCAATCACTGCCTTAAGGAAACAGAAAACCACTTCCCAATGTCCCATACAGTTTATAAAGAAAAAATTAGTTTGCTGTATCTGCGGAGAAAACATAAACCGTAACGGTAAAAATGCACCTCGAATACGTTGGGATTGTCCAAAATGTGGGTGGTACTTCGGTCCCATTACCGACAACGAACTAAAACAGGCAGTCACGGAAAAACTGCTGGCTGTTTGCCGGAACCCACAGGTGGCGGAACCGGATCAGCAGCCCACCAACAGTCTATCCATACAGGCAGTCCGACTGACCAATGAAATCAATCAACTGCTGGATCAGCGTGAAGTAGATACAGACAGACTACTTCCCTTGATTTTGGAATGCGCTGCCGAAAAGTATAAGACCTGCAGCATCAAGGAATCCGACCACCTCACCATCAAAATAAAGGCTCTTTTTCAGGAGCATAGCAACGACGAGGAACTGAACCGGGAACTTTTCGAGCAGACCGTGAAGCAGGTGATCCTGCAGCCGGATGGTTCCATAAAGTTTCAGCTGCTGAATGGAAAAATAGTTTGAAAGGAGCGAACTTCCCATGCCACAAAAGGTAGTCATGGAAATCCCGGCAAACCCTATGCTGGGCGATTTGCGAAAGCGGAAACGAAAGCTGAGAGTTGCGGCCTACTGCCGGGTAAGCACCGAGGAAGAAGAACAGCAAAACAGCTTTGAGGTACAGGTAGACTATTACACCGAAAAAATCACTCACCACGATGGCTGGCAGCTTGCCGGAATTTTTGCAGACGATGGGATCTCCGGGGTGCGGACCAAAAAGAGGGATCAATTCAATGAAATGATAGAGCTCTGCAGGAAAAAGAAAATAGACCTCATCCTGACAAAATCCATTTCCCGATTTGCAAGGAATACCCTCGACTGCATCAAGCACGTCCGAATCCTCAAAAGCTGGGGTATCCCCGTTATATTTGAGAAAGAAAACATCGACACCTCGAATATGAACAGCGAAATGATCCTGACTTGCCTGAGTTCCTTTGCACAGGCTGAAAGCGAATCCATCAGCGGTAATGTTACCAAAGGAATCCGCATGGGATACAAACAGGGACGGTTTGCCTTCCGCTACACCGGCTTCGCCTTTCAAAAGGGGCCAGATGGAGAACCTGAAATCATCCCCAAGGACGCCCAGACCATTCGCATGATTGCGCGGGAATTCCTGAATGGCGACAGTTTGAAAGGAATCAAGGAAAAACTGGAGAAAGCAAGCATCCCAAGCCCTGCGAGAGAGTCGAAATGGACAACACAGACAATCCTGAGAATCCTCCAGAATGAGAAATACGCAGGCGACGTCCTACTGCAGAAAACCTACACCTCCGATTTTTTGGAAGGAAAGGTAAAGAAAAATAACGGCGAACTCCCGCAATACTACATCAAAGACAATCACCCGGCTATCATCCCAAGAGAAATGTTTTTTGAAATTCAGGAAGAACTCGCCCGGAGAAGAAGTAAAAAACCTGCCAATACCAAGAAGGCCAAAACCAACCGTGGCAGGTTTACCAGCAAATATGCCCTGTCCGAAAGGTTGGTCTGCGGGGACTGCGGTTGCTACTTCCGCAGGGTAACATGGAATATCCATGGAAGAAAGCAAATCGTCTGGCGGTGCATCAATCGGCTGGAGTTCGGACCGAAATCCTGCGGAAATTCACCCAGCCTTGAAGAATCTGCCCTCCACACTGCCATACTGGAAGCCATCCGTTCTCTGGTTCATGGGCAGCAGGAAGAAATGGCTGCGGCGCTGCAGGATACCCTGATACACTGCATTGCCGGAGAAAAGGAAGAAGCCAGCCCCATTGTAATAGAGAACAAGATCAAGGAACTGGAAACAGAGTTTGACCGGCTGCTGGTTCTGGCGGTTAACGAAAACGATATCATCGACCATAAACTGAAACAGATCAGCGAAACCATCCTCAAACTGAAACAGCAGAAAAAGCGGATTGAATATACCGCAGAGCGTTCCGAGGTAATGGAATCTAAAGCCAAAGATGTCATGGGGCTAATTTCTGCAGAGGATCTCGACCTGACAGAATACTCCGACGCCTTAGTGTACCGCATCATTGAAAGAATCACCGTACTTTCCAAAGAGGAAATCCGCATCCGTTTCATAGGCGGATTTGAAATCACACAGCCACTTCACTAAGAAGCAGGTACAGAGAAACGCTGACAGATCACATGCTGTCGGTGTTTCTCTGTACCTGCTTTTTTCGTTGAGAAATTGATGGATTTGTGATATAATATAAAAAGAGAATAACTTTTTAGAAGGTGTAGATTGCAATGTCCCAGGTAACAAAACGGGCGTTGGAGCAGTCCCTTAAAAACCTGCTGCTGAAAAAGCCGCTTACAAAAATCACGGTAGGCGATATTACAGATGATTGCGGAATCAATCGTATGACTTTTTACTATCACTTTAAAGATATATACGATTTAGTAGAATGGTCGTGCCTTGAAGATGCCAAAAGGGCATTAGATGAGAAGAAAACCTACGATACATGGCAGCAGGGGCTCTTACAAATTTTTAAAGCGGTGCAGGAAAACAAGCCGTTTATTCTGAATGTTTACCGTTGCGTTCACCGAGAGCAGGTTGAAAAATACCTACAGCCGCTGGTGGATCAGCTGCTTTTGAATGTTATTAACGAGGAGGCAGCCGGGATAACGGTTCGAGACGAAGATAAGCAGTTTATTGCACAGGTCTATTCTTATATGTTTATCGGGTTGATGCTCGACTGGATCAAGGATGATATGCGCGAAGATCCGCAGCAGATTGTAGAAAAGCTTTCCAAGCTGATAAAAGGCTCTGTATCGGTGGCTCTTTCCAGATTCAAACTCTGATTTTATCATTTTAACGGTTTTGATAAAACTTTTTACATCTTCTGGTCCCGTGATAAGAATTTTGTCACGGGGCTTTTTTTGTTTATTGTGCCCCTGATGGAAGTAGGTATAATGAAAACAGAAAGAAAAAACAGGAGGTTTTCGTTATGTATTATTCCGCAGGAACTTATGAATCATTTGCCCATCCCGAGAAACCGAAGGATGTAGATAAAAAATCCGCTTACATTATTGGCACGGGGCTGGCTGGGCTGACCGCCGCTTTCTATCTTGTCCGCGACGGACAGATGAAGGGGGAGCATATCCATCTGCTCGAAAAGCTGGAGCTTGCCGGCGGCAGCTGCGACGGACGCAAGGATGTGACAAAAGGCTTTTTCATGCGCGGAGGCCGTGAAATGGATAACCACTTCGAGGTCATGTGGGATACCTTCCGGGATGTGCCCTCCATCGAAACACCCGGAATTTCGGTGCTGGACGAGTATTACTGGCTCAATAAGCACGACCCGAACTATTCTCTCTGCCGTGCCACGGTAAACTGTGGCGAGGACGCCCATACAGACAAGAAGTTTTTACTGGATAAAGACTCGGCAATGGCTTTATCCAAGCTGTTCTTAACACAGGAAAAGGATTTGGAAAATAAAAAGATTTCCGATGTGCTTCCTAAATCCTTCTGGAACACAAATTTCTGGCTCTATTGGCAGACGATGTTTGCCTTTCAACGCTGGTCGAGCGCTTTGGAAATGAAGCGTTATCTTTGCCGCTATGTGCATCATATTGACGGCTTGCCGGATTTCAGCGCCCTGCGTTTCACCAAATACAACCAATACGAGAGCATGATCCTGCCGTTGGTAAAATATCTTGAGAATCATGGCGTGCAAATCGAGTACGGTATGGATGTAAAAAATGTCATTATACAAACCGAAGGTGATAAGAAGATCGCAAAGCAGATCGTCTATGTAAAAGACGGTAAGGAGCAGACCATTGACCTGATCGAGGATGATCTCGTCTTCATTACCAACGGCTGCTGCACCGATACTTCCTGTTACGGCGACCAGACTCACGCCCCGGACCTGTCTGTCATTCACAACGGCTGCGGCGAATCGTGGGACATGTGGAAGGCCATCGCCGCTCAGGCCGAGCATGGAGAGTTTGGGAATCCGGATGTCTTCTGCAGCAATATCGATGCCACCAACTGGATGAGCGCAACCGTAGCGACGTCCAACGAGGAGATTATCCGGCATATTATGAATGTCTGCAAACGCGACCCACGCTCCGGCAAGGTAACGACCGGCGGTATCGTAACTGTTAAGGACAGCACCGACAACTGGTATCTTTCCTGGACAATCAACCGTCAGCCGCAGTTCAAGTCCCAGGATAAGAACATGGTTTTGGTATGGCTTTATTCGCTCAATACGAACAAAGAGGGCAACTATGTAAAAAAGGCGATGCGCAACTGCACCGGCGAAGAGGTTTGCCGCGAATGGCTGTACCATATTGGTGTCCCGGCCGATAAAATTGACGCTCTTGCCAAGGATACCTGCAATACCACAACCTGCTTTATGCCGTATATCAACGCCTTTTTCCAGCCGAGAAAAGAATCCGACCGCCCAAAGGTAGTGCCGCAGGGCGCTGTGAACTTCGCTTTCATCGGTCAATTTGCCGAGACACCGCGGGATACCATTTTCACTACTGAGTATTCCATGCGCACAGGTATGGAGTCTGTCTATACCCTGCTGGATATTGACCGCGGTGTACCGGAGGTTTGGGGCAGCAAATACGACGTGCGTGAGATCCTGCGAGCCTGTTATTATGCCATTGACAAAAAGCCGTTATTGGAGGCGGAATTGCCCTTTGCGGAAAAAGAGCTGCTGAAGCTCGCTATAAAAAAAGTAAGGGGAACCGATTTGGAGCTTTTGCTGAAGGATAGCGGTTTGATCCAATAAATGCATGAGAATAGAGGCCGAAATTTGGAACCCAAAAATGAGACATCCAAATTCCAGCCTCTTTTTCTACGATGAAACCCCGAGATTCAAGCTGGCTTTTCCGTGTTGCCCGCTCTTGCAGAAATAGGACATCCGAAAAGCAAAAATTAGAAAATCACGCTATATATAGAAACGAATCTTTTCCGGATCAGAAGTTCTCATTTTCATTGGGTATCTTTTTTGTAGCGCAAACCCATAAAAAACACCGTAGTTCTGTTAGAATTACGGTGTTTTTTGCTCAATATCAATAGTCGGGGGGTAATCCGAAAAATTCGAGTAATTCGAGTATATGATATTTATAATATGATATTTATAAGTGGCTAATTATTTTCACGCCCTGTATTTATTGATAAGTATAATCTAAAAATCCTGTTATGATTGCAGTCCCACTTCTTTTTGATATTCATTACTTTCTAACTTGGTAATATTCTGATTTGTAATAAATCCTAAATACGGTGGAAAGTTCTCTGAAGTCTTAACGGCAGAAGAATGGCGGAAATTCACGCACGCTATGTCAACAGGACTTGATTCGGGATTAAGAATAAATGATAACTCAATTCTTGTTGAGTGTGAAGTGGACTCAAAGTATCAATACAAATTAGTTATCTACGACAATACTTTTGACGATAATCCTTTAGAAAAGGTTTATGCAATCCGAAATATAGATTATAATATAACCGATGGCAACAAAATCGCAAATTTTATAATTAAATTAGAGGAAAACAATTATGATAGCAAGAAAGTATTTAGACAATTACTCAGAGATTATACTAAACAGTTTGAACTTATACTCGGATAATACAACATTAAGAGTAAGCAATTCAATGACATCGGACGAAACTCTGTTAAAAATGGAAGAGTTAATGAAGGACAATCCAACAGAGCAGGAGTTAATCAAGAGATTGGGCAAGAACTTTCCGCAGGAGTAAAAGAAAAATTCTCGCTTGATGAAGATTATGATTTTACAGATGAAAAAGCCAGTGTAATACACGATACGCTGAAATTTTTAATGGACGAAGAATACGATGATTGGCTTGTGAACGATGACGGCAAAAACAACATCAATGATTTGATCAAAGAAACTGTTGCTTTAGAAACAACAGGGAAAACAGGATTTTTTTATTTAGACAAAAAAAGAACCCAGAATATTTTTAAGAAGTCAGGGTACCAATTACCCAGCCAACTTAAAAATTCGGGTTCCAATATCATTATACGCACTATTGATGATAGTGTCAATAAAAAATCAATAATATTACTCAAAGCAAACAATTTATCTGATGGTTCGGTGATTGGCAAAATAGCCCTGCAAAAGCAAGTAAAGCGGTAGACAGCAACAGCTAATCTGAATAAATGTTGTAGTTGGCATCTCAAAAGATTATCGAACACCGTCTGATTTGCTTCTATAAAACAGAATTTTCTGTCTGCGTGAATAACACATTTATCACAAGCTTTTTCTTTGTAACAACAAGTTAATTTATGCATAAAATATCATTGAATAAAAATAACGGTTGGTGAAAAAAGGTGGCATTGAGTACAAGAGAATTGCTTGCAAGGCTTTTAAAATGTGAGGCAGGTGGGGAAGGTGAAAACGGAATGCGTGCAGTTGCGTCGGTAATTGTAAACCGAACCCGTGTTCCAAACGGGGAATTTGCAAGAGTCAGCAAGGGTGGAGATTTCCGTGCCATAATGGAACAACCAAATCAATTTACCTGTCTTAAAACAACTGTCGGAGGGCAATATAATCCTCAGAATGTTTACAATATACGTCCTGACGAAATTCACTATAACATTGCCGATTGGGCATTGGCGGGCAATACCGATTCATCTGTCGGAAATTCAATTTTCTATTTTAATCCATTTTCAGATACCTGCCCAACATTTTTTCCGTCAAACAACGGAGTAATTTACAACAGGGTAGGGGATCATTGCTTTTATTCGCCTACCGAGGCTTATTCCAAAACATAAAGGAGCATAGCTTAATGGATAATTCTTCAAATATGGCAGTTAATACAACTCCTATGGCAAATCAGATTAATCCCGAACATCTTTACGGACTTGACAAAAACAAAGCCTGCCTCAATAATTCTTGTCCGTCAAACACAGCGGATATCGGATGTTATATTCCTGCGATTGACGAAATTATGCGACACAATCAGGGTGCACCGTCTGTTGCACACCCCAATATGACAGAAAAAGTTCAAAAATCAAATGACAATCCCTCGCTTGAACAGGCAGAAATAGCATATGAAGAGGGCGGAAGTACATCAGAAGAACAACCTGAAAATATAAATAAATACAGCGGAAGTCTTCAAAATATACCGTTCATTAAGAACTTAAAAAAAATAGATACATCTATACCTGTTTTGCCTGCAACCCCTGCTACAACGGCGAGCTCCGGAGCCACCGTTGCAACGCCGATAAGGCAGAATATTGGAATGTCGATGAGTGATTATCAATATCCGTTTCCTGTAACAGCCGAAAATCTGAGATATCACAACGGCTTTATGCGAACACAAATCGGAAGACGAATCACCGTTGATTTTCTCATGGGAGCAAACACAATTGTTCAGAAAACAGGCTATCTTTTAGGTGTTGCTCAGGATTATATCCTTATAAATGAGATTGACACCAACGACATCACAACCTGTGATTACTACAATATAAAATTTATAAGGTATTATTACTAAACCACAGCGGCAAAAGCTTTAAACATTAGTTTTTGCCGCTGTTTTATTGTCATTTTTAGTGAAATGTACATTATTTCATAATTTTAACATATAATTTTCTGTAGTATTAAAAAATTAAAAAATTGTAAGAAATATTGAATTATTGCTGTAATTTGTGATACAATGTGAGCGTTGATGTTATCACTTCTCAATAAACAAACAACAGGTAGCTATAAGACCTGTTACATATTATTTTATCTTGGAGGAATCACCATGAAATTCTGTAAATATTGCGGAGCACAGCTTGAAGACAATGCTGTTTGCAACTGCGAAAAGTCAAGAGCCGCTCAAGCACAGGCTCAGCAGACAAATGCACAGGCACAGCCTCAGTATCAGCAGCCTGTTCAACCACAACAGCCACAGTATCAGAACCCTGTTCAGCAACAGTATGCACAGTCGCAAAACCCTCAGACACAGCAGTCGCCTTATGCCGTAAATAACACAGCACCCATTGGGGAAAATGCTTTTGTTAAGGCTTTAAAGAACATTCCTGTTGTGTTCACTTCATTCTTTAAGGACTCCAAAACTGTTATCAAAACAGCAAAGGCTGAAAAGGACATCATTCTCGGCGCTCTTTTCTCGGCAATTTTCTTTATTGCACTCATTCTTGGCAATATGTTTCTTATGCTTTCTATGAGCGCACTTGATTTTCCGAAAACACTTCTTGTAAGTCTTGTTACTGCTGTCCTTATCGGCGGCCTCTATTCTGTTATTCTCTTTGCATATGTAAAGAAATACAAAACCGAAGAAAACACAGCCAAAGCATTTATTGATTCATTCATCACATTTTCAATTGAATCTATTCCGGCATCAATCGGTTGGATTTTGGCAGGTCTTTGCGCATTAATCAGCGTATATATGTTCCTGTTCTTCTTCGTAATCGTTATGCTTTACCTTGTTATTTCACTTGTAAATCAGGTAAAAGCTAATGTTCCCGAAGCAAAGAACTCTGCATTATTCACTTTAATTCTCACGCTCATCGTTGCCGTTGCATTTATGATTGTATTCTTCATCGGCGCAAAACTTACTATGTGGTCATTTAACACAAGTACATTTGCAACAAGTGTTCTTACATCGCTTATCGGCGGCGGTTCATACCCTTCATGGTATTAATCTGACATACAAATTCATAACATAAAATTAACGCTCCGAATTTATTCTCGGAGCGTTTTTTATATCAGTTCACTGATTATTGAATTTGAAACAAGAAAACCTTTCGGTGTAAAGCTGATAGACTTGTCCGTAACATTTGTATAGCCGTATTTTTCATACTCTTTAGCTTTTTTGATAATGTAAGAGGGGAGGGTGTATCCGAATTTTTCCTCAAATTCAGAATAATTAAGACCGCTTTTTAACCTGAGAGAGAGCATAATAAATTCTTCCTCATCTCCGCCCGTACCTTCAAAAGACAGCTTATTGTTATTAAAATCATCCATGCTTCTCGAATAAAAGAACCTTTTGCCCTCAAAAAATGAGTGTGCAGACGGACCTATGCCGATATATTCACCACATCTCCAGTAATTGGTATTATGTCGGCTTTCATAACCCTGTTTTGCAAAATTAGAAATTTCATATTGCTTGTATCCGAGAGAATCAAGCATTTCAACAGCTTTCAGATACATTTCAGCCTGCATATCATCATCGGCAAGCTTAAGTTTATTTTGCACCTTATAAAACGGAGTATTCTCCTCGATTTTCAAAATGTATGATGAAATATGAGTAACTTTGCAATCGGCACAGAAACTGATTGATTTTTCAAGGCTTTCAATTGTCTGATTAGGAATTCCCATCATCAAATCAAGTGAAATATTATTAAATCCCGCACTTTTAGCCCTTTCAACAGAAGTCTTTGCATCATCAATGCTGTGAATTCTCCCAAGCAGCCTTAATTCATCTTCAACAGCAGTCTGCATACCCATTGAAATGCGATTGAATCCGCAGGCATACATTTTTTCAAAATCAATAGTTTTGGCGGAGTCGGGATTGACTTCAACCGTAATCTCGGCATTATTTTGAATATTAAAATTGAACTTGATAAAATCAAGAATATCACAAAGTCTGTCTGCACCCAAAACACTCGGCGTACCGCCGCCGAAATATACGGTTGCAACATCTCTTTTGGCTTTTTCAGACCAGTATTTTATTTTATCTTTTAATTCAATCACATAATTATCAAAATCGTTTTCATCTGCATTGCCGCTGAAAAAATCGCAATACGGACATTTGTGCTTACAAAACGGTATGTGAATGTAAAGACCGATAGAATTACTCATAAAAAACCTCATAAATGATTTTGAGGCAGAAACACAAGTTTCTGCCTCGATTTGGAAGGTATATGAAAAAATAGGAAAAATCACATTAAATCCTTCTGTACCAATATATTACAATATATTTACAAATTTGTCAAGTTTTTGTAGCAATTATTTTTCTCACATTTTCTTCATTCTTTATTGACATATACCATCCAAAAATAGTAAAATATAAAATTGTGGATATACTTAACCTCCGAAGGGAAGAAAGATATGAGTTCATTTAAAGAAGAAATCAGCAAGCGCAGAACCTTTGCGATTATTTCGCATCCTGATGCGGGTAAAACAACACTTACGGAAAAACTCTTGCTCTACGGCGGAGCAATTAACCTTGCAGGTTCGGTAAAAGGCAAAAGAACCGCAAAGCATGCTGTGTCCGACTGGATGGAAATTGAAAAACAGCGTGGTATTTCTGTTACATCATCGGTTTTGCAGTTTAAATATAACGGTTATTGCATAAATATTCTTGATACACCGGGACATGAGGATTTCTCGGAAGATACCTACCGTACACTTATGGCGGCAGACTCTGCCGTAATGGTAATTGACGGTTCAAAGGGTGTTGAGAAACAGACTATCAAACTTTTTAAGGTCTGTGTAATGCGTAATATTCCTATCATTACATTCATCAACAAGATGGACAGAGATGCAAAAAATTCTTTTGACCTTCTTGAAGACATTGAAAATGTTCTCGGAATTCACACCTATCCCGTAAACTGGCCAATCGGTTCAGGTAAGGAATTCAAGGGTGTGTATGACAGAAATTCTAAGAAAATCCTTGCTTTCACCGCTAATAACGGTCAGAAAGAAGTTGAAAAGAAAGAACTTACGCTTGACGATCCTGCCCTTGAAGATACAATAGGCTACTATCATAAGCAGGATTTGTTTGATGAAATAGAACTTCTTGACGGTGCAGGCGATGAATTTGACCTTGAAGCAGTCCGCAACGGTCAGCTTACTCCTGTATTCTTCGGTTCGGCTCTTACAAACTTTGGTGTTGAACCATTCCTTGAACAGTTCTTACAGCTCACAACTCCACCTCTGCCAAGAGAAACAGTTGATGAAAAGGTTGAGCCTATGTCAGACTTTTTCTCTGCATTTGTTTTCAAAATTCAGGCAAACATGAATAAGGCTCACCGTGACAGAGTTGCATTTATGCGCATCTGCAGCGGCAAGTTTGAAAAGAATATGGAAGTGTTCCATGTTCAGGGCAACAAAAAAATGCGTCTTTCACAGCCACAGCAGATTATGGCTCAGGAAAGAGAAATTGTTGACGAGGCATATGCGGGCGACATCATCGGTGTGTTTGATCCGGGCATTTTCTCAATCGGTGACACAATCTGTTCACCGGGACACAAGGTACAATTCAGGGGAATTCCTACATTTGCTCCAGAACACTTTGCACTTGTCCGTCAGAAAGACACAATGAAGCGCAAACAGTTCATCAAGGGTACAAGTCAGATTGCACAGGAAGGTGCAATCCAGATTTTCCAGGAGCTTGACGCAGGTATGGAGGAAGTTATCGTTGGCGTTGTAGGCGTACTTCAGTTTGATGTTCTTAAATACAGACTTCAAAACGAGTACAACTGTGATATCATTATGGAAACACTCCCATATGAATTTATCCGTTGGATTGTAAACGATGATCTTGATCCGAAAACTCTCGACCTTGCGTCGGATACTAAGAAAATTCAGGATCTTAAAGGCAATCATCTTTTGCTCTTTACAAGCTACTGGAGCATAAACTGGGCGCTTGAACACAACAAGGGACTTGAACTCGCTGAGTTCGGTACAAACTAAATATTTAAAATATCGGAGGATATATGCTGTACGACAAGCTTAAAAATTATTCAAAAAGCGGCATATATCCTTTTCATATGCCCGGACACAAAAGAACGGACATTACAGAAGAGGGTATAATACCGTATAATATCGACATAACCGAAATTCATGATTTTGACAATCTACATTCACCAAACGGAGTTATTTACGAAATTCAGAAAAAGGCTGCAAAGCTTTACAATGCAAAAAATGCTTTCATTCTGATTAACGGTTCAACAGGCGGAATACTTTCAGCAATTCGCTCAATGACAAATCAAGGCGACAAGATCTTAATGGCTCGTAACTGCCACAAATCTGTATATAATGCAGCAGAACTGTTTAATCTCAATGTCGATTACATTTTTCCCGATACAGACAGCAGATACAATATTCTTACATCGGTTTCACCTTACGATATAGAAGATAAACTTACAAAACACAATGATGAAATCAGACTTGTAATCATAACTTCGCCTACATATGAAGGAGTTGTTTCGGATATAAAGTCAATCTCCGAAATCTGTCACAAACACGGAGCAAAATTACTTGTTGACGAAGCTCACGGAGCGCATTTTCCGTTTTCGGACAGTTTTCCCGATGAAGCACTTAACTGCGGTGCAGACGCCGCAGTATTGAGTCTGCACAAAACTTTGCCGTCATTAACTCAAACTGCATTGCTCATAACAAATGACAGCGAGCTTTCTGAAATTCTTGCTGAAAATTTGGCTGTATTTGAAACAAGCAGTCCGTCATATATTTTAATGAGTTCAATTGAAAAATGTCTTGATTTCTGCGAAAACAGCAAAGATAAATTCAAGGAATATTGTTGCAATCTTAAAACGGTCAGAGAAAAACTTAAAAATCTAAAATATCTGAAAATTTATGATAAAAACGATACTGATTTTGATTATGATATCGGCAAAATTGTAATTTCAACAGCGAACGCAAATATTTCGGGAACAAAGCTTGCCGAAATACTGCGAAATAATTATCAGATTGAAACCGAAATGGCATATTCGGACTATGTAATTGCCATGACATCTGTTTGTGACACTGAAAAAGCTTTTAATATGCTTTCAGATGCTCTGATTTCAATTGACAGCGAACTTTCAAAAGGAGCCGACACCGAGCGTGTTCCGTTAAAAAATCTCTACACAGGCAAAAATTTCAACGCCTGCGAGTTGTACAAATTCAACAAAGAAACTATTTCGTTTCAAAATTCGGAATTCAGAACTTCTGCCGAGTACATCTGGGCATATCCACCCGGAATTCCCCTCATCGTACCCGGTGAAATTATAAGCAAGGAACTTATAAATTACATTGAATATCTTTCAGCCTGCAAGGTTGAGATTATGTCAACAAAAGGCGGTATGACGGACAACATAAGCGTAGTTAAAAAAGATTGACAAATCAATGGCTGTGTGATAATATTAAACTAACAAAATCTAACAAGGAGTTTGATTTATTATGAAGAGAATTAAAACTATCGAAACTCGTGACCTCAAGAAGAGCGTTAAGACAGGCGGTTGCGGCGAGTGCCAGACTTCATGTCAGTCAGCGTGTAAGACATCTTGCGGCGTTGCTAACCAGCAGTGCGAAAAGTGCATGAGCGAGAAATAATTCTATTTTAATTTGATTATTAAGGATTATCGCCGTTTTCCCAAAGGGTTAACGGCTTTCCTTTTGTCTAACGGAGATATTATGATTCATCAGTATAAACTTAACGGATACAACATAGTTCTTGATGTTTACAGCGGCAGTGTACACGCAGTCGATGACCTTGCTTATGATGTTATTGCAATGTACAAAAACGCAACAAAAGAACAGATAATCGACGAAATGCTTTCAAAATATGCAGACAATCCTGAGATTACAAAAGAAGAAATCTCCGACTGCATTGATGATGTAAAAGAGCTTGAGGAACAAGGAAAGCTCTTTACAGAAGACAAGTACGAAAACCTTGCATTTGACTTTAAAAAGAGAAACACAGTAATCAAAGCACTTTGTCTGCACATTGCTCACACCTGTAACCTTAACTGCGAATACTGCTTTGCAAGTCAGGGCAAATACCACGGCGAGAGAGCGCTGATGAGCTTTGAAGTGGGCAAGAGAGCAATTGACTTTCTCATTGAAAATTCAGGCAGCAGAGTAAACCTTGAGGTTGACTTCTTTGGCGGAGAACCTCTTATGAACTTTGATGTTGTAAAGCAGATTGTTGCCTATGCAAGAAGCATTGAAAAGGAACACAACAAAAACTTCCGTTTTACACTTACAACAAACGGTATGCTTGTTGATGACGATGTAATTGAATTTGCAAACAAAGAATGTCACAATGTAGTTCTCAGCCTTGACGGCAGAAAAGAAGTGCATGACCATCTTCGCAAAACTGTAAACGGCAAGGGCAGTTATGATATTATCGTTCCGAAATTTCAGGAATTTGTCAAAAAAAGAGGCAACAAGGATTACTATGTAAGAGGCACTTATACACATAATAACACAGACTTCACAAACGATATTTTCCATATGGCGGATTTGGGATTTACAGAGCTTTCAATGGAGCCGGTTGTATGTGCTCCCGATGACCCATATGCACTTACATATGACGATTTGCCTATCCTTTTTGAACAGTACGAGATTCTTGCAAAGGAAATGCTCAAGCGTGAAAAAGAGGGCAGACCGCTCACCTTCTATCACTATATGATTGACCTTACAGGCGGTCCGTGCATTTATAAGAGAATCTCGGGTTGCGGTTCGGGTACAGAATATATGGCTGTAACACCTTGGGGCGACCTCTATCCCTGTCATCAATTTGTAGGCGATGAAAAGTACAAGCTCGGCGATATCTTTAACGGTGTTTCAAACACGAAAATTCAGGACGAATTTAAGCTTTGTAACGCATACGCCCGTCCCGACTGCAAAGACTGCTGGGCAAGACTTTATTGCAGCGGCGGTTGTGCCGCAAACGCTTATCATGCAACAGGCTCAATCACAGGTATTTACGAATACGGCTGTGAGCTCTTCAGAAAAAGAATGGAATGTGCCATTATGATGAAGGTTGCAGAAGCGGAAGAATAAAATTACAATAAAATTTTCAGGCAGATACATTTTTCTTGTATCTGCCTGTATTTTCGAGGTGCTGTATGAACGAAAAAATTATTATGCTCGGCACAGGAAGTGCGATGGTTACCGACTGTTATAATACCTGTTTTCTTCTGAAATCCGAAAACGACTGTCTTCTTGTTGACGCAGGCGGCGGAAACGGGATTTTATCCGCAATTAAGAAATCCGGAGTAGCTTGGAACAGCATAAAAACAATGTTTATTACTCATTCTCACACCGACCATATTTTAGGTGCCGTGTGGGTAATAAGGCAAATAAGCGCTCTTATGAATTCAGGCAAATATAACGGTAATTTTAATATTTACTGCCACGATGAATGTGTTGATTCAATCACGGCAATTTGCAACCACACACTTGCACCGAAATTTCTCAAAAATATCAATACAAAAATTTTCATCAATGAAGTAAAAGACGGTGAAAAGCAAAATGCCGGCAGTATCCGACTCACTTTCTTTGATATATTTTCAGACAAAACAAAGCAATTCGGATTCAAGGCTGTTTTTCCGTCAGGAAAAGTTCTCGCCTGTCTCGGTGATGAACCGTTCAATGAAAAATGCAGAAATTTTGTTCAAAACTGTGATTATCTTATGTGTGAAGCTTTTTGTCTTTACAGTCAAAAAGATATTTTTAAACCTTACGAAAAATTCCACAGCACAGCACTTGATGCCGGAAAACTTGCAGAGAGTCTTTTTGCAAAAAATCTTATCCTGTATCACGCCGAGGACGAAACACTTCAAACACGCAAAAGAACATATACTTCTGAGGCAAGAACAGTTTTTAACGGAAATATATTTGTTCCCGATGATTTTGAAGTTATTGACTTAAAATAATCTCATAACACCTGCTGTAATCATACAAAGCACAATTCCCATTGCAGTGGGCAAAGCCATAGAAACAAGCGTCCATTTAAGGCTGCCTGTTTCTTTTTTTATTGTCAGACAGGTTGTTGAACACGGATAATGAAGAATGCAAAGAATAATCGTACATACAGCCGTTGTAATCGTCCAGCCGTTCATACTGAGAAGTTGAAACAGCTGATCGTAGCTTGAATAATCAACAAGAGTACCGCTTGCCATATATGACATAATTATAATCGGAATAACGGTTTCATTCGCAGGAAATCCAAGTATAAATGCCATTATTATAACGCCGTCAACCCCGATAAATCTGCCGAACGGATCTAAAAAATCAGTACAATATTTTAAAAGTGAAACATCGCTTATATGCACATTTGCAAGAATCCAGATTATCGCACCTGCCGGAGCGGCAACCGCAACAGCCCTTCCTAAAACAAATAAAGTTCTGTCCAACAGCGAACGGACAATAGTTTTTAAAATCTGCGGCTTTCTGTACGGCGGAAGTTCAAGCACAAATCCGGACTGTTCGCCTTTCAATATTGTGACTGAAAGTACCTTAGATATAACAAGTGTTATAAAAACACAGAAAACTATTATTCCAATCAACAATGCCGCTACCTCAAGCGAACTGCTCAGCGTAAATGCCGTACCTGCAAAGAACATGAGCAGTAATGCAATTATTGTGGGAAACCGTCCGTTACACGGCATAAAATTATTTGTAAGAATTGCAATCAGTCGTTCCTTTGGCGACTCGATGATTCTGCATCCCGTAACTCCGCAGGCATTACAGCCAAGCCCCATTGCCATAGCAAGACTTTGCTTTCCGTGAGCACCGCACTTTGAAAAATACCTATCAAGATTAAATGCAATTCTCGGCAGATATCCCGAATCCTCAACAAGCGAAAATAACGGAAAGAATATAGCCATAGGAGGCAGCATTACAGATACCACCCATGACAGAGTTGTATAAACTCCGTCAATCAAAAGTCCCGTTACAACATCGGGAGCGTGTAAGAAATCAAAAAGAATATACAGCTTCTCTTTTATAAAGCCAAACAAATTGCTTAACCATTCGCTCGGATAATTTGCACCGACAACTGTTATCCAGAACAATATACCAAGCATTGCAAGCATAATCGGTATTCCCGTGGTTTTGCTTGTAAGTATTTTATCAAGCTTTCTTGTACAAGCATTTAACTCTGATTTTTCATATTTTACGCATTCACTTGAAATTTTGTTACCAATTTGCGAAAGCTTTTCAATATTCTGTTTGTAGTTTTTTTCGGATAGTATATCAACGCCTTCAAAATTTCTTTCTACCCTAAAACATTTTATCTTTCCGATGCATACATTATAGATCGCTTTTTTCAATTCATCCAGACCTTTTTTGTCTGTTGCACAGGTTTTCACAACAGGTATTCCGAGGTTTAGCGATAACTCATCGCAGTCGATTTTTATACCATTTTTTTCAGCCTCATCACAAAGATTAAGACAAAGAACAGCATTCTTTGTGACAGATAACACCTGCAATGCAAATGAAAGATTTCTTTCAATAACTCCGCAGTCAATAACTATTACAACGCAGTCATTTTGGTTTTGTATAAGACACTCCCTTGTTACCGCCTCTTCGCCCGAAAATGAAAGCAGGGAATAGCATCCGGGTAAGTCAGTAATACAAAATCTTGCGTCTTTGATTTTGCAACAACCTCTGGCAAACTCAACTGTTTTACCCGTCCAGTTTCCCGTGTGCTGTCTTAATCCCGTCAGTTCGTTAAAAATTGTACTCTTGCCGACATTAGGATTACCGGCAAGAGAAATTTTGTAATCGCAATCCGAGACATCCTTTTTATTAAAAGATGATTTATCCGTAGAAAACAATAAAAAAGCCTCCTTTTATTCAGGAGTAACAATGATATCTTTGCAATCGTTATTTCTCAGTGCCACAACGGCATTTTTAACAAGATACGCAGACGGATCACCGAACGGACTTGTAAACAAGGGGATAACAGAACTGTTCTCCATAATACCGAAATCAAATATTCTGTTTTTGATATTTTCATTACAGTTCACACGATAGACAATCCCCGTAACTCCAAGCGGTAACTTGTCAAGCGAACATTTTTCTTTCATCTGATTCACCGATTTCAACTTTTTATTAACAGCATATTCAATTCATACAACTGAGTTACACAAAAAGCCGGCCATACAAAAAGCCGGCCATAAACTAAACTTATATCGTACCTGAATAAACTCTGATATCAGAAAAATTTTAAGGAATTGACACGACTATAAACAGGTGTTATAATTAAATGCAGATTTCAAATGTATATAATTTAATATGGGTTTACGGTTCAAAATGCATCTTGCAGAGTAGATAACAGAGAATTCGGTGAGAATCCGAAGCAACAGTCATTACTGTATTTGGCATTGCCATAAGTCAGGTCGCTGTCCGTATGCCTCGGATTTTGCAAATCTTGGACAGGGAAGAGGTGCAACCGACCATATCTGTACAGACTTTTGGTCTGTATGGTTTTGTTTGTTGTGCCTTCCAAAAACGGAAGGCTTTTTATTTTGCCTTTCGATATACATAATACAATATGGAGGAAAACACTATGAACAAATCTTTTAAAAAAATCCTCTCAATTGTACTTTCTGTAATGATGATTTTGTCACTTATGACGGTTTCACTTTCAGTAAGCGCAGTTGAAGACGGAAAAGTAAGAGTAATTGTCAGAAATGATACGTACTCGGTAGAAAACGGCGCTCCGTGGGACGGCGTTCTCGTTGATGAGTGGGTAAGCATTAATAATGACACTACTATGATGTCAGCGGTTGCTGATGCACTCAACAATCACGGCTACACACAGGAAGGTGCTGAGAACAATTACATCTCGTCAATTAACGGTCTTGCTGCATTTGACGGCGGTACAATGAGCGGTTGGATGGGAACTCTCAATGACTGGTTCACAAATTCAGGTTATGCATCCTATACAGTAGCAGACGGCACACTTGAGAGCGGTGACGAAATCGCTATTATGTATACTTCAAACGGTTACGGCGAGGATATCGGCGGTACATGGGCAAATAACGATACAACTGTTAAATCGGTTGAAATCACAGGTGCCGAGCTTTCAGGCGAATTTGATCCGTCAGTTACAGACTACACACTCACAATCGACACACCGTCAGCTGATGTAAATGTAGTTCCTACTGCAACTAACAAAAACTTCCAGACAAGAAAATATAAGAATGAATATCTTCCTTCTGACGACAGTGCGTTTTACAAGAGAAGTCAGACTGTTAATGTTTCTGACGGTGACAAAATTATCATAGGCTGCGGTGATATTGCATGGCCGTCAATGAACACAAGTGAAGGCGGTACTGTATATACATTCACAGTGAAATATGCTCCTTCCGCAGCTGACACAGTTTCAAACAAGATTGACGAGGTTGCAAAATATCTTGCATCACAAAACACACCCACAGTTTCTTCGGTAGGCGGTGAGTGGACAGTCCTCGGTCTTGCAAGAGCAGGTAAAATCACAGACGAAATTGCAGACAGTTACTATCAGAATGCAGTTAAGTATGTTGAAGAAAAGGGTTCTGCAAAGCTTCACAATACTAAATCAACAGACAATTCAAGAGTAATCCTTGCACTTACGGCAATCGGTAAGGATGTTACGGATGTTGCATCATATAACCTTCTTGAACCGCTTGCAGATATGGATTATGTTAAGAAGCAGGGTATCAACGGTCCTGTATTTGCACTCATTGCACTTGATACGGGCGATTATGAAATTCCGCAGACTGACGCCGCAAATCCCACAACAAGAGAAAAACTCGTACAGACAATTCTTGATGCACAGGTAGCAAACGGTGGCTGGACATTTTTCGGCTCAACTGCAGATCCTGATATGACAGGTATGGCAATTCAGGCACTTGCTCCTTACTACTCAACAAACAGCGATGTTAAAGAGGCAATTGATAAAGCACTCACAGCAATGTCAAACGCACAGAATGAAAACGGCGGATTTGCATCATGGGGTTCTGTAAACAGCGAAAGCTGTGCACAGGTACTCGTTGCACTTACAAGCCTTGGAATTGATCCTACAAATGATGAAAGATTCATCAAAAACGGCAACACACTCATCGATGCTATGATGAGTTTCTCCGCTGAAAACGGATTCGGTCATACAGACACAACATACAATCAGATGGCTACAGAACAGGGTTTCTATGCTTTTGTTTCATTTGACCGTCTTGTAAACGGCAAAACTTCACTCTACAATATGACTGACCGACTTGCAGAAAATTATGCCGTAGGTGATGTTAATCTTGACAACACAGTTTCTGTAATTGACGCAACACTTGTTCAGAAGCAGATTGTAAACCTTGAACAGCTTTCAAAGGTTTCACTTATCAAAGCTGATGTAAATCATGACGGTGTTATCGATGTTGTTGATGCAACAGAAATTCAGAAAATCATCGTTAAGCTCGTTTGATTAAAGTTCACAAGTAAAAATTGGTTATGGAAAAGATAAAAAAGTTTGTTAAAAAAAATCAAATACTTTTAATTGCGGTGTGCGTTTGTATTGCCGCACTTACAGTAGCATTTTTTGCAGGCGGCAACCGATCGGAAAATAAAGTTCAAACTGCATCAACTGCCTCCTCGCTATCGACAACAAATGCAGACACAGAAACAACTTCTGTGTCTGCAACAGAGAAAACCACTCAAAATCCTACCGATTCCACTAAATCGAACAAAGATAAAAAGGACAGAAATAATTCCGAAGATAAAAAGAACAGTAAGGATAATTCGCAGAACAGTAACGGTTCAGCTGTTGAAAAAAGTGAGAAATCCGAGCAGAGTTCAAACAACAGTTCTTCGGATAAGAAAAAACCGTCTTCTTCATCAAACAGTTCTTCAAAGCCGAACAAAAAGAATGATGTTCAACCGACAACGCAGGACAAGTACAAAACCGATCCTGTACCGTCGGGAAAACCAAAGCCGGTTGAACCGGAAGAACAGGAAACGAAAGATACAAATCTTTATTGTACCTTTACAATCACCTGTTCAACAATTCTTGACAATATAGATGACCTTGATCCCGAAAAAATTGAACTCGTTCCAAAGGATGGTATAATCCTCAAAAAACAGAAGGTCCAATTCAAAGAGGGCGAATCTGTATATGATGTCCTTGTAAAAGTTTGTAAGGACAACAATATTCATATGGAATCGAGCTGGACTCCTATGTATAATTCCGCTTATATTGAAGGAATTAACAACCTCTACGAATTTGACTGCGGTTCTCTTTCGGGTTGGATGTACAAAGTCAATGAATGGTTTCCAAACTACGGCTGTTCACGATATGTGCTGAAAAACGGCGACGATGTGGTCTGGTGCTACACTTGTAACTTAGGCTATGATGTCGGCGGAGGATACGCAACAGGAGAATAATGATGAAGGATACTTTTTCAAATATGCACCCCTTTATCAATTTTATATTTTTTGCACTTACAATAGGGTTCACGATGTTTATCATGAACCCTGTTTGTCTTGCTGTCAGTTTTTTATGTGCGCTTGTAACCGCTTTATACCTTAACGGCAAAAAAGCTGTGAGATTGTCACTTGTTTTTCTTTTACCTATGATACTCTTGATAGTTCTCATAAATCCTGTTTTTAATCATGAAGGAATGACTATACTCACATATTTTCCGTGGGATAACCCACTAACCCTCGAATCAATCGTTTACGGTATTGCAAGTGCATTTTTGCTTTCGTCAACAGTTTTATGGTTTTCTTCATTCAATGCAGTAATCACTTCCGACAAGGTAGTTTTCCTGTTTGGCAGAATAATGCCGTCATTGAGTCTGGTGATTTCAATGGCATTGCGTTTTGTTCCAAGGTTTTCGGCACAAATGAAACTTGTGCGTAGTGCACAACACACAATCGGGAGAGATATAAACGAGGGAACATTGTTTCAAAGAATAAGAAATGCAGTAAAAATTCTTTCGATTATGATAACATGGTCACTTGAAAACGCAATTGAAACAGCCGATTCAATGAAAAGCAGAGGTCACGGTCTTAAAGGCAGAACATCCTATTCACTTTATAAATTTGACAAAAGAGACGCATTTATGCTTTGCACAATCCTTTTTACCGGATTGGTACTTATGATTTTGCTTTTTACAAAAGCAATAAAATTCAGATACTATCCGTCAATCAAGGGCGATTTGTTTACGGTGCAAAGTGTTGTTTTTTATATATTCTACACATTTTTAATGTTGATTCCGCTATCGGTAAATATAGGAGAGGGGATAAAATGGAAACATATGCAATCAAAAATCTGAGTTTTCGATACCCCGAAACCGGTATTGATGTACTTAAAGATATTACTTTCAGCGTAAATGAGGGCGAGTTTATCACAGTCTGCGGTCCGTCAGGCTGCGGAAAAAGCACACTTCTCAGACATCTGAAACCCGATCTTTCACCGCACGGTGTTCTTTCGGGAGAAATATTCTTTGAAGAAAAACCTATATCAGACCTTTCTCACAGGGAGCAAAGCAGTAAAATCGGCTTTGTTATGCAATCACCTGAAAATCAGATTGTTACCGATAAGGTATGGCACGAACTTGCTTTCGGACTTGAAAGTCTTGGTTATGACAACAATACAATCCGAAAAAGAGTTGCCGAAACAGCTTCATTTTTCGGAATCCAAAATTATTTTGAAAAAAGTGTTCTCGAACTTTCGGGCGGACAAAAGCAAATTTTAAACCTTGCTTCAATTATGGCAATGCAACCGTCCGTTCTCATTTTGGATGAACCGACAAGCCAACTCGATCCGATTGCGGCAAGCGAATTTTTGCACTGCGTTTCACGCATAAATCACGAACTGGGGACAACGGTGATAATAACGGAACACAGACTTGATGAGGTGCTTCCGCTTTCAGACAGGGTGCTTGTCATCGAAAACAACGGAATTTCAGCTTTTGACTCTCCTCAAAAGGTCGGAAAAATTCTTAAAGAAAAAGACAGTAAAACATTTCTTTCTATGCCTGCTCCGATGCAAATATGGCAGGCTGTTACAGAAAATGACAATACCGACTGTCCCGTAACTGTTCCAAGCGGCAAAAAGTGGCTTTCGGAATATGCCCAAAATCATAAAATGTATGAGCTCAAACCCGAAAATATTCTGAAACACTCTGATAAAGAAGCAGTAAGTCTTAATGATATTTGGTTCAGGTACGAAAAGTCGGGTACAGATGTACTAAAAGGTCTTTCACTAAAAATATATCAGGGGGAATTTGCGGCTATACTCGGCGGTAACGGAATGGGAAAATCAACCGCTTTGTCAATTATCTGTTCACTTAACAAGCCATACAGAGGCAAAGTTGAAATCTCTCCGCTTAACAAAAATTCTTTTGACACGCTCGTAGCAGTATTACCCCAAAATCCGCAGACACTGTTTTTGAAAAAAACTGTACTTGAAGATTTATACGAAGTATTTGACGGCAGAAAAATCAGCAAGGAGGAAAAAGAAAGACGGGTTACCGCAGCGGTAAAGCTGTGCAGACTTGAAAGTCTCTGCAATCGCCATCCTTATGATTTATCCGGCGGTGAACAGCAGAGAGCGGCTCTTGCAAAAATTCTTCTCATAAGACCTCAAATTCTTTTGCTTGATGAACCTACAAAGGGACTTGATGCCGAATTCAAGATTGAGTTTGCTCAGATTATATATGACCTCAATAAAGCCGGCATAACCGTTCTCATGGTAAGTCACGATGTAGAGTTCTGTGCTGTATATCCAAGCCGCTGTCTGATGTTTTTTAACGGTGAAGTTGTGTCGGAAGGTACACCGAGAACTTTCTTTTCGTCAAACAGCTTTTATTCCACCTCTGCAAGCCGAATGTCAAAAGGCATAATAGATAACGCAGTATCATCAAATGATGTCATATATGCCTGCACAGGTAAAAACAGAAATATTCAAATTGACAGGAACACGCCTGATATTGACCTTTTTAAAAATGACACCGAAAATATTCCCCTCCAAAAAAACAAAGCTGAAAACAAAAAGCTTTCTGTTTTTAAAAAAATCTTCGGATTTTTTGGCGCAGTACTGTTCATACTCGGTCTGATTATAAACCTGGAATATATTCCGAATTTTTCAGCCAAAACTTTGCCTACCTGGTTCAACTGGGGAATTATCGGAGTATCTGTTGCGTTGCTTATGATTGCTTTCGGAACAAAATCAAAACGACCGATTGACCTGCCGAGAAAAAGTTCAAAACTGAGTAAAAGAACCGTCAGTATGGCAATTATGGTTTTGCTTGCAATTCCTGTTACAATTTTTGTTGGAATGACATATCTTCAGGATCAGAAATATCTTTTTATTTCACTCCTTGTTATGATTGAGTGTATGATTCCGTTTTTTCTTGTTTTTGAAGGCAGGCACCCAAAAGCGAGAGAGCTTGTCATAATTTCCGTTCTATGTGCAATAGCAGTTGCAGGACGACTTGCATTTACAATGTTGCCTCAGTTCAAGCCCGTTGTGGCAATTGTGATAATTTCGGGAGTAGCATTCGGCGGTGAATCGGGATTTCTTGTCGGTGCTGTAAGTATGCTTGTTTCAAATCTTATGTTCGGTCAAGGTCCTTGGACGCCGTGGCAAATGTTTGCGGCAGGAATAATAGGCTTCATTGGCGGCATTCTCTTTAAGAAAGGTCTTTTGGGCAGAACAAGGACTTCGCTCTGTATATACGGTTTCATTGCCACAATGGTCATTTACGGCGGACTTATGAACCTTTATTCGGCACTCACATCACATTCCGCATTTAATCTAAATATGCTCATAACTTTTTATGTTCAGGGCTTTCCGATGGATATTGTTCACGCAGTTTCGACTGTTATATTTCTGTTTTTCGGAGCAGAACCTATGCTTGAAAAGCTTAACAGAATTAAAGTTAAGTACGGACTTATCGAATAAACCTAAACAGCAGATAAAATTTCTGCTGTTTTTTTGTGCTGTAATTCAAAAATTTTCGACAAAAGTATAGACATAATCCGAAAATAATATTATAATTTTGGTGTGTCTGATTTTAATCAAACAGTATTTACAATCTAAAACGGCAAACTGTAAATACTTTTAATTCAGAATTAAAAAGGTTAAAGGAGAAAAAACATGGGCGGATTTATGGGTGTTGCAGCAAAACAGGACTGCGTATTCGACTTATACTTTGGAATTGACTATCATTCACACCTTGGCACAAGAAGAGGCGGTATGGTTGTTTATGACAAAGAAAAAGGATTTGACAGATCAATCCACAATATTGAAAATGCACCTTTCAGAACTAAATTTGATAAAGATATGCAGAATATGAAAGGCAAATTCGGTATCGGCTGTATTTCCGACTACGAACCGCAGCCTCTTATGGTTCGTTCACATCACGGTACATATGCAATTACCACCGTAAGCAAAATCAATAATACAGATGAACTTGTTGAAGAAATTTTTGAAAAAGGCGGTTCACATTTTCTTGAAATGAGCGGCGGTGAAATCAATGCAACCGAGCTTATTGCAACTCTAATCAATCAAAAAGAAAACCTTGTTGACGGCATAAGCTATGCTCTTGAAAAAGTTGACGGCTCTGTTTCGCTCCTGTTGATGAATAAAAACGGCATCTATTGCGCAAGAGATAAGTACGGCAGAACTCCTGTTGTTATCGGCAAAAAAGAAGATGCATTTTGTGTGGCGTTTGAATGTTTCTCATACAAAAACCTCGGCTACAATGATTATAAAGAACTCGGGCCGGGTGAGATTACGGTAATTACAGACCAAAACTGCATTACACTCAAAAAGCCAGGCGATAAAATGAAAATCTGTACTTTTCTGTGGGTTTACTACGGCTATCCTGCAAGCTCATATGAGGGTACAAGTGTTGAGCAAATGCGTTACAACTGCGGTGCAAAAATGGCTGAAAGAGATTCCGTAAAGCCCGATATCGTTGCAGGTGTACCCGATTCAGGCATTGCTCACGCAGTAGGCTATGCAAATGCCTCGGGAATTCCGTTCTCAAGACCGTTTATTAAATATACACCTACTTGGCCGAGATCATTTATGCCGACAATACAGAGTCAGCGTAATCTTATTGCAAAAATGAAGCTTCTCGCAGTTGAGGATTTAATCAGAGGAAAGAGCCTTCTTCTTATTGATGACTCAATTGTAAGAGGCACACAGCTTCGTGAAACAACGGAATATCTTTTTGAAAGCGGTGCAAAAGAGGTTCATATCAGACCTGCGTGTCCTCCGCTTGTATACGGCTGTAAATATCTTAACTTCTCAAGATCATCTTCTGAAATGGATCTCATCACAAGACGAGTTATTGAAAGACTTGAGAACGGCAATGTTACAGACGAAATTCTTCAGGAATACACAAATCCCGATTCTGAAAAATACGAGCAGATGGTTGATGAAATCTGTAAAGAACTCAAGTTCACATCCTTGCGTTTTAACAGACTTGACGATATGCTTGATTCCTGCGGAATTGACAAATGCAAACTCTGTACTTATTGTTGGGACGGTAAGGAATAATTAATTTTTACTTATAAAAATAAGGCATTTGCAATGAGAAATCTCAAAGCAAATGCCTTTTGTTTTTACTTAGTATGCAATAATTTCGTAGCCGTCCTCAGTTACAAGAACCTGAATTTCCCACTGTGCAGACATTGAGTTATCTTCTGTATAGATAGTCCAGCCGTTATCCTCATCAACGAAAATATCAGGTTTTCCTGCGTTCACCATAGGTTCAATGGTAAAAATCATACCGGGTACCATAAGCATTTCCGTGCCTTTTTTAGAAATGTAACTTACCCATGGATCTTCGTGAAATTCAAGACCGATTCCATGACCTCCTACTTCACGAACGACAGAGTAACCTTTACTCTTTACATAATCATTGACAGCCTGACCCATATCTCCGAGAAAGCCCCAAGGCTTAACCTGCTTGAGTCCCTCATAAACTGCATTTTTTGTTTCTTCAACAAGCTTTCTGTTTTCTTCGCTTACATTACCGATACAAAACATTCTTGAAGAATCGGAGAAATATCCGTTCAAATTAGTTGAAACATCAACATTGATTATATCGCCGTCTTTGATTATTACATCTTCCGACGGAATACCGTGACAAACTTCGTTGTTTATTGAAGTACATACGCTCTTGGGAAATCCCTCAAAATTAAGGGGAGCCGGAACACCGCCCATTTTGGTTGTGATATCATACACCCACTTATCAATTTCAGCCGTGCTGATACCTGCCTTAATATGCTCTGCAACATAATCAAGAACTGCAATATTAATCTTTGCACTCTCCTTGATTTTTTCAATCTGCTCAGCATTTTTCAAGATTTCATGGGAGGGAACAATGTGACCCGCACCCTCAAATTCCTCAATTTTTTCATCAAAATCTATATGACATTTTTTATACTTTTTTCCGCTGCCACACCAACAAGGATCATTTCTGCCAGGTTTTTCCATTTTACTAACTTCCTTTCATTTTTCCAATTCATAATCCTTGATAATTATACCACCAAACAAATTTTATTACAACATCTTTGTCATATGCAAAAATCCAAAAGAAAAATCTTGTCAGAAAAAGTTTTGTAGTATATACTGAATAAGTAATATATAATCTCACACTCGGCATATTTTTATGCAGAGGTGTTTGTATGAATAAAAAAATCCCGACATTTTATGCTCTCTGCTTTATACTGTTTGCAATATTCTGCATTATTATGGTATCTGTTTTTTTCAGACTTAATCCGACAAAATCTGTTATAACCGAAAACAAAACAGAGCCGATAATTATAATTGACGCAGGTCACGGTGGCGAAGACGGGGGAGCAGTAAGCGAAAGCGGTGTGCTTGAAAAGGACATCAATCTTTCTATAGCAAATAATTCAGCTGATTTATTAAAAATTTTCGGATATAAGGTTGTTCAAACAAGAACAGATGATGTATCTCTTGATAACGGAGAAGATTCGGTTCATTCAAGGAAAGTTGCCGATTTAAAAAAACGGCTCGAAATTTTCAATTCAGACAAAAACAATATTGTAATCAGTATTCATCAAAACAAATTTTCTCAAAACAAATATTACGGAACTCAAATTTTTTATTCCCCGAATAACAGTCAAAGTCAAAATCTTGCGGAATGCATTAGAAATTCCGTAAAAAAAAGCTTACAGCCTGATAACGAACGGCAATGCAAAAAGGCAGACGGCTCAATCTATCTTTTAAAAAAGGCTGAAAACCCGTCTGTTATTGTGGAATGCGGATTTATTTCAAATCCGGATGAACTTGCTAAGCTGCAAAGTGACGAATATCAAAAAGAAATGGCAACTGCAATCATAACAGGATTTTTAGATTATACTCATCAATAAATACAGGAAGTGAAATAAATGGCTTCAAAAATCAAAAATGTTTACATATGTTCGGAATGTGGATACGAATCGCCTAAATGGTACGGAAAATGCCCGTCATGCGGCGAATGGAACACAATGAACGAAGAAATTAAAGATACATCAAAACAGTCAGCAACTGCAAAAACACGCTCTTTTGCAACCTACTCAAAACCATACGCCATATCGGATATTTCAACCGAGGATGAGCACAGATATGACACAGGCTGCGGAGAACTCAACCGTGTACTCGGCGGAGGAATTGTAAAGGGCAGTCTTATACTTCTGGGCGGTGATCCGGGCATAGGCAAATCGACCGTTCTTATGCAGATTTGTCAGTACCTCGGTGATACTCTGAAAATTCTCTACATATCGGGAGAGGAGTCAAAAAGACAGCTCAAGCTCCGAGCAATAAGGCTGGGTGTAACTTCACCGAATCTGTATGTAATGACTGAAACCGATGTTGAGGTTATTTGCGAACAGATAAAAAATCTCAAGCCCGACCTTGTTATGATTGACTCAATTCAGACGATGAATCTTTCAGAATTAAACTCGTCCCCCGGCAGCATTACACAGGTACGAGAATCTGCCAATATGCTGATGAGAACTGCAAAAGGACTTGATATCCCTATGTTTATCGTAGGTCATGTCAATAAAGAGGGTTCAATTGCAGGACCAAAGGTACTTGAACATATCGTTGACACCGTACTGCATTTTGAAGGTGACAAACAGATGAGCTGCCGTATTCTTCGTGCCGTAAAAAACAGGTACGGCTCAACAAATGAAATCGGCGTTTTTGAAATGACTGATAAAGGGCTTAACGAAGTTGCAAATCCGTCTGTTATGTTGCTTTCAGGGCGTCCGAAAAATGTTTCGGGAACTTGCGTCACCTGTACAATTGAAGGATCAAGACCAATTCTTGCCGAAACACAGGGACTTGCCACACAAAGCGGATACGGCAACGCTCGCAGAATGGTTACAGGATATGATTATAACAGACTGTCAATGGTACTTGCCGTTCTTGAAAAAAGAGCAGGATACTATTTTTCAAACTGCGACACCTACATAAATATCGTAGGCGGATTGCGAGTTGACGAACCTGCGATTGACCTTTCAATTGCCATGGCTCTTATAAGCAGTCTGAAAGATACTCCGATTGACGAAAACGCTGTTGTATTCGGTGAAATCGGTCTTGCAGGCGAAATTCGCGCTGTATCAAACGCTCAGATGAGAATTAACGAGGCGGTAAGACTCGGCTTTACAAAAATCATTCTACCGTATCATAATCTAAAAGGTGTTTCATGTGATGATGCTGAATTGATCGGAGTAAAAAATATTCGTCAGGCTTTTGAAGCGGTAGGACAATGAGCAGTTTTGTAATATCAAACAAATACCCATGTTTTGCCGATGAGCTTTCAAAAATGGGGCATAAGGTTATATTTTCGGACACTGTCAAAGCATTTCCGCAACCTGAACAAGCTCATGCCGATATGCAGATTTTGACGATTAATAATACTGTTTTTGTACTTCAAGAGTGCGAAAAGCTAAAAACTTTACCATATAAAGAAAATTTGATTATATGTAAAAATAAAGCAGGGAAGAAGTATCCCGAAAATATATTGCTGAATTTTCTTTTCTTTAATAATAAGCTTTACGGTAAAGTATCTGCAATAGATCCGACTCTTTACAAATATTGCGTAAAAAACGATATTGAAATCGTAAACATAAACCAAGGATACGCAAGATGCTCAACTCTAATACTCAATAATCGCACTGCCGTAACAGCTGATATTTCCATAAAAAATGCCCTTGAAAAAAATGGGGCAGAGGTGTTGTTAATATCCTCGGGTGATATAAAACTTGAAGAATATGATTATGGATTTATAGGCGGTGCAAGCGGAAAAATTTCTGATAATACCGTAGTGTTTTTCGGAAACGCTGAAATGCATCCCTGCTATTCTTCTATAAAAGAATTATGTTCTAAAAATAAAATTGAAATTAAAATATTATGCAAAAATATGCCACTCACAGATGTGGGCGGCATAGTAAAACTTTTTTAAACTTTTTTCTTAGGTTTTATTTTTGCAAGCGGATTTGAGTCAGCGGCATTTTTCATTTGTTCGGAACTCAGGTGTGTATAAATCTCAGTCGTACCGAGGTTTTCGTGTCCGAGAACCTCTTTAAGCACTCTGACATCAACTCCGCCTTGCTGATACATAAGCGTAGCAGCGGTATGCCTAAGCTTATGACAGGAATATCCCTGAGAATCAAGTCCGATTTTCTCAAGATATTTATATACCATAGCCTGAATTGTTTTCACAGACATTCTGCGGTGATTACGGCTAATAAACAACGCTTTTTTATCCTTAACTTCATCAATCGGACGCACCTTCATATACTCATTATAAGCGTCAATGCAAGCAGAGTTTAGATAAACAATGCGTTCTTTATTGCCTTTACCGACAACACGCATTGTACCGTCACTATGAATATCATTATAGTTAAGACCTGCCATTTCAGACACACGGAGTCCGCAATTGAGGAAGAGAGTCAAAATACAATAATCACGCTGTTTGTTATTTCCGTCAACTGCATTAAGAAGCTCAATGCTTTGTTCAAGAGTAAGATACTTTGGCAAAGCTTTTTTATTTTTTGGTGATTCAAGCTGTTCCACGGGATTTGTATCAAGCAAATGTTTATTATTTGTTATGTACTTAAAAAAGCCTTTCAGACTGGAACATTTTCTTGCACGGGACGCACTCTTATTGTTGCGGTCACGATAAAGAAAATTCATATAATCATATGCAAGTTCAAGATTAACTGTTTTAATTAAATCAAGGTCAACATCGTCAATTTTAATTTCATCAAACTCAGTACCGTCAGGCACAAGACCACGCATTACTTTTAAAAATCTAAAAAAAGTTCTGAGATCAATAAAATATTCGTCAACGGTTTTCTTCGACATATTTTTGATTGTCTGCTTGTAAATTAAATAGTCCTTCAAAATTGCAGGAGCTTCATCACGAAAATCAACTGCCATAAACACACCACCGTAAATTTATTTCTTATAAAGGATAACTCAGAAAAGTTGAACTAAAATCTGTATTAGAAGAATTATAATGCTATTATAACACAAAAAAGAGCGGTGTATATTCCAATTACGAAAATTATACAAAATGAATATTTTGTATAATTCGGGGAACGGGTAAAACAAGATGAATCCGAAACATATTGCTAATGCTAATTTACAGCATTTAAATTACAACAGCCGTACAGACTCAAATGAGTCTGTACGGCTGTAAATTTTAAAGCAATTTAACTTTTAAATTAGCAAACGCCCTGCTGAATCATTGAATCAGCAACCTTCTCAAAGCCTGCAATATTAGCACCTACTACATAGTCACCTTCATGACCATACTTCTTAGCTGCTGCAGAAATGTTCTTATAGATGTTAACCATAATGTTCTTGAGCTTAGCGTCAACTTCTTCAAATGTCCATGAAAGACGCTGTGAGTTCTGGCTCATCTCAAGAGCTGATGTAGCTACACCGCCTGCATTAGCAGCCTTACCAGGTGCAAAGAGAATGCCGGATTTCTGGAGAAGCTTTGTAGCCTCAAGAGTTGTAGGCATGTTAGCGCCTTCGGCAACAGCATAGCAACCGTTAGCGATAAGTCTTTTAGCATCTTCTTCGTTAAGCTCATTCTGTGTAGCACATGGAAGTGCAACATCACACTTAACTGACCAATCGAATTTGCCTTCGTGATACTCTGAGTTAGGACGATAGTTCTTATACTCTGTAAGACGCTGTCTTTTAACTTCCTTGATTTCCTTAATAGCATCAAGGTCGATACCTTCAGCATCATAAATCCAACCTGTTGAATCAGCCATTGTAACTACCTTAGCACCAAGCTCTGTAGCCTTTTCTGTTGCGTAAATAGCAACATTACCTGCACCTGATACGCAAACAGTAGCACCCTTGATGTCCTTGCCGTTATCCTTAAGCATAGCCTCTGTAAGATAAAGAAGGCCATAACCTGTAGCCTCTGTTCTTGCGAGTGAACCGCCCCAGTTGAGACCCTTACCTGTAAGAACGCCTTCATATACATTTCTGATTCTCTTATACTGACCGAACATATAACCGATCTCACGAGCACCTGTACCGATATCACCGGCAGGAACATCTGTGTCAGCACCGATGTGCTTACAAAGCTCTGTCATAAAGCTCTGGCAGAATGCCATAACTTCTCTGTCGCTCTTGCCCTTAGGATCAAAGTCAGAGCCACCCTTACCGCCGCCGATAGGAAGACCTGTAAGTGAGTTCTTGAAAATCTGCTCGAAACCGAGAAACTTAATAACGCCGAGGTTTACTGACGGATGAAGTCTTAAACCACCCTTGTAAGGTCCGATAGCACTGTTGAACTGAACACGGAAGCCACGGTTAACCTGAACCTTGCCGTTGTCATCAACCCAAGGTACTCTAAACATAATAACTCTTTCAGGCTCTGTAATTCTTTCGAGAATACCATTCTCTTCATACTTTGGATTCTGCTCGAAAACAGGCTCAAGTGAAGTAAGAACTTCGGTAGCAGCCTGAATAAACTCAGGCTCATTTGCGTTTTTTGCTTTCAGCTTTTCAAGCTGTTCACTTACATATGACATAAGTAAGTCCTCCTTAATAAAATTCGCATAAATTATACGGAAAAATTTCCGATTATGCTGTAGCACAGTAAAGCACTACAATCAACATATTAATAATACTATACTTTTAACGATTTTGCAATATCTTTTGTGAGTTTCCTGCAAATTTTTTTAAAATTATTGAAAAAACAGCCGATTTTATTCCTTTTCTGCAATTAATTTTACAAATCTCCCAAGTTTAGTTGCATTTTCGTACATTTTACGAGCTGAATTTTATGAAAATGCATTCATGAATCCAAGAATTTCATTTGCATTACAATATTTTGTATAATTCATATTTGATTTAACAATTAAATTTTAGTTGCAAACGGACATATTTTATGATAAAATCCTATTAGTAATACTATTTGTAATATTTTTAAAGGTGATTTATTTGGACTACTGCAAAAGATTAAAAGAATTAAGAGTCAAAAACGGATACACACAAGGGCAAATTGCATTCATACTTCACACGAGACAGGAACAATACAGCAAATACGAAAATGGAAAACGAGAACTGCCTATCAGACATTTGATAACACTTTGTTGTCTTTATAAAATTTCAAGTGATTATATTCTCGGAATAGAAAAATTTGTAAAATAAAGCCGTCGTCAATACCAAATTCGAGTATTGACGACGGCTTTATTGTTATATAAAATTGCCGGATTATTGAATTTTTTCTTTAAACATCATCAGAAAACTTACAAGGAGCAATCCACATGAAACCCATATTATATGCGTTCCAAACGATAACGAAAGATTTCCTCCCAGACCTGCTCCGACTGCAAAGAAAAATATAACACCAAAATAATACATTGCCTGTCTGAGCTGTTCGGGCTTTCTTTCGTGAATAAAACCTGACAGAGCAGCCGTACCGCTTCTCAAATTACCTATACACATTGTACTGGCATAGGAATATCCTCTGACTTTTCTGAAAGTCTGAACCTGCATTGCACAGGAAAACGATACAATTACCGCCGCAACGGTATCCATACTCTTCGGCATGAATCCAACCGCAAATAATATGATAATTTCAAACAAGAGTATTCCCTGTCTCCAATGTATCTTTTTGAAATACTTAAATTTTTTCTGTATCAAATCAGCTACAAGGACACCTAACGCAAATGCAAGAATAGGAAAAAGATATTTAAGTCCCTCTTCCCACTTTCCTGTCATAAAATTTGTACTCATAAGCACAACATTACCAGTCTGTGCATTTGCAAATACTCCGTCACGGGTAAAATATGTATATGCATCCTGAAATCCGCCTGATAACGCAAGAAATATACAATTTCTAAATGCCTCAGACATCTGTCGTGTCGGCTCAAGTTCCTTAAAAAAACTTCTTATCCTAAACACAATACTCAACTCCGAATCTATGCGCTAATCTACACAACACCGAACACGATTAAACGGTTCGGTGTTGCACAATAATTATAATTCGATTATCAGATATCGTTCTTTACTATATCCTCGTAGCTTTCACGCTTAACAACAACTCTTGCCTTGCCGTCTTTAACCATTACGATTGCAGGACGAGGGATTCTGTTGTAATTTGACGCCATAGAATAGTTATAAGCACCTGTTGAAAGAACAGCAAGTGTATCGCCTACTTCAACCTTGGCAACCTTTGTATGCTCCTGAACGAGGTCGCCGCTCTCGCAACACTTACCTGCTACCGTTACGATTTCATCAGGCTCTTTGTCAGCCTTACCTGCATTTACTACGGTATAAGCAGACTGATAAAGTGCATATCTGATGTTATCTGTCATACCACCGTCAACGGATACATATGTTCTTACATTAGGAATTTCCTTTTTGCCGCCTACTTTGTAAAGTGTAATACCTGCTTCGCCGACAATTGAACGACCCGGCTCAATAAAGATATACGGAACAGGAAGTCCGTGTTCTTTAGCCTTTGCCTTAACAGCCTCTGAAACCTTTTCCATATAGTTTTCGTAAGGAACAGGTTCATCATCCTTAGTGTACATAATACCAAAGCCACCGCCGAGGTTAAGCTCTGAAATAACGATTCCAAGCTCATCGTGAATCTTGCCCATAAAGTCAAGCATAATTTCAGCTGCAGTGACAAACGGATCAATATCAAAAATCTGTGAACCGATGTGGCAATGAAGTTCCGTAAGATTTACATTATCGTACATCTGTGCCTTTTTAACCGCCTCAAAAGCTTCGCCTGTTTCAAGAGCAAAACCAAATTTTGAATCAATCTGACCTGTTCTGATAAAGTTATGAGTATGAGCATCTACACCGGGCTTAATTCTAAAAGAAATATTAGCCTTCTTACCCATTTCACCGCAAATTTCATTGAGAAGCTCAAGTTCGTAAAGGTTATCAACAACGAACTTTCCTACATTAGATTCAAGTGCAAATCTGATTTCATCAGCAGTTTTATTGTTTCCGTGGAAGTGAACTTTTTCCATCGGAAAGCCTGCCTGTACGGCTGTATAAATCTCACCGCCTGATACTACATCAAGACCGAGTCCCTCTTCCTTTGCAATTCTGCAAAGTTCCTTACAAGAAAGAGCCTTACTTGCATACAACGGCATACCGTTACCGTGGTAATACTTTTCAAAGGACTTTACATAAGCCTTGCACACATTTCTGATTGTTGTTTCGTCAAGAACATATAAGGGTGTACCAAATTCTTTGGCAAGTTCGAGTGTATCGCAACCGCCGATTGTAAGATGTCCCTTATTGTTCACATTAAGACATTCGCTAACGAACATTTTACTCATACCTCCGTATTTTTAAAATTTGCTATTGAAGTTTCAATAAGTTTCCTTATTTCATCATTTCCGAAGCCTGTTTGTGCAGAAAACGGTATCAGCGGAACATGTTCAATTGTACTGAAAATGTCCTTATAATACTCAATCTGCTTTTCAAATGCAGTCTTTTTGAGTTTATCACTCTTTGTAAGGACTGCGGCAAAGTTAAATCCGCCTCTGTAAAGGAAATCTATCATATGCAAGTCATCATCAGTCGGAGGATGACGCAAGTCAAGAATCTGAATAACGAGCGGACGCTGTCTGTCCTGTGCAAAGTAGCCTTCCACAAGCTTTGCCCATCTGTCTTTTTCTGCTTTTGAAACCTTTGCATAACCGTAGCCCGGCAAATCAACCATACGAAACTCTTTGAGCTTATAAAAATTAATGGTAGCCGTTTTGCCCGGCTGAGCACTTACCCTTGCAAGGGCTTTTCTCTGAACAAGTTTATTGATAAGAGAGGATTTTCCTACATTTGAATGACCTGAAAATACAATTTCAGGCATATCCGATTCCGGCAACTGATCAACACGACCTGCCGCAAATTCAAAAGCGACTTCATTAAAGTTCATAAAATCCCTCTCTTTCACTGTTTTACTGCGTTTACAGTTTTCGTTGCGGAACGAACTGCTGTCATATCAATTCCGTTCCATTGGTTATCGGTAATTCTTACGGTATTATTCACCGCAAGTGCAACTACCTCCGAAAAATTCCTAACAGGAATAAACTTAACCTTTTCAAGAACCGCCTTATCTACATCTTCAAGATCAGGTTCGTTATCCTTTGGAATGATTACTGTTGTAATTCCGTTTTTAAAAGCAGCCATGCTTTTCTCTTTAAGGCCGCCTATAGGAAGAACATTCCCTCTGAGGGTAATTTCACCTGTCATGGCTATATCGTGTCTTGCGGGCTTTAAAGTCAGCGCTGAGTAAATTGCGGTTGCCATTGTAATACCTGCAGACGGTCCGTCCTTTGGAACAGCACCCTCGGGCGCATGAATATGAATATCCTTGTTTTTGTAAAAATCGGAATCAATTCCAAGAACCGCCGCATGACTTCTAATACAGGTGATTGCTGTTTTAGCAGACTCCTGCATAACATCACCGAGAGAACCTGTAAGTTCAATCTTTCCTGTACCCTCCATAACGGCAACTTCAATAGGTAAGATTTCTCCGCCCACTGAGGTCCATGCAAGTCCGTTTACTATTCCGATTTCATCCATTTTTGCAAGTGAATCAGGAATAAACTTTTTATGGCCTAAAAATCTTTCTACCTCTTTTTCGTCAATCTTGAATACTTCTGTACCCTCTGTAAGCTTTTCGACGGCACATTTTCTCATAACTGATGCAATAAGCCTTTCAAGAGTTCTTACGCCGGCTTCTCTCGTATAGAAGTCTATGAGAGCGTATATGGCTTTCTGAGTGAATTTGAGTTCCTTTGAAGTAAAACCACACTCCTCAAGCTGTTTAGGAATGAGGTGCTTCTTTGCAATATGGAATTTCTCTTCTCTTGTATAACTGCTGATTTCTATAATTTCCATTCTGTCACGGAGCGGTGCCGGAATAGCTGAAATGTCATTTGCAGTTGTAATAAACATCACATTTGACAAGTCAAACGGAAGTTCAATGTAGTGATCAACAAACTTATTATTCTGTTCGATATCAAGAACCTCAAGCAATGCCGATGTTGGATCACCCTTATAATCAGCGGCAAGCTTGTCTATTTCGTCAAGAATAAGTACAGGATTATTAGTGCCGGCATGTTGCAAGGCATTAATAATTCTACCCGGCATCGAACCGATATAAGTCTTTCTGTGGCCTCTGATTTCAGCCTCGTCACGAACACCGCCAAGAGCGATTCTTTCACTTTTTCTGCCTATTGCCTTTGCAATCGACTGAGCAATTGAGGTTTTACCAACACCCGGAGGTCCTGCAAGACAGATGATCTGTCCTTTTTGCTTTTCACTTAACACACGAACGGCAAGCTGTTCAATGATTCTCTTTTTAACTTTGTCAAGTCCATAATGAGTCTTATCAAGAGCCTTCTGAACTTTAGATATAACGATTTTATCTTTAGATGACTTATTCCACGGCAAATCAATAACCGTATCAAGATATGTACGAATCACAGCCGCTTCCTGACTGCCATAAGGCATTTTGCTGAGTTTCTTACATTCTTTATAAAGAATATCGGCAGACTTTTCGTCAAGATTGAGCTTTTCAATTTTATCGACATAGTTTTCAGCATCGTCAATCGGTGAATCATCTTCACCGAGCTCTTCCTCAATTGCTCTTTTCTGTTCACGAAGAAAATAATCACGCTGATTTTCATCAATTCTCATTTTAGCTTTTTGAGATATTTCGTCCTCAAGTTTAAGAACAAAATTTTCATTTACAAGTACATCAAGAACAGATTCAAGTCTTTCGGATTCCGGGAAAGTTTCAAGAATCGACTGTTTAACTCTGTAGTCAAGGATGAGATTAGCTGTGATAAAGTCGGCAAGTTCACCCGGTCTTTTGCAAAGGGCAACCTTAAAAATAATATCCGACGGCATCTTCGGAGAAATCTCAAGATACTTGTCAAATTCATTTTTTACAGTTCGCATAAGAGCGGAATCTCTTGCTGTAAGATACTCGCTTTCTTCCTCATACGGTTTAACTTCTGCAACAAGACACTTTTCGTCAAAAACAGGATTTATAATTGTAGCCCTACATTGACCTTCAATTACAATTCGTGTAGTATTTTCAGGCTGTTTCAAAACCTGCACGACCTTGGCAATTACGCCCGTGTCATAAACATCAAATATATCCGGTTCGTTTATTGCGGCATCCTTCTGAGAAGTAAGAAAAACAAGTTGATCGGCTTTCATAGCTTTATTTATAGCCGTAATACTCTTTTTCCGTCCAACATCAAAATGAATAAGTGATTTTGGAAAAACCACCAACCCTCGCAACGGAAGAACAGGGAGAGTCAGATTTTTTTGCATATCAAAATCCATTTAAATTCCTTTCATAAAAGCAAAAAGCTGTATTGTAATTGCAATACAGCTTTAATTCACAATATCAAGACGCTGTGCTGCGCTTCTGACGCTTCTTTGCATCTTTTTGAGTCAATTTTACGGAATTTGTCTGTAACAATTCCTTTTTGCGAGTAATTTGCGGAGCCGCACCGTTTTTGATAACGCCCTCTGTAATAATAATCTTATCAATAGTAGGATCAGACGGAGCCTCAAACATAAGGTCTGTAAGAATATCTTCCATAATTCCTCGAAGTCCTCTTGCACCTGTATGCTGATCCTGCGCCTGTTGTGCAATAGCTCTGAGTGCCTCTTCTTCAAAAAGAAGTTCAACACCGTCAAGTTCAAAAAGTTTCTTGTACTGCTGAACAATAGAGTTTTTCGGAACAGTAAGAATCTTGACAAGTGCATCCGTGTCAAGACCGCTCAAAGCAGTAATAACAGGCAGACGACCGATAAGTTCAGGAATAATTCCGTACTTTACAAGATCATGTGCTGTGACCTCTTTCATCCAATCGGTCGAATCAAGCTCCTGCTTTGACTGAACAAGTGACTCAAAACCTATAACAGAAGAGCCCTTGCGCTTTTCAACTATCTTTTCAAGACCGTCAAATGCACCGCCGCAGATAAAAAGAATATTCTTAGTATCAATCTGTAAATATTCCTGTTGCGGATGTTTTCTGCCACCCTGTGGCGGAACATTGGATACAGTTCCCTCAACAATTTTAAGCAAAGCCTGCTGAACTCCCTCACCGCTTACATCTCGTGTAATAGAGGGGTTTTCGGATTTTCTCGCAATTTTATCAATTTCATCAATGTAAATTATGCCGTGCTCTGCCTTTTCAATATCAAAATCGGCTGCCTGAATGAGTTTTAAGAGAATGTTCTCTACATCCTCGCCGACATAACCTGCTTCGGTCAGCGTAGTTGCGTCGGCAATTGCAAAAGGAACATCAAGAGCCTTTGCAAGCGTCTGAGCAAGTAATGTCTTACCGACACCTGTCGGGCCGAGAAGCAACACATTACTCTTAGCGAAATCTACGCTCTCATCATTTGAAAAAGCACGCTTATAGTGATTGTAAACAGCAACGCTCAGGGTAACTTTTGCATGATCCTGTCCGATAACATATTCATCAAGAATTGTCTTGATTTCCTTTGGCTTTAAAAGTTCATCAACGGACAGTTCGGGGGTCTGAGGTTCTCCCGATTTTGAAAGTTTATTTTCATTTTCACGTTCAAGCTCGCCTGATTCGCGAAGAATATTCATGCAGAGCTCAACACACCGGTCACAAATATAGACACCGTTGCCGGCAATAAGTCTGCCTGCCATCTCCTGAGGTTTTCCGCAGAAAGAGCAATAAATATCTTCGTTATTTTTGTTAGCCATCAGTTTACCTCACCTTTATCTTTTTTCGATAACCTTATCAATCAAACCATACTCAAGTGCCTGCTGTGCAGTCATGAAGTTATCACGATTGGTATCCTTTGCAATAACATCAATCGGCTGACCTGTGTTGTCAGCAAGAATCTGATTGAGTCGTTTTTTCATATCAAGAATGTGTCTTGTGTGAATTTCCATGTCAGTAGCCTGACCCTGAGCACCGCCTGAAGGCTGGTGAATCATAATGTCACTGTTAGGAAGTGCAAGACGCTTACCCTTAGCGCCTGCGGCAAGAAGGAATGCACCCATACTTGCAGCCATACCCATACAGATTGTGGAAACATCACACTTGATGTAATTCATTGTATCAAAAATAGCAAAGCCGTCTGTTACGCTGCCGCCGGGGCTGTTGATGTAAAGACTGATATCCTTTGTCGGATCTTTACTTTCAAGGTAAAGCAACTGAGCAACTACAACGCTTGCACTTGCACTGTTTACCTCTTCGTTAAGCATAACAATTCTGTCTTCAAGAAGACGGGAATAGATATCAAAAGAGCGTTCGCCCCTGCTTGACTGTTCGATAACATATGGTACTAATGCCATTTAATCATAACCTTTCTTAAATAGTGATTAACAGATATAAGAAAAATATTCAAATTACTTAATAACAGCTTTGTCCTTTACGAGATTAAGAGCCTTTTCAACCTTAACATCTTCTGTGAGTGATTCAGCAGGAACAGCCTCCTTAACCTTATCAACATCCATCTTGTAAGCCTCTGCCATCTTGCCGTATTCAGCATCAAGGTCAGCCTCTGTAACTTCAATATTTTCTTTTCTTGCAACTGCTTCAAGAGCAAGTCTTAACTTAACTCTCTTTTCAGCCTCTTCTTTATACATACCCTTGAGTGCGTTTGCATCCATACCCATGTACTGCATATATGTCTTCATATCAAGGCCCTGTGAACGGAGACGCATATCAAATTCTCTTACCATCTCGTTAGCCTGATTATCATACATTGCCTCAGGAATTTCACCCTCAAGGAGTTCCATAAGCTTTTCGGAAATCTGATTATCAACATCCTTGTCAGCCTCATCCTGAAGACGTTTAGCAACAGTTTCTTTAAGCTCAGCCTTGTACTCGTCAAGTGTTTCCTTATCGGAAACATCCTTTACAAACTCATCATCGACTTCCGGAAGTTCCTTAGCCTTAATTTCGTGAAGGTTGATCTTGAATTCAGCTTCCTTACCTTTAAGCTCTTCAGCCTGATAATCATCTGGGAACTTAACTGTGATTGTAAACTCTTCACCTGTCTTGTGACCTACAATCTGCTCCTCAAAGCCGGGGATGAAGTTGCCTGAACCAAGCTTAAGGTTGTAGTTTTCAGCCTTGCCGCCTTCAAACGCTTCACCGTCAACAAAACCCTCAAAGTCAATAACAGCTACATCATCATTCTGAGCAGCTCTGTCGTCAACAGTTACCATTCTTGAGTTGCGGTCACGAACCTTCTCAATTTCTTCGTCAACGAGTTCGTCTGTAACTTCTGTTGACTTCTTTGTAACTTCAATGCCGAGGTAGTTATTAATTTCCATTTCAGGCTCAACAACAACATTAGCCTTGAATGAGAAACCTTCCTTGCTTGCCTCAATAGCCTCAAGAGTTTCAACCGAAACTATCTTGATACCTGCTTCTTTAGCGGCCTCATAAAGAGCGTCCGGATAACAATCCTGCATAGCATCTTCATAGAATACTTCCGAGCCGTACATTTTCTCAATTACATGACGGGGAGCTTTGCCCTTTCTGAAACCGGGGATATTTATGCTTTTAACCTGCTTTTTATAAACTCTGTTAACAGCGTTACCAAAAGTTTCACCGTCAACATTAACCTCTAATTCATATGAATTAGCCTGTTCTTTTTTTGTACATTCCTTTAATGCCATTTTAATATTCCTCCAAAGTTTAAATTCAAAATCAAGAAATCATCTTATTATATCACAACAAAATAATTTTGCCAATAGAAAATACAGAATTTATCTGACTAAAATTGGCATGAATGACAACCTGTCACAAGAAATCAGCTTAAAATCAATACCTTCGTATTCACCTTCAATTGCAAACCTCATATTCTTTTTTCCGTGAAGGTGTCCGTAATAACATTTTTTGATGTCATATTTCAAAAGAACATTAAATATTTCGTCACATTTTGTTGTTCCGTAAACAGGGGGATAATGTAAAAACACTATTGGTTCCTTTCCTGTTTTTATAGCTGATTGTATTGACATTTCAAGTCTGCCGACTTCCCTGTTCAGGACTTTTATATCATTTTGAGATTCATTCTCAAGAAACCATCCTCTTGTACCGCAAATTGCGTAATCGTCAACAACATATGAATTATTGAAAAGGATAGATATCGAATCAAGTGAATTATTTTTCAGAAACACATCCATTTTTGTCTTGGTGCTCCACCAATAATCGTGATTGCCTTTATTGAAAATTTTCTTACCGGGAAGATTTTCTATGAAAGTAAAATCCGTAAGAGTTTCTTCAAGTTTCATTGCCCAGGAAATATCGCCCGACACAACAACCGTGTCATTATCGGTAACAAGCTTTCTCCAATTATTTTCAAGTCTTGAAGTATAATCGTTCCAGCCCGCAAAAACATCCATAGGCTTATCTTCACCAAGTGAAAGATGTAAATCCGCTATAGCAAATAATGCCATTAATCTATACCGAGTGCTCCGAGAACATAATTCTCCATATCATTAACTTCTGTAACATCAGAGAATCGAGCAGTTTTATTTTTAAGATTTGCAAGAGGTGCAGGCACTTCGGCACCGGAAACCTTATGAAGTTCATCAACCATATCAAATTCTGTTTCAGGAAGTGTTGCGTTTGGTTCAACAGCCTCAAGAACAGCCTTAGAGAATTTATACGGACTTGCAGTTGACGCAATTACAGACGGTGTCTTGTCGCCTGTTTCCTCAACATACTGCTTGTACACATTGATTGCAACAGCTGTGTGAGTATCACAAAGGTACTTATCCTGCTCAAACATCTCATGAATTGTAGCCTCTGTGTTCTTATCATCACAGAATCCGCCGTAGAACTTTTCGTTGATAACAGCCTTTACATCATCACTTACTTCATACTTGCCTTCTGATTTGAGTGCATTCATCCAGCCTCTTGTAACTTCGTCATTATCACCTGAAAGCTTGTAGAGAAGTCTTTCAAGGTTACTTGAAACGAGGATATCCATTGAAGGTGAAATTGTTGTATAGAAGTTTCTGTTCTTATCATAAACGCCTGTTTTGATAAAATCTGTAAGAACATTATTAGAGTTTGACGCACAAATAAACTTGTTGATTGGAAGTCCCATGAGACTTGCATAGTATGATGCAAGGATGTTACCGAAGTTACCTGTCGGAACAACTACATTAATCTTGTCGCCAAGCTCGATTTTACCGTCATTTACAAGATCGCAGTAAGCCGAAATATAGTAAACAATCTGCGGAAGAAGTCTGCCCCAGTTGATTGAGTTTGCTGATGAGAAAAGCATATTATTCTCAGCGAGCTTTTCTGCAACCGAAGGTGTAGTGAATATCTTCTTAACACCAGTCTGAGCGTCATCAAAGTTACCCTTGATTGCACAAACACGAACATTTTCACCCTCCTGAGTATTCATCTGATGCTTCTGCATCGGACTTACACCGTCAACAGGATAGAAAACAACAATCTTTGTGTGTTCAACATCTTTAAAGCCTTCAAGAGCAGCCTTGCCTGTATCGCCTGATGTAGCAACGAGAATAACAGCTGTCTTGCCGTCATATTTCTTCTTTAGTGACTTTGTGAGAAGATGCGGGAGAATCTGGAGTGCCATATCCTTAAACGCACATGTAGGACCATGCCAGAGTTCAAGAATATTCAGGGTTGTTCCGTCAAGATTACAGTATGAAATAGGAGCAGGATTTTCACCGCCGAATTTCTGAGCTGTATAAGCCTTTTCTACGCAGTCGCTGATTTCCTCTTCTGTGAAATCAGAAAGAAAATCAGAAAATACTTTCTTTGCTCTGCCTTTGTAATCTGTTTTCAAAAGTGCCTTGAAGGTATTTTCATCATACTTAGGAAATTCCTGCGGTACAAAAAGACCGCCGTCCTTTGAAATACCCTGTGCAATGGCCTGTGCCGCAGAAACTACTTCTTTGGCATTTTGTGTGCTGTTGTATAACATTGAAATCTTCCTTTCAAATTGCTTTAAACATCAAGTATTTTACTACATTATTCGCTGATTGTCAAAGTTTTCAAAGAAATTATACGCATTTTCGTAAAAAATCTTTTTCAAAACGCTTTCGTTGTAGTTATTTCTAAGAAAAAGTTCATAAATTTCGCCGATTGAATTGCTTCCGACAATATCCCTCGGCAAATCGCAGCCGTCAAAATCCGTACCGAAGCAAAGAGAATTTTCGCATCCGAGCGACAGCATATATTCGCAATGCTTCAAAACATCGTTCATGCATGCTTTATCCGGATTATTATTAAGAAAAGCATTGTGCAAATTTAGACCTATAAGTCCGCTTCTCTGTATTATAATTTTAATCTGCTCATCTGTAAGATTTCTCGGATTTTGAGTAATTGTCCGTGAATCTGAATGAGTTGCGATAAACGGCTTATTCGTCTGATTTACAACATCATAAAACAGTTCATCGCTTGCATGGGATATATCAATTACAATACCGTACTTTTCCATTTCGGCTACTGCAAGTTTTCCGAAGTCCGTTAAACCGCATTTATCTTCCGATAAAACACCTGAACCAATCTCGTTCATCTCATTCCATGTGAGAGTCATTATTCTGACGCCGATTTTCGCAAATCGTTTTACATTCTCGATTTTGCCGTTCAATGCTTTTCCGTTTTCTACTGTAAAAAACGCTGAGTTTCTATACTTTGAAAAAGCATTGTCTGTGAATTCACCGATACCTAACAATTCAATTCCAAGTCGGTTACATTCGGATTTCAGGTAATCAGCCGATTCAAAGAACAATTTTTCCGCCTCATTACCGTCAAGCGTGTCGGGCAACCATATAGCATAGCACTGCAACCTGTGGGATTTGGAATTGTTGTTTAATTTCACTTCATATGAGGGATTATCCAGTTCGGACTTTTCGGTTACTGCCTTATAGAGCGTGTCACAATGCAAGTCAAAAAAATTCATGGCAACCTCCCGTCAGAATGCATCTTCAATATAATTAATGCCGACAAGCTTAAGATTATCACTGTTGACAAAAACTTCGCATACATCAAATCGACATTCTTTATCTATATTGTTTTCATACATATACATATCGGCAGTTTTTAAAATTTTCATCTGCTTTTTACGGTTAACCGCATCAACGGGTTGTGTAAGAGAATTCTCTTTTCTTGTTTTAACCTCAACAAAGGCAATTACTTCCTTGTTCTCGGCTATGATATCTATTTCGCCGTAAGGCTTTTTATAATTTCTGGCAATAATTTTATACTTATGCTTTTTCAGATATTTTGCGGCATAAGCCTCTCCCTTATCACCTGTTTGTTTAGTAGTAAAAATCATTTCTTATTATATATTTTCTTCAAGAAGCTCGGTCTGTGATACTTACACGGTCCGTATTTAAGAATCGCCTCAATATGAGCCTTTGTGCCGTAACCCTTATGCTTTGCAAATAGGTACTGAGGAAATTCTTTGTCGTATTCATAAAGAAGTCTGTCCCTTGATACCTTGGCAAGAATTGATGCACAGGCAATTGACATTGACTTTGCGTCGCCTTTTACAATACATTCGCCTTCAATTGACAACGGAGGCATTCTGTTGCCGTCAATCATAGCATAATCAGCCCTTGGTTCAAGTCCTTCAACTGCCCGTTTCATTGCAAGCATAGCAGCATTAAGAATATTCATTTCCTCAATTTCTTCAACGCTTGCAAATGCAATGCTGTATGCCAAGGCCTGTTCCTTTATTACATCAAACAAAGCCTCTCTCTTTTTTTCAGAAAGCTTTTTTGAATCATTGACTCCTTCAATAACGGTATTTTCGGGAAGTATAACTGCGGCGGCACACACAGGTCCTGCAAGCGGTCCTCTGCCGGCTTCATCAACGCCGCAGATACTCAGAAAACCTCTTGCAATATTTTTATTTTCATATTCAAGCCAATCCATTGTTATCTCCCCTGCGGCATTTCAACTGTAATTCTGCCAAGCTTTGCACTTCTGAATTCATCAAGCAACATAATTGCGGCTCTCTCGGTATCTATCTCACCGCCTGAAACAAGCATACCTCTCTTTTTGCCAATCATTTTCAAAAGCTCGTATGAATCAATATTTTCAACATCTTCGTTTTCTAATTTAAATCTTGTTATAAAATCAGCAGGCTTGAGTTCCTTGATGAAATCAAGAAGTCTTACCGCCAAAAGTTCGATATCAAGAATTTGGTCTTTAACCGCACCTGTGAACGCAAGATGCTCTCCGACTGTCTTATCGTCAAACTTTGGCCAAAGCACACCCGGAGTGTCAAGCATTTCAAGGTTCTTTGCAATTGTATACCATTGATTACCTCTTGTAACGCCCGGCCTGTCCTCAACCTTTGCACGGTTCTTCTTTACCATTTTATTGATAAAAGAAGATTTTCCTACATTCGGAATACCGACAATCATAATTCTGATTGTGGGATTTACCATTCCTTTTTCTTTTAATCTTGCAATCTTATGGCTCATAACCGTATTTACGGCAGGTGCAAATTTGTCAAGACCTCTGCCGCTTTTACAGTCAACCGGGATAGCAACAAGATTCTGCTTTTTAAAATAGTCAATCCACATTTTCGTAGCAGTTTGATTAGCCATATCGCATTTATTGAGAAGAATAACTCTCGGCTTGTTCTGAACAAGTTTTGCAAGGTCGGGGTTACGACTGCTGACAGGAATTCTTGCATCAATAATTTCTGCGACAGCATCAACAAGTTTAAGACTTGACTGAATCTGTCTTTTTGTTTTGGTCATATGACCGGGGAACCATTGAATAGTCTGCATTTCGCTCATATATGTACATCCTTTAAAAATTATCTGTTAATATAAATACTTGAATCTGTCAAGCGGGAAAAATATAAATTGTGCTTTTCCGATTACATCATCGACAGACACAAGGCCTATGCTTTTATCACGGCTGTCAAGAGAAATAATTCTGTTATCACCCATTACAAAGATATAACCTTCAGGGATAACATACGGAATTTGCAATGGATTTGACGGCTCTCGTGTTAAAGAAGAAACATACGGTTCATCAATTTTTATACCGTCAACATAAACTGCATTTTTACTGTAATCCACGACAAGCGTCTGTCCTTCAACGGCTATAACCCGTTTTATAATTCTCTTTTCAATCTGATTTTCAGCGTTGATAGCTACAATATCGCCGCATTTTGGCTCATACATAAAGTTTGTAATGAAAATTTTATCATCGCTGTGGAGCGTGTCAAGCATCGAATTTCCCACAACATTGGCATCTCTGATGATAAAAGTAAACGCTACTGATATAATTGCAAACACAAAAATTATTGTCCGTGTAAAATCAAACATATAATCCGTGATTTTTTTATCGTTAATTTTAATTCTGATTTTATTCTTTTTAGGTTTTTGAGGCATATAACCCTCCGTAAAAAATAAAGCTTATTTCTATTATAAAACAGAAATAAGCTTTTCACAATATCAAAATTTAAATTAACATTAAATTTTTACAATCTTTAGCATCAGTACAGATAGCCGAAGTGGTCAAACGGATAAACTACAAACTGTGCCTTACCGATTACATCATCAACATCTATAAGACCGATTTTTGTACTGCGGCTGTCCATTGAATCCTTTCTGTTATCACCCATAACAAAAATTTTGCCCTCAGGAATAACCTCCGGAATTTCATTGTCGCCTATATTGTTGCCGTAGGTTGAACCCTCTATGTACGGTTCATCAAGAACAACACCGTCAACTATGATTTGGTCGTTGTCATAATCGACCTTAACAGTCTGTCCCGCAACAGCGATAACACGCTTAATAATCGGACTGTTATACTCTGCACCGTGAGAAATAACAACGATATCGTTATTTTGGGGAGTGTAGAATAGATTTGTTACGATAACCTTGTCGTTAGTGGCAAGTGTGTTATTCATTGATCTGCCTTCAACATCAACAAGGCGGAACAAAAAGATAAGGCAAACCACAACAACAGAAATTGCAAACAGGATACATCTTACCCAGTCATAAAAACCGGACATTGCACCTTCCTCTTTTGCAACAAGAAATTGTTTTTCGGAAATTGACGGTTTCTTATCCACATACATTTCAGGATTGGTATCTGAAGAATCGTTCACACCCTCAGGCTGAAGCACAGCCATATTAGCCTCATTGACATTATTTTTGCTTTTCTTCAACTTTGTCACCTGCTATAAAGAAAAATAGTAAAAAAAGGGACTTTTAAAAGTCCCTTTTGATTTCGTGAATTACTTACGAATCTGCTCTTTAACCTTAGCAGCTTTACCAACTCTGTCACGGAGATAGTAGAGCTTGCTTCTGCGAACCTTACCGTAACGAACAACCTGTACATCTTTAACATTGGGTGAATGGAGAGGGAATACTCTTTCAACACCAACGCCGTAAGCTACTCTTCTTACAGTAAATGTTTCAGCTACGCCACTGCCTCTTTTAGCAATAACAGTACCCTCAAACATCTGGATTCTTTCTCTTTCGCCTTCACGAATGTTTACTGATACCTTTACAGTATCACCTACGCTGAACTCAGGTGTTGTTTCCTTCACGCTTGCTGCAGCAATAGTCTTTAATGCGTCCATTTTTTATCCTCCTTATTTTTCCGACATTCTTACTCAAACGAGCAGCGGACTGTCACATCAAAATGACGGTTAAACCGTTATTTGAACCTCGTCGAGAGTTACGACGGTTTCAAATGCTTTAATATAATACCACATACGGAATAATAATGCAAGTGTTTTTTCAATTTAGTTTAAAAAAACGGAATATATCCCGTCAAGCTCCGATTAATGTGATGATATATTCTCAAGCTTTTTAAGATATTTTTTGAAATAATCAGGCAATTCGGAAGTGAATTCAATATATTCATTGGTTTTTGGATGAATAAAACCGATTTTTCTTGCATGAAGGCATTGTCCTTCAAAATCAACTTTTTCATTCTTTACACCATACACCTTATCACCCGACACGGGATGACCTATATAAGCCATATGCACCCTGATTTGATGAGTACGACCAGTTTCAAGCTTGCATTTTATATGTGTGTAACCTTTATACCTTGTTATTACCGAATAATGAGTAACCGCATTTTTGCTGTTCTTTTCGATAACACACATTTTCTTTCTGTCTTTAGGATTTCTTCCGATTGGAGCGTCAACTGTTCCCTCATCATTTTTCAGATTACCAAATACAATTGACTCATACTCCCTTGTAAAAGAATGCTCCTTAATTTGTTCTGCAAGAGAACGGTGAGAAAAATCATTTTTTGCAACAATCAAAAGACCGCTTGTATCCTTGTCGATGCGGTGAACAATGCCGGGACGAAGTACGCCGTTAATTCCCGAAAGGCTGTCACCGCAATGATAAAGCAAAGCATTTACAAGAGTACCGTCATAATTTCCTGCGGCAGGATGCACCACCATTCCCTTTGGCTTATTCACAACAAGCAAGCATTCATCTTCATAAACTATATCAAGAGGAATATTTTCCGCTTTAGCCTCATAAGGCGTCGGATCGGGAACATTTACAACAACAATATCACCTTGCGAAAGCTTGTACTTTTTTGAAACAACAGAGTCGTTTACAAGCACAGCTCCGTTCTCAATAAGATTAACAGCAGCAGAGCGTGATAAATCAATATTTGCATCCGAAATAAATTTATCAAGTCTTACACCGCTTGTTTCACAATTAAGTTTAAATTCATTCATTGCTTTTGTTGACCTTTTTTTCGGATTTCATAACATTAGAGAAAAACAGAACATAAACGATAAGAAGTATTGTTCCGACTGTAATGCAGTAATCGGCAAAGTTACAAACAGGGGGAAAGAATGAAACGCTGATGTAATCGACTACAAAACCGTAAAAAATCCTGTCAATCAAATTACCTATTCCGCCGCCGATTATAAGTGCCGCAGAAATATAGAACATCTTTCCCGAAGGTTTCTTCTTGAACATAATATATATTATTATTGCAATAAGAACAGCAGTAACCGCTACGAAAAACCAACGCATATCCGAAAACATTCCGAAAGCAACGCCTCTATTCTCAACATAAGTAAAATCAAGTAATCCGTCAATGGCAGTTACCGAACCGACAGGCTGAAGATAGGTAAGCACAAAATATTTTATTATCTGATCGGCGGCAGCTAAAAGCACGCCGATTATAAGAGCAATAACAGGCATTTTATCCTCCATAAACATAAATCGGTGTGTTTTATCACACCGATTTATTGTAATAGCAGTTATTATTTAAGATTCTGAACACAGCGGAAACAGATTGTAGGATGCTCTGCACACTGACCCACCGTCTTGCTGATAGCCCAGCAACGCTCGCACTTTTCACCCTCAGCTTTTTCAGGTTTGATTTCAAGCTCACCGCCGTTATCAACAATTTCAACTTTGGAAACTATGAATGCGGCACAAAGCTCAGGCTCAGCTTTTTTAAGAAATTCAAGTGTTTCGCCGCCTGCACAAAGTGTTACCTTTGCTTCAAGCGAACCCTTAATTGTCTTATCCTTTATAAGGGATTCGAGTGACTTTTTAACATTATCACGAAGTTCGTGAATTCTGTCCCAGAAAGCCATAAATTTATCGTCAACATCAATAGCGATGTTTTCGGGAATCTCATTAAAGATAACATGTTCTGCATTCTCATTTGAGGAATGAGGCATGTATTTCCAAATTTCATCTGATGTATACGCAAGGAGCGGAGCAATCATTCTTGTCATTGCGTCAAGGATAACATAGATTACGGTCTGAGCAGCTCTTCTTGAGAGGCTGTCAGCCTTTTCTGTATAAAGTCTGTCCTTGAGAACATCAAGATAGAAGTTAGACATATCAACAACACAGAAGTTATGAATGCTGTGATATACAATATGAAACTCATAATTATCGTATGAAGTTCTAACCTTTGTGATAAGGTCATTAAGCTTTGCAAGCGCCCATTTATCAATCGGCAACACCTTGTCAAAGTCAACCATATCTGTATCGGGATTAAAGTCAGAAATGTTACCGAGAATGTATCTTGCGGTATTTCTGATTTTTCTGTATGACTCGGAAATCTGCTTGAGGATATCCTTGGAAATATGAACATCAGTCTGATAGTCGGTTGATGCAACCCAAAGTCTGAGTACATCAGCACCGTACTGCTTAATAACATCCTGTGGGCTGATGCCGTTACCAAGTGACTTACTCATCTTTCTTGATTCATCGTCAAGAATCATACCGTGAGTAAGAACAGCCTTGTAAGGTGCTCTGCCTCTTGTAGCAACGGATGTAAGGAGTGATGACTGGAACCAACCTCTGTACTGGTCGTTACCCTCAAGGTAAAGGTCAGCAGGTGATTCAAGGTTATCACGCTGTTCAAGAACAGCGGCATGTGATGAACCGCTATCGAACCAAACATCCATAATATCTTTTTCTTTATCAAATTCAGTACAACCGCACTTTTTACACTTTGTACCGGCAGGAAGAATCTCTGCGGCTGTGTGATTGTACCAAGCGTTTGAGCCTTCTTTACCGAATAAGTCCGCAACAGCAAGCATAGCATCCTTATCAATAAGAGCCTCTCCGCAATCCTTACAGAAGAAAATCGGAATCGGAACACCCCATTTTCTCTGACGGGAAATACACCAATCTTTTCTTTCTCTTACCATTGATGTAATTCTGTCCTTGCCCCATGCAGGAATCCACTTAACCGTATTGATAGCGTCAACAGCCTCATCCTTGAAATCGTCAACCGAACAGAACCACTGGTCTGTTGCTCTGAAAAGAATAGGGGTTTTACATCTCCAGCAATGCGGATACTGATGGACAATTTTCTTTAATGCAAAAAGTGAGCCATTTTCTTCAAGATAGGCGGCAATCTTCTTATTAGCCTCATCAGTTGTAAGACCTGCAAACTGACCTGCTTCTTCTGTAAGAACACCGTTAGAATCAACAGGACAGATAATCGGAATCTCAGGGTAATTCTGACATACATTGTAGTCGTCAACACCGTGTCCGGGAGCTGTGTGTACACAACCTGTACCGCTTTCGAGAGTTACATGCTCACCAACGATAACAAGGGACTCTCTGTCAAGGAACGGATGTGCTGTTTTTATATACTCAAGCTCACTGCCCTTTACCGTTGCTACAACTTCAAAGTCTGTTATACCTGCCTCATCAAGAGCAGACTTATAAAGCTCTGACGCCATAACAAGGTATTCATCACCTGTTTTGATTACAGAATATTCAAATCTCGGACCTACGCAAATTGCGACATTCGCAGGGAGTGTCCAAGTTGTAGTTGTCCAGATTACAAATTTAACCTTTGAAGGATCGATTCCCATATTTGAGAAAACGCCCTTATCGTCGGTTACATTAAACTTTACATAGATTGAATGGCAAGGATCTTCAGCATACTCAATTTCAGCCTCTGCAAGAGCAGTCTTACACTCCGGACACCAATAAACAGGCTTTAAGCCCTTGTAGATATAGCCTTTTGTAGCCATTTCTGCAAACACTCTGATCTGTTCAGCCTCAAACTCATGGTTAAGAGTGATGTACGGCTTATCCCATTCACCGATTACGCCAAGTCTTTTAAACTGCGTACGCTGATCGTTAATATAGCCTTTTACAAACTCTTCGCACATTTTACGAAGTTCAACAACAGAAATTTCAGCAGAATTACCGATACCGGCTTTCTTTCTTGCTTTAAGTTCCGTAGGAAGTCCGTGTGTATCCCAACCCGGAACATACGGAGCTTTAAAGCCTGCCATATTCTTATATCTTACGATAAAATCCTTAAGAATCTTATTAAGTGCATGACCAAGGTGAATGTCACCGTTAGCATAAGGAGGGCCGTCATGAAGAATGAACAGAGGCTTTCCCTCATTTACTTTCATAAGATTTTCGTAAACCTTTTCATCTTCCCAATTTTGAAGTGTAACAGGCTCGCTTTTCGGTAGACCTGCTCTCATAGGGAAGTCTGTCTTTGGAAGATTAAGTGTTGAATTATAATCCTGGGACATTTTATATTCTCTCCAATATCTAAAATCTAAATAAAAATCAGTCGGCAGTTACATCATAGTTATCACCGAACTTAAGATGACTGAACTTGCTCTGTCTTTTAGGATGAGCAGATACTTCTTCAGTTTCAGCAATAGGCTCAGCTTTCATTTCTGAAGGTACTGCAATCTTCACATCGTCTTCAACCTGAGGCTGTGCAGGAGCTGTCACATCCTCTGTAGGATACTTTTCGTCAAGTTCAGCTTTTGAAGCCTCAACATCGGAGGTTGAAGGAAGATCATCAATTGACTTAATATGCTTACTGTAAAGTGAAATAAGTTCATTTCTGAGATTAGCCGCATCTGACTGAAGCTGTAAATAATGCTCTTTCTCGGCAGCAGTCATATTGTTTGCGTCAACAAGGAGAGTCTGAGCCTTTGTTTCGGCATCACGAACAATCTTTGCAGCCTTTTCCTTTGCTTCTCTTATGCAGGCATCAGCAACCTTCTGTGAAGCAAGCAAAGCGTTTCTTACTGTTTCTTCATCTGCTCTGTACTGTTCAACTCTTGTTGCAAGAACATCAATCTTATGAACAAGGTTAGTTTTTTCTTTCTTCAATTGTTCAAAAGAAACAATGACTTCATCAATAAACGAGTCAACATCTTCAGCTCTGTAACCACCGTTAAGAGTGGCTTTTCTGAAGCTTATATTTTTAATTTCATCAATTGTAAGCATTTATCTGCACTCCTTATTTATAATGTATAACCGAAATTCTCATTCGACCTTTTCCTGTAGTTCCAAGTATACCTTTTAAAACGAATTTGCCTTTTCCGCGAATTGTAAAAACATCATTTTCCTTTAGGTTAAAACTGACATTTTTAGTTTCTTCAAAATTAACACATACGCTGTCCGACATAATGACAGTTTTTGTCTTTTCTCGTGACAGTTTACATACAGCGGCAACAATATTATCAAGTCGTAAAGAAGAAACTATAAATGTTTTTTCTTCTACTCCTCTTCCCTGCGGAAGCTTTGACAAATCAGCATCATCAACCTTGACGCCGACTCTGCCGACTTTTGAAATCTGCGACTTGACATAATCGGACAATTCCGCTTTTACAAATACAACAGCCCGTCCGTCCTCAACAAGAATATCCCCGACAGTTTCACGCTCTATTCCGAGCGACATCAAAGAACCGAGAAAATCACGATGAGTGAGTCGGTCGCATTTTCTGAATGAAAATTCAATACCGCATATCGGAAACATACTCGTACTCGGTTCGTCAAAAAACAAGCCAAGCATTTTTCTCTCGGAATCATCATACCCGCCAAAGAAAAGGTAGTTGTCGAAATATGCTTTTTTAAGTTCGGAAACAAGAAGTGCTTGTTTCCTTTCACTCATAAAAGGCATAAAATACGGTTTCTGTCTTGTCAGACAAAGGTCAATACCGTTATTAAGCCGAGCAATCAGCTGTTTGTCATCATCCGAAGTAAACACCGTTGTTCTCAAGCTCATCAAGTAAATCGTCGCCTGTCAGGTCAACATTGCTCGGAATAATGATATATGTATTTGTAGCGACACGCTTGATTTTACCACGGTTTGCATACGCAACACCGCTGAGGAAATCAAGGATTCTTCTTGCCATATCTTTATTTGTATCTTCAAGATTAAGAACTACTGTGTGAGCCTTCATAAGCTCATCGGCAATTGTGCGGGTTTCTTCGCCGAAACGCTCAGGCTTGAATAAACCAACCTGAAGATTGGTGGTAGCATTAATGTTTACGACCTTGTTTCCGCCGCCGAGATCTCTTTCTTTTTTAGTGTTTCTTACAGGTTCTTCTTTATAGTCTTCTTCTGCACCTTCGTCAGCATAACCATATTCATCGTACTCATACTCATCATCGGGGGCGTCCCACATGCGTTTAAACTTATCTACAAAACCAGCCATTATATAATCCTCCTAAAATTATGTATAATTCCTTGCACCGAATAATGCCGAACCAACTCTGACCATATTTGCACCTGCAAGTACAGCTTCGTAATAATCGGCAGACATACCCATTGAAAGAATATTCATATCTATATTATCTAATTTTTTTTGCGAGATGTCAATAAATATATTATGCATTTTATTGAAAAATTCAGAAATTTTCTGTGAAGATTCACAAATCGGAGGTATTGCCATAAGACCTTTAACTGAAATACCGTCCAATTCGGCAATCTGACAAAGTAATTCTTCAAGCTGTTCAGGCATAACGCCTGACTTGTTTTCTTCTCTGCCGATATTTACCTCAACAAGAACATCACAGTTTTTATTGATTTTTAAAGCCTGTTTAGAAATTTCCGACGCAAGCTTTATTGAATCGACAGACTGGATAAGATCAACCTTATCGATAATCTGTCTTACCTTGTTTGTCTGCAAGTGACCGATAAACTGAAGAGAACAGTTGTCAAGGTTATACTTATCATACTTTGACAAAAGTTCCTGAACCTTGTTTTCGCCTATGTGGTCAAGCCCAAGTGAAATTGCGTGGTTAATAACCTCAGGTTCAACCATTTTTGTTGCGGCAAGAAATGTAATATCCTCACGCTTTCTTCCGGACTTTTCGGCAGCCTCGGCTATTCGCTCATCAATAAATTTGTAATTGTATTCAACGTCAGTTAACAACTTTTCCGTCATACAAATCATCTCCTTCAAGAATTACCTGATCATATAACTCAACTGTTGTGCCGTCAACAAGGTCTTTGCTGTCCGGCTCCGGATCGCAAATAACATAATCATCGTCGGCATACAGAATAGATATCTGTTTGAATCGCACTTCACTTCCGTGAAGCACATATACACCCTGAACCTTAACCTGTTCGGTATGTTTATTGTCATTGTCATCATAGGTTGTCTTTGTTACATAGTCATCATGAATAGCCTTTTTGCTGATTCTCAAGCCAGTGTATGAACCAAGACCTATTTCAATCGGTTCATGTCTTGCCTGAGCAAGGTCGGAATTCATATAGTCACACTCAAGAATAAGAAGGGCGTCGCTGTCTTTTGATTCCTGATAAATTCTCTTGATAGTGGCGGGAATGCTTTCAGACGATGCGTCAGAGAACAGTACCGTAGCGGAACCGTCCCACAAAGAAAGTCTTGTTGCCTCATCAGCCGTAACCTTACAGGCAACATACCATTTCAATCCGGTTACAACCTTGCCTGCAATATTGTCGGACACTTTTGTCTGCTTTACATTATCAAGGTCAGAAAGAGTCAGACGATCAAGATTATTGTAATCAAGCGCATTTTCATATCCGTCACAATGTGAGAGAAAACAACCTGATTTTTCAGTCGTAATATTACCTGTTGATTTTCCTGTTTTGCCTTCAAGAGTGGCTATTTCAGCCTGGAGTTCTGAAATTCTGTCATTAAAGTTAGTGGCTTTGCCTGTGTAAATCTGTCTTTGGTTTATTGAATAAAGCAGATTATTTGTGACATTATCAATATTTGCCAAATCGCCGTCATTGATACTGCGAATTTGTGAAATGATATTATTATTTATATTGTTATTGATAGTATCAATACCTATGTTGCCGGCCGTGCTTGTTTTTTGAAGTGTCTGCAAATCGGAAAGCTGTTCCTGTAATGCGCTGATTTTTGACTGTGAAGCTGCGTCATCATCATTTGCATATGATTTTGCAATTTCACCACCGGCTTTTACCTCGTCACCGTCATGCACTGTATATGAAAGCACACCCGAAGTATTATTCTGAATCATATTTTCATCACGGATAATAAATCCGTTTGAATAAATTTTATCCGTGACTGTTGTTTGAACAGCATTTTCAGTCGGATACATTTTAAAATTTGTACTTATCAGAAGATAGGCGGCATAAACAACTGCAAGAACTGATAACGCAATCATCAAAATTCGTCTGAAAAGCAATTTATCCATAAAGTAAGCCTCTTTCGATTACAGCCTTTGCATAACTGTATATTTCTTCAAATGAATTATATTCATCAATATAAATCCAATTAATCTCCGAATCCCGCTTAAACCAAGTAATTTGTCTTTTTGCATATCTGCGGGTTTCCATTTTCAATTTTTCAACACAATCATTTAGATTTTTATTTTCTTTAAAATAAGGAATCAATTCCTTGTATCCTATCGCCTTTATTGATGTATAGCTCAGGTCGGAATTAATAACCCGTTCAGCCTCCTCAAGCAGACCTTCTTCAAGCATAATATCTACACGCTTGTTTATTCTGTCATAAAGCGCCTGTCTGTCACGGCAATTAAGACCGATTTTTACAGTTATATACGGAGACGGAATTTTATGTGATTCTTCAATCTGTTGCGTAATAGTTTTTCCTGTTGTTTTGTAAAATTCAATGGCACGGATTATTCTTTTAAGATTTCTGCTTTCACGAAGTCTTTCAGCCGATTCCGGATCGAATTTTTCAAGCATTTCAAGCAACCTGTCTGTTCCATGTTCTTCGGCAATCTTGCGAAGTTCTAAGCAATAATCTTCATCCCGTTTATCATCACTGAAAGAAACATTGTTCAGAAGTGAATCAACATAAAGACCTGTTCCGCCGACAATAAACGGTAATTTGCCTCTTGAATAAATATCTGCTATACATTTTGAAGCATCAGTTACATAAGACGCAACCGAATAGGTTTTATCAGGCTGAAGAAAGTCCATCATATGATGAGGAATTCCGTCCATCTCTTCTTTGGTAGGTTTGGCTGTTGCAATCTGCATTCCCTTGTATATCTGCATGGAATCGGCAGATACGATTTCACCGTTAAAATGCTTTGCAAGTTCAACCGAAAGTTTTGTTTTGCCTGATGCGGTAGGACCGACAATTGAAACCGTATTAATAGATTTTTCCAAAAAATCACACCCTGCCAAATTGTTTTTCAATTTCACCCTTTGTAAGAACAATGCAAATCGGTCTGCCGTGAGGGCAATACTTGATTTCAGGATGTTCTTCAAGGTGTTTTACAATCCCTATAAGCTCCTCAGGCGTACTTTTATTGCCTGCCTTTATAGCTGAACGGCAAGCAACATTGCTGTAAAACCAATCCATTTTTTCGGTAAAGATATCGGTTTTACCCTGAGAAATGTAGCCCGACATCTCGGTAATGCAATCTTCAATTTCAACAGCCGGAATATACTGCGGAGAACTTCTTACAATAACCGTACTGTTACCGAAATCTTCAACTTCAAAGCCGCAATCGGAAAACATATCAAGATTATTAATTGCTGCATCATACTCGGTTTTTCCGAGAGGGACTGTAACAGGTGCAAGTAAAATCTGCCTGTAGTCAGCAGCCTTTTCGGCTTTGAGTTTTTCATAAATAATTCTTTCATGGGCGGCATGTTTGTCTATCAAAAGAATATCTTTATTGTTTTTTTCTGCAATGATATATGTATCGAAAGCCTCTCCGATATATTTGATGCTCGTCTGATTATCGTTTACAAGAACAGGCTCTTTTGATTTCTCAATAGATTCTTCCGAAACAATTACATTAACCTCTTTAGGGCTTACAATCGGACTTTTATCGGTAATACTTTCTGTATCAGTTTTTTCATCTTCGACAAGCGAAGTTGGCTGAAGAATTTCAGGCTTGAAAGTTGATTTTAACTTTTCTTCCTCTTTTGCCTTATTTATCGCCTGTTTGCTGAAAACATCAAACGGATTAGATATATCCGCAACTTTTATATCATCAATGGACTTTGTAACAGAAAGAATGGCTGCCTCATCATTTTCCTTATTACCATTAAATGCAACATCCGAAAACGGATTAAAATCATCGGATTTTCCGGATGTAACAACAGGTTTTGCAACCTCTGTTTTTTGTATGTCAGGTATCGGTTTAGCATACTGTTTTTGTACAAAATCATTTTTAGAACTTTGCACAACAGGCTTATTCAGAATGGCAGGCGCATTGTTAAACGGATTAAATTTATTTTGCACCTCATTAAAAGCCGTTTCCTTTTTAAATGACGCTTTTTTACGGCTGTCATACTTCATGAGTGAAGATTTTACCGCATGATAAATCGCATCAAAAACAGGTCTTTCATTTATAAATCTGACCTCAAGCTTTGAAGGATGAACATTTACATCAATCATTTCACACGGCAATTCGATATTAAGAACACACGACGGAAATTTTCCGACCATAATTGAGCCCTTAAAAGCCTCCTCAAGTGCAACCATAGCCGTTCTGGTTTTGATGTACCTTCCGTTGATAAAAAAATTCTGCATATTACGGTTTGGTCTTGAGTGTTCGGGTTTTGAAATATAGCCGTAAACCTTTATTGCATCAAGCTGATAATCAACCGGAATAAGTCCTTTTGCAAAATCTTTTCCAAAAACCGAATATATTGCTGAAATAAGTTTTCCGTCGCCGAATGTACGAAGAACCTGCTTTCCGTCTTTAATGTATGTAAATGCAATTTCGGGATGTGACAAAGCAGTTTTGTCGATTATATTTGAAACTGCGTTACCCTCCGAAACATCCTTTTTCAAAAATTTTGCACGGGCAGGAATGTTGTAGAACAAATCTCTGATAACAAATGTTGTGCCAACAGGACAACCTGCATCATCAAAGCTCTGTTCTTCACCGCCGTCAATTTCATATGAAGTTCCGATTTCCTCGTTTACATTCCTCGTAATAAGTTGAAGTCGTGACACTGCACAAATTGACGCAAGAGCCTCTCCTCTGAATCCGAGTGTAGAAATACTGTCCAGGTCAGATTCGACCTTAACTTTACTGGTTGCGTGTCTTAAAAACGCAACTTTGATATCGTCACGGTAAATACCGCAACCGTCATCGGCAACACGCATGAATGTTGTACCGCCGTTTTTTATCTCAACGGTGATATTTTTTGCGCCTGCGTCAATTGAATTTTCTACAAGTTCCTTTATAACCGATGCCGGTCTTTCAACAACCTCGCCGGCGGCGATAAGTTCTGCAACATGCTTATCAAGTACATTGATTACACCCATTTGTGTCACCTCCTAATATTAAATCATACCCTTGAGTTCGTAAAGCAAGTTCATTGCTTCAATCGGAGTAAGAGTATTTATATCTGTATCTTTCAGCTTTTCAATCACGGGACTTTCAGCCGAACCGATAAGTGAAAGCTGCATATCGTCTGAATTATCCTGCTTTTGAATATTGGCATTCTCTTTTTTATATTTACCGTGTTCAAGGTCTTTTAAAATTTCCTTTGCTCTTGAAATTACAGACTGCGGAATGCCTGCAAGCTTTGCAACCTCAATACCGTAGCTGTCATCTGCTCCGCCGGGAACAATTCTTCGCAGAAAAGTAATGTCATCGCCACGCTTTTTAACTGCTATGTTATAGTTTTTTACACCGTCAAGGAGTTGTTCCATAACCGTGAGTTCGTGATAATGAGTTGCAAAAAGTGTTTTTGCACCGAGTTTTTTTCTGTCGGCACAAAATTCAAGTACAGCCCTTGCGATGCTCATACCGTCAAAGGTCGAAGTACCTCTGCCGATTTCGTCAAGAATAAGTAAGCTTTTTGAAGTTGCATTTTTAATGATATTGGCAACCTCGCTCATCTCAACCATAAAGGTTGACTGTCCAGATGCAAGATCATCAGACGCACCTACACGAGTAAAGATGCTATCTACAATTCCGATTTCGGCAGAAGACGCCGGAACAAAACTGCCTATCTGCGCCATAAGAACAATAATGGCAATCTGTCGCATATAGGTTGACTTACCCGCCATATTGGGACCTGTAATAATTGCTACTCTGTCATTGGCAGAATCAAGGCTGACATCATTCGGAACAAACGGTGCATCCTTTAATAGAGCCTCAACAACAGGATGTCTCGAATCTTTAATTCTTATTGCGGTTGAAAGGTTTACATCAGGTCTTATGTATCTGTTGTCAGCCGCAACATTTGCAAGTGATGTAATAACATCAAGATTAGCAATGGCTTTTGCGGTTTTTTGAATTCTTTCAAGATTATCCGAAACCGTCTTTCTGACATCGTCAAAGAGGTTGTATTCAAGTGCAACCGATCTGTCTTTTGCACCGAGGATTCTGCCCTCTACATCTTTCAAATCCTGAGTAATATATCTTTCACAATTGGTGAGTGTCTGCTTTCTTATGTATGTTTCGGGTACCATGGATTTATATGAATTTGATACTTCAATATAATATCCGAATACCCTGTTATAACCGACTTTAAGCTTAGGAATTCCCGTTATATCACGCTGTTCAGCCTCAATACGGGCAAGAATTCCCTTTGAGTCATTCATATCGCCTGTCACGGAATCCAGCTCTTCGTTATAACCTCTCTTAATCATACCGCCCTCACGGACTGTAAACGGGGGTTCTTCAACGATTGCAGAATCAATAAGAGAATGAATGTCCTCAAGCTTATCAATGCTTTTATAAATATATTTAAGATAAACCGATTTACAATCAACGAGCAAATCCGAAATCTGCGGAAGATTCTGAATTGCTCCGCAGAGTGAACGCAAATCTCTTGCATTTGCAGAACCGTAAACGATTCTTGTCATAAGTCTTTCAATGTCAAATATACCAGAGAGTGTGTCCGTAACATCCATACGGAGCATATTATCGTTTACAAGCTCTTCAATCGCACTCTGACGGTTATTGATTGAAGTTATATTAAGCAAAGGATGTTCAAGCCATGAACGCATAAGGCGTTTGCCCATTGCGGTTTTTGTCTTGTCAAGCACCCACAAAAGTGAACCTTTTTTATCCTTTGTCAGCATTGTTTGTGTGAGCTCAAGATTACGCTGTGTGTTGTAATCAAGGCTCATATATTGATTTTCTTTGTAGAACTCAATGTGATTTATTCTTTCAAGTCCCGTTTTCTGAGTATCACGAAGATATGAAAGCAATGCACCGAGAACGCATACAACAACAGATTTGTCAGATACGGTACTGTATTCATCCTCAAACTGTGATTTTACAACATCAGTACATACCGACTCGTCAAATTTTTCATCCTCGAGCATTTCAACTCCTGCCGAAAGCTTCGCTTTAATGAACTTAGGCAGTTCTTTCAGCTTTACAATATCACCGCCGATGAGAATTTCACGGGGATTATAGCTTGTAAGCTGATTGGTAAGAACATTATAGCTGTCATTACCCCTGATTTCCGTAGCGTATAATTCACCTGTGGAAATATCGCAAAAACAAAGTCCTATAGTTTTATTTTTAGAATACATACAGCAAATGTAGTTGTTTTTGCTCTCATCAAGCATACTCGATTCCATTACGGTACCGGGAGTAATTACTCGAATAATATCACGCTTTACAAGACCTTTTGCCTTTGCAGGATCTTCCGTCTGTTCGCAAATTGCAACCTTATAGCCCTTTGCAACAAGTCTTGCAATGTAACCCTCACAGCTGTGAAACGGAACTCCGCACATGGGAGCACGCTCGGCCTGTCCGCAATCCCTTCCTGTAAGAGTAAGTTCAAGTTCCTTTGATGCAAGCTTTGCATCATCGTAAAACATTTCGTAGAAATCTCCAAGTCGGAAGAACAAAATGCTGTCTTTGTTTTCTTCTTTAATTTTGAAATACTGTTGCATCATTGGAGATAACTCCGCCATTTGTTTCACTTCCTTAATAAAATTTAGAACCGTTTATCAGCCGCAACCGCCGCATGTAGCACAGCTGCCTGAGCATGATGACTGGCTGTAATCAGCAGTTTCGGGATCTGCACCCTCAGCAGACTGCTGAACAATTGCGAGAACTCTGTTTGCAACAACATCAAAAGCAGCCTTTGCATCATTGTAGGCAATCATATTCTCGTTTGACATAATCTGAGAATATGCCTCTCTCATCTCGGTATTAAGCTTAGAAAGCTTTTCCTGATCTCTCTCTTTTTTTGATGCTTCATTGTTTATTGACATTCTTTTAAGATTGAATTCACCGATAAGACGCTGAAGCTCCATATCTGCATCTGCATTCTTCTGAGCGTCCTGCAATTTTTTATATGAGTCCTCTTCCTGAATGAGTCTTCCGAGTTCCCTTGCTTTCTCAATGATATCCATAGTTTTAACCTCCGATTATTTTACAAGCTCACCCTTTAATATCCAGTTGCGAGCCTTTGTTATTTTTACATTTCTGAATGTTCCGATACAGTCCTTTGATCCTTCAAGCTCAACTATTATGTTACCGCTTGTACGACCGCACAATTCACCGTTCTTATCGTTTTCACTTTCAATAAGTACCTTTTCGGTTTTGCCAACCATTGAAGAACAACGCTTTGCCGCAATTTCTTCCTGAACATCAAGAAGTTCACGGAACCATTTTGATTTTTCTTCAGCGGAAATCGGATCGTCCATTTTAGCAGCAGGAGTACCTACTCTCGGTGAGAAAATGAAGGTAAAGAGCGATGTAAACTCAACCTCACGGATGAGCGATAAAGTTTCTTTGAAATCTTCATATGTTTCACCCGGAAAACCTACAATGATATCACTCGTAAGTGAAAGACCGTCAATTTTCTCTTTAGCATAATTGATTATTTCAAGATACTTTCTGCGGTCATAGTGACGATTCATTGCCTTAAGCACTCTGTCCGAACCGCATTGGAACGGAAGATGAAGATGCTTGCTTATATGAGTACCCGATGCAATGGTGTCAATAAGTTCCCTTGAACAATCCTTCGGGTGAGATGTCATAAAGCGAAGCCAATAATCGCCGTCAATTGAATCGACCTCACGCAAAAGCTGTGAAAAGTTTACTTTCTCGGAAAGACCTTTTCCGTAGGAATTTACATTCTGACCGAGAAGGGTAATGTCTTTATAACCCGACTCAATCATATTTTTAGCCTCAGAAACAATAATATTCTTTTCACGACTGCGTTCTCTGCCTCTTACATAAGGCACAACGCAATATGTACAGAAGTTGTTGCAACCGTACATAATCGGTAACCAACCCTTGAAAGTGCCGTCACGCTTAACAGGAAATCCCTCATAAAGCTGATTATCGTCATTACCTCTTTCAAACACTCTTTTGCCATCAAGAAGAGCGTTATACATAAGCTCAGGAAAATGGTGCAATGAATGAGTACCAAACACAAGTCCTACAAAAGGAAAGCTCTTGTAAATTTTATTGGCAACATGCTCCTGTTCCATCATACAACCGCACAAAGCAATAAGAATCTGCGGATGCTTACGCTTTAGATTTTTTAATGCACCTACATTGCCGAACACTCTGTCCTCAGCATGTTCTCTTACGGCACAGGTATTGAAAAGTATGAAATCCGCATTGTCAGGTTCATCTGCAAACTCAAATCCCGATTGTTCAAGCATACCCTTAATTTTTTCACTATCAGCCACATTCTGCTGGCAGCCGTATGTTCTGATATACGCAACAGGCTTCTCTCCTCTTTTGCGGATATCCATAATTTCAGCTATTAAATTCATATACTCCGATTGTTTTTCGGAAATTTTCTGACTGTCAGGCAAAGAAATGCCTCCTAACCCATTGTATTAACTGTTAGATTATAACACAAGATATACGGTTTTTCAATGTTTTTCACAGGTTTTTCAAAATTTACTTCTTATAAGTCTGAAACAGAGAACCGTATCCGGACGGTATATTACCCACTATTACGGATTGTGCAATTTCAAAATCGGTAGTAAATGTTATTTTGCCTGAATAATCAAGCGAGGTTGTCATTATTTTTGAGGTGAGCAAAAGCTTTATATGGTGGATTGTCTGATTTATTCCTGCTTGTTCAAATGTACTTATAACTTCCGAGGAAAAGCTTCCTGTAAGATTGAAATTTACGGGAATGCAAGGTCCGACATTTGAGAGTATTGAAATATTCGTAAATGCACCGAGAGGTATTTCAATTTCATTGTCATATACCTTAGCTATTTCCTTTTGGACAGCTTTCGTGATGTCGGCTTTAATTCTGTTGATTTTGAATGAATCCGTTTCAATTGACTGAACATTTCCGTTTTTATCACAATTAATCTTTGCAATATCGCTGTAAGAATAATTAAGCTTATCAAGTGTATTATTCACTGCATCGCAGACAGAATTTACAGACAATATTTCAGCCTGAATTCTTATGTACTCCGGTCTGAAATCTGACAAATGCACCTCGCAGAATACAGTAACACCGATAATCAGTAAAACCACAGTAAGAAGTATTTTCTTTAAAAGAACAAATTTTCTTTTACACCTTTTTCTGTACAACATAAAAACACCCCTCGTATATACTATACGAAGGGTGTTTGCTTTGTTAATTATTATTCTGTGTCCGAACAACCGTCGCATGATGCACAATCAGCATCACACTCGTCATCTTCCTCATTGCTGAAAAGCTCTGAAAAATCAAACTCAAGGTTCTCACCGCAGTTAGGACACTCGATTTCGCCTTCAAGAAGGACATCTTCGGAAACATTAAGCTTCTGACCGCATGAATCACAAGTTACCTCATAAAAAGGATTCTCTTCATCATCAAAATCGTAATCGTCATCTTCATCGTCATAATCTTCAATGTCATAGTCCTCGTCATCGTAAACATCAGACTCAACATCAGCAAGATCCTGATCAATTTCGTCAACCTGAGCGCTTAACTCATCGTAAAGTTCTTCCATGTCAGATACTTCAAAAGCCATATCATCAAGAAGATCAACGATTGCATTAAGAACCTTTACTTCAGGTTTTGACTCATCAAGCTCCAAACCGTCGCAAAGACCGCGAATGTAAGAAATTTTTTCAGTAAGATTCATAACTGATTCTCCCGCAGAAATTATGCTCTGCCCATATATTCGCCTGTTCTTGTGTCGATCTGAATAACTTCGCCCTCATCAATAAAGAGAGGAACTTTAATTTCAGCACCTGTTTCAAGAGTTGCAGGCTTTGTAGCGTTGGTTGCTGTGTCACCCTTAAAGCCGGGATCTGTCTTTGTAACCTTAAGTTCAACAAAGTTCGGAGGCTCAATGCCGAATACATTGCCCTTGTAAGAAAGAACCTTGCACACCATATTTTCCTTAACAAACTTAAAGTTGTCGCCGAGAACGCTCTTGTTAATCGGAATCTGCTCCCATGTTTCTGTATCCATGAAGTAGTAAAGATCGCCGTCTGAATAGCTGTATTCCATATCCTTTCTGTCAATGAAAGCTGTGGGATACTTATCGTTCGGGTTGAAAGTTTTTTCAACTACTGCGCCTGTAATAACATTTCTGATTTTAGTTCTTACAAATGCAGCACCCTTACCGGGCTTTACATGCTGGAATTCAATGATTGATACAACCTGACCGTCCATTTCAAATGTAACGCCGTTTCTGAAATCACCTGCTGATATCATTAGTAATACCTCCTAATTATCTTTCATACGGAAATACGGTAATGTATGCCGTAATATAACAATTTACATTATACATAACAATGACAAAAAATGCAAGACTTTTATTACACAATAATGAGTTCTTTGGGGAGTGAAACAAAGTTTTTGTACCCTGTATCAGTCACGCAAAGCATATCTTCAATACGAACACCGAATTTACCCAGCAGATATATTCCCGGTTCATCGGTTATTATCATACCTTTTTTCAGGATTGTTTCACTTCTCGGAGATACAACGGGAGATTCGTGGATATCAAGTCCTACACCGTGACCGGTTGCATGACCGAAATATTTTCCGTAACCGTTTTCCGAGATTATATCTCTTGCAATTTTATCGACATCAGAACATTTTGCTCCGGGTTTTACGCTGTCAAGTACAGCAAGCTGAGCTTTTAATACGATGTCATAAACCTTTTTCATTTCTTCGTCAGCCGACTTGATTGCTACCGTACGCGTAGTATCGCTGTGATAGCCGTCAAAAATTGAGCCGATATCAAAAGTAAAGAAATCTCCCTCACTGACAATATCATCTGACGGAACTCCGTGAGGCAGTGAAGTCTTTTTGCCTGTAATCGTAATGAGGTCAAATGAAACACCTTCACCGCCGTTAAGCTTTATGAGATGTTCAAGCTCAAGTGCAACCCTGCGTTCGCTGACACCGGGTTTTAGGTAATTCAACACCTCGAGATATGACTTTTCGGTTATCTCCTGCGCTTTAGCTATTTTTTTAATTTCTGATTCATCCTTGATACATCTGATTTCTTCAATCTTATGATCAAGACTGCCGTCACAAACGCACTCAATATTATTTTCCGAAAAAGCCTTTTTGAAACGATTATATTTTTCAACCGTAATATCGGATGCCTCAAAAAATACATTCACAACAGAATTGTTCTTTAATTCGCTTATAAGGTCTTTAAACAACTTAGTAAAGCAAACAACCCTGCATCCGCTTAATTTTTTTAAAGCATCCTCATAATATCTGAAATCAACAAAAAGAACAGTTTCATTTTCAGTCACAAGCAAATAACCTTCGCTGTGAAAGAATCCGCAAAAATAGCCGATATTCTTCTCATTAGTCAACAAAACAGCCTGACTGTTACTGTCAAGGACCGTCTTTAAATTTTCAAGTCTTTGCTCAAATAAAGAGTTTTGCATTACATCAAGTCCTTTAATGCATTGATTGCGAGAAAGTAACTGTTTTTGCCAAAACCTGCAATCTGACCGACACAAACAGGTGCGATTACAGATGTATGTCTGAACTCTTCTCTTGCGTGAATATTAGACATATGAACCTCTACAAAAGGAATCTTTACACAAGCAATGGCATCTCTTAAAGCATAACTGTAATGTGTGAGAGCGCCTGCGTTAATTACAACACCATCAAAGTTACCCTTTGCCGAATGAATTTTATCGATAAGATCTCCCTCGTGATTTGACTGAAAAACTTCGGCAGAAAAGCCGTTGCTTTCTGCATATGAAATAATCTGCTTTTCAATATCGGAGGCAGTTTCTTCTCCGTATATTCCCTTTTCACGGACGCCTACCATATTGAGGTTAGGTCCGAGTATAACAAGAATCTTTTTCATAGTGTCACCTTTTTTCAAAGAAATATGAAGATAAAACAAAAAGCGGACAGAATGCTCTGTCCGCCTGTTTGATTACCTGTATTTGCGTTTGCGAGCTGCTTCGGATTTTTTCTTACGCTTTACAGAGGGCTTTTCATAAGCTTCTCTTTTGCGAACCTCAGCAATAACGCCAGCTCTGGCACACTGCTTTTTGAATCTTCTTAAAGCACTTTCAAGGGATTCATTCTCTTTAAGTCTAATCTCTGCCATCTATCTTCCCTCCCATCTGCCACCGGGCATGGGTAATTTGCATATAATTGCAAATGTTATTATACATTATAACTCGAATAATGTCAATAGCATTGTAGAAATTTAGGTCAAATTAATTTTAAAAGTTGAATTATGGCTTAACAACAAGGTTTACAAGCTTCTTCGGAACAACAATTTCTTTAATAATTTTCATTCCGTCAATAGCCTTTTTGACATTTTCGTCATTCTTTGCAAGATCAAGAACAGCATCCTTGTCTGCATCAACAGGAATGTTAAGCTTAGCTTTAATTTTGCCGTTTACCTGAACAACAATTTCTACACTTTCGTCAACGCATTTTGACTCATCATATTCAGGCCACTCGGCTTCGGCAAGAATACCGTTACCAAGCTTACAAGCCTCGTAAACTTCTTCCGTAACATGAGGAGCAAACGGATTAAGGAGAATTGAGAAAATTCTGAGTTCTTCCTTATTAATTGACTTTACATTTGAAATATTGTTGATTAAAGCCATAAGAGTTGCGATAGCAGTATTGAACTTTATATTTTCAATATCCTCGCCAACCTTTTTGATTGCCTTGTTAAATGCACCTTCAAGCTCAGGTCGGATTTTATCACCGTCGATGAGAACACTCTGAAGATTCCAGTAACGCTCAACGAATCTGCGACAGCCTCTGATGCTTGCCTTACTCCACGGAGCAGCCTTTTCAAAGTCACCAATAAACATTTCATATAAACGCATTGTATCTGCACCGTATTCGTCAACGATTTCATCGGGATTTACGACATTGCCTCTTGATTTACTCATCTTCTCGCCGTTTTCACCGAGAATCATACCGTGTGAAGTACGCTTAGCGTATGGTTCCGGAGTAGGAACAACACCGATATCATAGAGGAACTTATGCCAGAAACGGCTGTAAAGAAGGTGGAGAGTTGTATGCTCCATACCGCCGTTGTACCAATCAACAGGGGACCAGTAGTTAAGAGCCTCTTTTGATGCAATAGCATTTTTATTGTGCGGATCCATATATCTGAGATAGTACCATGATGAACCTGCCCACTGAGGCATTGTATCGGTTTCTCTCTTAGCCTTACCGCCGCAGCAAGGACAGGTTGTGTTAATCCAGTCTGTCATCTTGGCAAGCGGTGATTCTCCGTTATCAGTCGGTTCATATGACTCAACCATAGGCAGTCTAAGCGGAAGGTCTTTTTCATCAATCGGAACATAGCCGCACTTCTCACAATATACCATTGGAATAGGCTCGCCCCAATAACGCTGACGGGAGAATACCCAGTCACGGAGTTTGTAGTTAACCTTTGAATGGCCCTTACCCTCACTTGTGAGCCAGTCAATAATTTTCTTCTTTGCTTCATCAACAGTAAGGCCGTCAAGCATGCCCGAGTTAACCATAATACCCTTGGCACAATCTGTGTAAGCCTCTTCCTGAACATTGCCGCCTTTAACAACTTCAATAATAGGAAGGTCGAATTTTTTTGCAAATTCCCAGTCACGGGTATCGTGAGCAGGAACAGCCATAATAGCACCTGTACCGTATGATACAAGAACATAGTCAGAAATAAAAATCGGGATTTCCTTATTGTTTACAGGGTTTATAGCGTTAACACCGTCAATTCTGACGCCTGTCTTTTCTTTAGCTACCTCTGTTCTTTCAAAGTCAGACTTACGAGCGGCAGCCTCCTGATATTTCTTAATTTCGTCCATATTAGAAATCTTGTCAGCCCACTTTTCAATCATTGGGTGTTCAGGAGAAATTACCATGTATGTAGCACCGTAAAGTGTATCGGCACGAGTTGTATAAATTGTAAGTGTGTCGCCTGTTGTAGTTGTAAAATCAACCTCCGCACCCTTACTTCTGCCAATCCAGTTCTTCTGCTGTGCTTTTACTCTGTCAGGATAATTTACAAGGTCAAGGTCATTGATAAGTCTGTCTGCATATTCTGTGATTTTAAGCATCCACTGTGACTTAACCTTGTGAACGACTTCACTTCCGCAACGCTCACAAACACCGTTTACAACTTCTTCGTTTGCAAGAACGCATTTGCACGAAGTACACCAGTTTACATTCATCTCTTTTTTATAAGCAAGACCGTGCTTATAGAGCTGAATAAAAATCCACTGAGTCCACTTGTAGTATTCGGGATCTGTTGTATTGATTTCTCTGCTCCAGTCAAAAGAAATACCGAGTGACTGAATCTGCTTTTTAAAACGGGCAATGTTCTTCTTTGTTACAATTTCAGGGTGAATGTGATTCTTGATTGCATAGTTCTCGGTAGGAAGACCGAAAGCGTCCCAACCGATAGGATAAAGAACATTGTAACCCTCAAGTCTGCGTTTTCTTGCAACTGTATCAAGTGCTGTGTACGGACGGGGATGACCTACATGAAGGCCCTGTCCCGACGGATACGGGAACTCGATAAGAGCATAAAACTTTTCTTTTTCTGTGTCATCACTTGCATGGAACACACCCTTATCTTCCCAGATTTTTTGCCATTTCTCTTCTACGGCTTTATGATTGTATTTCAAAGTAACCCCTCCTGCAATTAATCAACGATACCTGTCAGGTCAACGCTTTCGCCGTCCTGCCAAAGTCTTTCAAGGTCATAAAAATCACGGGCCTCATCATCAAACACATTGACAATAATATCAATGTAGTCAAGAAGAATCCATGAATTTGATCTGTAACCTTCTATATGACTTACCGAAATTCCTGCCTGATCAAGCTTGTATTCAACCTCATCGGCAAGCGCTTTGACATGGGTTGAGCTTGTACCTGTTGCAATTACCATATAGTCGGCAAGAACAGAAACATCGGCAATTTTAATAATCTGAATATCAAGTCCCTTTTTTGAACTCAGGGCTTTTGCTGCAAGTATTGCTTCATCGTAAGAACTCATTTGTTTTTTCCTTTCGTTTGGGATATTTGCAGAACAATTTCATTATAGCAGGCAACTTCGTCGGGATGAATCGCAAGCTGTCTTTTAGAAAGATCCTTGAATGTAAACTGATAGCCGTAAAGCATAGCCTCCTCAAGGCTCTTTTTAGATTTCTTTCTCATTGTTGCCACACCGCTGTATGTACGCTCCTCGGAAGTAAAATCAGCGGTAAAAATAACTTTTTCCAAAAGACTCATTCCCGCTCGTCCTGTTGTGTGATACCTTATTGCGTTGAGTATATCTTCATCGTCAATGCCAAGCTCATCACGGACAACAATGCTTCCGCTCATTCCGTGCCAAAGTTTTGGTGCATGAAGTTGAACATTGTCTAAAATTATACCACTGTCGATAATAATTTGCAACTGCTGTTCCTTTGGCATTTCTTTGGTTATATCATGCAAAATACCGGCAATCTCAGCCTTATTTTCATCAGCACCATAATGTTTTGCGAGCTTTTTAGCCTCTTTCGCAACATTTACACTATGACTAAATCTGTAATCGCCCATTCTTTCACGGATTATTTTTTTGTAATCAGAGATATTCAAAGCACTCACTTCCGATATAAATTATTTTTTATAATATAATCGTAAACACTTTTATCAAGCATACCGCTTATCAAATCAAATTCATCAAGGTTATCCCTTATGAATGTTGACGATACGCTTATTACGGGATTTGGCAGAATAACTGCATCTGCTCCCATAGGTTTCAGAACATTCTTGTAGAATTTTTCAAGTTCAGACTTATTTTCATCATCACGGGGAATTGTTATTATTGACGATTTTTCAAATATAATTTTGGGATTTTTCCACCTATCCAGAGTCAGAAACATATCTGCACCCATTATTGTATATAAGTGATCATCAGGATAAATTTCTTTTAGCTGTGTAACAGTTTCGTAGGTGTAGCTTTTTCCCTGTCTTTTAATTTCGATATCGGACACAGAAAAGTTTTTCTTTCCCTTGCACGCAAGTTCACACATATTAAGGCGATCGTTTTCGCTTGCAAGGTTCTTGCTTATTTTGTGCGGCGGAACAGCCGTAGGTATCATAATAATACGATCAAGTCCAACGCTGTCCATACAATACTCGGCAAGCATTATGTGACCTTTGTGAACAGGATTAAAAGTTCCGCCGAAAACACCTGTTTTCATAATTACTTCTTTGCCTTTGGAAGCTCAATAACAGGCTCATCATCGTTTCTTCTGTAAAGTACAAATTTTGAACCGATTACCTGAACAACATCCGCAGAACATTTTTCTGCGATAGCTTCGGCAGCTTCTCTTGATGAATATGCACTGTTTTCAAGAACCTTACCTTTTATAATTTCTCTTGCCGTAAGAGCATCGTCTGCCTGTTTGATGATATTATCCGTAATTTCACCCTTACCAACAATAAGAATTGTATCAATACGATTTGCAAGTCCTCTGAGAAATGCTCTCTGTTTGCTGTTCAACATATATTAATTCCTTTCAAATCAGTTGTTTTTGAAATAGTTTTCAAGTTTAGCTTTAAGTTCTGTCAAAGCCTTTCCTCGATGACTTACGGCATCCTTTTCTTCGGCTGAAAGCTCTGCAAAACTCTTGTCGCCAAACATAAAAATCGGATCATAGCCAAATCCATCTTTGCCGATTGGCTCATAACCAATTTTACCTTCACAAATACCCTCGGCTGTTATCTTTGAACCGTCGGGAAGAATGCAACAGATTGAAGAAGTGAAGTGAGCAGAACGCTTGTCATCATCGACATTTTTCATCTCATCAAGAAGTTTAATGTATCTTTCTTCATCTGTCAAGCCTTCACCGCCATAGCGAGCCGTGTAAACGCCGGGTCTGCCGTCAAGAGCGTCAACACACAAACCCGAATCATCGGCAACAGCCGGAAGTCCCGTTTTTAAATAAGCCGCATTAGCTTTGAGAAAAGCGTTTTCGGCAAAAGTAGTTCCGTTCTCCTCTACATCATCAAGAGTTATTCCCTCTTCTTTCGGAGTAACCGCATTGATTCCGAGCGGATTAAGTATTCTTTCAAGCTCGGCAAGTTTCTTTTTGTTGTTGCTTGCAATTATAAACTTCATATTCATCATTCCTTAATGCTGAAAAGTGCGTCTGCAAAAGCATCGGGATTAAACGGCTGTAAATCGTCAATTTGCTCGCCTACACCGATATATTTAACAGGGATGCCAAGACCGTCCTTAATTGCAAGAACCACACCGCCTTTTGCAGTGCCGTCAAGCTTTGTAAGAACAATACCCGTAATTCCGGTTGCCTGTCTGAACTGCTCAGCCTGATTAACCGCATTCTGACCTGTTGTTGCATCAAGAACAAGAAGCTTTTCTTTTGATGCATCCGGAAGCTCGCGGTCAATTACACGGTTGATTTTTGCAAGCTCATCCATAAGGTGCTTTTTGTTATGAAGTCTGCCCGCAGTATCACAGATTATTACATCTGCATGTCTTGCCTTTGCGGCTGAAATTGCATCATAAATTACAGCAGCAGGATCACTGCCTTCTTTCTGCTTAATAATTTCGCACTTGCTTCTGTCTGCCCAGATTTCAAGCTGTTCAATTGCGGCAGCTCTGAATGTATCGGCTGCGGCAAGAATAACTTTTTTACCCTCTTTTGAAAGTGCATTTGCAAGCTTACCGATTGTAGTTGTTTTTCCTACACCGTTCACTCCGATTACAAGAATAATTGACGGAGATGTTGCAAGATCAAGTTCTTCACCGCCTCTGAGCATATCGGCAATAATTTCTTTGAGAAGCGAAGTAATTTCAGATGGATCTTTTATACCTTCCTTTTTTACTCTTTCTCTGAGTTCTTTACAAATCTTTTCGGCTGTCGGAACACCTACATCGCCCATAACGAGCAATTCTTCAAGTTCTTCAAAAAGCTCATCGTCAATTTTTGTAAAAGATTTGAGCATTGAGTCAATCTGACCTACAACCGCATCACGAGTTTTTTTCAGTCCCTCTTTAATCTTTTTGAAAAATCCCATATTATCACTGTCCTTATAATTACTTTGAATCTATACCGAGTTTTTCCGCAACTTCGGTTGAACGAAGTTCGAGTAATTTTGAAATGCCCTCATCCTGCATTGTAACACCGTAAAGCACATCGGCTTCTTCCATTGTACCACGGCGATGCGTAATGAGAATAAACTGTGTATTATCTGTCATTCTGCGAAGATATGCGGCAAAACGATAAACATTTACATCATCAAGAGCCGCCTCTATCTCGTCCATTACGCAGAACGGAGCAGGTCTTACTTTCATTATAGCAAAATAAAGTGCAATTGCAACAAGTGCTTTTTCACCGCCTGACAACGCCTCCAGATTTATAACAATCTTACCCGGCGGATGAACAAGAATATCAATTCCGCTTGTCAGAATATTTTCCGGATCCGCAAGCGAAAGTGACGCTGTACCGCCGCCGAAAAGTTCTTTGAAGGTGTAGGTAAAGTTCTTATTAATCTGATCAAAGCTCTCGACAAACACTTCCTTCATCTGCTTTGTGAGGTCAGTAATAAGCTTTTCAATCTCTTTCTTTGACTTTTCAACATCATTTACCTGTGCGCTCATAAATTCATATCTTCCGGAAACTTCTTTGTACTCTTCAATAGCGGATACATTTACATTTCCCAAAGACCTGATTTTTTGTTTAAGCTCGTTAAGTCGCCTTTGTGCCTGTTTTGAGTCATCAATTTCAACAGCACAATCTTCTGCCTCTCGTCTTGTCAATTCGTATTCTTCCCAAAGCTTTGAGATAATATCATCATACTGCTTCTGAATGTTGATTTTTCTCTCTTCAAGTCTGGCAAGCTCTCTGCCCGAGGTTTCACGCTCTGATGTTTTATCACGCTCAATAGTTCTGATTTCGGCACTGCGTTTTTCAAGCTGTTCTCTGTCAGCATTGATTTTTTCAATAGCTTTTGAGCGCTCATTCTGATTGGTAATCAACTCTTCAATTTCTGCATTTGTACAATTTATAAACTCTGTCTTTTCAAGAATAACACTTTTGATTCTCTCAATCTCTTGATTTAGTTCAGCTTTTCTTTCAAGGTTTTCATTGCCTGTTGATTTTGCAAAAACAATATCCGAATTAAGAGCGTCGATATCCTTTTGCGAAGAAACAATTTCAAGTCGCAGATTCTGCAACTGGAAAGAAATTTCTTCACGCTTTTTTGTAAGCTCTGCTCTGCTGCCCGTAAGTTCATTTACCTTTTCTTCGGCAGCAAGGATTTTCTTATTGAGTTCAACAAGGATCTGCTTTGCGGAATTTTTATCTTTTTCAAGAGTTTCAATTCTCCGACGACAATTTGTAATTTCATTCATTGAATTTTCAACAGAAGCACCTGCATTGGCAAGTTCATTGTCACAAGCTCTCTTTTCAGCCTCGAGTCTTACAAGGTCTTGTCGAAGATTTGAAAGATCTGCTCTTGAACCGAGAAGCTGAGCCTCAAACGCCGAATATTCACGAGAAATTTCAATACTTCTGTTTTCGGCATCTTTTGATTTCTGTTCAAGGACTGCAGTCTGCTTTTTAAGTGTTTCAATCTCATTTGCTCTGCTGAGAAGTCCTGTGTTTCTGTTAAGCGAACCGCCTGTGAGTGAACCGCCGGCATTAACAACCTGACCGTCAAGAGTTACAATTTTAAATCTGTAAGAATACTTCTTTGCAATTGTTGTTGCGCAGTTCAAATCCTCTGCAATCACAATTTTGCCGAGTAAGGAATAGAGGATTCCGTTGTATTTATTATCGCATGAACAAAGATTTGCGGCAACACCTACAAATCCGTAGCAATCTTCAAGACCGTTTTCACGGAGTTCTCTCGGCTTGATTGTGTTAAGCGGAAGAAATGTTGCACGACCGCCGTCAACGGATTTAAGATATCTAATTGCCCGCTTTGCATCCTCATCGGTTTCGGTTACAATGTTCTGCATAGCCGAACCGAGAGCCGTTTCAATTGCCACTCCGTATTCTTTCGGAACTGAAATTACTCGTGAAACAGGACCGCATATTCCGTGAACCTTGCCGTGACTTTGAGCATTGACAACTGTTTTTACGCTCTTTGAAAAGCCCTCAAGATTACGCTCAAGATTTTCAAGGAATGAAATTTTTCTCATATGCTCCTTGACATCAAGCATAAGTTTGTTGCTTTCTTCACGGAGTTCGTCTTTTTTCTTTTCTTTTGAAGACAGTTTAAGCTGTAAACCGTCTATTGTATTTTTCAGCGATTCAATTTTTTCTTCTGCAACACCGATTTTATTATCATAATCTTTTGAAATATCGGCAAGTTCTTCAGACTGCGTTTTCTTTTCGTCATTAGATGAAATTAAAGATTCTATTTTTGAATTAAGTTCCGATACCGTGCTTTCGGCAGTCATCTCGGTAACTCTTGCATCAGCCGACTTTGAAGTAAGAACAGAAAGCTCGGCAGTAATTTCCTGCAAAACATCACTGCTTTTACCCGAAGTCGTATTAATTTCGTTAAGCTGTTCCGAAAGCTCACTGTACTTTTTCTTTTTAGCGATTATATCAGCATCAAGTTCCGAAATTTCTTTTTCCTTATCGGCAATTCTTTTTACAAGTTCATCCGCATTGACATCAAACTGTGCAATATCATTTTTTATTCTGTCAATATTTTCATTGTTATGCAGAATATCATTCTCCGCAACAGACACAAGAGAACGCTTCTCTGAAATCTGCGATTCAATATCCGTGATTTCGGTTCTGATATTTTCTATTTTAGAAGAATACTCACCGTTTCTTATGTAAATTTCTTCACTTTCGGTCTGAATTTGTTCAAGTGCGGTTTCTGCGTCATCATATTGAGATTTTGCAATTGAAATTTTCTCATCCTGAACCTTTAATTCATTTTGTGAACGGTCAAGAGTTAAAAGCCAGAGTGCAATTTCAAGACCTCTTTTTTCTTCGGAATATTCAAGAAATTTTTGAGCTTTTTCAGACTGCTTTTCAAGAGGACCGACTCTTTCTTCAAGTTCGGTTACAATATCACGAAGTCTTAAAAGGTTGTCTTCCGTACTTTTCAGCTTTCTCTCAGCGTCAATTTTTCTGTATCTGTAGCGAGAAATACCCGCAGCTTCTTCAAAAATTTCTCGTCTGTCCTCACCCTTTGAAGAAACAATGCTGTCAATCTTACCCTGACCGATCATTGAATAACCGTCACGACCGAGGCCTGTGTCCATAAAGAGTTCGTTGATGTCTTTAAGACGAACAGCCGCTTTATTGATAAGATATTCGCTTTCGCCGCTTCTATAGTATCTTCTTGTAACAGCTATGTCATCACCGTTAAAATCAAGAGCACGGTCTTTGTTGTCAATATTCAGAGTAACTTCGGCATAGCCCTGTCTTTTACGCTTATCTGTTCCGTTAAAGACAACATCTTCCATTTTAGCACAACGAAGGCTCTTCGGGGACTGTTCACCGAGAACCCAGCGGATAGCATCACTGATGTTACTTTTGCCTGAACCGTTAGGACCGACAACCGAGGTGATTCCCTGTTCAAAAGATAATTTAGTTTTATCGGGAAAGGTCTTGAAACCTTGAATTTCCAAAGACTTTAATCGCATCAGCAAGCTCCTATTTTAAATATAATTCATATTTCTGCAAAGTATCGTCAAAACAAACCGAAAAATTATATCCGAGTTCATTCAATTTGTTTACATTACTTCTCTTTTGTCCGAGAAATTTTGACAGAGATTTAGAATTGATAACAACCGTTTTAATTTCATTCAAATCGGGAAAATCTTTTGCTTTTTCGATAAACTTATTGTAAAAAAGCATATTTTCGCACAATTCCTTAAAAGCCGGGTGATAGTTGTCACCGTAGCTGTTATTTACAAGGCTGTCGGAATAATGAAGTCCGAGCCTGATAATTTTTATATTGTTCTTTTCAAAAAGTTCAATCAGCTTTGAACAAAGGTTGACGGACTTTTCAAGACTATACGGTGTGTATTCTCCGTTAAGGTAAAGTTCGGCAAGCTTTGTATCTTTCATAATGACCGTAGGATAAATTCTTACGGTATCGGGATTAATTTTCACAAATGTTTCGGCTGTGTATAAATCCTTTTGAATATCTGATTTATACAGTCCCGTCATCATCTGCAAGCCAAGTGAAAAGCCATAACTTTTAATAAGCTCTGAGGATTTGAAAACACTTTCAGCGCTATGTCCTCTGTCATTTGCAAAAAGTACATCGTCTGACATAGATTGCGCACCAAGTTCAATTGATGTCACACCATAGCTTTTCAAAATATCAAGAATTTCTTTATCAATATAGTCGGGACGGGTAGAAATTCTTATTCCGCAAAATTTATCTCTGAACTTTTTAGTTGCATCAAGGAGAGATAACATATAGGTTCTGTCAATAGCTGTAAAACTTCCGCCGAAAAATGCAATTTCTGCATTTTTGGTGCGTTCGCCCAAATCAGAAGCCGCTTTATCAAGTGTCTGTTCAACATCAAGGGGAGTCGGCTGATATGCCTGACCTGTTATCTTATTTTGATTGCAAAAACTGCACATATGCGGACAACCGTTGTGCGGAATAAAAATTGATACATTACTGTGTTTAATAACCCATCAGCTCCAAAGCTTCTCTGGCGGCCTGTTGTTCCGCTTCTTTCTTACTTCTTCCGCCGCCTTTGCCGATTACATTACTGTTGAGATGAACTTCAACAACAAAGTGTTTGTTGTGGTCAGGACCGCTTTCACCCACGAGAACATATTCAAGCTGTTCACCGGGATTCTTCTGGATAATCTCCTGCAAGGCGGTTTTATAATCGTTAAGTTTCTTCTTCTTTGAGTTCTTGATTGCAGGAATTACAAAATTAAGAATATGTTTCGACGCAGGATCAATACCACCGTCAATATAAATTGCTGCAATCAAAGCCTCAAAGGCATCCGAAAGAATTGACGGGCGTTCTGCACCGCCGTTGTTTCTTTCGCCTTTACTTAACACAAGGTACTTTCCGAGTTCAATCTGCTTTGCAAATTCAAAAAGTGTTTTCTCGCAGACAAGTGACGCTCTGAGCTTTGTCAATTCGCCTTCGGGAAGTTCGGGACAATGCTTGAAAATATAATCGGAAACAACAATTGAAAGTACCGCATCACCGAGAAATTCAAGTCTTTCATTATATTTTATGTGTTTAGCCTTATGTTCATTTGCATAAGAAGAATGAGTAAGTGCCTCTGTAAGCAAATCTGTATTTTTGAATGTATAGCCGATTCTCTTTTGTAAATCTTCCATTATAAAACTCCTAAAGCAACATTATTTGCAAAAATTAAAGTGATGAAGAGATCGCTTCAATAGCATTTGCTTTTACATATTCAACAGAAAGTCTGATAGCATTCTTAACTGTAACAGCCTTGGCACTTCCATGTGCTTTGAACACTGGCTTTGATGCACCGAGAATAGGTGCACCGCCGTATCTGTTGTAATCAAAATGCGTTTTCATATTTTTAAGGTCCTTCATAACAAGACCTGCTGCAAGTTTACCCTTGACGCTGCCCATAAACATATTTTTAATCTGATTCATCATTACAAGAGCAACGCCCTCATATGTTTTGAGAATCAAATTACCTGTAAAGCCGTCACAAACTACAACATCACATACTCCGTTCGGAATATCCCTGCCTTCTACATTTCCGATGAAATTCAAGTTGCTGTTCTGAAGAAGTTCATGCGTATTTCTGTAAAGTTCTGTTCCCTTGTGTTCTTCTGCACCGACATTGGCAAGTCCTACACGGGGGTTTTTGATACCCATAACCTTTTCCATATATATTGAACCCATAACAGCAAACTGATACAGCATTTCGGGACGACACTCAACATTTGCACCACCGTCCATAAGCATAAAGAATCCGCTTTCAGACGGCATAACAGGAGCAAATGCGGGGCGTTTAATCCCCTTGATTCTTTTTATTGCAAGAGTTGCACCGACACACAATGCACCGCTGTTTCCTGCACTGACAAATGCATCGCCCTTGCCCTCGTTAAGCAAGCGAAGACCTACAGCCATAGAGCTGTCCTTCTTTTCTTTAAGAACAGACTCAGCAGAATCTTCCATTGTGATTTTCTGTGTACAATGACAAATACCAATATTATTCATTGAAAGTGAGTTTTCCGAAAATACATTTTTAATTTTGGTTTCATCACCGGTCAAAGTTACATTTATGTTATATTCGGCAACTGCCTCAACACAGCCTTTGATAATTTCCAATGGAGCGTTATCACCGCCGAATGCATCAACAATTATGTTCATTCCATTCACCTTAAATATCCTTTAAATAATTATCCAAACTTTTTAACGCTCTTGCAGAATAAGCTGCACCACGCTCTTTTTTATCCCTCGGTCGGTTTTCAAGCTCCGGCAAAACTCCGAAGTTTGCACCCATTGGCTGAAACTTTTTAACCGACGAATCAGAGATGTATGCCGAAAGTGCGCCAATCATTGTATCATTTGGTAAAGTAATTGTGCTTTTCCCCTCAGCAACTCGACAAGCATTTATTCCTGCCATAATTCCCGAAGCTGCGGATTCCATGTATCCTTCAACACCTGTAATCTGACCGGCAAAAAAAAGGCTATGATTGTCCTTAACAGAAAAATCGCTGTTAAGTATTCTCGGCGAATCAAGAAAAGTATTTCTGTGCATAACACCATAACGAACAAAGTCTGCATTATGAAGTGCAGGAATAAGCGAAAACACTCTCTTTTGTTCGGGGAATTTAAGATTAGTCTGAAATCCTACAAGATTGTACATATTGCCGGCTTTGTTTTCTTTTCTGAGCTGAAGAACCGCCCAAGGTCTGTGACCTGTTTTTGGATTCACAAGACCGACAGGTTTCATAGGTCCAAAGCGAAGTGTTCCCTCGCCTCTTTGTGCCATTACCTCAACAGGCATACAGCCCTCATACACCTTTGGATTGCTGACATCGCAATCATGCAAAGGAGCTCTTTCTGCCAATATGAGTGCATTGTAGAAGGTTTCATATTCCTCCTTGTTCATAGGGCAGTTGATATAATCGTCACCGTCGCCCTTATCGTATCTTGATGCACAAAAAGCGTACTCCATGTCAATACTTTCAGCGGTAACAATAGGAGCGGCGGCATCAAAAAACGAAAGTGAGGAACCGAACATTCCCCTTATATATTCGGCAAGCGGTTCAGAAGTAAGCGGTCCGCTTGCCACAACCGTGATTTCATCTTTCGGAATTTCACAAACTTCTTCTTCGTAAACCTCAATAAGCTCACAGCTCTTTATGCCTTCCGTTGCAAGAGAAGAAAAAATATCTCTGTCAACGGCAAGTGCTCCGCCTGCAGGAACTTTGCAGGCATCTGCACACTTCATAAGGAAAGAATCGAGTCTGCGCATTTCTTCTTTCAAAAGCCCTGCGGCGCTTTCAACACGCATAGCTTTAAGAGAATTTGAACAAACAAGTTCAGCGTATTTCTCAGTATGATGAGCAGGCGTTTTTTTATTCGGTTTCATTTCATAAAGATGCACTTTTATTCCGCAAGAGGCAATCTGCATTGCCGCCTCACAACCTGCAAGTCCTGCACCGATTACATTAATATGCATTTATTTATCATCCGTATCTGCTGTTTTAGTATAACCGCATCCCTCTGTTGCACAGAACAATGTCGGCTTTTTGCCTTTTTTCTTGAAGAGAATTCCTCCGCACTGCGGACACTTCTCGTTTGTTGGCTCATTCCAACTTACAAAATCACACTCGGGATAGTTGGAGCAGCCGTAAAAAATTCTTTTTGTCTTTGTACGCTTGATAATGACATCGCCGCCGCACTTCGGACACTTAACACCCGTTTTTTCTACATACTTAATGATGTTTTTACATTCAGGGTATCCGGGGCAGGCAATAAATTTACCGTATCTGCCGACTTTAACAACCATCTGTCGGCCGCACTTGTCACAGATAATATCAGTTTCGTCTTCTTTTAAGTGAAGCTTTACGCCTTCCATATCTGCTTTTGCTTTTTTGAGAGTTTTATCAAAATCTCCGTAGAAATTGTCAAGCAAAGCATGCCACTCTTCTGTTCCTTTTTCAACCTTATCAAGGTCTTCCTCCATCTGATTTGTAAACTTTACATTTACGATCTTTGGAAAACGCTCTTTCATAAGATTGGTTGTAACCTCACCGAGTTCCGTAGGAACAAGGCTTTTGCCCTCACGCTTAACATATTCATGACTTGTAATTGTTGTAATTGTTGCGGCATAAGTTGACGGTCTGCCGATGCCGTATTCTTCAAGCGCTTTGATGAGTGAAGCCTCCGTATATCTTGCAGGTGGCTGTGTAAAGTGCTGATTTTTCTTCAACTCTTTACATCTCACAATCATATCTTTTTCAAGCGGCGGAAGCTGTGTAGTCTTTTCTTCTTCAACATCCTTGCTTTCCACATAAAGTGTTGTAAAGCCTTCAAAATCAACTCTGTATCCCGACGCCTTAAATGTATAACCGTTGGCAACAATATCAGCCTGTGTTGTTTTCTGGATACAATCAGCCATTTGTGATGCAGTAAATCTGTTCCAAATGAGCTTATATAGCTTATACTGATCCGATGTAAGGCTTGCCTTTACGCTGTCGGGAGTAAGAGATGGCATTGACGGTCTTATAGCTTCATGACCGTCCTGTGCATTACTTCTTGATTTAAAAAATCTTGGCTTTGGCGGAAGAAACTTTTCACCGTAAGAATTTTTTATGTATTCGGTTACCTCTTCAATTGCAACATTTGAAATTCTGAGTGAGTCGGTTCTCATATAAGTGATAAGACCGGTTGCACCCATACCTTCGATATCAACGCCTTCGTAGAGTTCCTGAGCAACCTTCATTGTTCTTCTCGACTGGAAACCGAGTTTTCTCGATGCTTCCTGCTGAAGAGTTGATGTTATAAACGGAGGTGCAGGAGATTTCTTTCTTGTACCGTTCTTAACCTTTGTAATTACATACTCGGCATTTTGAAGATCAGCCTCAATTTTATCAGCCTGTTCACCGTTGGTAATCTTAATCTTACCGTTTTCATCGGAATATAAAGACGCAGAAAAAGATTTTCTGCTGCCCTTTGGGATGAACTTTGCATCAATCGACCAGTATTCCTCAGGCTTAAATTTTCTGATTTCCTCTTCCCTGTCAACAATAATCCTTACAGCAACAGACTGAACTCGTCCTGCAGAAAGACCTCTTCTGATTTTCTGAGAAATAAACGGACTGAGTTTATAACCGACAAGTCTGTCAAGAATTCTTCTTGCCTGCTGAGCATTTACAAGGTCAATATTAATTGATCTCGGATTGCTCATACCGTTTGTAACACCGGATTTTGTAATTTCATTGAATTCCACACGGTTAGTTTCATCTGTGGGTAAACCGAGAATATAGGCAAGATGCCAAGAAATTGCCTCTCCCTCACGGTCAGGGTCGGTTGCTAAATAAATATGCTCGCTTTTTTCAGCGGCTGATTTTAAATCATCAACAAGTTTTTCTTTTCCTTTTATAATTTCATACTTTGGAGCAAAGTTCTTTTTTATATCAACACTTAATCTTGATTTAGGCAAATCACGGACATGACCCATTGAGGCAACAACCTCGTAACCGCTGCCAAGGTATTTTTTAATTGTTTTTGCCTTAGCAGGTGACTCAACAATTACTAAATCTGACATATGTTTTCACTGCCTTTCTGCCCTGTTATGTGTAAAAGGGCAACGGAATATCGGATAACGAATAATAATATTCGGTAAATATCATTTTAAAATATAATTTCTTCCCTGTAGTGCCGAAACAAGATCTTTCATTTCAAGCATCGTAAGTGCGGTAAGCACCTTAAACACAGGGATTTTCAAATCAGCTGAAATTTTATCTATATGAACAGGCTCATTACCGATGTATTCATATACATCCTGAGCTGTTTTGGGCAAATTTAAGTTTTCTTTATGAACAGGTTTTTGCACGACCGTTTCTGATTTTTCTGATACATACAGCACTGCGGTTTTAGCCGGCTGTTGATCATTTTGTTTATTAACATAAATTCTTGCAGGAGCTTGTTTTCTTATACCTTTAACAGGAAAATTGCCCGTATCAGCAAGAGAAATATTGTCAATATCAAATTCATCATCAGTGGTTGCATACAGGCTGTCAAACTCGCAGAGTATGTCCATAAAATCAGTAACGGGTATTGCAAGACCTTCTTTAATAAGAGCGTTTGAACCTTCATTCTGAGGGCTGTTATTTCCGAGCAGAGCAAAAATTGTTTTGCCTTGTTCTGCGGCAAGATTTGCGGTAATAAGCGAACCGCTCTTCTTTCCCGCTTCCATAACAAGCAATCCGTCCGATAAAGCGGCTATAATCCTGTTTCGGGCAGGGAAATAGTAATTCCTCGGTGTTTCATCAGGCGGATACTCTGTAATGACAGCACCTCTTTTTGGAATTGTACTTCTAATGTCTGAATTTTCCCTGAGATATGAACAATTAAGTCCGCAACCTCTGACACAAATTGTAATTCCGTCCGTAGCAAGTGCGCCTCTGTGCGACGCACCGTCAACACCTAATGCGCCTCCGCTGACTATAATTGTTCCGTATTTTGACAGTGCATATGCAAAACGGTAGGAATTTTCTATTCCATACTTAGTTGCTCTGCGAGTACCGACAATACCGATTGAAAAAGTATTGTCAATATCAGGCATAACACCGTTTACATATATGAGAGCAGGAGGACATTCAATATTGTAAAGACATTTCGGAAACAATTCATCGTCAATGCATAATATCGAATAATTGCATTCAATACATCTGTCTACGATTTTCTTAGCGTCATCAAGACCGGTTGAAGAAAATCGTTCAAGGTCTTTTTGTGAAAAAATTCCGCAAAGACGCCACTCCGAAATACCGCCGTAATAAAAGGCAGACACATCGGAATACATTTCGGATATTCTCTTTACCTTTGGATTATTATAGCCTATCGAAAGTGTAATCCAAATCCAGTAACAGGCATTACGCGAAATCATTTCATCATTTCCCACATTATTATTGACGCCGCAACGGCGGCATTAAGCGACTCGGCTCTTCCCTCCATAGGAATAGTAATTTTATGTTTACAGGCACTTATTGTTTCTTCTTTAAGACCGTTTCCTTCATTACCTACTGCAACAATGCAAGGTGAAACAAAGGGAGTCGTTGTAATCTTATCAGCCGACGCTGATACGACCGCCGCATAAGATTCAAGTTCACTGTGTGCATTCAGATAACCTGAAATTGTATCCGACACAACAAACGGAAGTCTGAACACTGCCCCCATACTGCCTCTTACAACTTTAGGACTGTAAATATCGCAACAATCGGCAGAAAGAACGATACCGGTAACATTCAGAGCCTCAGCCGTTCTAAGAATTGTACCTAAATTGCCGGGATCCTGCAGATTATCGAGTGCCAAAAATTTGTCACCAGTCTTTATTTTATCAAAACAAGCAGTTTTGTCAAGTGCTTTTATTACACACAGAAATCCTTGAGGCGACTCTGTATCACACATCTGATTAAATATCTTATCAGATACAATGAATGTTTTGTCGGAATATTTTTGCAGATTTGAAAAGTCATCCGCATATTTCTCACTGGCCTTTTCACTTGCGAAAAAGGTGTCAATATGTGCCTTACTGAGCATTGCATCCATACAAATGCGAACACCTTCTGCAATGAAAAGTCCAGATTCACGCCTATATTTTGCACTTTTTCTGAGCTTTACGGCATTTTTTATATTAGAATTATCTTTACTTGAAAGTATAGTCATAAAACCATCCAATTTTCTGTAAAAAACAATTGCGTTTGGGATAACCCAAACGCAATTACAAAGTAAGTTAAATTAAGCGTTCTTAGCCTGTTCAACAAGTGAAGTAAAAGCAGCAGGGTCTGAAATTGCAATTTCAGAGAGCATCTTACGGTTAAGAGCAATGCCAGCCTTCTTCAAGCCGTTCATGAAAGTTGAATAATTTGTGCCGTTAGCCTTGCAGGCAGCCGAAATACGAGTAATCCAAAGACGACGGAAATCTCTCTTTCTCTGCTTACGACCGATATATGCATAATTGCCGGACTTCATAACAGCCTGTTTAGCCATTTTAAAGTGTCTTGATTTTGCACCCCAGTAACCCTTAGCAAGCTTTAATGTCTTTTTTCTTCTTTTGCGAGTCATCATCGCACCTTTTACTCGTGCCATTATATATTACCTCCGTTTATGTTAGTTAGTAGTCCTCAATGATTATTTGTAAGGAATAAGACGCTTGATCTGAGCTGTGTTTGTCTTATCTGCTGCAACAGTCTGACGAAGACCTCTTTTACGCTTTGTTGTCTTCTTGTTCAAGATGTGACTTTTGTTAGCGTGAGCACGGATAACCTTACCATTCTTAGAAAGTTTGAATCTCTTTTTGGCACCGCTGTGAGTTTTAATTTTAGGCATATTAGTATCCTCCTTAGCTTTAATTACTTATTAGTCTTTGGTGCAAGAAACATAAGCATATTTCTGCCTTCAAGCTTTGCAGGCTTTTCGACAACAGCTGTTTCACTGCAAGCATCAGCAAATCGTTTCATTGTTTCAAGACCGATTTCAGGGTGTCCCATTTCACGACCTCTGAAACGAATTGAAACCTTAACCTTATCGCCGTGTTTGATAAACTTCAGAGCATTATTAAGCTTTGTATTAAAATCGTGTGTATCGATATTAAGAGAAAGCCTTACTTCCTTGATATCAACAACTCTCTGATTTTTTCTTGCTTCCTTTTCCCTTTTAGCCTGTTCAAAACGGTATTTTCCGTAATCCATAATTTTGCATACAGGAGGATTGCTCTGCGGAGCAATTTTAACCAAGTCAAGGTTCTTCTGTTCTGCCAAATCAAGTGCTTCTTTAGCTGACATAATGCCAAGCTGCTGACCATCAGAGCCGATAATTCTCAACTCTTTGTCACGGATTTCTTCGTTAATCTGAATTTCTTTCTTGCTGATGGGTAAACACCTCCAAAGTCTCATAAAAACAATAAATGCGGACAGAAACACTCCGTCCGCATAACAATACTAAAAAACTTCGGTATTGACCCGTGCAGACGGCACCCCACAGGTGAAAGCATCTCTGCTTTGCTTTATTTTACCTGACTATTATATTACATATACATTTGTTTGTCAAGCGTTAATTTCGATAAAATAAAATTTATTTTTTCAACTTGCTATTGCAATTTGCGATATTTAAAATTTCACAAAAATTAAAACTCGAAATTCGGTCAAACTGAATTTCGAGTTTTCTGCAAACCGAGAGCAGAGAAGTCATTCTCTGCTCCGATTATTATGCTTTGTACGCCAAAATAATTATTTAACCATGCTTGCAACTTCTGCAGCAAAGTCATCCTGACGCTTTTCAATGCCCTCGCCCTTTTCAAAGCGAACGAATTTCTTGATTTCGATAGAACCGCCAAGCTCCTTAGCAGTATTCTGTGTGTACTGCTTGATATTGATCTTATTGTCCTTAACGAACTCCTGGTCAAGAAGGCAGTTCTCCTTGTAGAACTTACCAATCTTACCCATAACAATCTTGTCAGCAATCTGCTCCGGCTTACCTTCGTTGATTACCTGCTGACGCATAACTTCTTTCTCATGCTCGATGATTTCTGCAGGAACTTCACTCTCATTGAGGTAAGGAGTGTTAAGAGCTGCAATCTGCATTGCAACATCCTTGCCGTATGCAACAAACTCCGGCTTTGCAGCGAGGTCTGTATCAAAGTTAACGAGAACGCCAATCTTACCGCCTGCGTGTACATAAGCAACACAAGCACCTTCCATACGCTCAAAACGACGAATCTGGATATTCTCGCCAATTGTGAGAACCTTTTCCTGAAGCATTTCAGCGATTGTCTGCTCTGAACCTGTTGCCTTGAGTGTGAGGAGGGCCTCAACATCAGCAGGGTTCTGCTCGATAATTGTGTTAGCACAAGCCTTAACAAAATCCATAAATGAATCGTTCTTAGCAACAAAGTCTGTTTCAGCGTTAACTTCTACAACAACACCTACTGAGAGGTCATCGTTTGTGCAAGCGTATGCAACGCCTTCTGCTGCTATTCTGCCTGCCTTCTTAGCCTGCTTAGCAAGTCCCTGTTCTCTTAAAAAGTCAACTGCTTTATCCATATCACCGTCGGCATTTGTGAGTGCTTTTTTGCAATCCATCATGCCGCAGCCTGTTTTTTCTCTTAATGTCTTTACATCCTGAGCTGTAAATGCTGCCATTTTGAAAACATCCTTTCAAATAAATTTATATAAAACGGGGTTATAATCACAAATGATTATTCAGCTGTCTCTTCCTCAACAGCTGCAGCGCCCATGCGGCCCTCTCTGCCTTCGATAACAGCGTTAGCCATTGCGCCTGCAATAAGCTTTACTGCACGAATAGCATCATCGTTACCCGGGATTACATAGTCAATCTCATCAGGATCGCAGTTTGTATCTACGATAGCAACGATCGGGATATTGAGCTTCTTTGCCTCTGAAACGGCAATTCTTTCTTTTCTTGGATCAACAATGAAAAGTGCGCCGGGCATCTCTGTCATATCCTTGATACCGCCCATGAACTTCTCAAGCTTCTCAATTTCGAGGTTGAGCTTAATAACTTCCTTCTTAGGAAGAAGATCAAATGTACCGTCTTCCTGCATAGCACGGAGCTGCTTTAAACGAGCAATTCTTCTTCTGATTGTTGCAAAGTTTGTGAGCATACCGCCGAGCCATCTTGCGTTTACATAGTAAGCGCCTGCACGCTCTGCCTCTTCCTTAACAGAATCCTGAGCCTGCTTCTTTGTACCTACAAAGAGAACGCTCTTGCCTTCTGCTGAAAGCTCACGAACAAAGTTGTAAGCTTCTTCAAGCTTTTTTACACTCTTCTGAAGGTCGATAATGTAGATACCGTTACGCTCAGTAAAAATGTACTCAGCCATCTTAGGGTTCCATCTTCTTGTCTGGTGACCAAAGTGAACACCTGCTTCAAGAAGCTGTTTCATTGAAACTACTGCCATAATAAAAATCCTCCTTAGGTTAAAACCTCCGCTGTGCCTTTGTTTTTATCAACGCAATAAGCAAATTCTATGAATCTGCCACCCTGTTGACAAGCATCAGCGTGCGAATTGCCTGTATATTATACCATAAAAGTAAAAAAAATCAAGTGTTTTCGAAAAAGTTTTTTCAAAAACACCTGATATTTTCTTAAATATTAAATTGTTTTCGGAAACTCCGATCAATACCACAAATCAAAGAATCTTACATTACCGATGCTTGTGATGTAATTCTGTGATTCATGCCAGCTGCTTGAACCGACATAGAAGCAAAGAACTCTGTGCTGAACTGCCGAGCCGTTCTGATCAAAGATAAAGGAAACAGCATTTTTTACATCCTGATTCGGTGCATAAGCAGTCGAACCGTAATACTGATATTCCGAAATAATTCTGTCAATTGATGTTGTGTTTGAACGGTTCATTGCGTCACGAATTGACTGTGCGATAAGGGCACAGCCTGTGTAACCCATTGAACCACCTTCGCCCATTACAAGTCTTTCGAGTTTCTCTCTGTCATAGCTTGAAAGAGAAACAGGAGAAGGGCTGTAGGACGGATCCGGATTGGCGATACTTACAAGGTAGCCACTCTGAGAGTTTGACGAGCTTGATGTACTGTCTGTATAGCCGTAATCCGATGAATTAGATGCGGAACTGCTGTTGTCCGATGAACTGTCAACATAGCTTGTATAGCTCTGTGAAGTTTGGCTTGAAGTTTCTGACTCCGAGGGCTCTGACTTTAAACTTTCAGCCTTTTTGGAAGCCTGTGAACTTTCGGCTTTCTTCTTCGCAGTTTTTGCAGATTTAGTTTCCTTTTCAGTTGTTTTCTGTGTAGTCGCTGCGGATGTTGTAGTCTCTTGGGTTACGGGGGCAGTAGTTTCTTCAACGCAGTTATCTGTAATAACGAGTGAAAAATCATTGATGTTACCGACTGCAAGCGAAGCAGCACGGCTGTCTTCAAAAGCATCTACATCCGGTGCAAGAGTTGTTGTCGGAACAACAAGAGCAGCTGCCGCCAGAGATACCGCAATAGCATAGGACAATGCCTTAAAGCCTTTGAGTTTTGACTTCTTTTCGGGTTTGCGAGTTCTCTTTGAACTCTCCGAATTGTTGTCACATCCGTAGTGTTTATAGTTTGTCGCTCTCAAAAATTTATCCTCCCTGTGATTTTTGCACATTAAGGTAACTACTATAACTGCCGTCAAAAGCAAGCGTATATACAAGATGTAGTTATCTGTTTAAAAATGTGCCAAGTCCTTTAGTCGTAAAATTTTATCAAACACACAATTGCAATTGTATTAAAGCACAAACTTTTGAAAATTGCAAGTTTGACAGGGGAAGATAAATTGTAACAATTGTAACCGAAATGTTACTTATGTGGTTTTAATTTCTTAAAAAAATAATGATTTGTGCATTATGCATAATTTAGCGAATATTTCTTAGGTTATTTTGCCTTAATGCGAAAATTTGAAAAAATTCAAAATTTAGCCCCAAAACGGGGTTTTTTCGGCTTTTTTACTGGCTTTGGAGTCTGACAACTGATGATTACCGTATCTTCTCCTATGAGGTCAATTTTCTCCCACGGAATTATGTAGTCCTGACATTTTCCCACCAGACTAAAAAATCCGGGTCTGCCGAAAATAACAATTGACACAACAGTCGCGCATTTGGTATCCACAATAACATCGTCGATAAATCCTATCCTTGTTCCGTCACAGGCGCTTATGACTTCCTTATGTCTTAAATCGGTAAATCTGCAATTCATATAACCACTCCGAAATCTGTTTTTGATATACATATATATGAAAAGGAACGGTCATTATATTCATTGACATTTATATCATAATTTGTTAGAATTGAATCACAATATTTTCGCAAAAAAGGAACGATAATTATGAATTATGTATTTATGACAGATGCCTCCTGCGACCTTACACAGGAGCTTGTTAACGAAATCGGCGTTGAAGTTCTTCCGATGGAATTTCATATGGAGGACAAGTCCTATCTTCATTATCCGGATTGCAGAATGATGAGCCTCTCGGAATTCTACAGTAAACTTAAAGAGGGTATTGATTCAAAGACAACACAGATTAACTATGACAGCTTTTACAAGAGCTTTGAAAACTATCTTAAAGCCGGCAAAGATATCATTTACACAGGCATTTCAACAGGTTTGAGCGGAACATACAACACCTGTATGATGGCTGTTAAGGATTTAAAGGAAGTTTATCCGGACAGAAAGATTATTGCAATTGATTCTCTTTGCGATTCGGCAGGACTTGGGCTTCTCATCTACCTTGCAGGCAAAAAATACAGCGAAGGCGCTACAATTGACGAACTAAAAGAATACATTGAAGACACTCGTATAAAAGTATGTCATTGGTTTGTTGTTGAAGACCTTGATCAACTCAAGAGAGGCGGTAGAATTTCCGCTGTTTCCGCAACATTCGGCAAAGCTTTGCAAATTAAACCGCTCCTCAGTGTTGACGATGAAGGTCATCTTATCAATGTTGCAAAAATCAGAGGTAAGAGCAATGTTGTTCCGGCTCTCGTAAAACACCTTGAAAGAGACGCCGAAAATCTCAAAGACAGCGTTGTTATGGTTGCCCATGCGGATAATCTGGAAGGCGCCGAAGAACTTAAAAAGGCAATCAAGGGTAAGTGCAAGGAAGTTGTCATGACGGATATCGGTCCTGTAATCGGTACTCATGTAGGTTCGGGAATGCTGGCAGTCCTTTTCCTCGGCACAAGAAACCTTAAATCATAATCAAAATACAGCAAAGTAATAAGCGTGCAGTCTGAATTAAACTGCACGCTTTTCTTTTGTCAGTCCCTTGTGCAATATAAAAGGCACATTACACTTACGCCGACAAATCCGCCTATAAACAATCCGATAATTAATCCTGCAATCAATAATTTACCTCCTGACCATATTTTGACAATTATTATTTTCCGCTTGTGAGATAATAAGCAAAGGTAATAAATTTAATGGAAATGTTATTAGAACAGCATTCCGCAGGGGGAATAAAATGAAATCTGTTTACATAGATGTACTGATTACCGTAAATGTTTTCATTGACTTTATACTTATTTTATGCACCAAAAAGGCTCTTTGTATCAACACTTCGTTTAAAAAAATGTTGCTTGCGTCGCTTCTGGGAGGAGTGCAAAGTCTTATTGCACTGTTCCCTCCCCTGCCTTTCTTTTTGAATATACCTATCGATGTTTTATGTGCCGCCGGAATTGTGTTATGTGCATTCGGCAAGTGTCCGTTTAAGTGTTTTATCAAACGAATATCCGTGTTTCTTTCTCTCTCATTTTCATTCTGCGGAATTATGATGTTTCTGTACAACGCTTTCAAACCGAAAGGTATGGAAGTATACAACGACACAGTGTATTTTAACATTTCGCCCGTCCTCCTGATTATTTTAACTCTTGTCTGTTATTATATTCTCAAATTGACGAAAATATTGACGAAGGGGGGCAACGGTTCGGGAGTTTGCAAAGTTGAAATCAAGGTTAACGAACAAAGCTATTTTTTCCCTGCAAAGATTGATACGGGTTGCAACCTTGTTGAACCGTTTTCGGGAAATTATGTCATTATTGCTGAACAAAATATTTTTGATGATTATGTTCCCGATGAAACCAAAACAAGGATTATTCCGTTTGAAAGCCTTGGCGGAAACGGAATTGTAAAAGGATTTCCTCCCGATAAGGTTAAAATTGACGGCAAGGAAATCTGCAAAAGCATTTATATAGGCATATGTAATGATGTATTGAAAGGAGATGTTAAGGCAATCATACCGTACGAACTTGTAAAAATATCAGAATAGGAGCAATGTTATGTTTTTAATGAAGGTTATTCAGAAAATCCGATTTGCACTCGTTATTGAAAATGAAATATTCTACATTAACGGCAGTGAAACTCTCCCCCCACCGCTTACACGAGAAGAAGAACAGCATATTATGGAGAATATTGCAAAAGGAGACAGTAAGGCAAGAGAACCGCTTATTGTCCACAATTTAAGACTTGTGGTATATATTGCAAAAAAGTTTGAAACTCCGAATGCAAGTGCGGAGGATTTGATTTCAATAGGCACAATCGGGCTTATCAAGGCGGTGAACACCTTTTCTCCCGAAAAGAATATTAAGCTTGCAACCTACGCATCAAGATGTATTGAAAACGAAATTCTGATGTTTTTACGAAAATCATCGCAACTGAAAAACGAGGTATCGATTGACGAACCGCTGAACACGGACTGGGACGGCAATGAACTGCTTTTATGCGATGTTCTCGGAAGTGATCCTGACACGGTAAACAGAAATATTGAATGCGAGCTTGAAAAAAGTCTTGTTTTGCAGGCAGTTTCAAAGCTTCGTGACCGAGAATGTCTTATTATGGAGTTACGCTTCGGGCTTAACGGACAAAAGGAACACACGCAAAAGCAGGTTGCCGACAAGCTTGGAATTTCGCAGTCCTACATATCAAGGCTTGAAAAGAAAATTATTCGCCAATTAAAAATTGAACTTGACAAAGCAGTATGATTTTTGTCTGAACTCGAACCAATAACATATTTCGTATTAAAAACGAGAGCAACAGGCAATTTTGTCCTGCTGCTCTCGTTTTTTATAAAACAGTATCTGAGGGATTGGTGACAGTATCAGAGTCATTATTATCTCCGTCACCAATAATATCGTCAATTCCGTCTTCAATATCATCCATCATATCCGAACCCGAATTTCCTGTTTCATTTTCTTCATTACCGATGAAACCGTCCGAATCTGAAACTTCTCCGTTTTCAGTCATACTTTTTGAAGTTTCCTGCGTATTTGATGTTTGTGAAGTCTGACTTGTTGTGTCAGTCATACTGTCGTTTTTATCATTGCCGCAACCAGTGATAAAACATACTGAAATTAAAGCTACGGCAAACAGACCTAAAAATTTTTTCAAACTAATCAATCCTTATAAAAATAAAATGGTACTGAATCAACAGCACCATTATTATTTACGGAATTTTTCGTAATATTTAATTTGGAATTTAATAATTTTAATCTTTGGCAATAACAAGATGAGGGTACGGAATTGTGATACCGTTTTTATCAAACTCTTTCTTGACATTTTCTTGCAGGAAGAAATAAACCTCGTAGTAATCATCAGGAGTTGCCCATGCAAAAACCTTAATCTGCACTCCGCTGTCAAGATGTTCACCGACTCTTACGGTAGGTTCGGGATCTTTTAAAATCATCTCATTTGTTGCCATAAGGTTGAGAATAATCTCACGCACCTTGTCGATATCATCATCATAGCTTACCGAAAAAGTACAGTCAACCCTTCTCTGCTCAACCATTGTGCAGTTTACAACATTGTTTGATGTAAGTCTTGAATTAGGAATTGTCACAAGCTTATTATCAAGTGTATGCACGGTTGTTGAGAAAATATTGATTTCCTCAACCGTTCCTTTTACTCCCTCAAAATCCAGAATATTACCCGACACAAACGGTTTGTTTATCAAAATTACAAGTCCGCTGACAACATTTTTAAGCAAATCCTGTAATGCAAGACCTGCTGTAAGGGCTGCCGCACCGAGTGCCGTAATAAGCGATGCAACATTCACACCGATTGTTCCGAGTGCAGTTACTGCAACAATGAAATAGAAAATCACCTTGAGAACGGACAATACAAAGCCTTCGGCTGTACCGTCCATTCGTGATTTATTAAGGATTTTTCGGAGAATCCCTATAATCAACCTGGTAATTATATATCCGATAACAATTACAGCTACACACACAAGAGCCTTTGAAAGATATTCAAGCAACTTTTCTTCAGTGATATTCATATCTACACCTCTGCATCAACAAGAAATTCGGAAATCTTCTCTCCGTTCTCATAAACAGAAACCACTATATTGCCGTTTTCATCAAAAGAAACGCTCTTACCTGTGCGAACACCGTTTTCATAATTGCTCACATCAATAAGATTTCCGTTTCTGTCAAATCTTGCACCATAGCCGTCAGGAGTATTATTATCCCACTTACCCGCATGCATTGTACCGTCACTCAGTCTGTAACCGACACCGCCGCCGTTGCGTGAATTATCGGTCCAGTTTCCAACATAATTTATACTGCCGTTGTTATAATAGCAAACACCGAATCCGTTGCGCCTGTCATCAAGGTATTCACCGTCATATGAGGTCATACCGTCAGGAGAAACCGTTCTGCCTCTGCCTGTCCTGCAATTATTTTCATCAAGATTACCGAAGTAGGTATATCTTCCCGATTTAGTAAGAATCACCACATCACAATGGGGTTCTTCTTCGTTTACAATTTCAGGATTTTCTTCATCGGATTCTTCTGTCGGCACATCATCTATTTGACAATGTGTGCCGATATTTGCTTCAACTTTTTCAAAATCAGTTTCTTCATCTTCGGAAGCTTCACCGGAGCTGTCAACAGTTACAACACTTTCGGAATCTTCTGTCTGTTCATCTGATGTTTCTGCGACAGCGTCTGTATCATCTGCAATTTCATGTTCTGAAATTTGAGAATTTTCTTCAACCTCATCATCCGAAAGCTGTTCGTTTTTCTCGCCTGTTACAATTTTAACTTCCGCCGGTTCAAAATCTTCTTCGGCAGTATGATTTATAATTTCACCGAACAAATCCTTATTTGTTTTGTGAGCCTCAACAAGAATTTTCTCGATAATATCGTATGCCGAATAATCTTTCTTACTCACGGGTTCAGCCGTGTCGGAAACATTTGGAATATCTTCGTCCGTAAGATAAGTGCAATCTTCAAGATTATAAGCATTTTCGGGAACAAAATCATTTTTGAACAAATCACCGTTAAACACAAATCCGCTGTTGCCGTAGGATTTTTTCTCCGTAAACGGCATATCTGACGGTAAAAAACTTGCATCATACCAGAGCATACCCACATTTGAATATATCAAAACCCTTGAATTTTCGTTTGACTGCTTATCAGACGGGAAAAGAGTTTTTACGGAAACAATCCCGTTATCGTCAATATCTTCGGTGACAAGAGTTATAATTCCGCTGACTTTGCGTGGATATATTCTCGTGATAAGCTTATCGGCAATGCTTCTGTTAAAATATTCCGTGCGTAACCATGTATGATTACGGTCAAAAAATTGTCTTTTGAATACAATTCCCCTGTCATTGTAAGTTATAACAGAGTAAACTCCGCCTGTTGCCCTTTTTACGGACTGATAAGGAAGATTATCCCTTGTTACCTTCCACGAAAACGGTTCATTCTTCGTCAGCAAACAAGACATCTTGTAATCCATACCGTGAAGTTCGATTTCAGTAATTTCTTTTTGCTCTTTGCAGCCTGAATTAAAATAGTTTGCACGGACACCCGCAAGTGCATCATTCTTAAAATCAAGTTTTTCATAGTCTGAAACAAGAACGGAATATATAATTAAGCCGTCAGTCAGCTTTTGAGATTGTTCAAGCATTATGAATTATTCCTTTCAAGAAAATTCTGTGTAGCGTAACCCTAAAAGAAAATAAAGGGCGAACAATGTCCGCCCTGAAATAATCGAGTTATATTTAAATCAGATAGAAATTGTCATAGCAATCTTGTAAAGCTCTTCATCAAACACACGAGGCATATCAAGTGCTTCGTTGATATCAAGATCAATAATCTTGCCGCCCTGCATTGCAACAACTCTGTTACCGATATTCTGCTCAAGAAGTTCAACAGCCTTAAAGCCCATCTGGCTTGCAACAACTCTGTCACGAAGTGTCGGAGAACCGCCACGCTGTACATGACCGAGGACTGTAGCTCTTGCCTCGATACCAAGACGCTGTTCTACATACTTTGCAAGATCTCTTACACCGCCGACACCCTCGGCAACAACAACGATAAAGTGTTTTTTGCCTGTTTTCTGAGTGTTGATGATTCTTGCGATTACATCTCTTTCGATATTGTACTGAACCTCAGGAACGAGGATAGCTGTAGCACCTGTTGCGATACCTGTCTGGAGAGCAATATCACCGCAGCGTCTGCCCATAACCTCAACTACAGAACAACGGTCGTGTGACTGTGCTGTATCACGGATACGGTCAACCATCTGAATAGCTGTGTTCATAGCTGTATCAAAACCAACCGTGTATTCCGAACAGGCAATATCGTTATCAATTGTGCCGGGAACACCGATACAGTTAATACCTGCGTTTGTAAGGCAACGAGCACCTCTGAATGAACCGTCACCGCCGATTACAACAACACCGCTTACACCGATGCTTCTGCAAAAATCGGCAGCTCTCTGAATACCGGCAGGAGTAGCGTACTCTTCGCTTCTTGCTGTGTAAAGCATTGTACCGCCGTTACCGATGATATCAGATACACTTCTGAGGTTCATTTCCTCAACATCACCGTTGAGCAAACCATTATATCCACGGTAAACACCGTAAACCTTCATTCCTTTATTTATACCGGCACGAACTACAGCTCTGACAGCCGCATTCATACCGGGAGCATCGCCGCCGCTTGTTAATACTGCAATTGATTTCTGTGTCTGTGACATTATAATCTACCTCCATAGGTTATTAACTTCTACCATTATAATACAATTGTTTTTTGTTTACAAGTGGATTTTCGCAATTTTAAAAAAATAAAAGATTTTATTACAAAAGCATTTAATCCTTCTTACCGTTTTGTTACAAAAATATGTGAATTTGTTCATAAATACACTGTTTTCACCTCTCTGTTTCGATAAAATAACAATATTTTGTAACAAAGGCTGTAAGTTTGTTGACTTTTATATAATATTGTTTTATAATTACCCTTGGATAAGAGACAGATTTTGTGCCTGTCTTGCGACAAGTCACCTGAGTGACAATTTTTCGGGAGGATAATTTATATGACTAAGTTATATCTGGCTATTCCCTGTTATAACGAAGAAGAAGTTCTGAGGGATTCGGCGGAAAAACTGCTAAACAAATACAGCACGATGATGGCAGAGGGAAAAATTTCTGCCGACAGCCGTATTGTGTTTATTGATGACGGCTCAAAGGACAGGACATGGGAGATTATTTCAGAACTCCATACAGAAAATCCTATTTTCCAGGGCATCAAGCTTTCAAGAAACAGAGGTCACCAGAATGCACTTCTCTGCGGTCTTATGACTCTCAAAGATAAGGCTGACGCTGTGATTTCAATTGACGCAGACCTTCAGGACGATATCAACACCTTTGATGAAATGGTAGCAAAGTACGAGGACGGTTGCGATGTTGTATACGGTGTTCGTTCTAAAAGAGAAACAGACACCTTCTTCAAGAGATTTACAGCTGAGGGATTCTACAAAATTCTTAATCATATGGGTGCTAAGGTTATTTTTAACCACGCTGATTTCAGACTTATGAGCAAAAGAGCGCTCAACGCTTTTTCATTATATAAGGAAACAAACATATTCCTGCGTGGTATGGTTCCGATGATCGGCTTTAAGTCTGATATTGTTACATATGAGCGTTCCGAAAGACTTGCAGGTGAAAGTAAATATCCGTTAAAGAAAATGCTTGCACTTGCGTGGGAGGGTATTACATCTCTCAGCATTCAGCCAATCAGAATGATTACATGGCTCGGTGCAATCGTGTTCGGTATCAGCCTTATTATGATTATCTACTCGCTCATCAGCTTTTTCTGCGGTTGGTCTGTAAGCGGTTGGTCAAGCCTTTTATGTTCAATTTGGGCAATCGGAGGACTTCAGCTCCTTGCAATCGGCGTTATAGGCGAATACATCGGAAAGATTTATATGGAAACAAAGCACAGACCAAGATTTATTGTTGACAAGGTTCTTGATGACGATGAACAGTAATAGAATCACCAAAGTCCTGACCGGAATTTTCGGCGGAGTATTTACGGTTTGTTTTGTTTTTCTGTTTGTAAATATTATCATAATCGGCTTTGACGGAAATGTTGACAGAAGATTCGATTCATTTTCAAAGATGTTCATTCTTTTGATTTTTGCCGTTTTGACCGTCGGAATATGTGCATTGTATTTTCATTACACCTCCGATAAAAGCTGTAAGAGAATTAAAAAGAAGTCGAGATTTGAATTTAATGATAAAAATACCAAAAATGTTATTTTTATCGGATGCGGTATTCTTCTGATTGTTGAAATTATTTTTGCGTTGCTTACCGATTTTGAACCTGTTGCCGATTTGCATAACATCAAAAGATATGCAATGTATTTTTCAACCCACGGCAATTTCAACCTCATTGAACAGGATTACGCAAACGATTATCAGTATCTTGTAAGATATCCGAATAATATGGCATTGCTTTTGATTGTGTCGCTTGTTGGAAGATTAAATTACCTTATATTCGGTCATTATGTTGATTTTGCACCTGTTGTTGTAAACATTTTTGCGATTAATATTTCAATAATGCTGACGGCATTTACAGCAAAAAGACTTTTCGGCAACAAAAAGGCTCTTTTTGTACTTGCTTTTTGTGCGTTGTTTTTACCTTATCTCACCTATCTCCCATACTATTACAGCGATTCAATGTCGATGCCGTTTCTTATCGGAGCTGTTTATCTCATTGTTTCCGCATTACAAGTTGACAACAGAAAGAGTATGTACGCAAAGCTTTGTGTTGCAGGTGCATTGATTTTCCTCGGATATAAGGTGAAGGGCAGTCTTATCATACTGTTTGCAGTCGGACTTTTATTGTTGTTCTTGAAATTCAGATTAAAAAAAGCAATCTGCCTTATTCTGGTGTTTACGGCAGGGTTTGGTGTGATTGGATTCGCATACAATACAGCCGTTGACGCTGTCAATCCGATCACGAAACAGCAGTATGAAAAATATGAATATCCTGTTACTCACTGGCTTATGATGGGGCTTAAAGGTCTTGGAAAATACGATGAGCATGATGACTATTACACTCGTTCATTTCCCTCGAAAAAAGAAAAACAGGATGCTAACATTAAGGTTATTAAAGAAAGAATAAAAGATTACAAATTTAGCGGTTTGTATGAACATATGATTGAAAAAGCTGTTTGGACATGGCAGGACGGTACATATTACATTTCGTACCATAACAGAAAACCAAAGAACGACAATATTCTTATGGATTTTCTGCATATTAACGGAAAGTACAATAAGGCTTTCCAAAATTACAGTTCGGCTTTACAACTGTTCATTTTATTGATGATTTGTATTTCGGCAGTAAAAACTCTTATCAAACCTAAAGTTGATGAGATGCTGTTAATCAAAGGAGTTGTGTTTGCGGCATTCCTTTTCTTCCTGTTATGGGAAACAAGGTCAAGATACCTGTTTGATATGACGCCTCTGTTTATTCTGCTTACGGTTGACGGTATGGATACCGCAAAAGCTTTTCTTGATTCATTCAGAAAGCCTAAACAACAAACAGAAAAACAGGCATAATTTAATAAAGTTTTCAAGTGACAGCCGAAACTGTCACTTGTTTTTTGTCATAAAATTAATGTTACAACATTACAAACTTTTTCATTAAAAATCAATATTTTCGTTTGCAATTTATTGTAATGATGCCTAAATTATGCTATTATTACTATATGTGCAATGATTTGCAAATTTCAAGCTTGAAAGGTAAAAATTATGGATTATGAAAAGCTGAAAAAGAGGGATTCCTCGCTGGACATTTTGCGAATAATCGCAGTCTTTACCGTTTTATCGGTTCATTTTTTCCTACACAACGGATTTTACAGCCAGACAATCGAAGGGACACCGATGTATGTTGCTGTTGTAATGAGAACCCTGTTTTCCGTTTGCGTTCCCTTGTTCATGTTGCTGACAGGTTATTTGATGAGTAAAAAAGAACTGAGTAAAAAGTACTATTCGGGAATTACGAAAACACTTGTTGTTTTTGTAATCTCAACACTTGCGTGTATGATTTACAAAAACATTGCACAAGGTGATGTTTTTGACCTGAAATCTTTCATACTCGGAACGCTTGATTTTACCGGTTCCAACTACTCCTGGTACATTGAAATGTACATAGGGTTGTTTCTGCTTACACCGTTCCTTAATCTTGCTTACGGAAAACTTAAAAACAAAAAGCAAAAGCAAGTACTCCTTGTAACAGCTGTTTTTCTGACGATCATCCCCTCGTTATTTAATATTTTCAATTTTGGTTCACTTGATTGGTGGACTAATCCGACTTCATCTGATGAGTTTCAGAAACTTGTCCCAAGCTGGTGGCAGGGATTCTACCCCGTTGCATACTACTTTGTGGGTTGTTACATAAGAGAATACGGATTGAAAATGAAAACAAGAACAATGCTTGTACTCTTTGTTTTTTCACTTTTCGTATTCAGCACATTCAATTATTTCAGAAGCTACGGCACAACATTCAAATCGGGTACATACATTTATTGGTACGGATTTGAACCGTTTGTTTTATCTGTACTGCTTTTTCTCTTGATTAAGAGAATCAAGGCCGATAACTTCCCGAAAGCCGCTAAAATTGCACTTTGGAAAGTTTCTGACCTTGCACTTGGAATTTATCTTATTTCCTTTATTTTTGACAGCATTGTTTACCCCGTACTCTGCGAAAAAGTAATATTAATGCCTGACAGACTTCCGTATTACTTTGTTACGGTTCCGATAGTTTTTGTGCTTTCCGCCGCCGCATCATTTATTATGAATCTTGTTGCAAAACTGCTTATTGACGGTTTTAAATCGCTTGCGAACACAATAAAGGATTTGCGTTCAAAACCTGACAAAGGAAAGTGGCAGCACATAATTTTTGCTGTGCTTATGGCTTTTGCTATTGGATTTTCACTTTGGAAATGCTATTACGGTTTTGGCGGTAACGACGAATCGTTTTATCTTACGATTCCGCACCGATTAACTCTCGGTGATTCGTTACTCGGTGACGAATGGCACCTCACACAGCTTTCAGGATTTCTACTTTTGCCGTTCGTATGGCTCTACACAATGATTACGCAATCTACTGTCGGAATAATCTTTGCGGCAAGAGTTTTCTATGTAATCTGTCACGCTGTTATTGTGTGCGTTATCTATTCAAGACTTAAAAAGTACGGATATTTCTCAGTATTCGGTTGTGTGCTTTATTTCCTCTTTACACCATTTGACATTATGGCATTGAGTTATAACACAATGGGACTTGACCTAATTGCGCTCACGGGTGTTTTAATGGCAACAGCCGATTATTCAAAAAAATTACCGCTCATAATCAGCGGACTTGCATTTGCAGGCGCAGTTCTCTGCTGTCCGTACCTTGCGGCAGTTTATGTAATGTATATTATTGCAATAGGAGTTCACTATGTAATTAAGAAAACTGCCCTTAATAAAAATTTGTTCAATTCTAAACTTTTCTCGATTAAGACTTTTCTGTGGTTTACCTTGGGAGCAGGAATACTTGCGGCTATTTTCCTTGTATTTGTACTTTCAAGAGTAAGTATTAATGAGATTTTCTCAAATCTCCCCTATCTTCTTGCCGATCCCGACCATCCGCAAATGGGCTTTATGGCAAAGATGAATTACTACTTTAAAACAATCGTAGAATGTCACACTCATTTTAAATATGTACTTATGGCATACGGTGCCACCGCAATTGTTATGTTGCTTGACAGAAAGAGAAGACAACACCGTTCGATTTATCTTATTCTTACAAGTGCAATCGTTATTTTGGCGCTTGTAATGTTTATGCCGACAATGACAAGTGTTTACTACAATGCGATTATGTTCCCGATGATTTTCATGGGCATCACAGCGTATGTTCTTTCTGAAAATAAGCAAAGAGAACTGTTGGCTTCACTCTTTGTTCTCGGAATTTTTTATTCTGTTGCATTGTGTTTCTCTTCAAATCAGTATTTTTATGTAACAGCAATGGCTTGCACCGCATCAAATATTGCAAGCTTTGTATTCATCGGGAATCTGATTAAGGAAATGAAAGCAAATCCCGATAATCTTGACTACGCTGTTCCGTGTAAATATTTAGCATTCGTGATGACTGCGTTTCTGATTATTCTGCAGGCTTGTTTTCAGATTACCGTCAAGGCAGACCATTGCTTCTGGGACAGTGAACCAAAACAGCTGACACAGACAATTCAGAACGGTCCTGCAAAGGGTATAAAAACAACACCAAATAACGCACAAACCTATGAGCAGATTTATGCCGATATCAGTCAGTATCAGAATCTTGAAAAAGGAAACATACTGTTCCTTACGCAAAAGACATGGACTTATCTTGCGGCTGAGGATTTCCCTTACGGAACGCTTTCGGCATATGTTACGGGTGAAAATCAGAACAGTCTTGCAAGACTTCGCTCATATTATTCGGTAAACAGCAAAAAAATTCCGAAATATATCTACATTCCGAAGGACTCAGAGTGGGATAATCTTCAGCAGATTCTTCTTGAGGCACAGCAGAACGGTTACTCTTTGAGCGAAAACGAAGTTTCGTATAAACTTGTAAAATAAATAATATTTTACAGATTTCAGACATAAATATCACGCAGGGATAAAAATTATGATTTCTGCGTGATATTTTTTGTTTTTCAGCACATATTCTTGAAAATGTACAAATAAAAAACTTGTTTTTTTTTGTGAATTATGGTATAGTGAATTATGATAGGCAAGAAGGGCTTGCCACAGAATTTGGTCGCATTTTTGTGAAAATTTTAAGTTGGGGGCATAATCATGGATATTAAGCAGACTTATAACGAATGGCTTGAAAACGCAGTTGAGGACAGAGACCTTACGGCAGAGCTTGAAAGTATAAAAAACAACGAAGATGAAATTTATGATCGTTTCTACACAGCTTTAAAATTCGGTACCGCAGGCCTCAGAGGCATTATCGGTGCAGGTACTAACAGAATGAATATTTATGTTGTTCGTCAGGCTACACAGGGACTTGCTAACTATGTGCTTAAAAAGTACGGCAATGGTTCTGTTGCAATCTCTCACGACAGCAGAATTAAAGCAGATTTATTTATGAATGAGGCGGCAAGAGTTCTTGCGGCAAACGGCATTAAGGTTTACATCACATCAGAACTTCAGCCTACTCCCGTTCTCTCTTACCTCGTTCGTTACTTTAAATGTCAGGCAGGTATTATGGTTACAGCCAGCCACAACCCTGCAGCTTACAACGGCTATAAGGCATACGGTGAGGACGGTTGCCAGATGACTGATGTTGCCGCAAACACTGTATATGACGAGATTTCAAAGCTTGATATGTTCAAGGATGTTAAAATTGCCGATTTTGACGAGGCAGTTAAGAGCGGTATGATTGAATATGTTGACGAGAGCGTTTATGACACATATCTTGAAAAAGTTATGGAACAGCAGGTTAACCCCGGCATTTGCAATGGTGCAGACCTTAAAGTTGTTTATACACCGCTTAACGGTACAGGTAATAAGCTTGTAAGAAAGGTTCTCGGCAAGATTGGTGTTAATGATGTAGTTGTTGTCCCCGAGCAGGAACTTCCTGATGGCAACTTTACAACATGTCCTTATCCGAATCCTGAGATCAAAGAGGCACTTGCAAAAGGTCTTGAGCTTTGTGAAAAAGAACAGCCTGACCTTCTCCTTGCAACCGATCCTGACGCTGACCGTGTAGGTATTGCCGTTAAGGATTATGACGGCAGTTACAGACTCATTTCAGGTAACGAGGACGGTGTAATGCTCACCAATTACATTCTCTCTTGTAAAAAGGCAAGCGGTAAGCTTCCTGAAAAGCCTGTTGTAGTAAAAACTATAGTTACTACAAAACTCATCAACAAGCTTTGCGAAAAATATGGCTGCGAACTCAAGAATGTTCTTACAGGCTTTAAGTATATCGGTGAAGTTATTCTTAACCTCGAGAAAAAGCATGAAGAAAACAGATATCTCTTTGGTTTTGAGGAAAGCTACGGCTATCTTTCAGGCACATATGTAAGAGATAAGGATGCTGTTGTTGCATCAATGCTCGTTTGTGAAATGGCAGCTTACTATAAGAAACAGGGCAAGTCACTTGCTGAGGTTATAGACGGTCTTTACGAAGAATTTGGTTACTACCTCAATCAGACATACTCATTCGAGTTTGACGGTGCCGCCGGTATGCAAAAGATGTCTGATATTATGACAGCTGTAAGAGATAACACACCAAAGAGCATTGCAGGCTACGATGTTGTTAAGGTTTCCGACTATTTTCTCAGGAAAGAAACAGATGTTGCAACAGGCAGCGTTACCGACATTGACCTTCCTAAGTCAAATGTTATTGCTCTTCACCTTGCGGATGACAACGCTGTTATTATCCGTCCAAGCGGAACTGAGCCAAAGATTAAGCTCTATATTACTTCAGTCGGTAAGGATAAAGATAATGCTGCAGAAATCTGTGAAAAGCTTGTTGTTGCAAGCAAAGAGATTCTCGGCGTTGAGTAATTGGAATCGACATATAATAGTTGCACCTAAAGTTAAGGGGACAGATTTTTCTGTCCCCTGTTTTTATGTGTATTTTATCAAAAATGCAACTCCCCTATTTCTCGTGATAATACATTGTATAACGCAAAGCAGAGGTGACTGCTGTTGCAGTCACCTCCGTAATCGGTTGATTTATAAATAGCAATTTTTAAAGGGGTATGTTGTTATTTTAAATTAAATAATATGCCCTTTGGACTCATCTCCAATATCGGATATTATGCCCTCAACAATAATAACTTTGTATTACATTGGACTTATCTCCGTTCTTAAATTTGAATATAAAAGTCTTTTGACCGTTAAAATTCATAATATCAATCAGTACAAAGATTGCTTAAAAGCTTATCAACTTTTCCTCTGAATCAATTGTACCCGTCCTTAAACTAAGTCTTTGGAATTTTGGACTGTCAGCCTATATAGTCATCGGAATTAACTCCTTTTACTTTAGCTTCGACTAACTGTGTTTATACATCTGAGTATGTATACTACAATCAAACTATAAGACCTAAATTCTCATTGGAATAATCTCCTGTTGTTTGCAGATTTCTATGTCATCCCGACATTTTCTTTACTGCTAATCAATGCTTTATTTACGACTTATATTAACTTTTTGTCAAATCAATATCAGTAACCGTATACCGTCAATTCCCGTTAATGGATTTTATTTTTGACCTTGTATCGGTTTAAAATCTCAAGCATACATCGGAATATCTCCAATCTTGTCGCACAAGCGAGATTTAATTTAAGTTCTTATCTCATCGGAATTATCTCCTGACACTTTAGTTTACCTTGAATTTTAGAAATCAGATTGAAATTTACGGTTTCACTCTGTATTATAAGTTTCCAAATTTACATTCCGTTTGAACTGCTTATTAAATTCAGCCTCTTACATTCTTTAAATTCAGACTACTCTGTGTGCTGTTGTATAAGCTGCTCATCCATTGGTTTTAGTATTAATTTCCATTGGACTTATCTCCGTTTCGGACTTATTTTGCTTAAATAACGATTAAGCTTCCATTGGACTAACCACCAATTTTTAGATTTCAATATATATTAAGTTATAATTAAAATTCCGTTCTCCCGAGTATTAAATTCGATAACCTTTAATGCTTAATTGGACGAATTTCAATCATAAGATGTAGATTGCTAAAGACGAATTCGGAATGCTCTTGCGATTAAAAATTAATAAATATGTTTTTATAACATCAAAATAATCAGCTGTTCCGACAAAACAAGTAAGAATTAGAAGATCATCTCTTAGAATACACGGGCTGTAGAGTTAGGTGGCAAGCTCCGCATATAATCTCTGATTTGTTTGAAGTAAGGTTTTCTTGCTTTCATTTTTAAAACCTCCTTAAGTTCTTTTCTTTGTCTATATTATACAGTTAGTTGTCCACATTGTCAACACTTTTATTAAAAATATTTATAATTTTATTTTTAGAAAATCTATTGAAGTAAAATTTACATTGTGTTATAATGAAAATGTTGGGGTGTTTATCAGTCGGCAACTTTTTTGAGTGCCGACTTTTTTCTTTTTTATATACTTCAAAATTCCTAAAATATTGATTATAACTAAACTTTAGTGTATTATTATGATGTCATAAAGTATTAAAGAGGTCATAATTGTGAACGATAAATTGCATATCAGAACGGCACAAATAAGCGACGCCGAAGAATTGCTCGCCATATACAAACCATATATTGAAAACACGGCAATCACATTTGAATACGATGTTCCAAGCATTGAAGAATTTGCAAATCGCATAAAAACTACGCTCAAAAAGTACCCTTATATTGTAGCCGAACTCAACGGAAAAATTGTCGGCTATGCGTATGCCGGAGTTTTCAAAGGCAGAAAAGCGTATGATTGGTCAGTTGAAACAAGTATTTATATCCGCCTTGAGAATCACGAAAACGGAATCGGCAGAAAACTCTACGAAAAGCTCGAAGAAATTCTAGCAAAGCAGGGTGTGACAAATGTAAATGCCTGTATTGCGTACACTGAACATGAGGATAAACATCTGCATAACGACAGTGTTTGCTTTCACAAAAAACTCGGTTATAAAACTGTCGGTATTTTTCATAAATGTGCCTACAAATTTGATAAGTGGTACGATATGATATGGATGGAAAAATTTATTGCCGGACACAGTGCTAATCCAAATGATATTATCCCCTACCCTATGCTGAATTGTTAACAGAACCATAAGATATAAGTATCCCCGAAAAGTTCGATAAAAAACTTTTCGGGGATTGAATTTGTCAATAAAAATGGGTACTGTCTTAATATTGCTTACAATTACTATAAGCTGAAATTTTTAATAATATCCCACTTAATAATGCAATTTAGAATTATTTTTCAAGCTTTGCAAAACTGTCTTTGCAGACATATCCTGCATATTCTCCGAGATCAATTTGCTTGATATCGTGACTTACATGTCTTTCGCTTACAGGAATCATTTCCATATAGTCCCCGTAAAGATACTTCAGGTACTTATCATATTCTTTAGGAATGGGCAGTTTTGCATTTTCAAAATCAACCCATATCGCCTCATCAAGCCATTCGGCAGGGAAAGCTCCTCTTGAAACATTTCTTCCCATACTGTCAAACAGATATTTCGGATTTTTCATATTCTTATGAAGTGAAATAAGTTTGTTTTGAACCTTTTGCAAAAATCCAAGCGGAAAAATCTTTCTCAGGATATTCGCACACAAAGAAGAAAATCTGCTGTTTGCATTCACCGAAGTGCCTCTCCACTTATCAAGCACCAGCCATCTTGAGCTTGCAGTTGCTTTCATATGAATTTTTCGTAAGAAAGCACTGTTTGAAGTATAATCCTGTGCAAGCACATCAAGAAAAATTCCGTTATGAATATTGGGAAATCTTGATGTAAACTCAGTAGAAAGCAAAGTATCGTTTATTCGCAGTTTTGTAAAAGGAAAATGGCTGTCTTTTTCATTTTTTTGAGTCTGTGCAAAAAGATAATTCGGGAGTTCACTCGGCAATACCGAAAGAAACCTGTCGTAATCTTTTCTAAGCATCATAACATCTGCATCATCGTCCCACGGAATAAAGCCTTTATGCCTTACTGCACCCAAAAGACTTCCTCCGCCCAGGAAATACTTAATGTTATGCTTTTTGCAAATTCTGTCAACCTCAAGTAAAAAGCCCAGAAGTATCTGTTGAATATCATTAAGCTTGCCGTCATATGAATCGGAAAACATAAATATACTGTCATCATCCATTACCTCGTGTCCCGAAATAAGGAGTGCGTCCTTGTAGTTGACCATTGATAACCAACCAAGCTTTTTAAGTCTTGTGCAGTCAATGGCACAGCCGTCCGTAGAATCACCTGCAGAAGTTATGTTAACCTCGCACTCATCGAACGAATCCGAAAGCGTAAGTGAAAATTCCGCCGAATTTACGGTTGAAGTATCTGAGCAAGCGTTATACACCTGATTGTTCTCCCCGTTACAAAGAACAAACAGAACAGCAGAAATCAAGTCATTAACACTTATATAAGACACTTTGGGTGATCTATTCTTAACATTCAAAGATTTTCCGTGAACAGCCGATTCCAGCATATTCCTTACAAAATCGGAACTTGAATTTGCAGATATAATCTTGCCGCTTCTAACTGCTTTGATTGAAAAATCATACATATGAGATGCAGAAAAATAAAGATTCTCAACAGACTGAATCAGCATTGCTTTTAATGAATCCGAATTAAAAGCGGAATGTGTTTTTTCTTTTTCGGAAATAACAAAATCTTTTCCGAGTGTTCCGTAAATTGAGGCGTCTGACACAAGAACAGTTTCTTTTATCTTTAACGCATTGACAGCCGAGATAATATTATTTGCCCTGTTGATATGATTTTTAAATACATCAACACCTTCAACTCTATCAGAAAGCAAAAATCCCGTTTCAATAAGTATATCTCCGCATTTATTAACCGCATTAAGTGAAGAATACTTTACGATGGAAAAATCTGATGAATCGATATAATCGAATCTCCTGTCATAGCTTTCGTTATCCTCTACAAGCAAAAATACAGCTATGCCTGCTTGTTTTTTTAAGTTAACCATGCGAAGCGATGATACAAGAGAAAAGGCGAGTTCTCCGCCTCCTGCTATAAAAACAGATTTTCCGAATAATTTACGGATGTTCAAATTCTTATAACGCAAAGCTACAAGTGCTCTGTCCTGTTCAAATTGGTTAAGTAACAACTCAGACATAACTGTATTCCTAATTTCTGTTATTAATTTTCTTCAAGAATTCCGACTGCTCTTCTTATTCCTTCTTTAAGGTCAACAAGAGGCTTCCATCCAAGACTGCAAAGTCTTGAACTGTCAAGAATTTCGGGAGTTTTTGCAAGAGCGGAAGTATCAACCTCAGGCTCCTTTTCATCTTCGGGATTGGCAAAAGCCAAAGTCATATTTCTCTCAGGGAAAACCTCACAAGCTGTCTTTGCAAAATTTCTTATTGTTGTATCTGATTTTTCATAAGAAATGTTATACGGTGTAACATTTTCACCGTTAAGCATAATGTATATGAGAGCAGAAACCGTGTCTGTAACATAGCAGAATGAACGGTTAGCCGCACCGTTGCTTTTGAGAAGAATATTTTCGTGACGAACAACATTTGCAATAAACTGCGCCCAGACACGATCATCCGTAAGACTGCTGGCACCGTAAATATAGCTCGGTCTTGCAATCTTTACATTGAGTCCAAACTGTTTGCAATAGCTTGCGGCAAGAGTTTCAGACGCTCTCTTACCCACTGCATAACAATTTTTATAGGAAGTAAAATCAATATAACCGATATCATCTTCGGAAATACTGTTTTTACCATTGTGCAAAGCACCGTACACTTTAAGGCTTGAAACAACAAGTACAGACTCACTTTTGCTTTCAAGAGCAAAATCAAGAATGTTTGATGTACCGCTGAGATTTGCGTTAATAGTGCCTACAGGATCGGTTTCAAATTGAATGTTGCTTGCCTGACTTGCGGCATGAATAATAAAATCTGCTCTCTCACATTCAATCTTATTTGTAACATCGGCAACAACAAGCTCAATGTCATCTCTTTCAAGAAGAACACCAAACTTTTTCTCGGCTCTCTCTCTGTTTCTTACAAACGCAAGGAGCTTGATGTTATTGTTATAAAAGTCATTTCTTGCGAGAAATGTGAGAACAAGATAATAACCGATAAATCCTCCTGCACCGGTTATAAGAACAGTTTTACCGTTAAATCTGTTCCAATCAACATTTGTATTTGTAATTTCTTTAATATCGGAAAAAACCGTCTTTTTTATATTACTTTGAACATTATAATCCATATTTAAGTTCTTCCTTTGCAAACTGCTTGTAGTTTTCATAATAGAACTGTGATCGCAATGTTGTGAGATCCTCAGGTGTTGTTACCTTAATGTTGAATCTCTCGCCAAGGAAAAGATGAACCTTTTCGCCGAGCTCAATAAAAAGTTCACTTGAGGAAACAGGGTTTGTAATACCTCTCTTGTAAGCTTCTTCGTGAGCCCAAAGAATTCTTTCCATTGTATATCCCTGCGGAGCCTGTGTAATGTACATTGTACTTCTCTGGTAACTCTTGCCGCAGGTTTCTCCGTCCTCACTGTAAAGAAGTGAATCAATACTCGGAGTAACAGGAACGGCTGTTTTGTACTTTTTTGTATCCTTAATACAGTTAGTGATGAGTTCTTCGCTGAGCATGGGACGAACACCGTCACAAATGAGGATGATATCCTCAGGATCTTTTGAAAATTCGGCAGTAGCCATTACGCCGTTGTGAATAGAATCAAAACCGTTAGCACCACCCGGAACAACAGCCTTTACCTTTGGAACATTGAATGCCTCAATAAGCTCATTAAGGTAGCCGATCCAGTCAGCCTTACAAGCAACAACAATCGCATCAACCTTAGGATGACGGGCAAAATGCTCCATTGTGTGAATAATAATCGGCTTTCCGCCAACCTCAAGAAACTGTTTAGGCATATCGGAATACTTCATTCTTGCACCGATACCGCCTGCAAATAACATAGCTGTAACCATAGTAAGACAATCCTTTCAAAACACAAATCAGACTTCACTTTACAAAATGCAGTCAAATTTATTTTTTTAACAGCAGAATTACGCAGTAAAAAACGCGTCTGCACTTTGATATAACTATTAATATGATACCACATTAATGCATTTTTTGTCAACAAAAATACTTTGTACGAATCTTTTAATCGACTTTGCCGGATTACGGTGAATTTCTTATACCGTATTTCCAAAATGCTTTTTTATTTAGGCACATCATTTTGACGCACAATTTAATATTTTTCATACCTTATAAAATTAATGCGAGAAAATGCGGGAATGAGTAAAATTGTTTTATTCTTTATTCCCATTTTTCTTTTAAGTATATATAAACACAGAAAATTTTGATAAAATAGAAAAAATTGCAGAAAGCTGTGTTATTTATGTTTGACAAAAATTTGATTGATTTATCGGTTATGTCTACCGAACAGATTGACAAAATTATCAGAAAAGCTAAAAAGATTATGCAGAGTCCCGCCGACTATCGACACGCCTGTGACGGCAAGATTCTTGCTACATTATTTTATGAACCGAGTACAAGAACACAGATGTCATTCCAGACGGCCATGCTTAAACTCGGCGGAAGAACAATCGGTTTTGACAATCCGATGAATTCATCCGTTTCAAAGGGCGAAAGCCTTAAAGATACAATTACAATTGTCGGCGAATATGCCGATATTATCGCAATTCGTCATCCTGTTGAGGGTACTGCCGCTGCGGCATCTCTCTATGCAGGTGTTCCCGTTATCAACTGCGGTGACGGCGGTCACCTTCATCCAACTCAGACGCTTGCCGACATTATCACTCTCAGCTGTGAAAAAGGCAGACTTGATAACCTCAGAGTAGGTGTATGCGGTGACCTTCTCAACGGCAGAACAGTTCATTCGCTTATCAAGACACTTGCAAAATATCCGAACAACAGCTTTGTACTTATCTCAACAAAGGAACTCAGCGTTCCGCTTTATGTTATTGACATTCTTGAAAAGAACGGCTGTAAGTATGAAATTTCTCATAGCCTTGCAGATGCAATCACAGACCTTGATGTTCTGTATATGACAAGAATTCAGCGTGAGAGATTTGCAAGCGAAGAAGATTATCAGGCACAGAAAAATGTTTTCGTTCTCGACAAAGAAAAACTTGACAAGGCAAAAGAAAATATGATAATTCTTCACCCATTGCCGAGAGTAAACGAAATTACAGTTGATATTGATGATGACCCGAGAGCGTTGTATTTCAAACAGGCTCAGTATGGTATGTACGGCAGAATGGCACTTATTCTTCTGCTTTTGCAGGATGATGAGTTCTTTGTTGAAAACAGACCGTTTGTTGTATCGAATCATCACTGCAACAATCCGAAATGTATCACACAGCAGGAGCCATATCTTCCGAACCTCAGCTACGAAAAGCTTGGTATGGTAATGTGCGGTTACTGCGACAAGAGAATAGACTGAGGTGTATTAAATGAGTGAACATAAGAAAAAGAAAAATCCGGCGGCTACTATGATGATGACCTCTCTTGCCTATATCGTACTCGGCATTGTGACGGTTGTCTTTCCGCAAAAGGTGCTTGATGTTTTGTGCTATGCACTCGGCGGTGCAATGACTGTTTACGGACTGTTCAACATAATTTCTTTCTTTGTTGACAGAGAAGGCGGAATGTACTTTGAACTTGTAATAGGCGTTATTTCAACTGGATTCGGTATATTTGCTTTGTTTTCACCCACTTCAATTGCGGCAATAATCAATATTCCGATTGGCATTATCATTATTGTTGACAGCATTATGGATATGAAACATTCGCTCACGCTGAGATCGCTCGGCATGAGAAAATGGTGGATTCCGTTTATTATAGCAATTGTAATGATTATGTTCAGTCTTACAACAATTTTCTTTACAAACATTTTTGGTGCATTGCTTATGATTGCACTCGGAATTGCGCTTATTTATGAAGGTGTTTCGGGATTTTCACTTATTATTCTGCTCAGCCGTTATCACAAAGAATACGACCGCAATCAAAGAATGATTGATGCAGAAGCAACCGATATAAACTGAATATGATTAAACCGTCCGCAGAATTTACGGACGGTTTTCTTTTTATACGGTAATGTATGCGCCGAGGTGGATACTGCAAAGAATACATTCTTTGATGGTAAGTTCTTCAGATTGCTCCATTGCCGATTTGTACAAATCAAGTTGCTTCTTGTAAAGTCCTGCAAGTTTTGTTATATCTTTTACCCTGTCGGTTTTGTAATCAACAATAACAAGCTTTCCGTCCTCAACAAACGCAAGATCAACCGCACCCTGAATTATTACTGTTGCATCGGTTTTTACATCTTTATATTCATCAAATACTTCCGACGGTTTAAGCCTTGCGGTAAATCGTTTTTCACGCATTACAAGCTGTGATGCAATTATACGGTCAATTAGTTTGGTTGAAAGAAATTCATTAAGTGTTTTTCTGTCAATCATATCAACTTGTTCCTGTGTAAGTTTTCCGTCATTTAAAAGACGGTCAATTTCAGTATCAAGACTTGCTCTTGCCTGTTCAAAATTGCAGTATTGCAAAAACTTGTGGTGAGCAGTACCTCTTGCAACAGGAGCGGAATTTTGTTCAGCTATGAATAACGGCTTTGAAAGAATCTTTTCAAAATAATCACCGTTCTGACTGTGTGCAATATCGGACGCACTGACCTTTTGCGGGAGTGAAAGAATATCCCTGTTTCTGTATTTGAAATCAAGATTCTTTTTCAAAAGTTTTGCATAATCAAAAGTATCATCGGATACATCGGCAACCTGTAACAGATTTATTGAAGTAATATCGTCCTCAAAGACATTATCCTTATCAATCATTTTTTCATCAACGATAATCTGCAATTTCCAATCTGATTCTCCGTTGTGCGGAATTACCTTTGAACCCGGCATAATATCGTTACGCAGATTATTGAGTGACGGGTGAACTAATGCACAAAGACAGAGCCAGTCGCAATAGCTTTGACAGCTTGTGACAGTATAGGGTTCAATTACACTTTCGGACACAAGCTTTGAATACAGCCTTTCAAGATAATCACTGCACTTCTTTACTGCACCGACACAGATAAGCTTTTCCTTTGCTCTTGTGAGTGCAACATAAAGCACACGCATTTCCTCGGCAATAAGGTTTTCTTCAATTTTAAGCCCTGTTGCAAGGCGTGGGAATGTGTTATAAACAACACCATTGCTCTGTGTCTTGATGCCGAGTCCCGCCTTGCTGTCGAGAAGAATATCGTTTCTAAGGTCGGTTTTATTGAATTGGTGGGTTATGTCGGCAATAAAGCAAACCGGAAATTCAAGTCCCTTTGACGCATGAATACTGAGAACTCTCACGGCATTTGCAGAGTCGCCCTCATTTTGTGATGATGCGTCAAGGTTTGTCTTATTGGCAATAAGCTTGTCGGTATATGAAATAAAATCAGAAAGCGTTTTGTAGCCGTTGCTCTCAAAACTTCTTGCATATTCACGCAACAGCTCCAGGTTTTTAAGTGCCGAATCATTACCGCTGACTGCAAGCGAAATAGACATAAATCCTGTCATTTCACACGCTTTTGAAATGAGAGCGTCAACGGAATTTGTACAGGCACAATCACGCAGAATTTTAAGTTCATCAACAAATTTTCTTGCCTTATCGTTTGTTTTCGCATATTCGCAGACAGAAGAGTAAAGCGAAGATTTTCTGCTTTCACAACGCATTGCGGCAAGCTCATCGGGAGTGAACGCATACATAGGACTGCACAAAACCGACAAAAGCGGAATATCAATCCCCGGGTTGTCAATTACACGCAGAAGGTTGAGCATAATTTTGATTTCAACTGCATCAAAAAAACTTGACTTATTCTCGCTGTAGGCAGGAATACCGCTGTTGTTCAGAGTGTTGACATAAGTTGCGGCCTTTCCGCTTGGACTGCGAAGAATTATTGCAAAGTCGCCGTAACGGGCTTCACGCATTATATCTCCGTCCTTAACTCTAAAGCCCGAATTAATCATATCGTGAATTTTATCCGCTATGTACTTTGCCTCAATTTCTTCTTTTTCAAGGTCTGAGTTTTCGGATTCAATCAATGAAATTTCAAAATTGCAATCATCAGACTTTGGAAACTCAGCACCGTTTACCAGCCTTTCATCGGAATTATATTCCATTTTTGCGGATTCCGTGGTCATTATTCTTTCAAAAATAAAATTGACCGCATCACACACCTCAAAACGACTGCGGAAATTTCTGTCAAGAATTATAGTTGCAGGATATTCTGGATTTTCTTCATTGAATCGTTTATATTCATTTTTGCGTTCAATAAAAATTTCGGGCTTTGCCTGACGAAATCCATAGATACTCTGCTTTACATCGCCAACCACAAAAAGATTGCTTTCATCATTGCTTACCGACTTGAAGATAAGGTCTTGAACATCATTTACATCTTGAAATTCGTCTACCATAACAGCATCAAATCTGTTTGAAATCTCCTGAGCCTGAACAGTTTTTGTATAGCCGTTATCATCATCGGGCTTTGCAAGAAGTTTTACAGTAAGCGATTCAATATCGGCAAACGAGAGAATATTTTTCTTCGCTTTGAGTTCGGAAAGCTTTTTGTCATATGCACGAACAAGTGTAAACAAGGTAGATATGAACCTATGAAGCTGCGACAATTCAAGCCTTGCATCTTTCTCACTCCAAAAAAACAATGATTGGAGTTTCTTCACCGTTTCTTTGACCTCATCTCTGTTGGATGAAACAGAAATTTTAATCGGATTATCCTTGTATCCTTTCGGACTTTTCATTCTTCCTGTTTCAAAAGAAAATATTGCCTGTCTGATTTCATCCCATGATGAAGAAACAAATTTCAATTGAACAAGGGTAAAATATGCCAAATCACCGACAAGCAGGGGTTCGACTGCATCTTGAAGTTTTTCGTCATCTTTTAATCGAAGAATAGAATTTTCAGTCAGATTGATTCCGTGAAGCACGGCACTCAGAGCATAGTCGATTATAATTTTGCCCCACACAGTTTTTTCAATATCGGTTTCAGAATAGTTTTCGAGCATATCATCAAGCCATTTATCGGGGAACGGCTGAGTTGTAAGAAACTCGGATATTTTAAGGACTGTTTCACGCAGTTTTTGGTCGCCCTGTTTTCCTTTAAAAAGATCAAGCAAAGAGTAAAAGCAGTCATCTTCGCTGTCATAAAAGCTTTCAAATGTATTGTCGAGTGCCTCTTGCCTGAGGATTTCAAGCTCACCCTCATCGGCAATACGAAAATCTCTTGCAACATCGAGCGTATGAAAATATTCACGGACAATATCTCCGCAAAAGCTGTCTATTGTAGAAATATTTGCACTGTACAAAAGCTGTCGCTGTGCAAGCAAATGAGCGTTATACGGATCATCTTCAAGAAGTTTGTTGACTGCCGCCTGTATTCTTTCACGCATTTCGGCAGCCGCCGCCCTTGTGAATGTTACGATAAGAAGGCGGTCAACATCAAGGGGATTTTTCTCCCGTGTAATAAGCTTTATTACACGCTCTACAAGCACGGCAGTTTTGCCCGAACCGGCGGCAGCCGATACAAGCACAGAACCGTCTGTTGCATAGATTGCATTCTTCTGTTGCGGAGTCCAATTTCTTGACATTACTCTTCCTCCTTTCCGTTAATTTCGTTTGTAATTTCTTCGATAACGGTCTTGTTATCGACAGAAAAACAAGTTATCGGGTTACTATGTCTGTAGGCACATACGCTGTCGTAAGGGCAGTATTCGCACGAATCGTGACCGCCTTTGAGCGGTTTCGCCTCAATGTTGCCGCTATAGATATTTTTGCCCATTTCAGCGATGAGCATATCAACCTTTTTAAAGATTTTACCGAATTCTGCAAGTGTTGCAAGGCTTGTTGAAGAAACAGGTTCGCCCGCTTTAATTTTTACAGGAATGTATGTTGCTGCGTCTGTCTTATCCATTCCGTGAATTATTTCTGTATCTTTGAGCAAAAGTCCGTTCATCTTGAGCTTTTTATTAAGTTCATCGGGCAGCTTGTCAATTGATTTCAGACTGTCTGACGAAATATACGGAACGGTTGCAGGCATATACAAAATCCCGGCAGGTACAATTTCTCCGTATTTGTCACAGCCCGAAGCCTCGATTGAATGGAGATACAATAGCATCTGAAGATTGATTCCGTAGAGAATATCGGAAAGCTTAAACTGTTTTGTGCCTGTTTTATAATCAATAATACGCAAATATGTTATATCGGCTCTCGGCATAATATCTACTCTGTCAACACTTCCGCAGACTGCAATTTTGTGACCATCGGGCAGTACGATTGTATATGACGGAATATCCTCGCCAATTTTAAGTTCACAATCGGCAACAAAAAATTCACTCTGGGAAAGTTCCTCCATAATATGTTTCATCAGATACATCACATTATCAAGAATTGTCTTTAAGCGGTATGTGAATGAATTTGACTCAAGCTGTTCTTCGGCGAAATATTTAACTGCATATTCCGCAAGATATGCACAGACAATTTTTTGAAATTTATCTTCTTCAAGCGATAAATACTCTTCCTTAGTATATTCGCCGAAAAAGCGTTCAAGTATATAATGAACAATCGTTCCGTACTGCATTGGGTTGATTTCTGCTCTTTGTCTTTCCCGAACATTCAAGCCGTAATTACAAAAATAGGAAAATCTGCAGAGATTGAATTTTTCAAGCTGTGAAGCTGAAATATTGAGATTTTTACCAAAAAGCTTTTCGGCATTTTTCTTGTCAAATATCTTAAAGGGAACTTTGTCCTTTGCATTTATGAGCGAATCAAGCTTTGCAGAATATTCAGGATTTTGTGCAAAAATTTCAAGTAATGATTCTGGCACTTTTTTGCCTTTTCCGATCATATCGGCAACTGTATCAAAAGCAGGGCGGAGTGCGTACATACTTTCTTTTTTACCGTCAAAATCGAATTTGTCATATGCAATGATATTTTTAAATACCTTTTTACATTGCAGAACAATTTCAGACGGCTGATAGGTTGTTCCCGTTATATCCGATGAATAAAAAGATACGGAAAGAAACTCACTTGCAGAGGTCATACAGGAATATGCCATAAATGTTTCAAGGTTATTGTGAGCGGCAAAATCGTCACCGAGTTCAATTTCATTCATTGCAAGCATCTTTAACTCAAACGGTGAGAATATGCCTGATGTATGCGGTATTGCCGGGAAAATTCCGTCAACACAGCCAATGAGAAATGACGCTTTCTGCTTAGAAATTCGTACCCTTTGAGCGGTTGTTATCGTTACGCAATCTATTGTTCTCGGAATATCTGACAATTGCATTGCGTTAATCTGTAAGCTCAAAAGCTCGTAATAACGCTTTACAGTCATTGCTTTTGTACCGATTACAGCGGCGGTTTTGTCAAGAACAGCCATAAAAATATTCCAAACTCTTATCTGCTCCGCACCCACCGATTTATCGTATGAGCGTTCAAATTCCGCATACATTCTGCGTAATGCATCGGGAACTTTAAGTTCTTCAAGAAGGGCATAAAACAGCTTTGAAATTTCAAGTCCGTTTTTATCCTTTGCATTTTCTTTGAAAAGAAGTAACGGTTCAATAACTGATTCACGCAGATTTTCAACCTTTGCAAGGACCTCTCTGTCATAATCCGAAAACCTGTCAGAATAGCCTTTTGGATTCTGAACAAATTTATTTTTAAAAGCCGAGCCTGAAACATTCCATACAAAGAGGTAGTTTTCAAAAAAGCTTATTTCTTCAACAGAAAATTCAGTTAAACCCGATTTCAAAAGTGCAAGCACATCTTCTCTGTCAAAATCGTAAATAAGGCATCTGAAAATTGAATTTACAAGCCTTATTACGGGTTTTACATCAATATCTGCGTGTTCATCGCTGAAATACGGGATTTCGTATTTTTCAAGAATTTCGGACAAAACACCTCTGTACGGTTCTGTATCGTGACAAATTACGGAAATGTCGGAGTAGAGATAACCTTTTTCTATAACAAGGTGCTTGATTTTACCGGCAACATATTCGCACTCGTCATACATATCAACGGCATTGTAAACGCAGATGTTTTTGGGGACAATTTCAAGTGGTTCAATGTGCGGTCTGAAAATATTCTGTTCAAGCAAAGCAAGGTTATCATTTTTAAAGCGGTGCAAATCGGTAAGCTTTATCGGAGCTTTAATATCAACTCCGTCACGCTTTGCATATTCCTTGAGAATTTTATATGTCTGTTGTGAGGTTGCAAAAACTTCCTCAGAACCGTCTGTAAGGGGATCAAGAGTAAGGGTAAAATATGTAGCGGTACAGTCACGAATAAGGCTTCGTACCACCTTGAGCTGTTGCATTGTAAAGCCTGAAAATCCGTCAAAGATTATCGTATAACCCCTAAGAACATTATTATTTAAAAGAATATCATTAAGCCTTGTCAAATCATCCATAGGATCAATATAGCTTTGTCTGACAAGAGCATCGAATGTATCGCTTATGAGGGCGGTTTCGTTGAGTTTTGTCTTTAAGGTTTCATCGTCAACAAGCATTGACACACTTCTGAGTTCATCGCTTGTAACCGAACTTTTCTTCAAATCGGAAACAGTCTGCAGCATAACATCAACAAGGCTTTTGTTGCCCTTTGATGAAAGCAGACGAAGTTTTTCGGTAAGTTCTTCAAGCGCAAGGCTCATTACAACGGCTCTTGTACCCTCGTCAATAACATTATCGGCTGAGTTTCCCGTCAACTCAAAAACATATTTGCAAAGTCTTGAAAAACCGAATACAAGAACTTTCTCGGCTTTTTTTGCGCCGAACACATCAAGCAAGGTTTTTTCACATTCAAATGTGCTCTGGTCAGGCACAATCAGCATTACGGGAAGATTGCTGTCGGCAAGTTTGCCTGCAATCTTCAAAGTCTCGGTACTTTTTCCGCTGCCGCTTTTTCCGAGAATAAATCTCAACATTTCATCACTTCCATAAATTTAATTTACAACAAAGTAATTTTATTTTAAATATCTGTACAAATAATAACATATTCCGTGGGTTATTTAAAGAACTTTGCAGTTGTTAAACAAAAATTTTCTGAAAAAGTTCTACTATGAAAAATTTATATTCCACCTTATCATCAGTTACTAAGCTGTATTCATCATCCGAAAGAACATCTTTTGCCCTGTCTTTTCCCTCGTCTGCCGTTGAAATGCAGATTGACGGGTACATTACGCACCACCAATTATGACCTTTTGCATTACCGATTGTTATGCGAAGTGCGTCGTACATTCCGGCAGGCAGAGTATAGCTTTCGTAATGGCGGGTATCAAAGTGCATATTGACAATTTCAGCTTTTACAGGATAGTTATAGCCGTTTTTGTACACCTCATTTTGTGCAATTTCTTCTATAGTTTCAAGGTTTGCTTTTACAAATTCTTCGGCATCCGACTTTGAATTTGCCGTATCAAAAAGAATTTTTGTCCTTTCAAGAACCTTGTCACGCACCTTGAGCTTCAGAGTCTGATCTTCTTCCGTGTCTGAATTTGCAAGTATGTGAAAACGAAAAACATTGTTAGGAATTTCAGCACACACCGCCTGAAACGGAATTACCGAATAGAGTGTTGTAAGTACGAATGCAATTATTGCTGATTTGATTAAAAGTATTGATTTATTTGTTTTCATAAAAATAACCTGTCCTCTCTTGAAATAAGTATGGACAGGTTATTGTAATTTTAATCAGAATTATTAAATTTTATCAAAGCACCTTGCAACCGTCTGAAACGGGCTTGCAGAGAAAAACTTCTTTGTAGCTTTCACAAAGCTTGTCATAGCACTTCTTGGCTCTGCGTGATGAAGTGAACACACCGAACACGGCTGAACCCGAACCGCTCATACCTGCTCCCCTTGCCTTTGACTTGAGCATAATACCCTTGATTTCATTAACTTCCGGAATTTGCAGAGCAAGTTCAAAGTCATTGAAGATTGTTGTTGAAATCATAAACATATCTCTGCTGAACAGTGCCTTTACCATTTCATCGGTATAGCAGGCGTGAGGATTGAGTGCGTCAACCTTTTTGTACGCATCGGCAGTAGACACGCTGACTGTGTCGGGTTTGCAGATTACAATGCTGTCACAACGAAAAGAGGCAACTTTTTTGATTGCAGTGCCTATTCCCGTGCAAAGCTTTGTTCCGCCCTCAAGGCAGAAAGGTACATCCGCACCTACTTTTTCACCGATCTCTCTCATCTCTGCCGGCTTGAGCATTGTTCCGAACATATTGTTCAAGCCTAAAATAACAGCCGCACCGTCACTGCTTCCGCCGGCAAGACCTGCCTGTGTGGGAATTTTCTTGTCAATGTCGATATGAATGCCCTTAACATCCGTTTTGCAATAATCAAAGAACTTGTAAGCCGCCTTTGCACAAATGTTTGAATCGTCGCACGGCACGCCCTCACAGTTACATGAAATTGTCACCGTACCGCTTTCATTGTCTGTGATTGTGATTGTATCATACAAATCAACGGCTTGCATAACAGTTGAAATATTGTGATAACCGTCTGCTCTCTTTGAAAGAACATCGAGAGATAGATTTATTTTTGCAGGAGCAAGAACTTTTACTTCCATATTTTAACCCTTTTTCAGTTCATCAAGAAACTCTTTGATTCTTTCAAGCGCAATTTTAAGATGCTTGATAGAATATGAATATGACACACGGACAAAGCCTTCGCCCGATTCACCGAACGCAGTACCCGGAACAACGGCAACATGCTTGTCCACAATAAGTCTTGTACAGAATTCCTCACTTGTAAGACCTGTGCTTTTGATACACGGGAACACATAGAATGCACCCAAAGGTTCAAAGCAGGTGAGTCCCATTGCGTTAAAGCTGTCCACAACAAGCCTTCTCCTCATATCATACTCGCCACGCATCATCTCTACATCCCTGTCACCGTTGCGCAGAGCCTCAATAGCGGCATACTGTGCGGTTGTAGGAGCAGACATAATTCCGTACTGGTGGAGCTTTGTCATCTGAGCAATAACAGGAACAGGACCGAGTGCATAACCAAGCCTCCAGCCTGTCATGGCATATGATTTTGAAAAGCCGTTTACAACAATGGTGCGCTCATACATACCGTCGATTTCAGCAATTGAAACATGGTTCTTATTGCCGTATGTAAGCTCACAATAAATTTCGTCCGAAAGGATAAAAATGTCGTGTTCCTTAATTACCTCTGCAATTTCTTCAAGATCTTCCCTTTCCATAATTGCACCCGTTGGGTTGTTCGGGAACGGAAGTACAAGAAGTTTTGTCTTTGGAGTAATTGCGGCACGAAGGTCTGACGCTTTAAGTCTGAAATTATCTTCGTTTTTTGTGTTGATAATAACAGGCACGCCGTCTGCCATCACAGTAAGCGGTTCGTAGCAAACAAATGAAGGTTCGGGAATGATAACCTCATCACCAGGATCAAGCAATGTCCTGAAAACAAGGTCAATTGCTTCGCTGCCGCCGACAGTTACAAGCGTCTGCTTTTTGGCATCATACTCAATACCGAATCTTCTTTTGTAGTAAGCTGCAATTTCTTCACGAAGTTCAGCAAAGCCTCTGTTCGGGGAATACCATGTCTTACCTTTTTTCAGACTGTTAATACCCTCTTCACGGATGTGCCACGGCGTCTGGAAATCTGGTTCGCCGATACTCAGAGAAATGACATCGTCCATTTCGTTAGCTATATCAAAAAACTTACGGATACCCGAAGGTTTTACCGTTGAAATCTTTTTATTAATAAAATTATTGTAATCTATCACAGAATTAAATGCCTCCCGTCACGCTTCTCTTCATCGCTGAAGAGACACGCTCCTCTGTCCTTGTAGCGACGCATAATAAAGTGTGTACCCGTTGAAAGCACACCGTCAATTGTAGAAAGCTTTTTGGCAACAAACATTGCGATATCCTGCATTGACTCGCCTCTTACAATGAGAGCAAAGTCGTATGTACCTGCCATAAGATAGAGAGATTCAACCTCTTCAAAACCCATGCAGAGTTCTGCCATTTCGTCAAAGCCTGTTTCCTTTTTAGGAGTTACCTGAAGTTCGATTAAAGCCTCAACATAGCTGTCGTCAACCATATCCCAGTTTACGACTGCCTGATAGCCCTTGATTACCCCCGAATTTTCGTATTCCTTAATCTGCGCCTTAATGTAATCCTCAGGCTCGCCGAGCATTGCCGCTATTTCTGCTGTTGTAAAACCGGAATTTTCACTTAAAAGCTTTAATAATTTGTCCATATTTATTCCTCCCTGAGAATATATTAAACGCAAAATTTTGCGTTGCAAGCTGAATTTGCAAAAAGCGACATCAAAGGATGTCGCTTTGACAATTTCAATTTTTAATATTTATCTGCGCTGTTTGCACTGTTATTTGCTTGCTCTGTGGCAGTTCACATGGCTTTAGCGGTGGGAACTGTCTGCACATAGATTATACAACCTGTACCTCTCGCTTGTCAACTGTATTTATCATATTGACGCATAAGGCGGTCATCAAACATATCAATTCGTTTTGCGCATCGGCAATTTCAAGTTCGCATCCTAAAGGGTGCTTGATGTGATTGCATATCTGTGCGTTGTCAACATCAACAATGCTGAAATTTTTTGAAATTACATCACCGAGAATTCTCCAATTATTTCCGTAGAATCTGCATTGAACCATATTGTTGGTCATAAGCACCACGAGGGTTGCCGCTGTTTTGTCTGTTTTTAAGGTAAATGAATTTACTCCTGCAACGGGCAACTGTCGAAGTCTTGCAACAAGGTTTTTATTCTCATCAAGAATATTAAGCCTAACAATGTTGTTGACAACACCACGCATGCTTCTCTTTCTGCGTTTCATAACAGCAGTATATTTATCCCTGCCCAATTCATCACGAATCAGAAAACAAACATCGGACGGAGATACATCTCGTGTAATAAACAATTTCATAAAATCACCGTCAAAATTTTATTTCTTAATCTTCTTCAAGATTTTCAAGCCAAAGATTTACACACGCATCACTCGGCATTCTCCAGTCTGAACGAGGCGAAAGTGTTACAGAACCAACCTTCGGTCCGTCAGGCAGACATGAACGCTTGAACTGCTGAGTAAAGAATCTTCTGACAAAAGTTGTGAGCCACTTTTTGATTGTGGCATTGTCGTATTTTCCTGCAAATGATTTCTTTGCAAGGTAGTATATTTTATTCGGCTCAAAGCCAAATCTTACCAAATAATATAAGAAAAAGTCGTGGAGTTCATAAGGACCAACCACATCTTCGGTTTTCTGTGCAATTTCGCCGTTTTTATCGGGTGGAAGAAGCTCGGGACTTACAGGTGTATCGAGAACATCAAGAAGAACGGTTTTTAGAACTCCTTCGCTGTGCTGTGCCTCATAGGCAGTGAGATAGCGAACAAGGGTTTTCGGAATTGACACATTTACGGCATACATACTCATATGGTCACCGTTGTAGGTTGCCCAACCGAGAGCAAGCTCTGAAAGGTCGCCTGTGCCAATAACAAGACCGTTATATTTGTTTGAAAGATCCATGAGAATCTGTGTTCTCTCTCTCGCCTGTGAGTTTTCGTAGGTTATATTTGTAACGCTTTCATCGTGGTTGATATCTGCAAAATGCTGACGAACAGCTTTTGTAATGTTGATATCTTCAAAAGACACTCCGTAAGCCTCAGCCAAAAGCTGTGCATTTGATTTTGTACGCTTTGTCGTGCCGAAACACGGCATTGTTACAGTATGAATATTCTTTCTGTCAATACCGAGCATATCAAAAGCATGAACGCAGACGATGAGAGCAAGCGTACTGTCAAGACCTCCTGAAAGTCCTAAAACCGCATTTTGAATTCCCGTGTGAGCAAGTCTTGTTGCAAGACCTGTTGCCTGCATTGTTATAATCTCCTCACAACGGGCATCAAGGTCTGATTTGTTTGACGGAATGAACGGAGTCTGAGAGAACTCTCTTGTAAGTTCGGTATGTTTTAGCGGCATATCAAAATATACCGAGGTAAAGTTATTGTCATCACTTTTTGTAAAAGTATTTGTCTTTCTGCGTTCTGCCGAAAGCTTTTGAACATCAATATCGGCATAGATAATGCCTGTTGTAAAGCGCTTGCTTTCTGCAAGCAGAGATGCGTTTTCGGAGATTATGTTCTGTCCCGAAAATACCATATCCGTTGTGCTTTCGCCAAAGCCCGAATCGCTGTAAATATATGCACAACAAAGCTTACCGCTCTGCATTTTTACAAGGTCACGGCGATACTGTGCCTTGCCTATTACATCATCCGATGTTGACGGGTTGCAGATTATAGTTGCGCCGTGTTTTGCGTGTTCAACAGACGGAGATGCGGCAACCCACAAATCCTCGCAAACTTCAACACCGAAGCTGAAATCACGCATTTTGTCACAACAGAACACAAGATTGTCTGAAATTATGGTTTCGACGCCTGCATATGAAATTTCATCATAGAGGTTCTTACCGCTTGTGTAGTGACGAACCTCGTAAAATTCGCTATAGTTAGGGATGTTGACCTTAGGTACAATGCCGAGAATATCGCCCTTATAAATTACTGCGGCACAATTATAGAGTGCCGATTCAATTGCGACGGGAACTCCTGCAATTGAGATTATGTCAAGGTCTGCTGTTTCTTTAAGAATTTTCTCAACTGATTTTTCAGCCGCATTAAGCAAAACACGCTGATAAAACAAATCTGAACAGGTGTAGCCCGTTACGCAAAGCTCGGGAAACACAACCAGTGACGCACCGTTTTTGTGTGCCTCTTTAATCTGTTCAATAATATTTATTGTGTTGGTTTTACAGTCTGCAACCCTGATTTTCGGTGTTGCGGATGCAACCTTGATGAAACCGTATTTCATAAAATTATACCTCACAAAATAATAACCGCAGAAACAAAACGCTCCTACGGTTATTATACATCAAATTTTCCGATTATACAAGCATCAGAGCATTGTCCTTGTTACCCGTCTGAGTCTTTTTCCGTGAAAAAGATACTGACTTTCAAGCGTCGGTTCAAACTTTGTGATGTAGCAACTCATATATCCCATAATCAGCCAGAACCACACCACCATAAACGATATGTCATAAAGCAATGCCTTTTCAAAACAGGCAAAAATCAAATATGCGAAAAGAAAAGCAAACAAACAGGGATAAACATCGTCACGATATGTTTTTTTCTGCAAAAACAGGTGCTGTGCAGAGTGTTTTGCAAATCGAAAACCGAAAATCCCGAAAAGAACAAAACCGATTACACCAGTTGAAACAAGAATTGTAAGAAAGCCGTTATGCAAATCACTTTTGTGATACGAATATTCCAAAGCACCGTTTGAATATTCGGCACTGTAGAGAACAATATTTCCGTTGGAAATTCCGATAATCGGCGACAGTTTGAAAAGATTGATTGATTCAAGCCAAAGCTTCTTTCTTCCACTGTCAATGTTTTTGTTTTCGTGTGAAAAGGTGATTTTATCCTTTTCAAGCTGTTCTCTCTGTTCGGGAGTCAGTCCTTCCTGCACAAGCTCGCTTTCGGTTTTGCCTAAAAGCAAATCGACAACAGAGGTCGTCTTTGATACAACAACGGAAAAGCCTTCCTGACAAATCGTTCTGAACATCAAGGCAGAGCCTGTAAGGAAAACTCCCACAAGAAACAGCGCTGTAATTTTCAAAATAATTTTTGAAGGTGAAAGTCCCGCCTTGTCGGCAAAGAACATATAAACTATATAAACAATTGCATATCCGAGAGCAAGCACAAGTGAGGCGTTTGAATCGCACAGAATGAGCGAAAACGCATTTGTGGCAAGACAGGCTACAATCCATATCTTACTGATGCCGGGTTCAGGAATTTTTTCGGCAATTCTGCGCATAAAATGCCCTTTTGAAAGTATATGGCAACAGAAAATCGACACCACAGCTATGAAGCCGAGGAGATTCGGGTTGACATAACAACCGGTGAACCTGTTTTCGTAAACGGTAAATTTAATCCAGTACCATTCAAATTTAAAGCCGAACATAAGGCAGGTTATGCCGATTATGTTCATTACCGTGGTTGCGTATATTATGAATTTTGCAATGTGATAAAGCTCTATTCTGTAATCAAATTCAGGCTCTGTGTGCATTCCGTAAAAAAGAAAAAAACACATTACAACGTGCAGAAGCATAAGAAGGCTGAAAAGAAATGTCTGTGAAAAATTGATGAGCATCGACAATACCGTTACGGCAAGAAATGCTCCGATCCATATTCCGAAGCGCAGTTTAAAAAAAGTATTATTATGTCTTTGATTATATACCGAAAGGCATACACCCCATATAAAGAGAAAAACAAGAAGTACATACGCAGGAATCTGGAGAAACGCAATGTTTGTAAAAAACAAATCTATAATGTAGATTCTTCTAAAAAGCGATGAATCGGAAAAAAATCCTCTGAGCTTTTGTTTAAAATCGGTCATCTGAATACTCCAATCAAAACGAAATCAGGTGAAAACTTCTTTTACGGTTTTGAACATCAGCTTTATATCGGAACCAAAGCTGAAATTTTTGACATATGAAAGATTGAACTTCATTTTTTCGGGAAGAATTTTTTCAACATAAACCCTGTCAACATCTATCTCGCCTTTCAACAGCTTTTCTTCATCCTTATACATAATTGAAGCCAACGAGGTTATTCCGGCAGGCATAAGAAGTGTTGCAAGATATTCGGGTTCGTACATATCTACATAATGCTGAACCTCCGGACGGGTTCCGACTATTGACATACTGCCCGAAAGAACATTGAAAATCTGCGGCAGCTCGTCAAGACGATATTTTCGCAAAATTCTTCCTGTTTTTGTAACTCGGGAGTCGCTGTCGGTTGTGACAAGTGTTCCGAGCCTGTCGGCTCCCGTTACCATTGTACGGAATTTAAGAATTCTGAACTTCTTTCCGTAGGTAGTAACCCTTTCCTGTCTGTAAAACACAGGACCTTTTGAGTCGGTTTTAACTAAAATCGCAATAATTGCAATCGGAATGATGAGAAACACAAGAAGAATGACAGAAGCAAAAATATCAAGAATTCGCTTTAAAACAAAACTTCCCTGTTTTTTGCAGAGAATGTCATAGTATTCTTTTACTTCGGCACACTGAAACCGCGGCGGAAGCTTTTGAAATGATTTCATTAAATAAAAAACTCCATTCTGTGTGTATATTGAACATACGGCGGAACGGATTTATGCGATAAAAGTTGATTTTCCCTTATTTGCCCACACTAATCCATTATCAAAAGCATTATATATCTTTTAAAATCATTTTTCAAGGCTATTTGTCTTACAAAAAGTTTACAATAAAAGAAAATTTAACACAACGTAAAAACCGACGGTATGCAGCCGTCGGTTTTTAGGTAATTTTATGGAGTAATCAAGCACATAGAAAGGAAGTTGTTAGTTAATTAATATTGATATATGATTTATCGTGTTTATACTATACCATACCTTTTAGTCATTGTCAACACTTTTTTTCAACTTTTCCATTTTTTTAATACTTTTTAATTATTTCAACCAAAAGTGTTAAACATCTTGACTAAACGCTCAAAAAATTGTAAAATGATTACGGTGAAAAGAGCAAACCCAAATTTCTTAAAAACCGGAGGTTCTGGAATGGCTAACGAATATACACCCGACCTCATTACCCTTATCGGTGATGACGGTAAAGAAATAGAATTTGAAATTCTTGATATCATTGAAAACGATGAGGGTAAGTTTTATGTACTCTACCCGTTCTTTGAAAATCCCGAGGATGCTGTAAATGATTCGGGAGAATATTATATTTTTGAAGTTACCGAAATTGACGGCGAAGAAGAGCTTGCCGAAATTGAGGATGATGACAAGCTCGACAGAATTGCCGCTGTTTTTGAAGAGCGTTACAATGAAGAATTTTATGATGAAGATGACTAACAGTTCATTTTTCTGCATATAAATAGTATTGCAGGACTAAAGATTAATAAGTTTGAATTCCTGCCCGATACGCGAATGATTTTAAAATAACCCTACAACATTTAAATCGGGAGCTTAGCTCCATTGAACGGTGTGCAGACCTCCCGTTTTCTCGGAAGAAGGGAGCCTGAAGTTCAAGGGCGGGCACCCACCTGTCACTCAAGTAGGCAGGTTATTGCAAAAATCATACGGTCGGGCGGGTTTTTTATTGTTATTAAAGCTATAAAAAATATAAATAATATATAAACAGGAGTAGTAATAATATGAATATTTCCGTTTTAGGTTGCGGACGCTGGGGCAGCTGCATTGCCTGGTATCTCGACAAAATCGGTCACAATGTTTTAAGCTGCGGACTTGCCGACGCACCCGAATTTATACAGCTTAAAGAAACACACAAAAACGACTATCTCACCTTTCCAAAGTCAATTGAGGTTTCTTCGAATCTTGAATATGCGATTGAAAGAGCCGAGGTTATTATAATTTCGATTTCATCGCAGTATCTGCGTTCGTATTTTGCAGATATTTCAAAGTACAATCTTGACGGCAAGACAATTGTCCTCTGCATGAAGGGTGTTGAGGCAACTACAGGAAAAAGGCTCAGTGAGGTTGTCGGTGAATTTGTTGACGAAAGCAAAACACCCGTTGCAGTTTGGGTAGGTCCGGGACATCCCCAGGATTATGTACGAGGTATTCCGAACTGTATGGTTATTGACAGCAATAATCACGATATTAAGGAAAAGCTTGTAAATGAATTCACAAGCGACCTTATCAGATTTTACCTTGGAACGGATCTTATCGGCAGTGAAATCGGTGCTGCCGCAAAGAATGTTATCGGCATCGCCGCAGGTATGCTTGACGGACTTAACTACACCTCACTAAAAGGTGCGTTAATGGCAAGAGGCACACGAGAGATTGCAAGACTCATTAAGGCACTCGGAGGCAATGAGATGAGTGCTTACGGTCTTTGTCATCTCGGCGACTATGAGGCTACCTTGTTTTCAAAATGGAGTCACAACAGAATGTACGGTGAAAGCTTTGCAAAGGGAAACAGATTTACAAAGCTTGCCGAGGGTGTTATGACATCAAAAGCGTTATACAAGCTCGGTCAGGAATATGGTGTTGACCTTCCGATTGTTGAGTCTGTATACAAGGTTTTATTCGACGGAACAGATATCAAAGAGGCACTCGGAACTCTGTTTATGCGTTCTGTCAAGAAAGAATTTTAATCGGGCAGGTAATAATATGGGTAATACTAAAGCTAAGAACAATTCAAATAAACCTAAACAGACTGGGAAAACGGTTACTTCAGTCAAAAAGCAGAATACAGTCGAGTATGTTATTGTAAACATTCTTTGTCTGTTCGTATTCATAGCATTTGCATACATAGCAATTATGAGCTTTGTGCAGACAAGCGTGTTTGATTCGGCAAATTACGGCAGTGAAATAATTTTGTATCAGACGGATAACATTGCGCTGAACATCCTGTTCACTTCCCTGTTTACCGTTTTTATATTCAAAATGAAAAAGCATTGTGACTTTTTTGCAAAGGTCAATCTGAAATATATGCATATAGGTCTTGCGGCGTTCGTCATGATTGTGGGACTTGTCTGGATATTCTCGGTAACCTCTGTTCCCGCGGCTGACAGCTACAACATCTATGAAACAGCGTCGCAAGCGGCAAAAGGAAACTATTCGTCATTCAACAATAACAGCGGTTTTTACAACAGCGATTTTTACAGCGGATATTCTTACTACAACTTCTATCCGTTCCAGCTCGGCTTTGTTTTCATCAGCGAAATTTTTTACAGAATTTTCGGTACGGACAGTACAATGCCGATTCAGGTATTCAATGTAATGTGTACAGCCGCCGCTTATATAGGTATTGTAAACATCACAAGACTTCTTTTCAAAAAGCGTTCGGTTGAATTTATTACAATTCTTCTGCTTGCCGGCTGTTTTCAGCCCGTACTTTTCTGCACATTCGTTTACGGCAACATCATCGGAATGTGCTTTGCAATCTGGGCATCATACTTCCTCATCAAGTATTTTCAGACAAACAAGTACCTGCTCCTCATTCCGTGTGCCGTACTTCTTGTTATTTCAACACTTGCAAAATACAACAACCTGATTTATCTTGTTGCGTTTGTTGTTATGCTGGTTATTCACACAATTAAGGCTAAGAAGTGGCAGAGCATTGCGTTTGCACTTGCAATTTGCATTGCGGTTGTCGGAACAAGCAACCTTGTTATCATGAGTTATGAGAACCGTTCGGGAGTGAAGCTTTCAAGCGGTGTTTCACAGGCTATGTACCTTGATATGGGCATTAACGATTCATATATGGCTCCCGGTTGGTACAACGGAATTGCCCTCAACGATTATAAAAACGCAGGTCTTGACGCAAAAGCCGCAAATGCACAGGCTTGGACCAATATAAAATCAAGAATGAATTACTTTGGTAAAAACACAAACTATATGATTGACTTCTTCTCGAAGAAAATTATCAGCCAATGGAATGAGCCGACATACGAAAGCATATGGGTTAGCAAGGTCAAGTCTCATACAAACGAGCTTAATTGGATCGGCAACGGAATGTATGACGGCAGTATCGGACAGTTCTTTGAACTGTACTTCAACTTCTATATGCAAATTCTTTTCATTGCGTTTGCTGCAGGAATTTACTTCTTGTTCATTAACAGAAAGACAAATATTGAAACCGTACTTCTCCCTCTCGTTATTCTGGGAGCGTTCGGATATCACCTCTTATTTGAAGGCAAGTCGCAGTATGTGCTTACTTACATAATTCTTATGATTCCTACTGCGTCTTTTGCATTTGAGTGTATTCTTAACGGCAAATATACAAAAATCAAAGAATTTGTCGGAAAACTGAAAGAAATTCCCGACGGTAAAGAAAGCGAAAAAGCCTGATAAAATGATTGAAGCGGACAGTTAATCATGTCCGCTTTTTCTTTGCTCTTTTTTGACAAATGCAATACCCGTACTGCCCTCTCCTATATGACTGCCGACAACGGAACCCACGCTGACAATACTGCCCTCAACAAAAGGAATTCCTTTTGATATTATGAGCTTTGATAAATACAATGCCTGATTTTTTGCGTTTGTGTGCATTATATACAGCGGATAATTTTGGTCTATGCCAAGCTTTTTCAGCGACATCAGCATATGATTCATACCGTGGCGCATTCCGATTGTTTTCGCCTCAAAGGCTACACTGCCCGAACCCGTAATGCTGATTACGGGTTTTATTCTTCCTGTTGAGCCGAGTAATGCGGCGGCATTTGTGTGTCTGCCGCCCCCATAGAGGTACTTCATATCGTCAATACAGGCATATACCATAATTTTACTTCTGAACCTCAGAAGATGTTCGGCAATTTCTTTTGCTGTAAACCCGTTGTCACGCAGGCGAAGTGCCTCGTTTACAAGAAGCTTCTGACCTGCCGAAGCAGATTTGCTGTCTATCACATAACACCCCTCATATTCGAGCAAATCTCTTGCAAGAACAGCACTCTGATATGAACCGCTCAATGCCGAAGAAACAGTTATCACCACAACCGATTCGCCGTTATCTCTCGCCTTTTTCAAAGCACATTCGTAGATATACGGCGAGGGTTGAGAGGTTTTCGGCAAAGTTTTCGACAGCTTTGCAAGCCTGTAAAAGCGTTCCTTTGAATGTAAAAAATCATCCTTATATTCTTTTCCGTCAATATATACAGCTAACGGAACTGTAGAAATTCCGAATTTTTCACTTTCTGAATGTTCAAAATCGGCGGCTGAATCGGTAATAATTCTGACCATTTAGGTATCACCTCAAAAATAATATCTTAAAATATTATTTTCAAATTTACCTTTATTATACAAAAATCCCGACAGCAAAAACTGTCGGGAGGTTGATTTGCATATTCAATTTCCAAAATTATTTATTCCAATACCGTCAAAGCCCATTTCATCCAAAAGGGACTTGTACAAATTTACATCTTCATCCGTGTATGACATACGGTTTTTGATGCCCGATTTAAAATTGATATTTCTGTCTACAAAAAGCCTTTTTCCCCACATATGACACCATGAAATCGGTAAAAGGAACGGTGTTTTTTTTACATATGGATACTTATACTGCATTTCGGATTTTGGTGGGAATATTGAGGACACAAGATATGAGAATTTAGATTTGTTATTCTCGGTAATCGTCTTGTGAGAATTTATCATCGTGCCGACATCTACCCTGCCGAGTGTACCGCTGAGCAGAATATATTCTTCGATATCATCAAATTTAAGTTCAGCCTGTGGCTTTGCAAACCAGTTGAACGCAATCTCACGAACACGCTTTTCATACTTTGCAATACCGATTTTTTCAAGCATCACATTAAGATAGTCATAATCAAGCTCAGATTGATGATTTTTCAAGAAAACATAGCTGTCAAGCACCATTCTTGCTCCCATTCCGCCGATTCTGAAATGATTCGAGTTATGAACAAGCATATAGATATAAAAGTCCTCATGGCTCATTTCATATGAATAGCTGTAGCCGTCACGCTTTGTTGAACGGTCAAGCTGATTAACAAGCAACGGATAGGATTCCTCGTTTTCGTGGACAAGAGTTGCATGCATTTCAATGTTCATCATCGGTTTTTTTTCAAAATGATACTGGTTATCATCTTCATTCAGAAAAGTGTATCCGAGTTCGGAAAATACTTTTTTGACCGAATCAGCCTGTTTTCTGTCAAAAAGGATATCTACATCAGACACGGAACGAAAGTCGGAACGAGGATATTCCTTTTTCATAAAATAGCCCTTTAAGGGAATATTCTTGATTTTGTTTTCATCAAAAGCCTTGAGAATTTTCTCGGTTTCATATGAGAGATTTCCGTCAATCAGCATTTCAACCGACAAATTCTGCTTGAATTTTTCATATACTTCGAGCGAAACATACTTTTTGTCAAGCGACAAAACCGCATTGGCAACAAGCGATTCAACACTGCAATAGTTTGCAAGCATTTTTATCGACTGCCATTTTATCCCCTCATAAGGAATCGGAGGTGCTGTTCCGTTTACAGACGATGAAACAAGCTCAAGCAGATACTTAAATTCAATTTTTTCGTTATCGTTAAGATGTTTCCTCATTTTTTCCCTTTTTTCGTTTTAAGCTTTGAGAATGCATTTTTACTTCTTGACACAGTTGAGGCAATAACCTTTCTTAGCGGTTTTGAATAGAACATAAATTCAAGGTATGCTCTGTACTTCATTGAGTCAACCGTGTAGGGCTTGCCCTTTCTGTAAAAAGCAGTTACCACTCCGATTACATCATCATCGGTAATACCTTTTTCAACGGCAAACTGATTGTCACCGCACATAGTATAACTGCCGTCACTTCCGAAATTGACGACACGGTGCAATACATACGAGCCGTCTTTTCGCCTGTATAAAGGCAAGTCAAAAAGATGAAGTCTGCCCTTCGGTTTTGATAAAACGACCGTATCGTCACCGTCTCGGAGCATTGGGAGCATACTTGTTCCCTTCGGATTGAAAGTAACCGATCCTCCGGCCTCAAGCTTTTCGGCTATAATCTGCATTACATCATCAAGACCTACTTCTTTATTCAAGAACATCAGCCTCTCTTAGCTTTTGAATAAATGTATCAATATCGGCACTCGCCTTTTCTTCGCTCACTTCATACTCATCAAGTATTGCTTTGAGCAAATCAGCCTTTTCGCAATCGTTTTGGAGCTTTTCAAAAAGGAATGCACCCGTTTCATTGAGGTTGATAATTCCGTTAAAATCCAGCGTCAGCTTGTTTACGGGAACTACAACATATGAATCTGCAACCTTTCGCAGGACAAAATCTTCTTTTATCTTCATAAAATCACCTGTTTTCCGTGTGAACTTTTTTCGTTCATATTTAAATTATAATATACCTTTCGACAAAAAGCAAGAAAAAGGATTTGAGCATAAAATTACCGCAGACCTTTTGAGTCTGCGGTAAAATTTATCTATAATATTATAAGCTTACGGGATTAGTACATTCCGCCCATATCAGGTGCTGCGGGAGCTGCCGGAGCTGCAGGCTCTTTGATGTCTGTAACAAGTGATTCTGTTGTAAGAACCATTGCTGCAACAGAGCTTGCGTTCTGGAGAGCTGAACGAGTAACCTTTGTTGGGTCAACGATACCTGCCGAAACCATATCTGTGTATTCCTCTGTAAGAGCGTTGAAGCCATAGCCAACCTTGTTAGCCTTCTTAACATTATCGCAGATTACGCTGCCCTCAAGACCTGCGTTAGCAACAATCTGGCGGAGCGGTTCTTCAAGTGCTTTAAGAACAATCTTAGCACCTGTCTTAGCGTCACCCTCGAGAGTGTCAACGAACTCTGCAACAGCCGGAATAGCGTTCATGCAAGCGATACCGCCGCCTGCTACGATACCCTCTTCAACAGCAGCCTTTGTAGCGGCAAGAGCATCCTCGATACGGAGCTTCTTTTCTTTCATTTCAACTTCTGTTGCGGCACCAACCTTGATGACTGCTACGCCGCCTGCGAGCTTTGCAAGACGCTCCTGAAGTTTTTCACGGTCAAAGTCAGATGTTGTTGTTTCAATCTGCTGTCTGATCTGAGCAACTCTGCCCTTGATAGCTTCCTTGTCACCTGAGCCGTCAACGATGATTGTGTTTTCCTTTTCAATCTTAACCTGACGGGCAGTACCGAGCTGATCAACTGTTGTATCCTTGAGTTCAAGACCGAGGTCAGATGTGATTACCGTACCGCCTGTAAGTGTTGCGATATCCTGAAGCATTTCTTTTCTTCTGTCACCAAAGCCCGGAGCCTTTACGGCAACACAAGTGAATGTACCTCTGAGTTTGTTAAGTACGAGAGTTGTAAGAGCCTCGCCTTCAACATCTTCAGCGATAATAAGGAGCTTCTTACCCATCTGAACAATCTGCTCAAGAAGTGGGAGAATTTCCTGTGTAGTAGAAATCTTCTTATCTGTGATAAGGATAAGCGGATTGTCAAGTTCTGCAACCATCTTATCTGTATCTGTTACCATATAAGGAGCGATGTAACCTCTGTCAAACATCATACCTTCAACAACCTCGCTGTATGTTTCGGCTGTCTTTGATTCCTCAACTGTGATAACACCGTCTGTTGTAACCTTTTCCATAGCCTCGGCAATAAGCTTGCCGATGAATTCATCCTGTGATGAAACTGTTGCAACTCTTGCAATATCGTCTGTACCGGATACCTGCTTGCTGTTCTTCTTCACAGCCTCAACTGCAACATTTACAGCGTCAGCAATACCCTTTTTAAGTACCATTGGGTTAGCGCCTGCAGTTACATTCTTCATACCCTCTCTGATGAGAGCCTGAGCAAGAAGTGTGGCAGTTGTTGTACCGTCGCCTGCGATATCGTTAGTCTTGATAGAAACTTCCTTTACAAGCTGAGCGCCCATATTTTCAAAAGGATCTTCAAGTTCAATTTCCTTAGCAATTGTTACACCGTCATTTGTGATGAGCGGAGCGCCGAACTTCTTATCAAGAACAACATTTCTGCCCTTAGGTCCGAGTGTGATTTTAACGGTATCAGCGAGCTGGTCGATACCTTTCATTAAAGCTTTTCTTGCATCTTCGCCGTATGCGATTTGTTTAGCCATTGTAAATTACCTCCGTATATTTAGTTAATTATTCAAGAGTTGCGAGTATATCCGACTGGTTTACGATTGTGTATTCTTCGCCGTCAATCTTTACCTGTGTGCCTGCATATTTACTTGCGATTACCTTATCGCCTACGCTGACATACATCTTTACTTCCTTGCCGTCAACAACACCGCCGGGGCCAACAGCAACAACTGATGCGAACTGTGGCTTTTCCTGAGCAGCAGATGAAAGAATGATACCGCTCTTTGTTTTCTCTTCAGCCTCTTCAACTTTTAAAACGACTCTGTCGAGTAATGGTTTGATTGTCATAAATACAGCCTCCTGTAAAAATTTTAAATTGCTTTCAATTAATTAGCACTCTTGTTCCCTGAGTGCTAATTATATTTTATACCATTTTCAAGAAAAGTCAAGAGAAATTTGACTATTTTTGACCTTTATTTTGTGACAGTTTTCTGAAATTTTTTTCATTCTCAATTTTATCGAGTATTTTAAGATAATCAGTAACTATAACTGTTTTGTATTAAATCAAAACCACCCGTCCAACGGGTGGTTTGCTCTAGGGCTATAAGCCCATGCTA